>Ga0307302_10000505_pt1 | contig 17351 bp, 15 predicted proteins | sample ER_DNA_183_FD_194490 | JGI IMG/M metagenome (GOLD analysis project Ga0307302, IMG submission 194490) | Bulk soil microbial communities from the East River watershed near Crested Butte, Colorado, United States - ER_DNA_183 | ecosystem: Environmental > Terrestrial > Soil > Floodplain | place...
CCGCATCGCGGAGGAGGCGGCGGTGCTGGGTGAGCGCTTCTGGAACAGACCATCCTGGTCGGTAACGCCCACGTCACGCGGCCGCCTCAATGACCGCGAATGCGAGCTCACTTGCCTCCTCGAGCGAGAGCGCCCGTCCTAGCTCGAGCTCGCGCGCGAATACTTCAGACCCAAGCGACGCCGCCAACGACTCCGTCGTGCGGGCCATGACCGCCGACTCATAATGCCCCTCGCGAACGCCTCCCAGCTCCTCATGCAGACGGTTTCCGGCACCGAGCAGTCGCGTCGCTTCGACCGTGCGGCCGAGCGCCGTGGCGAGGACCGCTGAACAATCCAGACAGCCGGCGAAGATCGTCGTCGCCCCGACCGCGTCGCCGTCCTCGAGCGCGGCATGCAAGCTCCGCGCTGCCGCCACCAGCTCGCCGAGCTCGAGCTGCGCCTCGGCCACATTGAGCGTCGCGAGAGCCGATCCCCAGAAGTCGCCCATCGACCGACGGATCTCGCTGCTCCGTCCGCACCGGTCGACGACCTGGCGCCAATCGCCCTCCAGGAGCGCGAGGTCGCCGAGGTTGTTGAGCGCAATTGCAGCGTTCCACGCGTCGCCAACCCGGTCGGCAACCGTCTCGAGCTCGGTGTAGATCGCGCGGACGGCGTCGGTTTCGCCCCTCGAGACCGCCACCTTCCCCCGCTCGCGAAGAGCATTCGCCGTTCCGCGGTCATCGCCGGCCGACGCGGCGATCCGGTAAGCCTCGTCGGCGTGGCGGGAAGCCTGCTCGATGTCACCCAGGCGCTGCCAGACGACCGAGCCACACTCGTGCACTCGGGGAAGCCGTGCGGGTGCGAGCGCGTCCGCGCGCGCGAGGCATGCATCCACCCACCTCGCCGCCTCGGCGAAGCCGCCGCGCAGCCAGAGGAAGAACGTGAGATTGCCGACGAGACGGGCCGCAAGTTCCGGCGCGCGGTCAATACCGAAGTCGATCGCGGCCCGGACGTTGTCGTAGTCGTCTGCGACGCGTGAACACCACGCCTGCTGGTCGGGACCGTGCCGCACGTACGGGTCGGCACGCTCCACAAACGACGCGAAGAAGGCCGCGTGCCGCCGGCGGAGCTCGTCCGCGTCCGCGAGTTGCTGCAACCGCTCCGCGGCGAATTCGCGGATCGTCGCGAGCATCCAATAGCGTGCGCCGCGCTCGGCGTCGCGCCGGCGCACGAGACTCTTGTCGATCAGCGACTGGAGGGTGTCCGGGTCGGCGCCCGCGACCTCTTCGGCCGCCTCGAACGTGCAGCCGCCCACGAAGACCGCGAGCGCGGCGAACAGCCGTCGCTCCTCTTCGCCGAGGAGCTCGTACGACCAGTCGATCGTCGCGCGCAGCGTCGCCTGGCGGGGGTCGGCGTCCCGACCGCCCTTGAGCAAATCGAGCCGGTTCGCGAGCCGCTCGAGCAGCTGCTCGGCCGAGAAGAGCGATGTCCGCGCGGCGGCGAGCTCGAGCGCGAGGGGAAGATTGTCGAGCTGTCGGCAGAGGTCGGCGACGGCCGGCGTCTCGACGAACGACTCGTCGACCTGACGCGCGCGCGCGGCAAACAAGCGTCTTGCGTCGCGCTCCACGAGCGACGGCACGCCGTACGCGTGCTCGCCGGCCACGCGCAGGCGCTCCCGGCTCGTGACCAGAATCCTCGGCCCGGCGGCCGCGAGCTCCGAGACTTCCGTCGCTACATCGGGCAGGAGGTGCTCGGCGTTGTCGACGAGGAGCAGCAAGCGCTTGCCGGCAACCGCTTCGCGCAGGGACTCGTCGAGCGGCTGGTCGGGCCGCTCTGGGACATCGAGCGCCTTCGCCGTGGTGGCCCGAAGGAGCGCCGGATCTCGTAGAGGCGCAAGCGATACCCAGGTGATGCCGTCGGGGAACGCCTCAGCCGTCTCGGCAGCCGCCTGTAGGGCGAGGCGCGTTTTCCCAGTTCCGCCGGGACCCGTGAGCGTCAGCAACCTGACGTCTGGCCGTGTCAGCAGCTCGGTGACCGCGGCGAGCTCGTCCTCGCGACCCAGGAACGGCGTCGCGGGTACCGGCAGATTCGTACGGTACAGCGACTTCAGCGGCGGAAACTCGCCATCGCCCAGCTGCCACACCCGCTCTGGCGCCGACAGATCCTTGAAGCGATGCTCGCCGAGATCGTGCAACCCATTGGGCGCGAGCGCTGCGGTCGTCGACGAGACGACGACCTGCCCGCCGTGCGCCGCGGCGGCCATGCGGGCCGCCCGGTGGACGTCCATACCGACATAACCCTCGGGTGAAACGAGAGGCGTCCCGGTGTGAAGGCCCATGCGAACGCCGAGCGAACCGCGTGCGAGCGCTGCCTGCGCGTCACCAGCCGCCGCAATCGCCTCGGGGGCCGTGGCGAACGCAACGAAGAAAGCGTCGCCCTGCGTGTCGACCTCGACCCCACCGTGCGCCCCGAACACCTCCCGCAACGCTCGCCGATGCTCAGCGAGCGCCTCGGCGTACCGCTCAGCGCCCAATTCGTCCAGCAGCCGGGTCGAACCCTCCACATCCGTGAAGAGGAACGTGACCGTGCCGGTCGGGAGGGCGCTCACGCGACCATCATGCGCCAAGCGTCTCGAACCCGACAAGCGGCCCAGCGATCGTCGCTCCGCGTCCAATCCCGGTGGACGACCAGGCGCCGTACTTGCAGATCCCGCATGTCGCCTCCTCCCGCACGACCTGCGACACGGGGGCTCCGAATCGCGAGCGGCTCGCGCGCGCCGTACGGCGTGGTGAAGGCTCAGATCGGGCGAAGCGCTACAACGGTGCCGAAACGCGTTCTCGCTACCGCTACGAGCCGGACAATGGAGCACGTATGGAGCCCAGCAAGCGCAACTGAATTAGTTGGCACAAGGCCGTTCGCACAGATCACGAAGCGCGGCCTCAGAAGGTCCTTTGGGTTCCGCGCCCGAGGTCGTCGGGGCGGCGACGGAGCTCAAACCGATTCTCGGTCCCGGTCAGGAGCCGTCTGATGTTCGCCCTATGAAGCAGCAGAATCGCGATAGCCGCTCCGGCCGCAAACGCGGCGACGGAGACTGAGGAGCCGAAGGCGAGCGCGAAGAGCGGAAGCGCCACTGCTGAAAGCATCGACGCGACGGAGGTATAGCGGGTTGCGAGGAAGCTCGCGATCCAGACGCCGCTGGCGGCAATGCAGGCAATCGGCGCGAGTGCGAGTGCGACTCCGCCGGTCGTCGCGACCATCTTCCCCCCACGGGCGAGGCCCATGAAGAGCGGCCGCCAGTGCCCGACCATGGCGGCGATGCCGGCGAGCAGGCCTACGAGCTCACCGCTGAGCCACAACCCGAGCAACGCCGCGGCGAAGCCCTTGCCGACGTCGAGCAACGCGACGGCGAGGCCCGCCTTGAATCCGAGGATGCGCCAAACGTTCGCGGCGCCCAGGTTGCCGCTCCCGACCGTGCGGATGTCGACGCCCGTGAGAACCCGCGAGAGCAGGTAACCCCACGGGATGCTGCCGATCAGATAGCCGGCGGTAATGAGCAGAGAGTCGCGCATTCGACAGACCTCGCCCGAGAGCGATTTGTACGAGGCACTCTCAACAGCCGACCCGAGAGCGCCGTTCGGTGGGACGCTACAGGAGGCCTGGGCGTCATGGAGCCCGTGCGTAGCGAGGAAGGCGGCGATGCACGAGGCCCTCCTCCAGAAACCAGTCGAGGGTTCGCCGGATCGTCTCTTCCACCGGCGTGTATCTGAGACCGAGCTCGCGCGCGGCCCTCGATCCGTCGTAGGCGTGGCCGTGGAGCACCGTCCGCACCAGGTCGCGGCAGACGCTCGGGGTGGTCCGACGCAGCCGCGCCGCGGTCTCCAAGCCGGCGGCGGCCGCCATGGCGAGGACAGGTGGCAAGGCTCGGACATGCGCGTCGACGCCGGTCAGGCGGTCGAGGAGCTGGACGCCCTCCCGCACGGTGAGAGTCGCTCCACTGAGGACGTACCGCTCCCCCGGCTCCCCTCGTTCCTCAACAAGCAGGTGGCCCTCGGCGCAGTCGGCGATGTCGACCAGGCTGATCGTGGAGTCGACGACAGCCTTGAGCCTTCCGTTCAGGTAGTCGAGCAGCAGCCGGGCAGAGCCCGTCGCGCGGCCGGGACCCTGGACGGACGCGGGATTCACGCAGACGAGCTCGGTCCCGGTCTCGCGCGCCGAAGTGAGAACCGTCTGCTCGGCCTCGAACTTCGAACGCTCGTAGTTCGAAAGGAACCAGCCGCGGTGTGGCGAGGTCTCCGTACCTACGGTCCCGCGGGCCTCTCCGAGCGTGGCGGCGGACGACGTGTAGACGACCCGCCGCACACCAGCGGCCGCTGCGGCGTCCACGACGTTGCGCGAGCCCCGCACATTGACCTCGAACAGTGGCGAGGGGTCGCGGAAACAGAGCCCATTGACACCGGCGGCGTGGTAGACGACCTCGCAGCCGCGCATCGCGGCCGCGAGCAGGTCGGGGTCGAGAACGTCCCCGCGTACGGAGTCCGCGCCGAGCGCGCGGAGCGCCCGCGCCGAGTCGTCGGAGCGGGCTAGTGCTTTGACCGCGCGCCCATCGGCGAGGAGGCGCTCGACGATCGCCCCGCCGAGAAACCCCGTGCCGCCGGTGACGAGGGCAGCTCCGGCCACCTGCGCTAGCTCGAGCCCTCCGACAGCGCTGAGGAGAAGCGGGCCAGGTACTCGACGGCGGACATCACGGTGATCGCGGCCGCTGCCAGCATCGCCCACTCATCCAGGAGCAGCGGGCCCAGCGGATGGTGGTAGCGGAGGATGGCGAGCAAGATGGCGACGAATTGGACGTTCGTCTTGAGCTTGCCCCAGATCGACGGCGCGAAGACCGTTCCCTCGGCCGCGACGACGCCGCGGAGCCCCAGGATCAGCAACTCGCGCCCGATGATGATGAACGCGACCCAGGCAGAGGCCCTCCCGACATCGACGAGGGCGATGAGCGCCCCGGAGACGAGCAGCTTGTCGGCCGTCGTGTCGAGGAAGGACCCGAGCGTGGTTGCGAGGGCCCACCGTCGGGCGAGGTAGCCGTCGACGAAGTCTGTCGTCGCCGCGAGCGCGAAGAAGACAGCGGCGAACGTGTACGCCCCGCTCCTGCTGGGCCCAAGCAGGATGAGGCCCATCACGACCGGCACGAGCAGGACACGCGCGTAGGTCATGCTCAAGAGGAGCGAGACCGGAGCGCCTGTCGTGCGGCTCACGGCGTCGAGTTCTCCGACATGGCGATCGAGGCGGCGGCGGCCTCGCCGGCGAACAGAGCGCGGACGTCCTCGGCCGAGGCCAACCGCAGCGCCTCGCGGGCGAGGGCCGTGGCCGCCCCAGCGTCTACCCGCCGCACCGCTTCCTTCGTCGCCGGGACCGCAGGCGGGCTCACGCTCAGCTCGGAGACGCCGAGTCCGACGAGCACCGGCACGGCCAGCGGCTCCGAGGCCAGCTCGCCGCAGACGCCGACCCACTTCCCGTTCGCCTCGCCCGCTTCGGCGACGTTTCGGATCAGGCGCAGGACCGATGGATGCAGGCCGTCCGCTAGGCCGGCGACCTGCTCGTTGCCTCGCTCGGCCGCCATCGTGTACTGCACGAGATCGTTGGTCCCGATCGAGAAGAAGTCGACCTCGCGCGCGAAGGCCTCGGCGCATAGTGCGGCCGCGGGCACCTCGACCATCACGCCGACCTCGATCCGTCCCGGCGTGTCCCCGCGTTTTTCCAGCCGCTCTCGGGCGCGAGCGAGCACTGACAACGCCTGCCAATACTCGGCGAGCGTTGCGACCATCGGGAACATCACCTTCAGGGGGTGCACGGCCGCAACGCGAAGCGCCGCCAGCAACTGGGTCTCCAGGAGCTCGGACTCGTTCAGTCCAAGCCGGATTCCGCGGACTCCGAGGAAGGGGTTCGCTTCGGCTCGCCGAGGCAGGTAGGGGAGCGGCTTGTCCGCGCCGACGTCGAGAGTGCGCAGGATCAGCGGCCTCCCTTGCAGTCGCACCGCCATGTCCGCATACGCCGAGTACTGTTCATCCTCGCTGGGGAGGGAGTCACGCTCCAGGAATAGGAACTCCGTGCGCAGGAGACCAACCCCCTCGGCGCCGTTGGCCACCGCGGCGTCCACGTCCGCGGAAGAGCCGACGTTGGCGACGACCTCGATCCGGCGCCCGTCGCGCGTCGAAGCCGGCTGCCGGGCGGATGCAAGCGCCCGCCGCGCCGCCCCCTCGCGCTCGGCGCTCTGCTGCTGGTAGTCGCGAACAAGGTCCTCGGCGGGGTCGACGTACACGGCGCCTGCGTCCCCGTCGAGGACGAGCGGCGTGCCCTCGGGCACGTCCAGCAGCCGCTCCCCGAGTCCGACGGCAGCCGGAATCCCGAGCGAGCGGGCCAGGATCGCGCTGTGCGAAGTCGGGCCGCCGTAGGCGGTGGCGATGCCGCGCACGAGCTCGCGATCGAGCGCGACAGTATCCGCGGGCGTCAGGTCGGCCGCAACGACGATGCCCGGCTCGGCGACGACGGACGCAAGCGCCTCCCCGCCCACGAGGTGGGCGACCACCTGGCGCGCCACACCCGTCAGGTCCTCGGCCCTTGCCCGAAGATACTCATCGTCGAGGCTGCGGTAACCAGCCGCGACCTCCTCGGTGGCCGCGTGCCAGGCCTGTGCCGCGTTGTGCTTCTGCTCGAAGACGGCGCGCCGGGCAGGCTCGAGCAGCGCCTCGTCCTCGAGGAAAAGGAGATGGGCGTCGAAGATCGCCGCGCTGTACTGCCCCGCGCGGGCTGCGACCGACTCGCGCGCCGCCCGGATCTCCTCCCGTACCCGCTCGAGGGCCCGCCCGAGCGCCTCCCACTCCGCCTGGGGGTCGCTCGCGGGCTTGGTTGGGATCTCGGGCGCCGCCGGTCGGAAGTGGCGAGCGGCCCCGAGCGCCGTTCCGGGGGCACCGGGCAGCCCGGCGAGCGGCGCGCCAGCCGGACCCGCCTGCGGGCGAGGCAGGCGCGAGGGCGCCGGCGCCTGGACGGCGGCCTCCTCGTCGAAATCGCGCTCGGCGAGCGCCTCCAAGGCCGCGAGGGCCTCCCCCGCCTGCGGGCCACGAGCGGCGACGAGGATCTCGTGCCCCTGGCGCACGCCGAGGGTAGCGAGCGCATTGAGGCTCCGCCCGCTGGCGGGGCCGCGCTCCGTAGTCATATTCGTGACGGTAACTTCGGCGTTGAAGCTGCCTGCGGTCTGGACGAAGCGCGCAGCCGGACGGGCGTGCAAGCCGAGGGGGTTCCGGACCGCCAGCGTCGCCGTTGCACTCCCGTCACAGGCGGCCAGCTCGACGGGCGCCTCCGCCTCGCTCGTACCGAGATGCTCGACCTTGGCCTGCAGGGCGCCGCGCGCCTCGGCTGCCACGTCGTCGAGCGAGGCGCCGAGCTTGGCGGTGACAGCCCCGGCCACCGCTCCTTCGACGAGCGGAGCCTCGCAGAGCAGGACCCGCTCGCGGCGCTCCGCCGGGAGCAGGTCGAGCGCCATCTCCGCGCTCAAGACGGCGCTGCCGAGATCCATCAGCACGAGGACTCCGTCGCCCTCGTCGGCGCGCTCGATCGCCTCGGCCACGCGGACGGCGTCGGTGCCGAGCGCAGGCTCCGGCGCGTCGATTCCGCCCGCGAGCTCGATGGGCACCTCGCCGCCCATGCCGCGCGCCAACTCCGCAACACCTGCAGCGAGAGTCGCACTGTGCGTGACGATGACGAGGCCGACCATCGGTTATCCGGCTGCAGCGGCACCGAGCCCGTAGGCGCGGTGCAGGAGCTCGACGGGATGGACGGCGTGGACGCCGGCGCCGTGCTCGATTTGCCAGCGGCACGTCTCGCTGTCGCAGGCGGCGAGGTCGTTGCCGGACTCGCGCAGCGCCGTGAAGAGCCGCTCACCGACGGCCATGGAGATCTCGTACTTCTCCTTCTTCAGGCCGTAGGTCCCGGCAATGCCACAGCAATCGACGTCCAGGTCGATGACCTGCAGATCCTGAATCAGCGTGAGCAGGTCGAGCGCCGGCTTGCCGATTCCGTGGCCCCGCTGCTGGCATGGCGCGTGATACGGAACCGTCAGCGGGAGGGGCTGAAAATCGGTCCGGAGCTCTCCGCGCTCATGCAGGAGGAGCAGGAACTCGCAGAGGTCGTACGTCGCCTCGCTCACGGCTCGGAGGTCCTCGTCCTCGACGCCGAGAATCTCGTGCGCCTCGCGCTTCAGCATCAGGCCGCAGCTCGTCGAGTTCGCGACGATCGGCAGGCCGTCGCGGGCGTAGGGGGCGAGGTTCGCGACAAGCCGCCGCACGTATGCCCGTGCCGCCTTGAAGTTGCCGTTCGACTGCAGCGGCAGCCCGCAGCAGTCCTGAGGCGGGACGACGACCTGAAAGCCGTTGTGCTCGAGAACGCGGACGACCATCTCGCCGAGGCCAGGTTCGTAGTAGTTCGTGCCGCAGGCGTGGAAGTAGACGACGCTGCGCTCAGCCGCGGAGCTGGGGCGGCCCCGCGCCCAGCGCTGAAACGTCCGGCCGGCGAACCGCGGCAAGGGGGCGTCGCGATGGATGCCGAGCAGGCGATCGGCGAGCGCTCGCAGGGGCCGGTTGCGAAGCGCCCAATTGGCGAGCGGCGCGATCGGGGTCCCGAGGCGGCCGAGCACGCTCGGCCTGGCGATGAGCTGGTTACGCAGAGGAATACCCCGCTCCTCCCAGAGCTGAGCACGAGCCTGGGAGTTGATCTCTGCGATCTTCACGCCCTGCGGACAGACCTGTGTGCAGATTCCGCACCCGGAGCAGTAGTCGACGGACGCATCCGCGGAGGCGCCGCTGCCGCGGTATCGCTCCGCCTGCGGGCCGACGTACTTCGGGCCCGGGAAGAGCGGCGTCACCTGCGAGTACGGACAGAACGTCTCGCAGATCGTGCACTTGACACAGTGGTCGAGCGAGTCGCGGACGAGCTCGGTCATGAGGCCCTTTCAAGAATCGCGGCGGCGGCAGCGTAGCCCGTCGCGAGGCTGAGCCCGTTGCCCGAGGCCTCCTGCCAGGGAACGGCGCCCGCGAGCGTTGCCCCCGCTGCGTAGAGGTTCTCGTAGCGGGGCCGTCCGTCGGCGCCGACAGGGCGGAGCCGGTCGTCGACCGGCACCCCGACGCGGTCGAGCGGCTGCTCCTCGAGGTAGGTAGGCAAGAACGGTGGTCGCCCGTTGGCCGCCGGCAGCCCGGCGAGAGCGAGGTCGAACACGGCTTCACGGATCTTGCCGTAGGAGTCGACGTGTATCCCACCGGCGGCGACCCCGCCGGACGCGAGCACGAACGAGCGGGCCCGATAGGGCGTGGGGCGCGCGGCGGCTTGCGCGACCACGCCCTCAACCCGGCCGTTGCCCGTCTCGGCCCCGACGACCGGCGATCCGATGGCGATGCGGCCGCCGGCCTGCCGCAGAGCGGCGGTCATCGCCTCGAAGAGTCGGATGCCCGTCACCGACGGCGGGAGCGTCGCCACCTCGAAGACAGGCCGCTCCAGCCGTGCTTCGAGCTCGCGCCACACCTCTCCGACGTTCCGGACCCCGAGCACGGAAGGGAAGCCGACCCGCTCGTCCGGCTCGACCCGGCTCGCCAGCTCGCGCACAACCGCTTCCCGAAAGGCGCGTTGTTCGAACCGCCTGGCGAAGCCGAGGCTGCCGACGTCGGCCTCGGCTCCGAGCGGCGGGGCAAGCTCAGCTGCCCGCGCGGACACGGTCGAGCCGGCAAGAGCGACATGGCCGAGGTTTTCGGCCAGGTATGCAGGATAGAAGTCCTTGAGTCCCAGGCCTACGAACACGAAGCGGCCGCCCGCGCTCAGGTCGCCCTGCGCCATTGTCTCCGGGACGACTGACGAAGGCTTCGCCGTGCCGAGCGCGGTCGGGAGCAGGAAGTTCTTGTCGAGCCCTCCCCGGTAGCCGAAGACCGGGAAACGCGCCTTGAACCACTCGATGCTCGCGGCAATCAGCTCTGCGGAGAGGCGGGCGTAGGGATGGGCCGGATGCGCATCTGCGAACCTCGGAAACGCCTCTGCTGGGCTCTCGACTTCTCCGTCGTAAAAGCCGAGCACGTCGATCGTCGCAGGGGCAAGATGCGTCGAGCCGATTCCCTCGGCGATCACGAGCACCCGCTGACCTTCGTCGGCCAGCCGGAGACCGGCCGTCAGTCCGGCGAGACCGGCGCCGATCACGATCGTGTCGTGAGTCATGCGGGCAAGTGCTGGACGCCGAGTAAACCCTGGAAGATCCAGTCGTCGAGCCGGGCCTGTCGCAGCTGATCGCCGTAGAGGATCGGGTGTACGCCCTTCCAGCGCTCTTGCAAGAAGGAAAGCAAGGCCGCGTTTGCGGCGCGATGGTCCAGCTGCTCGACGGCGTGCAGGATCCCGGTCGCCCGGTAGATGCAGAAGCCGCCCTGGCACGGGCCCATCCCGAGCCGCAGCGTGCGACGGAGGTCGTCGAGGTTCGCCGTCCGCCGCCGCGCCATGGCGTCCTCGAGCCGCCGCCGCGTAATCAGCTCGCACTCGCAGATGATCTGCTCCGACTCCGGAACGGGCTCGAGCGCGCGAAGCCGCGAGCCGAGCTCGTAGAAGTGTCCGCCCTCTGAGCCGGGCATCGGCTCCTCGTGCGTCCGGCAAGGCCGCTCGACCCCGAGCTGAGCGCAGACCGCGTCCACCGTCGCCTCGGCCATGAGCCGAAACGTGGTGGTCTTGCCCCCGGTAATGGTGACGAAACCCTCGACGCCGTCCCGCTCGCGGTGGTCGAGGAGGGCGTGCGACCGGCTCACCTCGCGTGTTTCAGCCACCTCCTCCGGCGAGAAGAGCGGACGGGCTCCGATCCAGACTCGGAGCGCCCGGCTTTCGCGGAAGCCGGGCACGAGCTTCTCGCCCTCGTCGAGCATCTGGTCGACCTCGGGCTGCGTCACCTCGAGCTCGTCCGGGTGGACAACCCGCATGTCGGTCGTCCCGATTATGCAAACCGTGCGGATCGGGACAAGAATGTCTCCGTCGGCCGGCAGCTTGCAGCGATTGAGCACCGTATGTACGAGCCGGTGGTTCATCGCGATCATGATCCCCTTGCCCGGGACGACGGCGACCCGGCAGCCGGCCAGCTGAGCGATCTCCGGGGCCCAGGCGCCCGCCGCGTTCACGACGACGTCCGCGTGGATCTGGACCTCCTCACCGGTCAATTCGTTGTGAACGACGGCGCCGCTCACTCTCTGACCGTTGCGTTCGAGCTCGACAACCCGGTGGTAGAGCAGGATCTGCGCGCCGTGCTCCTGCGCCGAGCGGGCGCATGACCACACGAGCTTCCAGGGATCGAGCGCCGCGTCGGGGACGGTAAAGGCCCGCGAGATCTCGGGATGCAAGCGTGGCTCGCGGCGCCGTGCCTCGGCGGCCGCGATCTCCTCGACCGGGACCCCGGTCGCCCGACAGCCTTCGACGAAGTCGTCGCCGAAGGCCGCGTCGTCCCACGGCGTGCAGACGAACAGACCGCCGGTGTCCTCGATGCAGTCGGAGGCGATCCGGCGCAGGATGGCGTTCTCGACGACGCACTCCCTGGCCGCCTCCTGATCCTTGACCGCGTAGCGTCCGCCCGAGTGGAGCAGGCCGTGGTACCGGCCCGTGGTGCCGTCGGCAAGGTCCCGGCGTTCGACGAGCACCGTCTTGAGGCCGCGCATGGCTGCGTCGCGGACGACGCCGGCGCCCGTCGAGCCGCCGCCGATCACCAGTACTTCGGTCTCGAGAGAGGCCACGCTACCGGCGGAAGTTCATCAGGTGTGCCATAGCCAGGCACTCCGAGTATCGCAGCAGCGAATGTGTCGCCGACGGCCGTTGTGTACGGATCGTGAGTACACTCGAAACGTCAATCGGGCGCTCGGCTAGCGCCCGCACGAGGAGGCAGCATGGGGCACGACGAGCGCGACACCCACGACCACGAGGGCAGCTTCGCGGAAGGCGTCGAGGAGACCGAGCGCCACCCCGAGCTGGATAAGAAAGGTGACTTCGCGGAAGGCGAGGAAGAGAGCGAGCACCGGCACGAGGGCAGCTTCGCGGAAGGCGTCGAGGAGACCGAGCACCATCCTGAGGACCACACGAAGGGCGACTTCGCGGAAGGAGTGGAGTCGAACGACTAGAGCGAAGGGGCCCGACCGGGGAGTTCTCCGGCGGGCCCTTCCGCGTCGACGTCTCGGCTATTCGACCCAGTCGAACGTCCGAGTCACGGCCTTCTTCCAGAAGCCGTACTCCTTCTCCCGCTCGGCCGCATCCATCTGGGGCTGCCATTCCTTGTCCTTGCCCCAGTTGGCGCGTAGGTCCTCGACCTCCGACCAGAAGCCGACGGCCAGCCCGGCGGCATAGGCCGCACCGAGCGAGGTCGTCTCGGCGACGGTCGGCCGGATCACCGGAACGTCGAGCACGTCCGCCTGGAACTGCATCAGCAGCTCGTTGTAGACCATGCCGCCGTCGACCTTGAGCGACGTCAGGTCGACGCCTGAGTCGGCGTTCATGGCGTCGACCACCTCGCGGCTCTGCCAGGCGGTTGCCTCGAGCGCAGCCCGCGCGATATGGCCCTTGGTGACGTACCGGGTCAGCCCGGCGATGACACCGCGGGCCTCGCCCCTCCAGTACGGGGCGAAGAGGCCCGAGAACGCCGGGACGAAATAGACCCCGCCGTTGTCCTCGACCGTCTTGGCCAGGTCCTCGATCTCCGCCGAGGTCTGGATCAGACCGATGTTGTCCCGCAGCCACTGGACGAGAGCGCCGGTGATGGCGATCGCGCCTTCCAGGCAGTAGACCGCGGGCTGATCGCCGATCTTGTAGGCGAGGGTGGTCAGCAGCCCGCTCTTCGACTGGACGGCATCGTTGCCCGTGTTGAGAAGCAGGAAGTTGCCCGTCCCGTAGGTGTTCTTCGCCTCGCCGATCGAGAAGCAGGTCTGGCCGAAGAGCGCAGCCTGCTGGTCGCCGAGGTCGCCGGCGACCGGGATTCCGGCCAGCACGTCCTTCGCCTCACCGTAGGTCTCGCTCGAGGCCCGGATCTCGGGCAGCATCGCGCGCGGGACGCCGAGCAGGCCGAGGATGTCCTCGTCCCAGTCGAGCGTCTCGAGGTTCATCATCATCGTGCGACTGGCGTTGGTCACGTCCGTCACATGCACGCCGTCGTTCGGCCCGCCGGTGAGCTGCCAGATCACCCAAGTGTCGATGTTCCCGAACAGCACGTCACCGTTCTCGGCCTGAGCGCGGACGCCGTCGACGTTGTCGAGGATCCACTTGATCTTCGGGCCGGAGAAGTACGTGGCGATCGGCAACCCGGTCTTCGTGCGGAAACGGTCCTGGCCGCCGTCGGCAGCCAGCTCGTTGCAGATCTGATCTGTCCGCGTGTCCTGCCAGACGATCGCGTTGTGGACCGGGCGTCCCGTCGAGCGCTCCCAGACGACCGTGGTCTCGCGCTGGTTCGTGACGCCGACGGCCGAGATGTCTGCCGCCTTGACCTTGTCGAGGCCCGCACGAACGACCTCCTGGGTCCGTTGCCAGATCTCCATCGGGTCGTGCTCGACCCACCCCGGTTTCGGATAGATCTGCTCGTGCTCCTTCTGATCGACGGAGACGACCTGCCCGCCGTGGTCGAAGACCATGAAGCGGGTGCTGGTCGTTCCCTGGTCGATCGCTGCTGCGTACTGAGCCATCCGCGGCACCTCCTCCTATCGAATAGTTCTCTTCTACCCCTCGCCGGGCCAGGTCTCGGCGGCGGTCTTGATCAGCAGCTGCGAGGACGTCGCGCCGGGATCCTGGTGCCCTGCGCTCCGCTGTCCGAGGTAGCTCGCGCGTCCCTTCCTGGCGACGAGCGGAATCGTCGCCCGCATCCCTTCCTCGGCGGCCTCGGCCGACTTGCTCAAGGCCTCCGGGAAGGAAGCCCCGTCAGCGAGGGCCGACCGGAAGGCGTCTCTCGCCGGGATCAACGCGTCGATCATCGTCTTGTCGCCGATCTCGGCCTTGCCTCGCATCTGCACGCCGTTGACCGCCGCGTCGAGGGCGGCAGCCCAGTCCTCCGGCTCGAGCTCGCTCTTGCCGGCCGTGGCCGTGCCCATCTGCAGGAACAACGTGCCGTACAGAGGGCCGGCGGCCCCGCCGACGGTGGAGACGAGCGTCATGCCGACGGTCTTCAGCAGACCGCCGATGTCCTCCCCCTCCAGCCCTTCGAGCTTGCCGTGAGCGGCCTTCATCCCGCGGTCGATGTTGATCCCGTGGTCGGCATCCCCGATCGCGGAGTCGAGCTGGGTCAGGTACTCCCTGTTCTCGGCGACGGTCACGGTGAACCGCTCGATCCAGTCGAGAACCTGAGCGTAGGGAACAGTCACCCGGACTGCCTCCATGGCACTAAACGCCCCACCTCAGGCCGGGTGTCTGGACGGGAGCATCCCAGAGCCGCGTCAGCTCGTCGTCCAGCTTGAGCAGCGTGATCGAGACGCCCGCCATCTCGAGCGAGGTGATGTACGCCCCGATCAGGTTGCGCGTGATCTTGATCCCGCGCCCCTCGAGCAGCTTGTAGAGCTCGTTGTAGACGACATAGAGCTCGATGGTCGGTGTGCCGCCCATGCTGTTGACGAATGCGAGCACCTCGTCGCCTTCCTGAAACGGGATGTCGTCGATCACCGGCGTCGCGAGGCTCTCGACGACCTCGCTGGCCGGGGCCAGCTTCCGCCGCTCCCGGCCCGGCTCTCCGTGGATGCCGATGCCGATCTCCATCTCGTCGTCGCCGAGCTCGAACGTCGGCTTGCCGGCGGACGGGACGATGCACGACGTGAGGGCCATGCCCATGCTGCGGCCGTTCGCGTTCACCTTCCGGCAGAGGTCGGCGACCTGTTGCAGCGATTGCTTGTCCTCCGCGGCCGCGCCGCAGATCTTCTCGGCGAGGACTGTCGTCCCCACTCCGCGCCGGCCGGCCGTGTAGAGGCTGTCTTGGACGGCCACGTCGTCGTCGATCACGACCGCCTCGACGTCGATCCCCTCACCGCGGGCGAGGTCGGCCGCCATCTCGAAGTTCATGACGTCGCCGGTGTAGTTCTTGACGATGTGCACGACGCCCGCGCCACCGTCGACCGCCTTCGTCGCCTCGATCATCTGGTCAGGGGTGGGCGAGGTGAACACCTCGCCCGGGCAGGCGGCATCGAGCATCCCCATGCCGACGAACCCGCCGTGCATCGGCTCGTGTCCCGAGCCACCGCCGGATACGAGGGCCACCTTGCCCTGAACCGGAGCGTCGGCTCGGACGATGTAGTTGGGCCCGAAGTTCACTTTCAGGAGATCGGGATGCGCAACGGCCATCCCCTGGAGCGCCTCGGTAACGACGTCATCGGGCCGGTTGATCAGCTTCTTCATCTCATCGCCCCAGTAGTCCGGTCAGGGCCCCTAACACTTCGAGGTTGCCCACCCCGGGCGCGAACAACGCTTGGTAGGCGATCGCGCCGAGCGACCCGCCAATGATCGGGCCTACGACCGGGACCCAGGAGTAACTCCAGTCCGGGTCTCGCTTGCCCGGGATCGGCAGCACCGCGTGCATGATCCGCGGCCCTAGGTCTCGAGCCGGATTGATCGCGTACCCGGTCGGGCCTCCGAGCGAGAGGCCGATCACGAGCACGAGCAGACCGATCAGCAGCGGCGGAAACGCCTGGGCGAACGCCGCCTGGTTCGAGGTGTCCGTGATCACTTCCGCACTGAAATGACCGACGATCGCGAGCACGCCGAAGATGAGCATGAACGTGCCGATGATCTCCGTCAGCAGGTTCTGCGGGTAGTTGCGGATCGCGGGCGCGGTCGAGAAGACGGCGAGCTTAAGGCCCGGGTCCTCCGTTGGCCGCCAGTGTGGCAGGTAGGTGAGGAAGACCAGGATTGCCCCGATCATTGCCCCGGCGAACTGGCCGAGCAGGTACTTGGGCACATCGTCCCAAGGCGTGATGTCCGTCAGCGCGAAGCTGATCGTCACCGCCGGGTTGATGTGCGCCCCGCTGAACTGGCCGACGGCGTAGACGGCCACCGCGACGGCCATCCCCCATCCGAGCGTGATCACTATCCAGCCCGCGTTCTCCGCCTTCGAGCGTGCGAGCAGAACTCCGGCAACGACCCCGTCTCCGAGCAAGATCAGGATCGCCGTCCCGACCAGTTCGGCTGTGAAGATCTCCATGACCACCTCCTGTTAAAGGGTGCTCAACGGTGAGTTGCGTGGGAAGATCTCGCAACCAGGGGGCGAAGTCAACGCGTGCGAGCGCGTCAGGGCGCGCTCAGACTCAGACGCGGAACACGTCGACGGCGTACCGGCCGCGCAGCTCGCGCGCGATCTGGTCGTCGCCGCCGATGAGGAAGAGCTCGTAGGGATAGGCGTACTGGGCCCGGAAGCCTCTTTCCCGAACGAGGATCCTTCCCCAAAGAGAGACTGAGCCCAGGGCGATCGGGCGTCCCTGCCTGACCGGAGGCAGCTCCTTGTACTCGCGCCCGTAGCAGTGCCGGACGCCTGTGTATCGGCGCAGGAGCTCCTCTGCGAGCGCCCGCGTCCGGAAGGCGTAGATACCGCACTCGTGGCCCTCGACGGGGGCGCCGTCGCGATGGACGGGGCAGCTTGCCTCGAATCGGCTCCTGGCCGGCCAGCTCACATGGTGCATGGTGAACGACTCCAGCCGGTGCTCATCGCCGTGAAGTCGGACGTGCCAGAGTCGCCATCCGTGGATGGGCTCGGTGGAGAGCTCGCTCACGCCGGCACCGGCTCCTCGACCGGCGCTTCGACCGGAGCGGGTCCCGGAACGGGCTCCTCGAGCGGGGCGATCTCGATCTCCCGCTCAGTCTCGGGGACGCCTATGTCCATGCGCCTCTCTTCGGTAGTTGACGCCGAAAACTTGAAACAAACGCTACAGAGCGGGCCGGACGCAGCCGCAGCAAGAAAGACGGCTTCCTTCAGACTTCGGGCTCGTCGAACCGCGGGCACTCCAGGCCCTCGGCGCTCAGGTCGTCGCCGCCCCAGCGACGACGGGACATCGGCGAAGGCCGTGAGTAGCGCGGATAGCAGAAGAGGCCCTGTTCCCAGGGCCTTTGATGCTGGAGCTAGCTGGACTCAACCCGGCGACCCCTCGGGTGAATCCGAGATCGAACCGAGTCGTTCTCAGTGACTAATTCACTTTTTGGAACTGAACGTGGAACTCTCCAGAAGCGGATGATGATGGGATTCGAACCCACGACCTTCTGCATGGCAAATGCGAGCCGCCGTTCGCTCCCGTTCGCGCCCGTTCGCTCAAACCGGTTGTTTGTAGACGTTTCCATGCAAGCGAGCGAAACAAGACCGAACC
>Ga0307302_10000507_pt1 | contig 17324 bp, 12 predicted proteins | sample ER_DNA_183_FD_194490 | JGI IMG/M metagenome (GOLD analysis project Ga0307302, IMG submission 194490) | Bulk soil microbial communities from the East River watershed near Crested Butte, Colorado, United States - ER_DNA_183 | ecosystem: Environmental > Terrestrial > Soil > Floodplain | place...
CAGCGAAGCCGCAAGCAGACCGCCGCCGATCAGGGCGGGGAGCGGGAAGCGCTTACCGGCGGGCGCTGAGACCGGCACGAACTCACGTGTGGTTGCTCCAGCGGTTCTCAGCGCCTCGCGGAGCGCCGACACGAAATCGGCGGAACTAGGGAAGCGCTCGGCCGGGTCCTTCGCCAGCGCGCGGCGGAAGATCGGATCGAGCTCGCGGGGAAGGTCGCCGCGCTCCGATACCGCGGGAACAGGGGCGTGGACGTGCGCAGCCGCCTCGGCCGTCGGGTTGTCGGCCTGGAACGGGCGCTCACCGGTCAGGAGCTCGAAGGCGACGATGGCGAGCGCGTAGAGATCGGTCGCCGGTGTCGTCGGCTCGCCTCGTGCCTGCTCGGGAGCGAGGTAGCCGGCAGTGCCGAGGATCGTTCCCGTCATCGTGAGCGAGTCGAGGCCGGCAGCGCTGGCCACGCCGAAGTCGGCTACGCGCACGGTTCCGTCGCCGGCCAGAAGCAGGTTGCCCGGCTTGACGTCTCGGTGGACGATGCCGTGGTCGTGAGCCGCGTCGAGCGCCGCCCCCGCCTCGTCGAGCCAGGCGAGCACCCGGCCGGGATCCTGGGCGCCGTGCTCGCGCAGCTGGTCCTCCAGGGATCCGCCCCGGAGGTACTCCATGACGATGAAGGGCCGGCCCTCGTGCTCCCCGACGTCGAAGATCGTGACCGTGTTCGGCTCACCCGAGAGCCGTGCCGCGGCGAGCGCCTCTCGCGTGAAGCGGCCGCGAAGCGCCTTGTCGGCCGAGTACCGCTTCGCGAGCACCTTGGCGGCGACCGTCCTGCCGAGCAGCTCGTCTTCCGCGCGGTAGATCTCGCCCATGCCGCCCTGCCCGATCAGCTCGGGGGCGTCGTACCGGGACGGAAGGATGTCTGTCGTAGTCGTCATCGGGGGTGCGGCCTGGCCGCCAAGAGGCCTTTTCTCCGCATCCGGGCACGCGAAACGTGCCAAACGTCGTGGAGTGAAGTTCCTGTAAAGGAGGAAGACGCGCGAACCTTCATCAGCTAGCCTCAAACTGCTCGGAGGCCCAGCCTCACAATGGCGCGCCCACGCCAAAACTCAGGTAACGAAATGGCTTTTCGCCGTATCACGCTGACCGCCGTGCTCGCTGCCTCACTGGCGAGCCTGGCCGCCCTTGCGCTAGGCCCTGAGTCGGAGGCACGAACCTCGCAGCCGGGTCCCGCTTCGTTCCTCATTAGCGGCCGCGGTTGGGGGCATGGTGTCGGGCTCTCTCAGTGGGGCGCCTACGGCTATGCGCGGCAGGGAATGCCGTTCGACCAGATCCTCGCCCACTACTACCAGGGCACGACGCTCGGCCCCGCGCCGCTCGCGCGTGTGCGCGTGTTGCTCGTCCCGGGTAAGGGGCGTGTGACCGTTCACTCCGACGCGCCGTTCCGCGTCCGCGATGCCCTCGGCGAGACGTACGAGCTCACGGCGGGCCCCCATCAGTTCGGCCCCGGCTTCCGCCTCCGGGTTGCCGGCCGCCTGCAGTTGCAGCAGCTGACAGGCCCGCTGACCTTCCTTCCCGGCACGGCGCCGCTCAAGCTCGAACGGCCGTACCGCGGCCAGTTCGTCGCCTCCGCGTCGAACGGCAAGGTGCGCATCGTCAACCACGTCGGCCTCGAGGCGTATCTCTTCGGCGTCGTTCCCGGCGAGATGCCGTTCTACTGGCTGCCAGAAGCTCTCAAGGTCCAGGCGGTCGCGGCGCGAAGCTATGCGCTCGCAGTGCGCAAGACCGGGTCCGACTTCGACCTCTATCCAGATGTGCGCAGCCAGGTCTACAGCGGGATCTCCGGTGAGCGGGCTTCGACCACCGCGGCCGTACAGGCGACCGCCGGTCAGGTCGTTCTCTACCGCGGGCGGATCGCGACGACCTACTTCTTCTCCACCTCTGGGGGCCGGACTGCAACGGTCAACGATGTCTGGCCCGGCAGCGGCTCGATTCCCTATCTGGTTTCCGTTGACGACCCGTACGACTCGCTTTCTCCGCACCACGCCTGGGGGCCGTTCTCGGTGCAGAGCCGGCGGCTCGCGCGAGCGCTCCAGGTGCGCGGTCGCTTGCTCGACGTCCGCCTCGCGGTCGGCGCCTCAGGGCGAGTTCGCACCGTGACGTCGATCGGCACCGGTGGCCAGAGGACGATCTCCGGCGCCGATGTTCGCCGGGCGCTGGGGCTCCGCTCGACCTGGTTTCGCATCAGTCTCCTCGCGCTGACGGCGCCGAGCACGCCGGCGACCTTCAACACGCCGTTGACGCTCACCGGAGTCGCTCGCGGCCTGGCCGCCGTGACGCTCGAGTTTCGTCCGCTCCGAGGCTCGTGGCGCGCGATCGCGTCTGCGCGCGCGGCTCAGGACGGGACCGTCAGCATCTCGATTCGGCCGCGCGAGACCGGGGACTACCGTCTCATCAGCCGCAGCGCCCGCAGTGAGCGCGTTCGTGTTGCGGTGGCTCCGTACGTTCGCTTCCACGCTCTGTCGGACGCCACCACGCTGCGCGGTTATGCGCGGCCGCTGCTGCCGAACGCCGCCGTCGCGATCCAGCGCCTGGACGGCACGACGTGGAGCAACGTCGCGTCCACGACGGTCGACGCGAACGGCGACTTCCAGGCCCAGGTCGCGCTGACCCCGGGCGACTATCGCGCTCGTGTCTCGCCCGGCCGCGGGTTTGTGCCCGGCGTCACGCCCGTCCTGAAGGTGGGCCCGGCATGAGGAAGCTCGTCGTCCTCGCCGCCGGTCTCGCGCTCGCGCTGCCTGCTCCTGCGACCGCTGCTCGCTTCGCCCTCGGCGTCGACCGAGGCTTCTCGGCGGAGCGGGTAGCCGACCGCGTCGAGGCGGCCACCGGCCGGCCGGTCACCGTCATCGGCCCGTTCGCGGTCGCCGTGGACGTCCCGAACGCGCAAGGCCTTGCCACGGTTACGGGCGTCACGTATGTCGAGCGCCTCCGCTCGCAGCGCCGCCTGGCCTTCGTCCCGAACGATCCCCTGGTGGGCCGCCAGTGGTACGCCGACCGCGTCCGGGCCTTCGACGCCTGGCCGAAGCTGCCGATCCTTCCCCGCGTGCTGGTGGCCGTCATCGACTCGGGCATCGACGCCGACCATCCCGAGCTCGAGGACCGCATCGCGTCGGGTCAGAGCTTCGTCAAGAGCCCCTGGTGGTGGGACTCGAACGGACACGGGACGTTCGTCGCGGGCCAGATCGCGGCCGAGGTGAACAACGGGCAGGGGATCTCCGGCCTCGCGCCGCCGGCCGACCTGCTCATCGCCAAGGTCGTGCGGAGCGACGGAACGATCTCACCCGAGGCGGAGGCCCGCGCGATTCGCTGGGCTGTCGACAACGGCGCCGAGGTCATCAATCTCAGCTTCGGCGGCATGCGCGATCCCTACGACTCGGGACGCGACACCTACTCGCCGCTCGAGGCGGCAGCAGTCGAGTACGCGGTGAGGCACGGCGTGCTTGTCGTGGCGGCCGTCGGTAACGGCGACAAGGCGCCCCACGCGCCGTGGGAGTACGCCAACTATCCGGCGGCGCTTCCGCACGTGATCGGGGTCAGCGCGATCGCGCGGGACGGAACGGCGCCCGACTTCTCGAACCGCGATCGCGTCTTCAACGACATCGCCGCTCCCGGCCAGGACATCTTCTCGACCCTGCCGCAGGCGCTGACCCAGGGTCGCGTCGCGTGTGTGCTGCAGGGCTACTCCGAGTGCGGCCCAACAGAGTTCCGGCGCGGGGAAGGCACGTCGTTCGCAGCACCGCAGGTCACCGCTGCGGCGGCGATCCTCCTCGGCGTGCGTCCGCTGATGCGCCCCGACCAGGTCACGGCCGTTCTCGAGCGCTCGGCGGCGGACGCAAACTTCGCCCGAGGCTGCCGGCGCTGCACAGTCGGCCGCGACGAGTTCACCGGCTGGGGCGTGCTCGACATCACCGCGGCGGTCAACTCGCTCGTCTTGCCGGCTCCACACGCCGACCAGTTCGAGCCGAACGACGGAGCGGCAACGCGGGCCGTCAAGCTGTGGGGCAAGCGGCAGCGGAGGATCGCAGCCACGCTCGACTACTGGAACGACCAGGTCGACGTGTACCGCGTGAAGCTTCGACGAGGGCAGAGAGTCAGGGCCGTCCTCCGTGGTCCGCGCGAAGCCGAGACGACCCTGTTGCTCTGGAAGCCCGGCACGAAGAGCGTGGAAGAGCCGAGAGCCGGCTCACGCCACCTGGCCGCGAGCGCGACCGAGGGCTCGGTCAAGAACGTCGTCCACCGCGCCCGCAAGGGCGGCTGGTACTACCTCGAAGTGAAGCTCTCGACCCCGACCTCGGTCCGCTACACGCTTTCCTTCCGGAAGACGAAGCCGGTCAAGCCTCCGGTAGCAACTCGTCGTCCGGGACGGACCTGATCTTCCGGGCCGGGTTCCCGACCATCACGGCTCGAGGCTCTACGTCCGTGACGACGACTGCCCCCGCACCGACGAAGGCCTCCTCGCCGACCTCGATCCCCGGTAGCAGCACGGCTGCGCCGCCGATGCGCGCGCCTCGTCGAATCGTCGGTCCCTTGCGCAGCTCGTGGCGGCGCTCCGTCCTGCCCATGTAGTTGTCGTTCGTGGTCGTCACGCACGGTGCGATGAAGACCTCTTCCTCGAGGGTCGAGTACGCGGTGATGTAGGCCATGGCCTGAATCTTCGTGCGGGCGCCGATCGTCGTGTCGTTCTCGACCAGGGAGCCGCGCCCGATGACGACGTCGTCGCCGAGCTCGCACCGCTCGCGAACGCAGGCCTGGTCGCCCACGATCACGCGGGCGCCGATCGTCGTCCCGGCGAAGACGATCGCTCCTGTCGAGATGATCGTCCCCGGGCCGACTTCGAGTGGCGGCAGCTCCTCCCGGGAAGCCGTCGAGCGAGGTGATAGTGCTGGTTGCTTGCCGAGGACGGCGTGATCGCCGACGACGCAGCCCTCTCCGAGAACAGTCCCCGGGTAGATGACGGCGGTCTCGGCGACGCTCAAGCGGCGGGTATCCGGTCCTTGGGCACCGCTTGCGGTGCCCAACTCAGGACGCCGGGCTTTGCCCGGTGTCCGTCGGAACTGACCGGTCGATCCATCTGGATCAAACCGCAGCCGCCTCGAGCGAATTCTGGAGCTGCTCCAGCGTGCGCACCACTGCGAGGCCGTCACGTGCGACCTCGAGGCGGTCGCCGCTGCCCTCGACGAGCGAGACGAAGTGTCGGCACTCGATCCTGAGCGGCTCCTCGTTCGCGACCTTCGGAATGTGGATGTCCCCCGTCCGCACCTGCCACTCGCTGGCCGGCCGGAGCACCGGTCCCTTGTCGTGCACGGTCAGCTTGCGCTCGGACTCCATGTCGTCGAAGACGGCCATCTTGTCGCGCCCGACCACGGTCACCTTGCGCATCTTTTGCGGGTCGAGCCAGGAGAGATGCATGTGCGCGACCACGCCGGACGGAAAGCGGAGGTAGCAGAAGACCACGTCCTCGACGCCCTCACGCAGGAAGGACTCGCCACGTGCCCAGGCTTCCACGGGCTCCTCGCCGACGAGGTAGAGCATCACGGACAGGTCGTGCGCGCCGAGCGACCAGAGGGCGTTCTCGTCGCGCCTGATCTGGCCGAGGTTCTGCCGGTTGCCGTAGAGGTAGAGCACGTCACCGAGCTCTCCGGCGTCGATCAGCTCCTTGAGCTTGGCCACGGCCGGGTGGTACAGGAGGAGGTAGCCGGGCATGAAGACGAGCCCGCGCTCCTCGGCCAGCGTGAGCAGCTCCTCCGCCTCGGCGCTCGACTGCGCCGGCGGCTTCTCCACGAAGACGTGCTTGCCGGCCTGCAGTGCCTGCTTGGCCAGGTCGTAGTGCGTCACGACCGGGGTCGCGATCGTGACCGCGTCCAGCTCCGGATCGCCCAGGAGCTCTTCGAAATCGCTCGTGGTCCGCGCTCCGGGATACCGCGCTGCGTGCTCTGCGAGGAGGTCGGGAGAGAGGTCACAGAGCCAGCGGAGGTCGGCGAGCTCGGCGAAGTTGCGGGCGAGGTTCGGGCCCCAGTAGCCGAGCCCGGCGTGGCCGATCCTGATACTCAGAGCTTCCAGACCTTCCCGTTCTGCGCGCCGTCCGCGCCGGTGGCGTTCCGCAGGTCGACCACGAGCTTGGCGCGTGCAACGAGGTCTTCGTAGTCGATGCCGCTGTGGGCGGTGACGATGACGACGCAATCGGCTCCGTCGATGTCCAGCGGCGCCGCGGTGAGGCCGTGGTCGGGCAGCTCGGGCACGTTGGGGTCGTGATAGGAGACTTTGGCCCCCTCGCCTTGCAAGAGCTCGATCAGCTTGAGCGCCGGCGACTCACGGGTGTCGTCGATGTCCGCCTTGTAGGCGACGCCCAGCACGAGGACGTTCGAGCCTTTGAGCGCCTTCTCATGTGAGTTCAGCGCCCGCACGACCTTGCCCAGGCACCACCACGGCATGTTCTCGTTGACCTTCCCGGCCAGCTCGATGAACTCGGTGTAGAAGTCGTACTCCCGCGCCTTCCACGTCAGGTAGAAGGGGTCGATGGGCATGCAGTGCCCGCCGAGGCCCGGACCCGGCTGGAAGCTCATGAACCCGAACGGCTTCGTGGCCGCGGCGCCGACGACTTCCCAGACGTCGATTCCCATCCGGTCGCAGAGCTGGGCGAGCTCGTTGACGAGCGCGATGTTCACCGAGCGGAAGATGTTCTCCAGCAGCTTCGTCAGCTCGGCGGCCTCCGGCGAGGACACGGCTACGACGGTCTCGACCGCGCTCTCGTACAGCTGGACTGCACGCTGCGTGCAGGCGTCCGTGATCCCGCCGACGATCTTGGGCGTGTTCTTGGTCGTCCAGTCCTCGCGGCCGGGGTCGACCCGCTCGGGCGAGAACGCGAGATGGAAGTCCTCACCAACCTTGAGGCCGCCCGCCGCCAGCAGCGGCAGCAGGCGCTCTCTCGTGGTGCCGGGGTAGGTCGTCGACTCGAGGACGACGAGCTGCCCTTTTTGGAGACGTGGCGCGATCTGCTCGACAGCCCCGAGCACGATCGAGAGGTCCGGCTCGCGCTGGGGAGACAGCGGCGTCTGCAGCGCGATCAGGATCGCCTCCGCCTCTTTGAGACGGTCGTAGTCCGAGGTGGCGCTCAGCGTTCCGGCTTCGACGAACGACCGTAGCCCCTCGGAGGAGACGTCCTTGACGTAGCTCTCGCCGCGGTTGATGGCGTCGACGCGTGCCTCGTCGATCTCCACCAGCAGCACCTGAACCCCCGCCTCAGCGAAGACCCGTGCCAGTGGGAGACCGACGTAGCCCGCGCCGACGATGCCGACAGGGCCGTTCATGGCCGCGATCCTACCGACGAGCGAGTACGTGCTCCGGAACGGCGGGCCCGCGGCCTCTGAACCAGAGCTTCGTGGTGGAGTCGTTCTTGAAGAAGTCGAGCAGGAGTGTGGACACTTTCTGCGTTCCGGTCTTCGAGGGGTGCGTCCCGTCGTTGTCGACGTCCTCGCACTCCCAGGTGAGTCCGTCTCGCCTGCCTTTCATGCCGTCCGTCCAGAGGTACGGGCCCCAGCCGATCCAGGGGCCGGTGACCTTCTTCTGCATCCGGTCAAGTATGAGCCAACGCACCGCGAACGCACTGTCGTACGCCTGCGGCTCGGGACTGCGCGCCGTGATCGCGTAGCCGGCATAGGTCCGGCTGGAGAGGTAGACGAGGCGCAGGTTCACGAAGCGTGCTCGGAGGATGCGGACGATCGCCTTCAGGTTTGTGTGGAGAGCCCGCGCGTCCTGCGGGAACGGGCGGGCGTCGCCCGTGATCGCCTGCTTGAGCCAGACGACTTGAACCTGTTCCGGAGACGAGTTGGACTCGTTGAGCCGGTCGTCGACGAGCCGCCAGTACGGAGATGCGGGCGACTTGATCCTCTGCGCATCCCAGCCGGCCTCGGCTCCGTCGACGAGCTCGACGAACCCGCTCTTCAAGGGGTCGCGATCGGCCCTGGACTTGAAGTCGGAGAACTCCCGAGTCGTGTTCGACATGCCGATCGAGAGCACGACGATCTTCCCGTCGACCGGCCGCACGCGTCGGGCAGCCGCAAGTCCCTGGCGCTGGTAGGCCGGGGAGGGGCGGTTTCGCCCAAACGGATAGAGGCCGCCGCGCTGTCCGCGGTAGCGTCGCCGGCCCATGTCGGTGAGTGGGACGAGGCCGGTGGTGGTGCGCTCGCAGTCGGCGCGCGAGCGGGTCGGCTCGGCAGGTGCATCAACCGTTGCCGCCCCGAGCGCGACCGTGGCCGCAAGAGCGATCGGGACAAAGAGCTTCATGTGACTCCCTAAGGGTACGCCGGGCCTGTTAGCGGTCTGTTAGCTCCGGTCGCTGTGCCCCGTCAGAGCGCCAAAAGCCCGTGGCTATACTCGCCAGCCCCGGGCCGTTAGCTCAGTTGGTAGAGCAGGGGACTCTTAATCCCAAGGTCGAAGGTTCGAATCCTTCACGGCCCATGCCGAAGACTTCTGAGCGTGCCTGAAACGTAGAGGGGGCCCGTAGGCCCCCTCTTTCAGGTCGGTCGAGCGTTGTTATTCCATGTGGATGTCGTGGCCGATCTCGACCGCTCGGAGCGCGTCCACGATTCCGTGTCCGTACCAGCCGTTGAAGACCGGCGTCCCTTCGCAGTAGCTCGTGAAGGAGGGCGGACGGCTCTGCGCCGCGTAGCTGAACGTGCCGTCCGCTTGGTTCGACATACAGGCCGTGTCCGTTGCTGAGGCCTCGAGGTACGCCTGCGCGAACAGCGGGTGGAGTGAGATCCCGGTGCCTCGACGATGGCCGTACTGCGAGACGATCAGAGCGACCACTCCGGTTGCGTGCGGCGAGGCCATCGACGTGCCCTGGATCCACTGGTAATACGCGCACGTCGAGCCCCTGCAGTCGCGGACGACGAACGGCGTGTTCGGAGTCCCGTCTGGGTTGAGCTCGCCGTTGTCCTCGGCCACGTTCCTTGGATACGCGGCAAGGATCAGGTTCGGGATGCCGTTCGCGGGCCAGCCCGCATCGCGGAACCAGCCGCCGGGAGCCGAGACCGTCGTCTCCTCATAGCTCCAGTTCGAGTAGTCGGCCTTGGTCTTGGACGGACCAAGCGCCGAGACGCTGATCACGTTGTTGCCCTCGGTGGGCACGTCGAGGCACGTGTTGTTCACCGTGCGCGGGTGCTCATTTCCGGGCGGGAAGTTCGGGCTCTGCCCATCGGACGTGGGCAGACCGACGTCCGTATTGCTGTTTCCGAGAGCGGCCACGAGCGTGACGCCGTGCTGGTGCGCGTAGTCGAGCGCCCGCTGGGCCGCATTGATGATCGTCCTCTGCTCCGCTTGGTCGACCGGTGAGTCTTGCGGCACCGGGTGAAGCGGGTTTCCGCAGTTGTAGAGCCACGGGTCGATGAAGTAGCTCATGTTCGCGACGTCGATACCGTGGTCGCCCGCGTAGGTGAGCGCGTCCACGCTCGCCTGCAGGAAGAAGAACCCTGAGTCCTGGCCGGCCCGCAGGTTCACGAGCGTCACGTTTGGGGCAACGCCTGCGACCCCGAGGTTGTTGATCGGCGAGGCAACAGTGCTCGCCACGTGGGTACCGTGCGAGTTCTCATCGACGTCGTTCGGGTCGTTGCACGACCCGTCGCGCTCCTCGGCACACGGTCCGTCGACGAGTGGGATGTCGACGGTGAAGTTCCGGCTCAGCGACCGGTCGAAATTGGACGCGATATCCGGGTGGTTTCCGTCGATCCCCGTATCGAGGATGCCCACGAGCACACGCTTGCTGCCCTTCTCCTTGCGGTAGGAGCCGTCAGGCGTCGCGTGGATCATCCGCATGTCCCACTGCAGAGGAGCCAGTGGCTCGGGCTGGTTGTGCTTGTCGAGTGCGTTGCCGGTCGCCGCTTTCAGCGGAGCCGCCTTCGTACCCCGGGCTGCACGCCTGAGCGTACGCAGCTGCTCCTCCGAAACCTTCGGCCTCAACGACGGGCGAGCCTTGCCGATCGGAACGTTGCGCGCGACGCCGTCGATCACCGCAGAGCGAGCGGCGTCGGCGCGGAAGCGCGTGTTCGAGGAAACGACGGTGGCCACACCAACCTTGTAGTTGGCCCTCAGGATGCGACCGTTCGCCTGCTTGACGGCGGCCTTCAGCGCCGCGGGCGAGGCATTGGGCTCATAGAGGACGATGTAGCGCGTCGGCCTCGAGTCGGACCCTGCCTCCGTCCCGACGGCGATCGAGCCGATCATTGCGACGGTCGCTAGCGCGACGAACGCAAAAAGCACTCTTCGCATGTGAATCTCCCCTTTCTCGACCCCTGGACTTGCGATTTCACCACCTTTCGTTTCACGCGGTCAAGCGTGAACCGCCGAGCAGGGGCGAGAAAGAAGCTGGTCTACGCGACGAGTTCGTCGCGGACGCGCGTGTGCACTTCGATGAACGCCTCGACCACTTCGGCGTCGTACTGCGTCCCGGCGCAGCGCAGCAGCTCGCGGCGCGCCTCCTCGGACGTCAGCGCCCGCGCGTGGGGCCGCTCCGACGTCATGGCGTCGAAGGCGTCGCACACGGCGATGATCCGGGCGCCCAGCGGGATCTCGTGTCCCTTCAGGCCGTCGGGATATCCGGTGCCGTCAAAGCGTTCGTGTGTCGAGCGAACGAGTCGGGCGACCTGTCCGAGTGCGGGTGCCGCGGTAAGGATCCGCTCGCCGACCAACGGATGCCGGCGGACGATCTCCCACTCGGCGTCGGTGAGCATCCCGGGCTTGGAGAGGATCGGCTCGGGGATGGACACCTTGCCGATGTCGTGCAGCTCCGCTGCCTGCCGCAGTGTCTCGAGTTGCTCGGTCGGCACACGAAGGCGCCGACCCACGGCCTCGACGAGGTCGGCGACGCTTGCGAGATGCCGCCCCAGCTCCGAGTCCCGCTCGTGCAGGACGCGGAGCAGCACGTCCATGCTCTGGCGCCCGGCAGTCGGCCGGTAACGGTTCTTGTGGAGGTACATACGGCCGTCGGCGATCCGCAACGCGTCCGAGACCCGTTGGGCCTCCTCGGGAAGCAGCACCGAGCCGTAGGAGCAGTTGATCGAGAAGCCTTCTCCCTCGACGCTGAGCGCCATGGCCGCCGCAGAGATCAGCGCGCCGGGGCCGACCCGCGCCGCAGAGGCGAGCACGCAGAATTCGTCGCCGCCCATGCGGTAGGCCCGCCCCTGTCCCTCAACCGCCGTCCCGAGATTGGCCGAGAGCCGGACCAGCAGCGAGTCGCCTGAGGGGTGTCCGAACGTGTCGTTGTAGATCTTGAACCCGTCGAGGTCGAACAGCACCAGCACGAGCGGGTATCGCACATCCGCCTCGCGGAGGTCGTCCTCGATCTCCTGCATGAAGCGCCTTCGATTCCCGAGCCCCGTCAGCGAGTCGGTGAGCGCCTCCTGGCGGCTACTCTCGAGGAGCCGTAGCTTCTCGCGGAAGGTGAGGACGGCGCGCCCGATCACGGCGGCGAGCGAAGCCGCAGCCAGCACGAGCGCAAGCGTGCCGAGCCGCTGGAAGTGGTCGTAGACGAGGAGCCCGAGTCCGATCGCTGCGAAGGTCGTGGGCAGAGTGAGCGTCGGCCAGCCTTCGGCGCGGACCTCCGCGATCCGTCTGACCGGTGACCACGCAGCGCAAGCGAGCAGGACCGGGCCGAGTACCCAGCCGACATCCACCAGTTCCCCCTCCACGTAAGTGCCCGTAGCCGCCTGGTAGAGGTAGACGCTGTCGGCCACGCCGAAGGCCGCGAACCCCGCAGCCGTCAGCAGCCAGGTGCGGTCGAGCCTCCAGCCGTTCAGAGCGATGACTCCGACGACGAGCGCGAGGAGCAGGAGGTCGAACAGGGGATACGCGAGGTTCGTGAGGACCCCGAGCTTTGCGCCTCCGGTCGTCCTGAGCACCGGCTCGAGGACGACAGCTGCGCCGACGGCGCAGACGACCAGGCCGCCGATCACGCCATCGAGCCAGAGGTTGCCCTGGAACTTCCCGATCCGCTTGAGCAGCAGGAGGCCGAGAGCCGCGTATGCGACGGGGTAGAAGCCGAGGTAGAGGGCGTCGGAGATGGACGGAATCGGCACCGTCTCGAGCTCCGAGAGGAAGAAGGTGTAGTAGAGGTCACCGGCCGCCCAGAGCCCCACCGCGAGCCCCAACAGGAGCCACGGCGCTCGCTCGACGGGAGAGGCGAGGCCACGCGCCACGCAGCATGCCGCCGATCCGACGAGGATCACGTTGTAGATCCAGGGTCCGGGAGCCGACATGCCGCTTCCGGTTTCGCCGAGAAGCGTCAGAACGACGTACACGACCAGGAGCGCGACGAGTGCGAAGCAGAAAACCGCCCCACCACGTGCGCCGGCGAGGGCGGCTTCGCCGACCCCAGTCGTGCGTGGATGACCGTTTGACCGCATGGAAAAAGGTGTTCGAGTGGGTTTACGCCGCTTTCTCGAAGTATCGGGCCGTGTAGGGGCGTGCGTCGTGCCCCTATTGAGGGATTGGAGTGCCCTGGGCGGCGTCCCTTGATCGAGGGACGTCATATCCCCCAAAAGGGGGATGTAGAGTACCCCTTTCGCGCCGATTTTTCGATTCTGTGGCCAGAGTCTTCGCATCCTTGGCGGCTGTCCTCGTCGCTGCCGTTCTCGCCGGGCCGGCGGCGTCTGCAGGCAATCCTGAGATTGCGGCGCTGCAGGTCGGGCTCAGCTCTCGCGGGCTCTACAAGGGAACCGTCGACGGGGTACTCGGTGCCGGGACGTCGGCTGCCGTTCGCCGGTTCCAGCGCAAGGCCGGTCTCCCGGCGAACGGCGTTCCCGGCCGGACGACGCGGGCTGCACTCGGCCACTACGGCCGCCAGGCTCCGCTCGGGCGCCGCACGCTCGTTCTCGGCACACGCGGCTGGGACGTGGCCGCGCTGCAGTTCGCGCTGGCGTGGCATGGCTTTCCGTCAGGCCCTCTCGACGGTCACCTCGGTCACCGAACGGAGGCGGCTGTACGGCGCTTCCAGGTGTGGGCCGGGCTCAAGGCCGACGGCACGGCCGGGGCCTCGACGTTCGCGGCGCTCCGCGCGCCCGTGCCGCGCTCACCTCTCGTGCTCAGCGTCCCACTGCAGGCTCCGACCGGAGACGACTTCGGCCCCCGGGGCTCGCGGTTTCACAGTGGCCTCGACTTCAGGGCTCCGTCCGGCACGCCCGTGTCTGCCGCCGGCTCGGGTCTCGTCGTGTTCGCGGGCAGGCACAACAGCGGCTGGGGGAACCTCGTCGTGGTCAAGCACGGCTCCGGAGTCCGGACGCTCTACGCACATCTCTCGCGAATCGACGTGAAGCTCGGAGAGCATGTCTCGTCCGGGGACCACCTGGGTCTCGTCGGAGCATCGGGACAAGCCACCGGCCCGCACCTGCATCTCGAGGTGCTCGTCCGGGGCGCGGCCGTCGATCCGCAGACCGCATTCTAACGAGCCCGGGGCGGCGCGCGGCCACCCCGGGGATTGAGCTCGTCGTCTAAGCCGGCGGACCGGCGGGGGGCCCTTCTTCGACGTAGGTCGCGCGACGGCGGCCTCCGACGCCACCCCACGACGACCAGAAGATCATCGAGAGGATGAGGCCGACGATTCCGATCACCATCAGGATCACGCCGATCGCGTCGACGTCGAGCCCTGCAAGCTCACCGGTCACGCCCCAGATGAGGATCGCGCCACCGGCAATCAGAAATAGGCTTGCTCCTAGTCCCATTGAACCTCCTTGTTGGGTCCGAGATGTACCCATGTAGCCCTTCGGACTAACTCGGCACGATCCTCCGGCAAGCCCACAGCGGAGTCCAGTAGATTCGACCCCGGTGCGCAGGGGAGCAATCGTGCGGGTCGTCGCTATCGGACTCCTCGTCGGAGCGATCACGGCTGCGGTCGCGGTCCTGATCCCGTGGCTTCCCGACCAGGCATCCGAGGAGGCGGACTGGATCGACTTCGTCTTCTGGTTCACCACGGTGATCTGCATCATGATTTTCGCGCTCGTCGCGGCGGTCACCCTCTACTCGGTCTTCAAGTTCCGCGTGCGTCCCGACGACGACTCGGACGGCCCGCCGATCCACGGTCACACCGGCCTGGAGATCGTCTGGACGGCGGTGCCTGCAATCCTCGTCACCGCGATCGCCGTCGTCAGCTCCGTCGCGCTGGCGCACAACGAGTCGATACCCGACGACCACCTGACCGTCCAGGTGACGGCCCGTCAGTTCGTGTGGAGCTTCAAGTACCCGCAGTACGGCGGGATCGAGTCGGGCATCCTCTACCTGCCGAAAGGCCGGACCGCCGAGCTCAGGCTGAACGCGCTCGACGTCATCCACTCCTTCTGGGTGCCCGAGTTCCGCCAGAAGCAGGACGCCGTGCCCGGCATGGAGACACACGTGGCGGTGACCCCGACCAAGACCGGCCGCTACCCGCTCGTCTGCACCGAGCTCTGTGGACTCGGACACGCCCTGATGAGGACGAAGTCGATCGTGCTCGAGGAGGCCGCGTTCGAGAAATGGGCACGGGATCGACAGGGGCCGAGTGCGGCCGGGAGTGGTGGATAGGCTCCGCGCCGAATGACCGAGACCGCCGTTCATCCGTCGATCCAGCCCGCTCACGGCACGCCGAAGCCGCCGCCCACCGGCTGGCGCCGTCTCCTCGCGCCCGGCTGGCTTCGCGCGCCGTGGATGACCGCGCTCTTCTTCGCGATCGGTACCGGAATCGTCGTGGGCATCCGCTCCCTTGCGGGCTATGACCCGGTCTGGGACTGGGTGGTCATCGTGACGGTGGCCGGGTTGACCGCGGCCCCGATCGGGTTCCTCGCAGGCCTCGGCGCCTTCGACTACTGGACGAAGTACGCCCTCGGCGCGCCGACGGAGCCCGAGGATCACTCGAGTCACGGCGCCTACAGCTGGCGCGACTACTTCCGGGTCAACACCGACCACAAGGTGATCGGGATCCAGTACGTGGTCACGACCGTGTTCTTCTTCCTCGCCGGCGGCCTCCTCGCGATGATTTTCCGCGCCGAGCTCGCCAAGCCGGGCATGCAGTTCCTCGACAGCCAGACCTACAACGGGACGATCTCGGTGCACGCCTCGCTGATGATCTTCCTGTTCGTGATCCCGGCGTTCGCCGGCCTCGCGAACTACGTCCTGCCGCTGATGATCGGCGCCCCGGACATGGCGTTCCCGCGCCTGAACGCGCTTTCGTACTGGCTGCTCCCGATTGCCGGCTTCATGATGCTCGGGAGCTTCTTCTGGCCCGGCGGCGCCTTCGGAGCGGGCTGGACGGGCTACGCCCCGTTGTCGGTGGTGGGCACCGACGGCAACGTGTTCTTCAACATGGGCGTCCAGTGGGCCGGGGCGTCCTCGATCATGACCGCCCTCAACTTCCTGGTCACGATCATCACCATGCGCGCGCCGGGGATGACCTTCTGGCGCATGCCGCTCCTCGTCTGGGCCAACTTCTCGACGTCACTGCTCGTCGTGCTCGCCACGCCCTTCATCGCCGGCTCGCAGTTCTTCGTGCTGTTCGACCGCGTGATGCACACCAACTTCTTCAACTTCGACGAAGGCGGCTACGTCCTCGGCTACCAGCACATCTTCTGGTTCTACTCGCACCCGGCCGTCTACATCATGATGCTGCCCGGCTTCGGCATCGCCTCGGAAGTCATCTCCGTGATGTCGCGGAAGCCGATCTTCGGCTACCGCCTGATGGCGCTCTCGCTGATCGCCATCCTCATCCTCGGCTTCTCGGTGTGGGCGCACCACATGTTCGTGTCGGGCATGGCCCCGTGGCTGCGGGTGCCGATGATGATCACGACGCTCCTGATCGCAGTGCCGACGGGCATCAAGGTGTTCTCGTGGTTAGCCACGACCTGGGAGGGGCGGATCCACCTGAACACGCCCATGCTCTGGGCCCTCGGCTTCGTGTCGATGTTCGTGATCGGCGGCCTCTCCGGGATCTTCCTGGGCGCGGTGCCGATCGACATCCACGCGTCGGACACCTACTTCATCGTGGCCCACATCCACTACGTGCTCCTCGGCGGCTCCCTCTTCACGATCTTCGCCGGCTTCTACTACTGGTTCCCGAAGATGACCGGGCGGATGTACAACGAGCGCCTGGGGAAGATCCACTTCTGGGGCACCTTCCTCGCGTTCAACGCGACGTTCTTCCCGATGCACATCATCGGCCTCCAGGGGATGCCGCGCCGCGTCTCCGACTACGACCCGCAGTTCGGCAACTGGAATCTCGTCATCTCCATCTCCTCGTTCGTACTGGGCGCGTCCTTCCTGATCTTCATCTACAACATGATCGTGAGCTGGCGGCGCGGCCCGCTCGCGCCCGACAACCCGTGGCGGGCCAATACGATCGAGTGGCAGGTGTCGTCCCCGCCGCCCGTCTTCAACTTCGACCAGATCCCGCAGGTGGTCGGCGGCCCGTACGAGTACGGCGTGCCGGGCGCGCGCCACGCGGTCTTCAACGGCGACGAGGAGCACGCAGTCAAACCGGCGACTGAGTCCGAGAGGCCAGAACATTGAGCCACGTCCTCGTGATCGCGAACGAGACGGTGGCCGGCAAAGGCCTGATCGACGCGCTGAAGCAACGGGCCGCGGGGGGTGCGGACCTCGTCACCGTGATCGCGCCGGTCAGCAAGCCGCAAGGGGGCTACGTGGTCTACGAGGACACGAGGCGCGCGTCGGCCGGACGCAGGCTCGACCGCACGCTGTCGGCGCTGCACGAGGCCGGGATCAAGGCGCACGGCCTCGTCGTCGACGCCGATCCCGAGGACGCCGTGCGAGACGCGATGGCAATGCTCGACCCGAAGCCGGACGCGGTGATCGTGTCGACGCATCCCCAGGAGCGCTCCGGCTGGCTGCGCCGCAAGGTGATCGACCGCATTCGAGACGCCGCGGGCGGCGTGCCGGTCGAGCACATCGTGGTCGACCTCAGCGAGGAGGGCGAGGCCAACGTCCTCGTGCTCGCGAACGAAACGGTCGTCGGGGACCCGCTGCTCGCGAAGATCAAGGAGCGTGCTGCCCGCTCGCCGGCGAGCTTCCTCATCATCTGCCCGCAGAGCGATCCCAACCAGGGCTCGCACCCCGAGGCCGAGCGACGCCTACGTCGTGCCCTGACCGTGCTGCGGGGTGACGGGATCGAGGCGCACGGTCAGGTCGCGCACCCGGACCCATACACCGCCGCGACACAGGCCGTCCACGACGAGCGCATCGACGAGATCATCGTCTCGACGTTTGCGCCCGAGCGGTCTCCGTGGATGAAGAAGGACCTCGTCCA
>Ga0307302_10000508_pt1 | contig 17307 bp, 20 predicted proteins | sample ER_DNA_183_FD_194490 | JGI IMG/M metagenome (GOLD analysis project Ga0307302, IMG submission 194490) | Bulk soil microbial communities from the East River watershed near Crested Butte, Colorado, United States - ER_DNA_183 | ecosystem: Environmental > Terrestrial > Soil > Floodplain | place...
CCGCTAGCCGGCGAGTCGAACATTTGTTCGATACCCTAGAGACGTGTCCACTGCTGACCAACTGCTCTGACGGGACGCCCTCCATCACGGCCCCGGCCGGCGGCGGCAACGGCAAGCCACTGGACTATGGGGACCTTGAGCGCTGGACGCGGGTCGGGTTCGAGCGCGGGACGAGATCACGTCACGGGGAGCGATGACCGCCCGCTACCGTTCGTTCCTATGGTCAGCGAGGCAGAACACGGCACGTCGCCGCGCTGGCACGCTGGGTGCCGCTGCACCCAATGCCGGCGCGCACACAGCGACACACAGCGTGCCTGGGGACGAGCGAGAGCGCACAAGCGGTTACCACTCGAGGTGCGGCAACAGCTCCTGGACGCGATCTATGCGGGCCAGCCGTTCCGAACGGTGCTCCGTGACCTGGACCTGACCTCTAACCAGGTGTTTGGCCTCACCAGGACCGACGACGAGTGGTCGACCAAGCTGGAGGCCGCCCTGACGGCAAGCCGCCGCGAGGACTTGGAGCACGGCACCGACGCCGCATACATCACGGCTGTGTTTGCAGCGACTGCAGGACGCATCAGCAGGTTCGGATGAGCAGGAGCCGTGGCTGAGACGGCCCAGAGCACGCCCAAGTCGCTCACCGGCCCGAGTTCGATCGCCGACTGAGGGAGGAATTACTCAGTGATGTGGGATGTCGACAAGACCTCGCAGCAGATCACCGTGCCGAAGGCCACGCTGCGCTATTGGCGCCACATCGGCTACGGCTCCAAGTCGTTCAAGATCGGTCGCCGCGTCGTCTATAAACGCTCCGATGTCGAGCAGTGGATCGAAGAGCAGTACAACTGATGAGGGTCGGGGCGTGGATGCCGACCGCGATGCCGTTCGAGCTGGAGCGAAGCTTTCTTCTTGGACTGGGTGCGACTTGCGGACCAAGCCGGCTTCGACACACTGAGTTCGCTCCATCGTCCTAATTACGACATGTGGGATCCGCTCGCCTCGCTCGCCGCTGCCGCCGCGGTGACCCAGCGCATCCGCCTAGCCACCACCCTGCCACTGCCAAGTTGGGGAACTGAAAACGAAGAGGGTCCCTCGTTCCGTGCGCCAGCGTTCACCAACCCGCCGCCGTTCCAACACCACATGCTCACGTTCGCGCTTCCAGCACCGGCTCATCGCAAGGCCGGTCTGGCCACCCCCGATGGCGACGGTGTCATGGTGCTCTCGCATGTGCAGCTCCGCACCTGGGATGTGCGACATCGATTATGCGGTGACTGGGGCCTTCGCCCGGAGCACTGCGATGAATTCGCGCATCCACGCTGGATTGTCCGGCCACGCGCGAGCGGACACCATCTGCCCGTCCACGACCCCAGCGCCGTCCACGTATTCCGCGCCAGCGGCCTTCACATCGGCCTCAAGTGCCGGATATGCAGCAGTACGGCGGCCCTGCAACGTGCCGGCCGCAGCGAGCACCAGCGGCGCGTGGCATAGCTGTGCCACGGGAAGGTCGCCCTCCATGAAGTGTCGTACGATGCGCTGCACATCCGGGTCGTTGCGGATGTATTCGGGCGCGCGCCCGCCGGGAATTACAAGAGCGACATATTGCGACGGGTCAACATCAGCGAACGCCACGTCCGCCGGCCACGTGTAGCCAAGTTTCTCGGTGTACGTGTCGAATTCGTCGACAAAGTCGTGGATGACAAACTGCAATTTCTTAGCCGACGGTGCGGCGATGTCGACCTGGTACCCCTCCTCAATGAGGCGTTGATACGGATACATCACCTCGAGCGACTCCGCAGCATCTCCCGTCAACAACAACACTTTCGGCACGGCAACCTCCTCGTCGGGTCAAAAACCTTTCTCGTCCAGTCCAACTCCCAACGAACAGCACGTCAACCACGGATCGCAACCAATGTGACCTTCGGACGTCAGGCGGTCCAGCCGAGCCACGCCCCGCCGGCGCTCATGCCGCCCAGCCAGAGGGCGGCCGCAATGAGCGGCAGCGGTACCACTCACTCAGAGTGGCTCGCGTCTGATCTAGAAGCGGCCGAATCCAAAGAGCACAAGCCCAGACAACACGGAGATGGCAGGTCGCGCGCCATGCGGAACGCTAGGTTCAGGGAAACCACATTCAGATCAAGCTGAGATCTCGCCTCTGATCGCAGGTAGGCGGCCAGCTTGTGGGCAGGCTGCGCCGTGTTGGTCGGCGCCCTCGCCGGTGCCGCGTGAGAGGGACTGGGCATCGGAGCCAGCTTGCCAACACAACGACGCCAGGCGGATTCGCTGATAGCGGACACTGATTACGATCACCGACCGTGCGTAGGCACCTCTCCACTTCCAATTTATGGCTTCAAGCCCTGCTCGCTGGCGCTGATCGGCTTGGTCATGATGTGGTCCTTTCAGTTTGTTGATCTTGCTTCGCTTCCCGAGAACTCTCGAGGATCTGGACGAGCTAAAACGTCGCCCAAAGCAATCGCAAGGGCTGTCGATGTACTTCACGGTCCGATCCGAGAATCTTGATCTTGGTCGGAGGCTAGACCTTTCCTCCCATCTTTTGATCTTGAGCGCTTCGGCCGGCGATTATGCGGCAGCTTCGCGGCAACCGTCGCGCCGTCGATGCGGATCGTGCCGGCCACGGCCTGGGTCCGCTCCTCCGCCGCCGAGCCGAAGTCGTCCACCGACTCCATCTTGGCGTTTCAAGATTCTGATCTTGAGCGGAGTTCCTGAAGCATGGCCAGGACGGCTTCGCCGATGCCGATGGTTGCGTTGACCTGAGCGGCGGTGATCACGTGCGCCCGTCGTGCACCACGGCGGCACGGGTACGACGACGACGGCCGCCAGGGCCGGCGCGCCACAGGTGGTGGTGCCAGACCTTGCGCCGACGACGACAGCCGCGTGCGCCATTTGACGATCATCGGCTTGTTCAAGGCCGAATGCATTCGTACCACCGTCTTCCACAACGGGCCTTACAAGACCCTCGCCGACGTCGAGTACGCCACCGCCGGCTGGGTCGACTGGTACAACAACCGCAGACTCCACTCGACCCTTGGCATGGTCCCGCCCGTGGAGTACGAGCAAGCCCATTACGCTGCCCTCAAGCCCGAGATGCAGCCCACATGAAAGCGGCACGAAACCTGGGACGCTTCACTACTTCGGTTGATGGTTGACAGTTGCTTCGGCTGATCCTTGACACTCCCGTATGACTTGACGGAGCGGACAGCGGCTCTACCGGTGCGCAGCAGACGATGCGAGACTGGCTACGTATCGGCAGGAGGAGGATCGTGAGCGAGCCCATCGAGGCGATCATCAGCGAAGCCTTGCGTGACGTATACGACCCATGCTGCAAGGACAAGGGCATTTCGGTGGTCGACATGGGACTGCTGCACCACGCCGAACTCGATGGAGGGGTGGCGCGCGTCGAACTGCTGCTCACCTCGGGGTGGTGCCCGTTCGCGTCCCGCGTGCTCACCGATGTCGAGTCGGTGCTGCGCTCACTCCCCGGGGTAATAGAGGCTTCCGTGGAGATCGTCTGGTCCGAGGCCTGGAGCCCGGACCGGCTCAGCGACTCGGCCCGCAGCAAGCTGCGATTCCTGCCCGACCCGTCCACCGTCCCCGACCCCGCGGCGTACGTCTCACAACATCGACCGGCACCAGTAGGAGGAACATCATGATCGGTGACGCCTTCGTGTTCGACGGGGTGGCACACCCCTTCAACTTCGAGGCCGACAACGCCCGCGGTCCGGCCGGACAGATGTTCTCTAACCACATCTATGCCTTCCACAACGCCTTGACCCCTGAGGGCCAACCACTGTTGTCCGCAGACGAGTTCCTCCGCAAGTGGAGCGTCGAAGAGATCCATGAGATGGTCTACGGAAACTCCGATACTGACATGTTGGTCGCGATGCCGCTGCCTCTCACTGACCTCTACAAAGACGGCCTTGCCCCGTGGACGGAGTGCGCCAAGCTAGCCAAGCTCGATCCCGACCGGACCGTCATGTGGGGGACGGTCAACCCACTGGAGGGCAAGCAGGCGCTCGACGACGTCACTCGAGAGGTCGAGGAGTACGGCGCTAAGGCGTTCAAGTTCTACAACGTGCGGTATGAGGACGGCGGCCAGGTGCCGTGGCGGATGGATGACCCCGAGGTCGCTTTTCCGATCTTTGAGCGGATGCAGGAGCTCGGCGTCAATCTCGTCGGTGTACACAAGGGCGTTCCGCTCGGACCGCAGATGATCGAGTACACGCAGACCTGGGACATGGACGGCGCTGCCGACGCCTTCCCAGACATCAACTTCGTGATCTACCACGTGGGCGTGCCCTTCATCGACGAGACGTGCTGGCAGTTGATCCGGTTCCCGAACCTGTACGCCTCGTTGGCCGTCGGCATCAACTTCATCGTCCGGGCACCCCGTCAGTTCGCCGAGCTCCTTGGCAAGCTGCTGTTCTGGTGCGGCGAGGACAAGATCGTCTACGGGTCGGAGGCCCCGATCTGGCAGCCGCAGTGGGCACTGCAGGCATTCTGGGACTTCCAGATCCCCCAGGACCTGTGCGAGGGCTACGGCTACCCACAGCTCACCGACCAGGCCAAGCGCAAGATCCTCGGCGAGAACCTGCTCCGCCTGCACGGCATGGACGTCACCGACACGGTGGCGCGGCTCGGGCGCAAGCAGGCCGCCTGAGACCCGGCGCCAGATCGGTGCCGAGCTGGGTGTTCATTGGAGAGCACGGTGAGCCAACAGCTCCAGAGCGCCGGTATCACCATGCGTCGCGGCGTAGGTGAAATGCTCTGTGGACCATCGGCATTCGAAAGTGATCAATGGCTCGTTAGCGGTGAAGGCCGCTAGCGTTCGTGTGGTGAGCCGGCGCAAGCAGATTGAGAACGGCTCCCTGTTCTCGGTGCGTCAGATGGCTGCGGTCTGCGAGTGGCTCACAGCCATGACTGCTCGATACGTCCACCCGATAGCACCATGGGTTCGGCGAGATCGCCGACCTGCCACTACGTCATCGCCCCGTGCACCGACTCTGGCAACTCGGAGCCTACGCGGGCAGCCAGGCCGTCGAGCTCGGTACGGAGCGCGGCTGGGAGCCTCGGGCCCAACATGGCGAACCAGTCCTCGATCAACGCCAGCTCTGCCCGCCACTCCTCGGCATCTACGGTGAGCACGGCCTCCAGCGCCTCGGGCGGCAGGTTCAGGCCGTCGACATCGAGCGAGCCGGGCGCCGGTATGGACCCGACCAGCGTCTCGATGGTCTGCGCCCGCCCCTCCAGGCGCTCGACGATCCACTTGAGCACCCGGCTGTTCTCACCGAATCCCGGCCAGAGGAAGTTCCCATCGGCGGGTGACCGACGGAACCAGTTCACGTAAAAAATGGCCGGTACGCCTTCTCGGTACTCTGCGCCCAGCTGAAGCCAGTGCGCAAAGTAGTCGCCGGCCGCGTAGCCGAGGAATGGCAGCATGGCCATCGGGTCGCGCCGCACCACGCCGACCGCCCCGGTAGCGGCCGCGGTGGTCTCGCTGGACAGCGTCGCACCCAGGAACACCCCATGCGGCCAGTCGCGCGCCTGGCTGACTAGTGGCACCGTGTCCGCCCGACGCCCGCCGAAGATGATGGCGTCGATCGGGACTCCGGCCGGGTCGCCGTACTCGGGCGCGAGGATCGGGCACTGCGTCAAGGGTGTGCAGAACCGGCTGTTCGGGTGGGCCGCGGGGCCGGTGGCATCCTCGGGCGTCCAGCTTTGGCCGCGCCAGTCGGTCAGATGCGCGGGTGGTTCATCGGTCATGCCCTCCCACCACACGTCCCCGTCGTCGGTCAGCGCCACGTTGGTGAACAGGGAGTTGCCGCGGTCGATTGTCGCCATGGCGTTGGGGTTCGTCCGCCAGCTTGTGCCGGGTGCCACGCCGAACAGTCCGTATTCGGGATTGGTCGCGTACAGCCGGCCGTCGGGGCCGAACCGCATCCAGACGATGTCGTCGCCCAAGGTCTCCGCCGTCCAGCCCGGCAGCGTCGGACGCAGCATGGCCAGGTTCGTCTTCCCACAAGCGCTGGGAAAGGCGGCCGCGAGGTTATAGCTCCGCCCCTCTGGCGAGGTCAGTTTCATGAGCAACATGTGCTCGGCCAGCCACCCTTCGTCGCGAGCGATGACTGAGGCGATCCGCAGTGCGTAGCACTTCTTGCCGAGCAGCGAGTTGCCGCCGTAGCCGGAGCCGTACGACCAAATCGCCCGCTCCTCGGGGAAGTGGCTGATGTACTTCACCTCGTTGCACGGCCACTGGACGTCAACCTGCCCCGCTTGGAGCGGCGCACCCACCGAGTGCAGGCAGGCCACAAAGTCGGCCTCCCCGTATACAGTCATGGCGTGCAGCGCGGAGCGGCCGATCCGGGTCATGATTCTCATACTGACCACTACGTACGGGGAGTCGGTGATCTCCACCCCGAAGCTTGGCTGCTCTGCGTCAAGCGGACCCATACAGAACGGCACCACGTACATAATCCGGCCGCGCATGCAGCCGCGATACAGATCGGTCATCACCTGCTTCATCTCGGTCGGCGCTACCCAGTTGTTGGTAGGTCCGGCGTCGTCGGGCTCGGCTGAACAGATGAAGGTGCGGTCCTCGACCCTGGCGACATCGTCAGGGTCGCTCCGGGCGAGGAAAGAGTTGGGCTTGGCGTCCGGGTTGAGTCGGATCAACGTGCCGGCCTCCACCAGGGTGTCGGTGAGCTGCGCCCACTCCGCGTCGGAGCCGTCGCACCAATAGATAGCCTCCGGCTTAGTGAGTTCGGCGACCTCGGCCACCCAGGCCAGCAGGCGGCGGTGACGGATCGGCGGGGTGGGGGTCGGCGGTGCAGGCCCCTCTGTTGGTCGACCGGGTTCGCTCATGACAGTCATGACGTCACCTCGTGAGTAGTACCAGTAGGAACAGTGGTCTGACAGTCTGAAGATAGGCCACGGTGCTGTCCGGTACGAAACTCAGCAAGCGCCAAGTTAGGCCATCCACCCTCACGGGGAGCAGCTCGGCAAGATTCACCGTCAAATGTGACTCACGCGCGAAAATCTAGTGTGGAGCTTCTGACTAGTTTCGACTTCGCTGATCTGTTCGTCGGTGAGCGTGGACAGGTCGGTGCCCTTCGGCCAGTACTGCCGCAGCACGCCGCGAAGCAGCCACCTCGGTCGTCCGGCATTGCAACCTGGACCCGGATGCGGGAACGGTCAGGATCTCGAGAAGGTTCGCCGAGCTCCAAGACGGGCGGTGGGTCGCAGCCCCGCCGAAGTCGGCGGCCGGCGTACGCGTTGTCGCCCTTCCGGCGATGCTCGTCGAGGTGTTCAAGCCACACGCTGACCGAGTTCCCGGCGGAATGTGAGGACTGAACTTCAGCGGTCCCTCCGTGCCCAGTTGCGCAACGACTCTCATCGATCGGTGCTGGCGAGCACTTGGGCTCGGTGGCGGGGTCGAGCAGCTGCACTGGCCCTAGCGGTTTAACCTGTCAGCCGGGCAGCCGACATAAGTCGGAAGGCATCATCGCATCCATGCCGAGCACGCCCGCCGGCGACTTTCATTCCGGTGAGCGTCCCGGAGGGTCATCGGCGGCGATCGGTTGAACAGGCTCGGCTGGTCCGGATCCCCGGTCATCGGTGGCCCGCTGGTCGCTGGTGCGACGCCGCCCGTGGCGTTCACGAGCACAGCGCGGTTTCGGCGGTAGTGTCGGCGATCCCGTGCCCGTCCGGACCCCCCGTTTACCAGACCAGAACGGCGGTTTTCCTCATCCTGGCCGCAATGGGCCTTCGTACTCGCCTAGGCCGCGCTGCTTGCGAACAAGCGTGTTTGGGTAGCCTCGAACGGCGACCCACTCGGTTCCAACCTGGTCTTCGTGATGTTTCTGTCCTGATCCCATCATCATCACGGCCGGGTGGTCGGCGACCAACGGCGCCTGACCTCTGCCTGAGGTTTCCACAGGTCCCTAGACGCGGTTTCCACAGATTTTGGTGACCCCGCACGATTCCGGACCTTCGTACGCATGCTTCGGTTCGGAGGTGGGTGATGGCAAGGACGGAGTCCAAGAAGCAGATCGGCGTACGTGGTGAGGATCTGGCCTGCGCGGAGTTGGAGCGGCAGGGCATGCAGGTGTTGGAGCGGAATTGGCGCTGTCGGCTGGGAGAGATCGACATTGTCGCCGAGGAGGCTGGCCGGACAGGGCTGACGCTCGTTTTCTGCGAGGTGAAATGCCGCAGCGGGTTGGGTTTCGGGCATCCGCTTGAGGCGATCACATTCGCGAAGATGCGAACTTTGCGGCAGCTGGCGGCTTTGTGGATGCGGGGGCATCACGTCAAGGCATCGACGATCAGGCTGGACGCCATCGGTGTCGTGCTGGTTCCCGGCCAGCCGCCATCGCTGACTCACGTAAGGGCGGTGGGCTGAGTGGCGGCGGCTTGCGCGTGGTCGGTGGCGCTGGTTGGCCTTGAGGGGAGGATCGTCGAGGTGGAGGCCGACATCGGTGCGGGGCTGCCACGTACCGTATTGGTGGGGCTCCCGGATTCTGCTCTGTATCAGGCGCGTGATCGGTGCAAGGCGGCAGTCAGCAATTCCGGACAAGAGTGGCCGATCTCGCTGCTGACGATCAATCTCAGCCCAGCTACGCTGCCGAAAGCCGGCAGTCATTACGACCTCGCGATCGTGGCTGCGGTGCTCGCGGCACAGGGGGTCTTTCCAGCCGAGGAAATCCGCCGAACCGCGCTGCTGGGTGAGTTGGGCCTGGACGGTCGGGTCCGCCCTGTGCGCGGTGTCCTACCTGCCACTCTCGCGGCCCAGCAGGCAGGTTTCACGCAAGTGATCGTGCCTTTGCGTCAGGCTGGAGAGGCGAGGCTCGTGGCGGGTATCGATGTCATCGGCATTGCTTCGATCACCCAATTGGTTGCTTTCCTGCGGGGTGAGCCGATGCCGCTGGTCGATCCGATCGAGGTGATGGGGGACCCGGCCGGCAAGCACGCCAAGCGTCGTCTTGACCTGACAGACGTAGTAGGTCAGGTGGAGGCTAAGTGGGCCTGCGAGGTAGCCGCTGCAGGCAGGCATCACATGCTTTTCCATGGCCCGCCTGGAGTCGGCAAGACCATGCTCGCTGAGCGTGTCCCGGGTCTGCTGCCCGATCTCGATGTGCACGACTCACTCGAAGTGTCTGCGGTGCACTCACTCGCCGGCTTCAACCTTGCCGACGAGCTCATCACCAGGCCGCCGTACAGTGACCCTCACCACTCGGCATCGGTGGCCAGCATTGTCGGCGGCGGTCAGCGGATGGCCAAGCCCGGCGCTATCTCGTGTGCACACAAGGGCGTGCTCTTCCTCGATGAAGCCCCGGAGTTTCAGCCCACAGTCCTCGAGGCGCTTCGTACCCCGCTGGAGTCGGGCATGATCACCCTCGGGCGTAGCGAGCTGCATGCCCGATACCCGGCGCGCTTCCAGCTCATCCTGGCTGCCAATCCCTGCCCATGCGGGCAGGCTGCGACGCCGGGTGGTCTTTGTCAGTGCTCGCCCATGGTGGTGCGCCGCTATGCGGAGAAGATCTCCGGACCGATACGCGACCGCATCGACATCAACCAGGCGTTCCTGCCGCTGCGCAAGGCCTATCTGAAGGCGACCCTCCAGCGGGTCGAGTCCTCGGCTGTGGTCGCCGAACGCGTGTTGGAAGCTCGTGACCGGCAGCGGCGACGTTTGGCCGGCAGCGGTTGGCTGACCAACGGAGAGGTTGCTGGGACCTATCTGCGCCGTTACCTGCCACTCCCCGACGATCTCCAGACCGTGGACGAGGCGGTGGATCGTGGGCGCCTCAGCGCCCGTGGCGTCGACAAGGTACTGAGGTTGGCCTGGACCGCTGCCGATCTTGCCGGTCGCGACAAGCCAGGCCGCGACGAATTGGCGATCGCGCTGGCGATGCGGCGGGGTGAGCAGCCGGGAACCATCTGTCGGGGGGTGGGTTGAGCCGTGATCACGTCGGATCGGCGAGTGCGAATGATGCTCTCGTGCGCCATAGACGGCGGTGAGCCCGCCGTTGCTGAGCTGGTGCAGAACCTGGGTGCCGAGGGTGCCTGGGCCAAGATCGTTGGGGGTGTGCTGGGCGAACCGGCTGCACAGCGCGCCGCACGCGTAACAGTCGATGACGTCGAGCGGCTGGCCAAAGCGGCGGCAGCACGTTTCGTCGTTCCCGGCGACGGCGAGTGGCCGGCTGGGCTTGATGATCTTCGACATGCCGAGAGCATCCAGCGGCGCGGCGGCGAGCCGTTTGGCCTGTGGCTACGCGGTCCTGGACATCTCGCTCACCTGATGGAGCACTCAGTCGCCATCGTGGGCTCACGGGCAGCAACGGCCTACGGGAACGGCATCGCAGCAGATCTGGCAGCAGATCTGGTCGAGCAGGGGGTCACGGTTGTCTCTGGTGGTGCGTTCGGCATCGACGTCGCGGCGCATCGCGGGGCACTTGCCGCGGGCGGACCGACCGTCTGCGTTGTTGCGAACGGCGTCGACGTGGCGTATCCGCCCGCTCACGCCTCGATCTTTGAGTCCTTGGCGAAGGATCAACTGCTCGTCTCAGAGCTACCGCTCGCCGCTCATCCCACGCGGGTGAGGTTCCTGGCCCGAAACCGGCTGATCGCGGCAATGTCGCGGGGCACCGTGGTCGTCGAGGCAGCCCTACGTTCGGGTGCCCGAAACACCGCTGGCTGGGCGCTCGGTTGCGGACGCCCACTGATGGCGGTCCCTGGCCCGATCTATTCCAGGGCGTCGACGGCGCCGCACCTGATGATCCGCAACGGGCAAGCGGTGCTGGTCACCTCGGCGGCGGAGGTCTTGGAGCTGATCTCAGATATGGGTCAGGCGATGTTGCCACTCGCCCACGGTCAGACCAGAGCGACCGATGCACTGACCGAGAACCAGCTCGCAGTCTTCGAAGCCATTCCGGCTCGTCGTCGCGGGACCGTCGGAGACATCGCCCTCGCCGCCGGCGTCAGCGTTCCCACCTGCCTGGGCGCTCTAACCGCACTCGAATCCGCCGGTCTTGTGGAAGGTGACGAGCGAGGATGGCTGGTCGCAGTCGGAGGGCCACGAAAAGTGATCCAGCTTGCGTCGAGCCGCGAGCCCTAACGGGCCTTTGCCAGGAATGTCCGCAGCAGCGGTCCAGCCGTGCCCGAGCCCGACTTGCCGTCGTTGACAAAAACGGCAACCGCCAGATCGCCTTGCGCAGCCATCATCCAGGCATGGGTTTTTAACGGCTTCGATGTGCCGTACTCAGCCGTGCCAGTCTTGGCCAGCACCGCCGGACCGGTGAGGTTCCCGAGCACGCGACCACTGCCCTCGGTCACCACGGCTCGCATCATCTGGCGCAGCTGCCGGGCTTCCCGATCAGTCAGTGGCTTACCCGTCGAGGCGGCTTGCTGGCCATCGATGAGATGCGGGATCACGGTTTCGCCTTCCGCCACCGATGCGACCACGGCTGCCATCGCCATTGGCGAGGCCTGAACCTTCCCTTGGCCGATCATGGCTGCGGCGCGGCCGGTCGCTGTCGGATCGTTTGGTACTGAGCCAAAGAAGGACGTGAACCCGACGTCGTAGTCGATGCCGAATCCCAGGGAACCGGCTGCATCGGCTAATGAAGCCTGGTCGAGCTTTCCTCGCTGGCCGATAAACGCGGTGTTGCAGGACTGCGCCAGCGCCGTCCGCAACGTAATTCTGCCCCGCTGGCTGCGCGGGTAATCGCTGTAGTTGCTGAATTTCCGGCCATTCACGGTGACCGTCGGCAAGCATCGGACCGTTGAGCGAGGAGTCAGGTCAGCCCGTAACAGCGCCAATGCGGAGACGACCTTGAACGTGGATCCTGGCGCCGCTCGACCGACGGTGGCGAGAGATTGCCCACGGTTGCCTTGGCCGTTCGCGGCCGCCACGATCGCCCCGGTCGAAGGACGGATGGCCACCAAAGCGCTGGCTGGCTTGGTGTTCGCCAGCGTCTTCTCCGCCAGCCTTTGCAGTCCGATGTTGAGCGTGGTCGTCAGCGGTTTGCCGGACAGCGGCTTAACCTCGAACAACACGACCGGTTCAGGTTCGGCGGCGGGTGAGGGTGTCGGAGACGGGCTTGCTGAGCCGCCGCTCGGTTTGGCGGCTACCAGCCGCACTCGTACGCCGGGCATGCCGCGCATTTGTGCGTCGTAGCGCTTCTGCAGTCCGGCCAGCCCGACCTGGTCGCCCGCAACCACCGCCCCTCCGGAACGGTCGACGTCTTCTTTTGTTGCCTCGCCAACGCTCCCGATGATGGGTCTGGCAAAGTCGCTGGTGGGCGCGAGCATCTGGCTGGTGCGGATGGAGAGCGCTCCCGGGATGGCACGAATCTTTGAGCCGAGCGGCAAGTCCGGTGCATCCATGCGGAGCACGATGGCCGGAACGAAAGCGCTGCTACTGGCAGCGGCCACCTTCGATGCGTACGCCTTGGCGTCGATCTTGACCACTTTGGCGAGCCGGACCGCGGATGCTTTCGCTTTTTCGCCGCTCACCTTTGACTTGTCGATTCCGATCCGGAAGACTGCCCGCTCCTCCACGATGGGAACGCCGGCCTCTCCCCGCAGTTCCCCGCGCTCGGGATAGAGGCGCCGCTGCGACAGCCGGTTCGTGCCGTCGAGTTGTGGTTGCACAATGCTTGGCTGCCAGCTTGTCTTCCACTGTCCGGACTCCTCGGCCAGCCGGGCCTCGGTCTGGTACGTCCACCGCTCAGGGACGCCGGGAAATGTCCAGGTGAAGGACAACTTGGCGGTCGCCGAGGATCCGTCCCGCGAAACCGATGCGACGGTCACGCCTGGTTTCAGCGGACCCATGCCGGCGACGACGGGTTTGAACTGGTCATTGACCGCTGCGCCGGTGGCGCCGACGAACAGTAGCGGCGAGAGATCCTTCGCACTGAGCCCCGCCGCCAGCGCCGCGGCGGCCTGCTCAGCAGTGTTGCCGTCGGGTCCTGGATTCGGCTTGAGAGGCAGTATCCCGCAGCCGGCGACCGACAGGACCACAGCTAGCAGCACCAATCCAAGTCGGGCAGGAGTTAGCAGACTGTCGGATGGCGGCACTCGGGACACCGGGCCATCCTGCCACCTTGCACCAGCGTGGGTAGTGTCGCGGCCATGGGCATCTACGCTAAGCGTCCAGGGAGAATGATCGGCCAGCTGTTCGGAGATGGCTTCGTTCTGCTCTGGACGGTGGGCTGGGCGATCGTCGGAATCTTTGTCCACCGCGTCATCGAGGTCTTGGCGGCGCCCGCCCGGGAAACGGCGCGGACAGCGACGCGATTGGCAGAGAACTTCCGCGAGGCAGCGACCGAAGCCGCCAAGGTGCCAGTCGCCGGTGAGCAGCTACGGCGTCCCCTCGACGCTGCTGCGGTGACCCTCGGCAACTTGATCACCTCTGCCAACGACCAGGTCGCCAGCATCGAACGGCTGGCGCTGCTCGTCGGTTGGCTCGTCTTTCTCATTCCCGTGACAATCGTCGTGGCGTTCTGGCTGCCACGCCGGATCCGCTTCTATCGGCAGGCTCGGGCCTCCCAAGTCTTCTTGGATGCGCTTCCCGACCTCGACCTCTTCGCACTCCGGGCGATGGCCGCTCAACCGCTTTACGTGCTGGCCGAGATCAGCGATGACCCTGTCAAGGCCTGGCGATCTGGTGATCGTGCCGTGATCAACCAGCTTGCCGAACTCGAGTTGAGACGCAACGGGCTTCAGCTTCCTGACACCTTGCGCGCCGTGTCGAGCGAGGCCAGTATCGGGTGAACAGGGGGAGATGGTCAGGTGAACCGTCATCAGTTCGAACTGCCGCTCGGCAGTGGCATCGACCGCGGCATGACCATCATCCAGTACGGCCACTATGGGCGCCCGGTGCTTGTGTTTCCGAGCGAGGGCGGCCGCGCCTGGGACTTCGAAAACAACGGGATGCTCGACGCGATCGGCAATTTGATCAACGACGGTCGGGTCAAGCTCTACTGCGTTGACACGCTCGACGCCGATACCTGGGCGGACAAGGGGCTGCCAATCGAGGAGCGGGCGCTGCGACACGAGGTCTATACCCGCTGGCTGACCCACCACGTTGTGCCGCATATCCATTCCGACACTTCCCCAGGCGCCGAGTTGATCACGCTCGGGTGCAGCCTCGGCGCCTACCACGCGGTGCACTTCTCGATGCAGCGAGCCGATCTGGCGCCACTGGCCATCGGGTTGTCCGGCAACTACGACGTCAGCACCTGGGGCTCGTGGGGTGACCGCGGCGATGCTACGTACTTCGCCAATCCGACCGATTATGTGCCGTATTTGCACGGTGATCATCTGGACTGGCTGCGGGGACGGTTGTCGATCTTGCTGGTGGTCGGGCAGGGTGCCTGGGAGACTCATCCCACGGGGGCGCTGCCGTCCACGATCCGGCTGGCGGGCCTGCTCCAAGAGAAGGGAATCCGCTGTGAGCTGGATCTGTGGGGCTTCGAAGTCAGCCATGACTGGGAATGGTGGCAGCGCCAGCTAGCCCACCACCTACCGCGCTTTTGCTAGCTGAATGATCATGAAGGAGGTTGGCCATGTCCTTGAATCGCCACCTGGTCGGGCTGCTACTCGGGGCCGAGGACGACTGGCCGCAGGCCTTCGAGGCGATCGCTAGCCGTCTGGGCGTCTTCCGCTACGAGGGTGTTGATCACGTTCTGGACACCGAGCGGGTGCGTATCTCGCCATTCAACCTGCGCGACCGCGCCCGGCATCAGGTGGTCATCGATCGGCTGGCGTACTGGTACTACCACCCGCGGGAGTGGCTGAAGAAGATGGCGTTGATGGATGATGCCTACCTGATCAACTCGCCGTTCACCTTCCAGTCGATGGAGAAGCACTCGGCGTACTGTGCGCTGATCCGGCTCGGCATGAATGTGCCGGACACGGTGCTCGTGCCGTACAAGAACCCGATCGACAACGTGCGCTGGGCGTACACGTCACGCAACTACAACGAGCCCTTTGATCTGGCCGCAATCGCCGAGAAGATGGGCTACCCGCTGTTCATGAAGCCCTTCGACGGCGGCGGCTGGCGCGGAGTGTCCAAGGTCAGGAACCAGGCCGAGCTGATGGCGGCGTACGACGACTCCGGCGAGATGTTGATGCATCTGCAGAAGTCTGTTGAGCCTTTTGATGTGTTCGCTCGGGCGCTGAGCATCGGGCCAGAGACGATGGTGATGAACTTCCGGCCGGACCAGCCGATGCACAGCCGCTACGCCGTTGATCATGAGTTCCTGTCGGCCAAAGTCGGTCAAGAAGCGATCACCATCAACCAGACCGTGAACGCTTTCTTCCGGTGGGAGTTCAACTCCTGCGAGATGCTCGTGCAAGGCGACACCGTGCTGCCCATCGACTACGCCAATGCGTGTCCCGACGTGGCCGTCACCTCACTGCACTACTACTTCCCGTGGGCCATGAAGTCGTTGATCAAGTGGTCCGCCTTTTGCGCAGCGACTGGACGCCGCGCCAAGATGCACGTCGACACCGAGCCGTGGTTCGCGGTAGCCGACGATCCAGATCTGGACTATGAGGCGAGGCTCGGCCGCTACCAGCAGCTGGCTGATGAGCACTTCGAGAAGGAGCGCTATCTGGACTTCTGCGCTACTGCACTCCCAGGAATTGACGACCTGGTGCTCGAGTGGGTGTCATCAGCGGACTTCGACCGCATGCTGACCGAGACAGTCAATATGACTTACCCAGAGCACGAGCGCGAGTCGTTCATGGGCCACTTCCGCGGCCTTGTCGGCCTGTGGGTCAATGATCAGAAGCCAGTCCCTGCCTAAGGGTGGGCTACGACGAAGATGCGCCGGAAAGGCAGCACCGTTCCGTACGGCCTGGCCGGGTAAGCCTCGTTCAACAACTCCTGATACTCGGAGACGAACTGTGCCCGACGATCTTTGGGCAGCGCCTGGAGCACCGGCCGAGCCCCCGTGCCGGAAATCCAGCGGAAGACCGGATTCGGCCCGCTCAACACGTGTAGGTAGGTGGTCTCCCAGGCATCTACCGAACACCCCAAATCAGCAAGATCATCGAGATAGGACGCCGCGTCGGCCGCCGCCGGCCAGGCGACTTCTGTCAGCATGGGCGCATAGCGGGGGTCGGCGGACAACTGGCGAAGCAGCCGATGACTGGGCTCGTCGAAGTTTCCCGGCACTTGAAAGGCCAGCCATCCGTCTGGGTTGAGCCAGGAGACCAGCGACGGCAGCAACGCTCGGTGCCCTGGGACCCATTGCAATGTGGCGTTGCTGATGATCATGTCCACGCCCGTGTCGGGCCGCCAGTCACGTAGATCCAGCACCAGGAATCTCACGTGTGGGCCCGCAAACTCAGCGGCTCGCATGATCATCTCTGATGATGAGTCCAGACCGACAATGTGCGCGCCGGGCCAGCGCTTGGCCAATGAGGCGGTCAGTTGGCCTGGTCCGCAGCCGAGATCGACCACCAGCTTCGGATCGGCGGCGTGAACTCTGCTCAACAGATCGACAAATGGGCGCGAGCGCTCATCGGCGAACTCGAGGTATCTGCTGGGATCCCAGACAGTCACGGACGCTCCTGGGTAACGAATCGTGATGTCAAAGTACCCCTGACGATCGGCCGGAGATAAGCAGGGATTTGGGGGAGAGGCGACACACGCTGTGAGCACACCTCGGGGGACTGCTCGCTCTGACTCGCACCGGCCTGTATCGGTGCTCATCAGGGTACGCGGAGTACTGCCTAACCTTCGACCAGCTGAGCAGCGGGTGGCGCAGGCTGTGCTGGCTGACCCGGCTGGCATCTCCGAGAGCTCGATCACCGCAGTCGCTCGGAAGTGCCAGACTTCGGAGACCACAGTGCTTCGGTTTTGTCGGGCTCTCGGCCTTGCCGGGTATCCCCAGCTGCGCATCGCATTGGCGCGCGCCGCACAGTTCGAGGAAGCTGATCATCGTGCTGGGGCACCCGTGACTAGCGACATTGCTGCGACCGACACTCTGGCCGACGTTGTTGCCAAGATCACGTATGCGGCTGCGCGTGCTGTCACCGACACCGCGGCGGCATTGGACGTGGAGGTCCTGCAGGCAGCGATTGATGCCTTCACAATGGCGCAACGTGTCGACATCTACAGTGTCGGCGCCAGTGCTCTCGTCGGCGAGCACCTGCACCAGAAGCTGCATCGGATCGGCTTGGTCTCGTTTGTGTGGTCGGAGGGGCATCTGGCGGTAGCCTCAGCCGGACTCTTGAGCCCGGGTGACGTGGCGATCGGGATCTCCCACACCGGTACCACACAAACGA
>Ga0307302_10000516_pt1 | contig 17183 bp, 18 predicted proteins | sample ER_DNA_183_FD_194490 | JGI IMG/M metagenome (GOLD analysis project Ga0307302, IMG submission 194490) | Bulk soil microbial communities from the East River watershed near Crested Butte, Colorado, United States - ER_DNA_183 | ecosystem: Environmental > Terrestrial > Soil > Floodplain | place...
TCGAACATGACGAGACGGGCGCGCGCGCCGAGCTCGAGGAGGCGTATCGCGTCGGCGACGACCAGGTGCTCCTCTTCCACGGCGAGGGCTTTGCCGAGGGCGACCGTGTGCGCGCCGTCGTCCCGTGGAAGGTCCGCTTTCCAACGATGGCCAACCACACGGCGACCCACTTGCTACACCAGGCACTGCGCGACGTGCTCGGCGATCACGTCCGCCAGGCGGGATCCGCGGTCCGGCCCGACAAGCTGCGGTTCGACTTCACTCACGGGCAGGCGCTCACCCCTGACGAGCGAGGCCAAGTGGAGGAGATCGTCAACGAAAAGGTCTTCGAGAACCTGCCAGTGCGGACATTCGTGACGCCGATCGACGAGGCGCGCAACCTGGGCGCGATGATGCTGTTCGGCGAGAAGTACGGCGACGAGGTCCGCGTGGTCGAGATCCCTGGCTTCTCCAGCGAGCTGTGCGGCGGCACCCACGTCCGCTGGACGGCCGAGATCGGCCCGTTCGTCCTGCTCTCGGAAGCTTCCGTCGGGTCCGGCACGAGGAGGATCGAAGCCGTCACCTCCTCGGACGCATTCGCCTACCTCCACGGCAAGACCCACGAGGCCGAGGAGCTTCGCGAGGAGCTCGCCCGAGCCCGGAAGGAGGCGAAGAAGGGTCCGAAGGCCTCGGCCGGGGCCGACGTCGTGTTCAGGGACGAGTCAGACGGGATCGTCGTCGCCGAGGTCAAGTCGATGAAGGGCGCGGAACTGCGCGACCTCTCAGACCAGATCCGGCAGTCGAAGCAGGCGACGGCCGTGCTGCTCGGCTCGGTCGACGACGGGCGCGCCTACCTCGTCGTGAATCTCGACCCCTCGCTGGTCGAGAAGGGCGCCGACGCGGTCTCGATCGTCAAGGAAGCTGCCAAGAAGATCGGCGGCGGAGGCGGGGGAAAGCCGACGCTGGCCGAAGCCGGCGGGAAGAACCCGGACGGGCTCGTTGAAGCGTACGAAGTCGGAAAGAGCGAGATAGCCTCGGCAATCGGCTCTTGAAGGTTCTGGCCCTCGATTACGGATCTGCGCGCACCGGTGTGGCGGTCTCCGACCCCACCGGGACGCTTGCTCGACCGGTGGAGGTCGTGCAGCAAGCCCGGAGCGAGAGCGGGCTGGCGCGCATCGCTGAGCTGGTTCGCGAGCACCAGGCTGAGCGCGTCGTTGTCGGTCTCCCGCTGACGATGCGCGGCGAGCACGGTCGACAAGCCGCTGAGACGGAGGAGTTCGTCTCTCTGCTAGAGCGCGCTCTCGAGGTGCCGGTCGAGAGCTTCGACGAGCGCTTCACGACCGATCTCGCGGAGCAGGCCGGCGGCTCGAGCCAGGAAGACGCACGCGCCGCGGCCCATCTGCTGTCGAGCTACCTGACGTGGTCGAGCAGCGCGCCCCGGTAAGGCCGCCTGGGCCTCCTCGTCGCAGGCCGCCGCCGACTTCGGCGAGCCGGATCGCGGCGAGGCGGGCACTGGCGCTCGTGGTGCTGGCCGGGGGCCTCGGGCTGGTGGTCTGGCTCGTGCTCCTCGCCGTGGGAAGCATTCGCGACGGCGGTTCGAAGAAGGCCAGCCCCGCGGTTCCGGTCGCGCCGCCGGCGCTGAAGATCGTCTTCCCGGAGGGCTTCACGCGTGCTCAGATGGCGGAACGGATTCGAGCCGTCGACCGGATCGCGCGCGAGAAGCGCAAGGTCACGCCGCAGCTCTCGGGCCGTGGCTACCTCAGGGCGACCGAGAGCTCCAAGATCCCGGGGAAGTTCGCGGGCGACGGCAAGCGGCGCATGCTCGAAGGCTTTCTCTTCCCGGCGACCTACGAGTTCGAGCCGCAGACGACCTCGCGTCAGCTCATCAACCGCCAGCTCCAGTCCTTCCAGACGAACTGGCTGAAGGTCGACCTCGGCTATGCCAAGTCCAAGCACCTGACGCCGTACGACGTGCTCATCATCGCGTCGATGATCGAAAAGGAAGTGATCGCGCCGGAGGAGCGTGCGCTCGTGGCTGCGGTCATCTACAACCGGCTTCACGACGGAATGCCATTGGGGATCGACGCCACGATCCGCTACGCCTTCGACGTGCCGCCGACAGAGTCGCTCAAGAATTCACAGCTGGAGAGCTTGAACCCCTACAACACGCGGAAGGTTGACGGCCTGACGCCGACTCCGATCGCCAACCCGGGCCTCGCCTCGATGCAAGCGGCGGCCCACCCGGCGAAGGTCGACTACCTGTTCTTTGTCCGCAAGCCGGACAAGGTGCATCATTTCTTCACCGCCAGCGAGCAGGAGTTCATCAACTACAAAATCGCCCACGGCTACGGGTGATCTCGGGAGTCACTCGGCTCGTCGGGCTTCTCGGTCATCCGGTCTCGGACTCCTTGTCTCCGCGGATGCAGAACGCGGCGTTTGCCGCACGCGGGCTCGACTGGGCGTACGTGGCCTGCGACGTAGCCTCGGAGCATCTCGAGGCGGCCGTTCGAGGCCTCGCCGCGGCGGGCTTCGCCGGCGCGAACGTGACCGCGCCGCACAAGCTCGCGGCCGCTGCGATTGCAGAGACCGACGCGCCGTCGGTGAACACCCTCGTCTTCGAAGACGGCCGCGTGCGCGGATACTCGACCGACGCGGCGGTGCTTGACGGCGTGGCTGCGGAGCAGCCGGTGGTACTGGGCGACGGCGGCGCATCGGCGGCGTTTCACGCGGCGCTCCCTCGCGCCCGCGTCTTTGCGCGGCGCGGCGAGTGGCCGCCCGAGGTAGGCGAAGCGGATCTCATCGTCAACGCGACCTCGGCGCGGGAGGAAGTTCTCGTCGAGCTCGGTCCCGGCCAGACACTCGTCGAGCTTCCGTATCCGGAGACGGCAACCGGGAAGGCTGCTCGCAGCAGTGGGGCTGCTGTGATCGACGGGCTGGAGGTGCTCGTCGCGCAAGGAGCCGCATCCTTCGAGCTGTGGACCGGAGTGCCCGCGCCCGTTGAGGTGATGCGGCGCGCCGTAGGCTTGTTTGTGTGACGCTCCAGCTCGTGACTGCCGGGGAGTCGCACGGCCCCGCGCTCCTTGCGATCGTCAGCGGGCTGCCCGCAGGGCTCGTGCTCGACCGCGATGCGATCAACGAGGATCTCCGCAGGCGTCAACAAGGGTACGGGCGCAGTCCTCGTCAGAAGCTCGAGCAGGACGAGGCGGAGGTGCTGGCGGGACTGCGCCACGGGCGCACGCTGGGCACGCCGCTTGCGATCCTGATCGCGAACCGCGACCACGCGAACTGGGAGTGGGGGATGAGCTCGTGGCCGCCGGAAGGCGAGCCGCACGGCAAAGGGACGAGCCCGGTGACGCTGCCGCGTCCCGGTCACGCCGATCTGGCGGGGGCGCTCAAGTACGACCTCGCCGACACGCGCGACGCTCTCGAGCGCGCGAGCGCGCGCCAGACGGCGTTGACCGTGGCGGCCGGCGCGGTCGCGAAAGCGCTCCTCTCCCAGGTCGGAATCGTGGTCGAGGGGAGCGTGGTCGAGATGGGCGACGTCGACGACGCAAAGGCCGATCGTGACACCGTCGGGGGCGTGGTCGAAGTCCGCGGCCGGGGCGTTCCGCCGGGCCTCGGCTCGTACGCCGCCAAGGAGGAGCGGCTCGACGCCCGGCTGGCCGGCGCGCTGATGGGGATCCAGGCTGTGAAGGGCGTCGAAATCGGCGACGGGTTCGAGCTCGCCCGCGAGCGCGGATCGGCCGCTCATGACGAGATTTTCCGCGACGAGCGTGGATTCTTCCGCGAGACCAACCGTGCGGGTGGCGTCGAGGGTGGGGTGTCGAACGGCGAAGAGGTCGTCGTCCGCGCGGCGATGAAACCCCTGCCGACGCTGATGCGACCTCTCCGCTCTGTCGACCTCGAGACGGGCGAGCCCTCCGAGGCCCTAGTCGAGCGAAGTGACGTGGCCGCAGTCGAGGCGCTCGCCGTCGTCGCGGAGGGGTCGGTCGCCTTCGAGCTCGCGCGAGCGGCGCGCGAGAAGTTCGGCGGGGACTCGCTGGCCGATTTCCTGGCGGCCCACAAGGCGTACCTGGAGCGGATCGATTGGCAGCCCCGCTAGATCGGCATCTCGCGCTCATCGGGTTCATGGGCGCGGGCAAGACGCGGCTCGGAGCCGAGGTGGCGGAGCGCCTCGGCAGGCGGTTCGTCGACCTCGACCGCGAGATCGAGCGCGCGAGCGGCCGACCGATCGGCGAGCTCTTCGCAGGGAGCGGAGAGGTCTCCTTTCGCGTAGTCGAGGCGGAGGCGGCTCGGCGAGAGCTTCGCCGGCCCGAGCCGGCCGTGATCGCATTCGGTGGCGGCGGGGTCGAGACCGAGGCGACGCTGGTCGAGCTTCGTGAGCGAGCGGTCACCGCACTCGTCGAGGTCGACGTCGAGGAGGCGTGGCGTCGGGTGGCCGGAAGCGACCGCCCGCTGGCAGCCGATGAGACCGGTTTCCGCAACCTCTACGACCGCCGCGAGCCCCTCTACCGAGAGGCGGCCGGCGCCGTCGTGGTCGACGCCGACGACGCGGTGCTCGCAGCGGGCGGGATCGACGTCCAGCTCGGAGGAATCGAGCTGCTCTCGTCGGAGCTCCCGGACGGGCCACTGGCACTCGTGACGGACTCGCGCGTCGCGGGGATCCACGGCGCGACGGCCCAGCTTGGGCTCGGCCCCGGCCTCTACGAGACGCACGAGCTTCCCGCCGGGGAGGAGGCCAAGACGCTCGCGGCCTGCGAGCGGCTCTGGCGTACGTTGCGCTTGCCCCGGGCCGGCGTCGTCGTCGCGCTCGGCGGAGGATCGACCACCGATGCCGCGGGCTTCGTCGCGGCGACCTATCTCCGCGGCGTGCCATGGGTCGCTGTGCCGACGACGCTGGTCGGCCAGGTCGACGCCGCGATCGGCGGCAAGACCGCCATCGACCTTCCGGAAGGCAAAAACCTCGTCGGCGCTTTCCACTGGCCGGCGAGGACGGTGATCGACCCGGGTCTGCTCGCAACGCTGCCGGAGGTCGAGCGCGCCGGCGGGCTCGCCGAGGTCGTGAAGACCGGACTGCTGGCCGGAGAGCCTTTCTGGGAGCTTCCTGAGCAGGAGCTCGTCCGCCGCTGTGCCGCGTTCAAGGCTGCGGTCTGCATCCGCGATCCCCACGAGCACGGCGAGCGAAAGGCACTGAACCTCGGTCACACGTTCGCGCACGCGCTTGAGGCTGCCGCCGACTATCGCCTCCGGCACGGCGACGCCGTCGCGCTCGGGCTCCTCGCCGCTCTTCGCCTGTCGGGGGTTCCCACCGACGCCGTCGAGGCCGTGCTCTCGCCGGAGCCCGTCCGCGTCGACCGGGACCGAGCATGGGCCGCGCTCGGCCGCGACAAGAAGTCGGCGAACGGGCGGCCGCAACTCGTCCTTCTGGAAAAGCCCGGCCTGCCGCGCATCGACGTCGAGCTCCCGGAAGCCGAGATCCGGGCTGCGCTCGACTCGCTGATCGCGCACTAGAGTGGCCGGTGTGCGCGTCGACGTCCTGAACGGGGTCAACCTCGACATTCTCGAGCGCCGCGACGCCGCGCTCTACGGCGGGCTCTCGCTCCGTGACCTCGAGCAGCGGATCGAGAGCTGGGCAGAGGAGCTCGGCTGCACGGTGCGGTGCAGACAGACGAACAGCGAAGGCGAGTACGTCGGCTGGTGCCACGAGGCGCTCGACTGGGCCGAGGGCGTGATCGCCAACCCCGGCGCGTGGTCGCACTACAGCTACGCGATCCGCGACGCGCTCGAGATCTTTCCCGGCCCGCTCGTGGAGGTTCATCTCTCGAACCCCGAGGAGCGTGAGGAATGGCGTCACACGTCGGTCCTCGCCGACCTGGCGACACAGCGCATCCTCGGGAGGGGGCCCGAGGGCTATCGCGACGCCCTCGCGTTCTTGGCGGCGGGCGCATGAACGAGCGCGTCGACCGCCTCCGGGCCGCGCTCGATGAGCCGTTGCTCGTCTCCGACCCGACGAACGTGCGCTATCTGTCCGGCCTGGCGAGCACGAACGCTGCGCTGCTCGTCGAGCCGGACCGCGTTCGCCTGTTCACGGACTTCCGCTACGCGGAGCGGGCGCGGGCCGTCGAGGGCGCCGAGTTCGTCGAGGCGAAGCGAGACCTCTTCCAGACGCTCTCGGAGGTGCTCTCGGGCAGGATCGGCTTCGAGGCGTCCTCGCTGACCTACGAGCGTTACGCACGGCTTCACGCGGGCGGCATCGACCTCGTCGGACGCTACGGGCTCGTCGAGGAGCTCCGTGCGATCAAGGACGAGGACGAGCTCGCCGCGATTCGACGCGCAGCCGAGATCACGAACAACGCGTTCGAGCGCTTCGCCGACGAGGGCGGGGTCGTCGGCAAAACCGAGCGAGAGCTCGCCTGGCGGATGGAGCAGCTGCTGCACGAGGCCGACGGCGACAGCGCGGCCTTTCCCGTGGCGGTCGCGGCGGGACCGAATACGGCCACGCCGCACACCGTTCCGGGCGAGCGGCCGGTCGGAAAGGGGGAAGCGGTGATCGTCGACGCGGGGTGCATCGTCGCCGGCTACTGCTCCGACTGCACGCGCACATTCGCCACAGGCCCGCTGCCTGACGAGCTGAAGCGCGCGTACGACGTCTGCCTGGACGCGCAGCTGGCCGGGCTCGCGGCGGTTCGGGCCGGCGCATCCGGGCGGGGGGTCGACGCAGCCGCGCGCGATCGGATCGAGGCCGCGGGGTTCGGCGAGGCATTCGGCCATGGCCTCGGGCATGGGGTGGGCCTCCTCGTTCACGAGGACCCGCGGCTGGCCCAGGAGTCGCGCCACACACTCGCGCCTGGGAACGTGGTCACGGTCGAGCCCGGCATCTACCTTCCCGGGCTCGGCGGGATGAGGATCGAGGACCTCGTCGTCGTGCGAGAGGACGAGCCCGAGGTTCTGTTCCATTTCACGAAGGAACTGGTCGTGCTCGACTAGATTTGGGGCCGATGGCCGAGAACGTCAACACGAACCAATTCAAGAACGGCATGCACATCGAAGTCGACGGTGGCGTCTGGCGCATCGTCGCGTTCCAGCACGTGAAGCCCGGCAAAGGCGGCGCGTTCGTTCGCACGAAGCTGAAGAGCCTCGACAGCGGCGCCGTGGTCGACCGGACGTTCCGGGCGGGCGAGAAGTTCCAGCGAATGCATACCGAGGTGAAGAGCGCGCAGTACCTTTACGACTCCGGCGACGACGTCGTCTTCATGGAGGACGAGACCTACGAGCAGTTTTCGCTGCCGCGCAAGTCCGTGGCCGAGGATCTGGAGTTCATCCCGCCCTCGACGTCGATTCAGATCTTGACCGTGGACGGGAAGCCGGCCGGTCTCCAGCTTCCCGCCTCGATCGAGCTCGCCGTCGCCGAGACGGAGCCGGGCGTCAAGGGCGACACGGTCTCGAACGTGACGAAGCCTGCGAAGCTAGAGACAGGGGCTGTCATCCAGGTGCCTCTCTTCGTGGGGAGCGGCGACCGGATCAAGGTCGACCCCCGCGAAGGCCGCTACATCTCGCGCGCGTAGGCGTCCCCGAAGGCTGCGCGTTACCCTCTCTCCATGCCTGCGCTCGTCGATACGACGATCCGCTTGCTCAGCCAGGAGCCGCTCGCCGGCCGGATGCCGACCGCGGATCTCCTGGGTCTGGCCGAGCTGCTCGACAGCGCGGGATTTGCGTATCTCGAGGTCTCGGGCGGCGGAGTGTTCGACAGCGCGGTGCGCCGCGGGGTGGAGAGCCCCTGGGAGCGGATCCGCGCGCTCAAGGCGCGAACGAAGACGCCACTCGGCATGGCGCTTCGCGGGCGCTTTCTCGTCGGCTCGCGTCCCGTTGGCGGTGACTTCGCCCGGCGCTTCGTCGCGAGCGCGGCGGAGAGCGGAATCGAGGTCTTCCGGCTCCACGACCCCTTGAACGACGTGTCGAACCTGCGCGAAGCCGGCGAGGCGATCACCGCCGCCGAGTGCGAGTTGGACGCCGGGCTGGTCTACAGCCCCGGAAAGGGCGGCGAGACGAAACAGCTCGTCGAGCAGGCTCGCAAGCTGCCCGACCTCGGCGCCGCGCGCGTGCTCCTGCACGACCCGTCGGGAGCGCTCGAGCCGCACAGGGCGCACGAGCTCGTCGCCGCACTCGCCGAGGAGAGTGGGCTTCCGGTCGGCATCTACTGCCAGGGAGCGGGGGGTAGCGGGCTCGCGGCGGCACTCGAGGCGTCACGAGCCGGAGCCGACCGGGTTGCCTGCGCCGTCTACCCGATCGCGCTCGCACTTCATCGGGTCTCGGGTGAGGCCCTCGGCAGCGCTCTCAGCGGGCTCAAGCTCGACAGCGGTATCAGCGTCGACACGTTGTGGCAGGCCGCCGAGATCGTCGACCAGTTCATCGGCGACGACCCGGTGACGCCCCTCGCACCGCGCATCGCCGTGCGCGCCGCGCAGCATGAGTTACCGGCCGGCCTTGTGGCCGCGATCGAGACGCGGTTGCGCGCGCACGCTGCGAGCGACCGGCTCGACGAGGTGCTCGACGAGCTGGCCGTGATCCGCGCGGAAGCCGGCTTCCCGCCCGTCGCGGCCCCGATCGGGCAGATCCTCGCTTCGCAGGCGCTCGTCCACGTTCTCTCCGCGACCCGCTACCAGACGGTGGTCGACGAGCTGCGCGCGCTACTCGAAGGCCGCTTCGGGACACCACCGGGCAAGATCGACGCCACGGTGCGGCGCGCGGTGTCGCTCGTGGCCGGGGACGGGCCGGCCGAGGAGGAGGCGGTCGACCTGGACGCGATCCGCGAAGAAGCCGAGGGGCTTGCGGCAAGCGAGGAAGAGCTGCTGCTGCTTGCGCTCTTCGGCGAGGAGGCCAAGCCGCTGTTGCAATCGATCCGGGACCGGACGAGCGGCGAGGACTCGTTCGTCGCGGGTGGGGTCGACCAGACGCGTGCGGAACGCATCAGGGAGGTCGTGCGAATCGTCCAGGAGACCGGCATTGCCGAAATCGCGGTCGAGGAGGAGGGAACGCGCGTCTCGGTCAAGCGAACCGAGGAGCCCGTTCCGGAGGCCGCCCCGGCAGGGCCTGCTTCGGCGGAGGAGCCGGAGCCTCTGCTGGCCGCGCCCGAGACGGACGGCGCGATCCGCATCGATGCGCCGATGGTCGGCACGTTCTACCGCGCGCCCCAGCCCGGCGCGCCGCCGTTCGTCGAGGAAGGCGACGCGATCATGCCCGGCCAGACGCTGTGCATCCTGGAGGCGATGAAGCTGATGAACGAGGTCAAGGCCGAGATCGAGGGCTTCGTCCGCGCGATCCACGTCCAGAACGGCCAGCCGGTCGAGTTCGGCCAACCGCTCTTCGACCTCGAGCCCGCGATCGCCCGGCCGCTCGACGCGTTGTAGGAGTGGCCCCCTACTAGTGTTCAATCGGGTCCTCATCGCGAACCGCGGCGAGATCGCCGTCCGCGTCATCCGTGCGCTCCATGAGCTGGGCGTCGAGGCGGTCGCGGTCTATTCGGAGGCCGACGAAGGTGCGCTTCACACGAGGCTTGCCGATCAGGCTGTGCGCATCGGCCCGCCGCCGGCGGGGGAGAGCTATCTGAAGATCCCGTCGATCATCGCGGCGGCAACGACGACGCGCTGCGACGCGATTCACCCCGGGTACGGCTTCCTCGCCGAGAATCCCGCCTTCGCCGAGGCCTGCCTCGACAACGACGTGGTCTTCATCGGCCCGTCGGCGGAGACGATGGCCCGCATGGGCGACAAGGCGGTCGCCAAGCAGGAGTTGGCCGCTGCGGGCGTTCCGGTCGTCCCGGGCACCGAGGATGCGACGACGCTCGACGCCGTTCACTCTGCCGCCGAGGAGGCCGGCTATCCGGTGCTGCTGAAAGCCGTCGCCGGGGGCGGGGGGAAAGGGATGCGGCTCGTGCAAGGGCCCGAGGAGCTCGAAGCCGCCTTCCAGACCGCGTCAGCCGAGGCCGAGGCCGCCTTCGGTGAGGGAGGGCTCTACCTCGAGAAGGCGATCGTCCCTGCCCGGCACGTGGAGGTCCAGGTTGTGGCCGACGGGGAGGGCGGGGTCCTGACTCTCGGCGAGCGGGAGTGCTCGATCCAACGCCGGCACCAGAAGCTGATCGAGGAGTCGCCGTCGCCCGCGCTCACGCCGGAGGGACGCGAGCAGATGGAGGCGGCGGCGGAGCAGGCGGCCCGCGCGATCGGGTACCGCAACGCGGGCACGTTCGAGTTCTTGCTCGGGCCCGACGGCTCGTTCTACTTCATCGAGCTGAACGCGCGGCTACAGGTCGAGCATCCGGTCAGCGAGCTCGTGACGGGCATCGACATCGTCCGCGAGCAGTTGCGGGTGGCCGCCGGGGAGGGGCTTTCCCGGACTGGACGCGCAGAGCGGCGGGGACACGCGATCGAGGTCCGGATCAACGCCGAGGACCCGGCGCGGGACTTCATGCCGATGCCCGGCAGGCTGGAGCGCTTTCGCCCGCCCGCGGGTCCGGGCGTCCGCGTCGACACGCACGTCGAGGACGGATCGATCATCCCCCCGAACTACGACTCGCTGCTCGCCAAGATCGTCGTCTGGGACGTCGACCGGGCCGCGGCGATCGATCGCTCTCTCCGTGCGCTCGCGGAGCTCGAGGTCGTGGGAGTGCCGACGACCAAGGCCGCGGCCATCGACATCCTGCGCACCGAGGAGTTCCAGTCTGGGCGGTACTCGACCGGGTTCCTCCAGGAGGCGGGCCGGCGCTTGCCTGCGCTGATGGGCTGATGGCCGGTCGCCGCGCAGCCAGGCGCACCGCGCTCTTCCTGCTTTACCAGTGGGACGTGACCGGTCAGCCGCTTGCGTCGCTCTACGAGGGCGAGGTCGACCCGTTCGCTCGCGAGCTCGCCGAAGCCGTGATTCCCCGCGTGACCGAGCTCGACGACCGGATCACGGAGGCCTCGGACGACTGGACCGCAGACCGCCTGGGCGCGCTCGAGCGGAACGCGCTGCGGATCGGAATCCACGAGCTCGATCAGGGCGAAGTTCCAGTCGAGGTGGCGATCGACGAGGCGGTCTCGCTGGCGAAACGCTACGCGTCCGACGAGGCAGGCCGGCTCGTGAACGGGATTCTCGGCCGGATTGTCAAGGAGCACGCGGCGTGAGCGGGGCAGAGGAAGCACTGGGCCGGGCCGAAGAGCTTCTCGGGCGGCTTGAGCAGACACGCGAGCGGCTCGAGGCAACCCAGGACGCCGAGGCGGCGATCGACATTCTCGGCGAGCTCGCGGAGATCGCGAAACAGGTCGAGACCGAGCTCGAACGCGCGCGGCGCGAGGCGGGCGCATAGTGGCGCGCCTCGACGAGTACCGGGAGCTGATCGATGACTACCTCGGTGCGCTGCCCTTCGCGCCCGAGCTGGGCGCTCTGACCGAGGCGATGCGCTACAGCCTCGAAGGCGGCGGCAAGCGCATCCGGCCGCTGCTCTGCCTCGCTGTCGGCGAGGCGACTGGATCTCCGGCCGAGGAGCTTCTACCCGCAGCGGCCGCTGTCGAGCTCGTTCACACCTTCGGCATGGTCCACGACGACCTGCCCGCGCTCGACGACGATGCCGTACGCCGCGGCCGGGCGACGTCGCACGTGCAGTTCGACGAGGCGACCGCGATTCTCAACGGCGACGCGCTGCTCGCGCAGGCATTCGAGCTGGCCCTGTCGTATCCGACCCAGGCGGTGGCCCGGGAGCTGTCTCATGCGGCACTCGGGATGATCGGGGGGCAGTACGACGACGTGAGCGGAGCGGGCGATGACCTCGCCCGGATGCATTCGCTGAAGACGGGTCGGCTCTTCGAGGCGGCGGTCGGCTGCGCGCTGGAAGTCAGCGAGGTGCCCGACGACCGGCAAGGACCATGGCGTGCTTTCGCAGCCGAGTTCGGCGTGCTCTACCAGGTGGTCGACGACGTGCTCGACGACGACGGCCTGGCGGCCCAGCTGGGGGTCGGCGGTGCGCGCGAGGTCGCGGACGAGATCGAGAACCAGGCCCGAGCCCGTCTGGCCGAGATCCCAGCGGACACGTCGCTTCTGGAGGAGCTCGTTTCGGGCCTAAAAAGGCGGGCCGCGGCCAGCTAGCCTTGCGCGCGTGCGCAAGCGCTTGGACGTGCTACTCGTCGAGCGCGGCCTCGCCGAGAGCCGCGCCCAGGCCCAGGCGCTGGTGATGGCCGGTCTCGTCCCAGGTCACGCGAAGGCGGGCGAGCAGGTCGATGAGGAGGCCGACCTCGTCGTCGAGCGGCCGCCCCGTTACGTCTCGCGGGGAGGCGAGAAGCTCGCGCACGCACTCGACGAGCTCGCGGTCGACGTCACTGGACGCGACGCGCTCGACGTCGGGGCCTCGACCGGTGGCTTCACCGATGTTCTCCTGCAGCGTGGCGCCACGCGGGTGATTGCGCTCGACGTCGGTCGCGGACAGCTCCACGAGCGCCTGCGCGCCGACCCACGGGTCACGGTGCTCGAGCGCACGAACGCACGCGAGCTCACCGAGCTCCCGTTCGCACCGGATCTCGTCACGTGCGACGTCTCCTTCATCAGCGTCCGCACCGCGCTGCCGCCCGCACTGGCGCTCGCCCGCCCTGGCTGGGAGGCGCTCGTGCTGGTCAAGCCCCAGTTCGAGGCCGGCCGGGCGGACGTGGGTCGGGGCGGAGTCGTCCGCGATCCCGAGACTCATCGCCGCGTCCTGCGTGAGGTGGCCGAGGCCGCTCTCGCCTGGCCTGCCCAGACGGTCGGGGTCGTAGACTCGGGCCTGCCCGGTCCCAAGGGGAATCGGGAGTTCTTCCTGCACCTCGTACACCGCGAAGACCCCTCGCTGCCCGATGAGCTCGACGACTGGATCGAACACGCCACCCGCTAAGCCCGTCCGCTCGGCCGCCGTCGTCACGCACGGAAACCCGGAGCGGATCGGCGAAGCGCTGAGCCTGCTCGAGCGCATTGCCCAGGAGGCCGGAGTGGAGTTGCTCTACCCGCATGACGAGGCCGAGAAGCACGACCGTGACCCGGATGGAGATCTGGCGAAGGCCGACCTGGTCGTCGTTCTCGGCGGAGACGGCACGATGCTGCGCGCGCTGCAGCGGACACTCGGGACGGGCGTGCCCGTGGTCGGCGTGAACTTCGGCTCGGTCGGGTTCTTGACGTCGATCTCCGCGGACGATCTCGAGGACGGAGTCAAGCGTGTGCTCGCGGGGGAGTACTTTGTCGCGCAACTGCCGACCCTCGATGCAGAGGTCGGGGGAGAGCACCAATCCGCGGTCAACGACGTGGTCGTCGCAAGCTCGGTCGTCGGGCGGATGATCGAGCTCCGTTGGGCGATCGGCGGCGAGGACCTCGGCGCGCTCTCCTGTGACGGGGTCCTGTGCTGCACTCCGTCGGGATCGACGGGCTACAACCTCTCGAACGGGGGCCCGGTGCTCGTCTGGGGCCTCGACGCGCAGGCCGTGACGTTCATCGCCCCGCACTCGCTGCATGCGCGGCCGCTCGTCGTCCCCCGCGGGCGGGACGTCTCGATCGAGAACCGCACCCACGACGTGAAGGCCTCCGTGCTCGTGGACGGTCGCCCGGTTGGAGAGCTCGCGGGCGGGGACGGCGTCGTCGTCCGTCTCGGCGACGAGTCGAGCCTGCTCGCGCATCTGCCCGAGGCGACCTTCTTCCGGCGGTACAGGGAGACCTTTGCTTCGTAGGCTCCGCATCGAGAACCTCGTCCTGATCCGCGAGGCCGACCTCGAGCCGGGCCCGGGCCTGAACGCGATCACGGGCGAGACGGGTGCGGGCAAGACGATCCTCGCGCAGGCGATCGGGCTTCTGCTCGGCGCCAAGGGCGACGCCGCCTTTGTCGGCCCCGGCGCCGACGAGGCCTACGTGGAGGCCGAGTTCGAGCTCGACCCCGGGCTTCTGGAGGAGGACGGCCTGGAAGCGCTCGCAGAGCTTCGGCCCGAGGACGAGGACGGGCTCGTGCTGGCCCGTCGCGTGTTCGCCGACGGGCGGACGCGTGCCTACGCCTGGGGTCGGAGCGCCGCGCGGGAGGATCTCGCCGTTGTCGGCGAGCGACTGATCGCGATGTCCGGCCAGTTCGAGCAGCGCCGTCGCGCCCGCCCCGCCTACCAGCTGGGCGTGCTCGACTCGTTTGCCGGCGAAAAGCAGGTGCGGCTCCGCGCCGAGACCCGCGTCGCCTGGCGCGAGCTCACCGCTGCGCGCCGCCGGCACGAGGAGCTGAGCCGTGGGGTTGCGGACGAGGAGGCGCGCCTCGCCGAGCTGCGCGCGCTCGTCGAGGACACCCAGGGGCTCGAGGCCGGAGCCGAAGACGCGCTCCACACCGAGCGGGACCGACTGCGGCACGTGACCGAGCTCGCGGAAGCGGCCAACGTGGCCGTCGACGCCTTGACTCCGGAAGACGGCGACGGCGCCGCGGGGCTGACGGGCCGTGCAGAACGCGCGCTCGCTCCCGTGACCGCGATCGCGCCGGAGCTCGAGCAGGCCGCCGCCGAGCTACGGGACGCAGAGCTTCGCCTCGGCGAGACGGCGCTCGAGCTACGCGGGTTCCTCGACACACTTCAGGCGGAGCCCGATCGGCTCGAGCAGGTCGAGGCGCAGCTCGAGCGGATCACCGATGCAAAGCGCCGTTTCCGGTGCGAGACCTACGGCGAGCTTCTGAGCCGCGCCGCGGAGGCTCGCGGCGAGCTTGCCGGCCTGGAGGACGGCGCCGATCCGGTCTCGGTCGCGGCCGGCGCGCTCGCCAAGGCCGAAAAGCGCGTCCACGACCTCTCCGGGAAGCTGCGCTCGAAGCGGCGGGCCGCGGCGGAGCCCTTCGCGAAGGCAGTCGAGTCGGAACTGCACGGGATCGGGCTGGGCGACGGCGAGTTCCGGGTCGAGCTCTCGGAACGCGAGCCGGGCGCGACCGGAGCCGACGAGGTCGGCTTTCTCATCCGTCCCAACGCGGGGCTGCCCTTCGCGCCCGTCGCGGAGACTGCATCGGGCGGCGAGCTCTCACGCATCGCGCTGGCGATCGCGGCCGTCGGCGGCGGGGACACGATGGTCTTCGACGAGATCGACGCGGGCATCGGCGGGCAGACCGCGCACGCCGTCGGCGAGACGCTTCGCCGCCTAGGCGAGCGGGCGCAGGTGATCACGATCACGCACCTGCCCCAGATCGCGAGCGTTGCCGACCGCCACTTCAGCGTCGAGAAGATTCCGGGCGACCCGACTCACACGCGGATCGAGCAGCTGAGCGAGGACCGGCGGCAGGAAGAGATCAAGCGCATGCTCGGCGGCCAGGAGTTCCTGCAGACGGTTCGATGAGCACCCACCGGGCATTCGTCGAGCACACTGGGCCGGCTCGTCTCGACCGGCGAACGAAGAACCTTGTGCGCCGGCTCAAGCCCGACGACGTCGCGATCATCGAGCACACCGACCTCGACAGAGTCTCGGCGGAGGAGCTTCTCGAGTCGGGCGTGCGCGTGGTCGTCAACGTCGCGTCCTCCCAGACGGGTCGTTTTCCAAATCCGGGGCCGTTGCTGCTCGTTCGGGGTGGCGTGCGGCTGATCGACGCACCCGGCGCCGAGCTCTTCGACGAGGTCTCGGAGGGGGAGCTCTTGACCATTCGTGGGGCCAGCATCTTCCGAAACGGCACCTGCCTCGCCTCGGGCCGCGCGCTGGGCGCTGAGGAGCTCGCGGCGGCGCTTGCCGACCAGCGAACCAGGGTGACGGAGGCGCTCGAGTCGTTCGCGGACAACACGATGCGCTACCTGCGCGAGGAAGGACGGTTCCTCGCGGAGGGCATCGACTTTCCTCCGCTCCGTACGCGCTTTCGCGATCGGCATGCTCTCGTCGTCGCCCGCGGCCCGGGACACAAGCGGGACCTGCGGATCGTGCGGCCGTACATCCGTGACTTCAAGCCGGTGCTCGTGGGCGTCGACGGCGGCGCCGACGCGCTGATGGAGGCGGGCTACAAGCCGGATGTGATCGTGGGCGACATGGACTCGGTCTCGGACCGCGCGCTCAGGTCCGGCGCCGAGCTGCTGATCCATGCCTACCACGGCGGGGAGGCGCCCGGAGCTGCGCGTGCCGAGCGGCTCGGCGTCACCTACGTGATCGTTCCCGCGACCGGGATCAGTGAGGACGTTGCGCTGCTGCTTGCGTACGAGAAGGGCGCTGAGCTGATCGTCGCGGTCGGGACGCATTTCAACGTGATCGAGTTCCTGGAGCGCAACCGGGCCGGAATGTCGTCGACCTTCCTGACGAGGCTGAAGGTCGGCGAGCTCCTGATCGATGCGCGGGGGGTCTCGCGGCTCGTCAGCCGGCAGGTCGGTGTCTGGCCGCTGATCGCCTTCACCGCGGCCGGTCTGGGAGCGATGGCCGTCGCCGTTCTCGTTTCGCCCGACCTGAGGGAGCTGATCAGTCTGCTCGGCACGCGCGTGCTCGAGCTCGTCGGCCTGCGCTGACACTGCTCTGCCGCTTTCAAGGTTCCCCCGGCCTCCTCCCCGATTCGACCCTAACGAGGAAGGTCGCGCGCGTGGGAAACCGGTCCGTGGCGAAATCGTGACAATCGGCGGATGCGGATCAACGCGAAGCACGAGCTGCTCGCGCTCAGGGACGACGTCTGGGCCCTCCTCGCCGAGCCCCGCCACCTTTCCGACTGGTGGCCGGGCTACTCCACCATCCGGCCCGACCGTCGCGGGCTGGCTGAGGCCGCCCGCTGGGAGGTCGCGCGCAGCAGCGCGCCCGGGCTTCTCCGGCGGCCAGGCGGCGAGGGCGTCATCGTCATCACAGGCGTCGAGCAGGGCCGCCGGTTCGCGTGGCGCGACCTCCAGCAGGGGTTCGCCGCTGAGATCCGTCTCGAGCCTGCGCCTGAAGGCAATACCCGCGCAACCCTTACGCTCGAGGCTTCCTGGTGGCGGATCGTCGCGGAAGGGTTGCGCTCGTCTCCGCGGCAGTCGCTCGCTCGTCTGCACGCCCTTTGCCAGACTGCTGCGGGCCTCTAGATGTTTGACCTCCGGTACCACGTAGCCTCGCTGGCGGCAGTCTTCGTCGCACTCCTGATCGGGATCCTGGTCGGCGTCGGCATGAGCGGGAAGGTCGACGACGCGGAGAAGACGCAGCTCAAGCGGAACGTCGATCGGCTGGAAGCCCGACTCGAGGCGGCCGGCGCCGGCCGCGCGAACTTCGTCCGCGAGCAG
>Ga0307302_10000517_pt1 | contig 17170 bp, 21 predicted proteins | sample ER_DNA_183_FD_194490 | JGI IMG/M metagenome (GOLD analysis project Ga0307302, IMG submission 194490) | Bulk soil microbial communities from the East River watershed near Crested Butte, Colorado, United States - ER_DNA_183 | ecosystem: Environmental > Terrestrial > Soil > Floodplain | place...
GACGACGTTGTCGAGGGTCTCCCGATAGACGGGGTAGCGCGTGTACGGGGAGTCGATGACTGCGGCGAGGCACTCTTCCGGCGGGAGATCGATCGAGAGCGCAACCACCTCGGGGCGCGGCACCATCACGTCCGCGACCTCCTTGTCGGCGAAGTCGAAGACCTTGTAGAGCATCTCCTGCTCCTGCGCCTGTAGCTCGCCGTGCTCGGTCGAACGCGAGAGGACCATCTTCAGCTCGGCTTCGGAAAGGACGCCTCGCTCTTCGCCGGGCGGCTCGAGGCCGAGGATGCGCAGCGCTCCGTCGGAGGAACGCTGCAGAACCCAGATCAGCGGCTTGAAGACGACGAAGAACCAGCGCACCGGAGTGGAGACGACCAGGGCGGTCGTCTCCGCGTGGCCGAGCGCGATTCCCTTCGGGATCAGCTCGCCGACGACGACGTGGAGGTAGGTGATCAGGAGGAACGCGATGCCGAACGCCACGATCGTTGCGGGAATCGGGTCGAAGACGTGTGCGAGAACCGGCTCGCCCAAGGCACCGATGGCCAGGCTGGTGATCGTGACGCCGAGCTGCATCGCCGCGATGAATCGGGGCGGGTTGGCAGTGATCTGGAGCACCAGGCGCGCGCGACGATTGCCCTGATCTCGCAGCTCGGTGATCCGCGTGCGGCGGGCCGTGACGAGCGCGTACTCGGCCGCGACGAAGAACGCGTTCAGCAGAAGTAAGCCTGCGACCGCGAGAAGCTGAAGAAGGAGGGTCACGCCCCGCTCTCCGGGGCGCGGGTACTAGGCGGGTGGTCGTCGTCCAACGGCGATCGTCTCTGAGTATAGGCGAGACATCGGCGCACTCCTCCCCACCCGGGTGGGGAAGCCGTTCCACCCGCCACCCGCCGCGAGCGTACCGCGTGAGAGCTGGCGCATTTGTGCCGGAATCGGGTCAACTTTTCCCGGCGCGCGCACGAACGTGTGTTCTACAATGCGGCAGTGAGCGTCGAGTACCGGGAAGAGCCCTGCCGAAGCGCCTTGAACCGCGTCAAGGGCATGCGGTTCAAGTGGTCGCTCAACCCGTACATGGGCTGCGTGCACCGCTGCACGTTCTGCTACGTCCGTGCCTTCGAGCGACGGGCTGACCGGCCTTCGGACGACCGCTACGGGACCTCGATCCGCGTCAAGACCAATGTCGCCGAGGTGCTCCGACGCGAGCTTGCCCGGCCCTCGTGGGAGCACGAATGGATCGCCATTGGCGCTGCCACCGACCCGTACCAGCCGGCCGAAGGCCGCTACCGCCTGACGCGCGCCTGCATCGAAGCCCTCGCGCAAGCCGCCACGCCTTTCAGCATCATCACTCGAGGCCCGATGATCATGCGCGACATCGACGTTCTCGGCGAGGCAGCACGGCGCGCGGCCGTCTCGGTCACCTTCTCGATCCCGACGCTGGACGAAGACGTCTGGCGCAAGACCGAGCCCTCGACGGCGCACCCGAGGCAGCGCCTGAAGGCGGTGAAGGCCCTCGTCGACGCGGGCGTGAAGACGGGCGTCGGCATGGCGCCGATCCTCCCCGGCATCTCCGACCGGCCCGAGCAGCTCCGCGAGGTCGTGAGGGCCGCGCGCGAGGCGGGCGCGACCGGGGTCTGGACGAACGTCCTCTTCCTCCGCCCGGGAACGCGCGAGCACTTCCTCGGGCAGCTCGCCGAGGACTGGCCCGAGCTCGTCCCGTACTACGAGCAGCTGTACCGCGGGCGCGCGTATCTCGGCGCCGAGGAGTCGAAGCCTCTACGGAGCCAGGTTTCGGCGCTCGCACGGGAGTTCGGCGTCGCAGATCGCCGCCCGCAGCGTGCCGAGCCCCCGCCACGGCCGAGGGACCAGCCCGAACAGCTTTCCCTCGCGATCTGATTCCGCCAATACAATTCGCTGGCCGTGCCCGAAGACGCCAAGGCTGACGGAAAGCCTGAGATCACCTGCCTGATCGTGGACGACCACGAGGTCGTCCGCGAAGGGCTGCGCCTTTCGCTCTCCCGCGCGGCCCATATCCGGGTGATCGGCGAGGCTGCTGACGGCGCGAGCGCGGTCGCGCTGGCCGAGCGGCGCAAGCCCGACGTCGTGATCATGGACGTGCGCATGCCCGGCATGGACGGGCTCGAGGCGACAAAGCTGCTGACCGAGAAGGTTCCCGGGACCGCCGTTCTCATCTTCACCGCCTTCAGCGAGCGCAGCCTCCTTGGCCGGGGCCTGGAATCGGGCGCGAAGGGCTACATCCTCAAGGAGGCGCCGCACCAGACTCTCCTGCGCGCGATCGAGAAGGTCGTCGCGGGAGAGGGCTACGTCGACCCGGCGCTGATGCCGGCCTTCCTCACGGGCAGGGGCGAGGACATGCTCACCGGCCGTGAGCGGGAGATCCTCCAGCTGCTCGCCGACGGCATGTCGAACGCGGACGTCGCGGGAAAGCTCTTCATCAGCCAGGAGACCGTGAAGAGCCACGTGCGGCACATCCTCACGAAGCTCGAGGCGGACACGCGCACGCATGCGGTAGCGATTGCGCTTCGCGAAGCGATCATCGACTAGAGCCGGCCTCCTCCTCGTGGGGGTGGTCGTGGTCGGCGCGGTGGTGGGCGTCGTCGGCTTGGCGGTCGATGCCCAATGGCTTGCCCTCGTCGGACTGCTCTTCGCCGTTACGTCGGCCGGCGCGCTCGCCGCATCGCTGCTCGTCAGCGAGCGCCAGCACGACGAGAGGATGGAGGAGGAGGTCGAGCGTCTCTCGGCCGAGCACGCACGCGTCTCCGACCAGCTGATCACGGCGGAGCAGGAGGAGCGCCGTCGGCTCGCATTATTCCTGCACGACGGGCCGGTGCAGTCCATGTCCGGGATCGCGCTCATGCTCGACGCCGTCGTGGCCGCGGTCGAGGGCGAGCGAAAGGAGGAGGCGTCGCGCGTCCTGGGATCGGCGCTGGAGAAGCAGCGCCAGACGATCCGCTCGCTGCGCGATCTCTCGTTCGAGCTCGAGCCGGTCGTCCTGCGAGATCAGGGGTTCGAGCCCGCCGTTCGCGCGCTCGCCGACCAGCTCGGGCTCTCGCACCGCATCCAGATCGACCTCGACGTCGAGCACGCTGAAGCGCTAGCCGAGCATGCGCAGGTCGCGATTTTCCAGATCATCCGCGAGGCTCTCCACCAGGCGATCCGCCGCGGGCCGCCCACGCGTTTGTCCGTGCGCGTGGCGGAGGCCGGAAGCGAGGGAGTCGAGGCCGTGATCTCCGACGACGCGCCCGGGGAGCGACGCCGCGCGAGCTTCGACGCGATCGCGGAGCGGGGCCGGTCATTGAGCGGGCGAATGACGGTCGAGCCGGGACCCGACGGAGGCACCTCGGTTCGCATCGTCTTTCCGACGTACAGGGTGCGGCGCTAGGCACCGCTTGCGTTCCCGCTTCAGAACGAGCGAGTTCCAAACGATCTAAGATCGCGCGCCATGGCGACCGAGCAGGGTCAGGAGCACGTCCAGCAGGAACCGGGGCGCGACGAGCAGCAGGCCAAGACGTACGTCCTCTTCGTCTCGAAGCCGACGGGCTACGAGCTCGTCGCCCACCAGGGCGAGCCTCCTCCCGTCGGCACCGTCGTCGAGCTGGACGGCCACGGCCGCTTCTTCGTCTCGCGGATCGGGCCCTCGCCGCTCCCACAGGACCGGCGACCCTGCGCGTACCTCCAGCCGACGCCTAGCTGAGCGCTTCCTCGGCAGCGATCCGGCCGAAGACGAGCGCCGCGGCAAGGCCACTCGAGTAGCCGCCTGTCGAGACCCCGCCGACATCGGCACCTGCCGCGTAGAGACCCTCGATCGGCGAATCGTCCGCGCCGAGAACTCGCGCACGCTCGTCGATCCGCAGGCCGCCCAGGGTCTGCGTCACGCTCGCCTGGACGAGCACGGATGTAAAAGGCGGCTCGTCGCGCACAGTCGCGCCGGCGGCGCGCGCCGTCTCGATCATCTCGCCGACCGTGCGCTCGCGAACGCGCTCGCCGAGGTCGTTCTCGTGCACCCGGTACCAGGCTCGGCCACCCGGCCAGCGCGCGATCGCCTGAACGAGGGCGGTCTCGGACCAGCCGGGATCACCCTCGAACCGCTCCTCCCTGCTCTCCGAGACGACCTCCGCGAAGCGCCCGTAGAGCTGCGAGAGCCGGACGAAATCCTGTTCCTCGACGTCGATTCCCGCGGGCATCGCCCGCCCGTAGAACTCAGCGAGGTCGCCGGCGGTCGCCGCGCCCCGTGAGCCCGCGAGCTCGAGCCCGCCCCCGTCGCTCCAGGGGTTCGCCCGGAGCAGCAGTCCACGCTCGCGGGCAAGTCGCCCGGGAAACCCGCCGGTCGCGAGCACCACCGGCCCTTCCGGCCCTATCCAGGTGCCAGGCACCGGGGCCTGGCCGAAGAGGACATTGTCTGCTCCTCGGGCCAGCGTCTTCGTCAACACGCGCGTGTCGAAACGCATCCCGATCGTGCGCGGATTTCCGGTCTCCCGCTCGACGACGCGCGCCCCGAGGGAGTCGAGCCAGGCGAGGCTCTCGTCGAGACGCTCGACGATCTCCCGCTGCAAGGCTGGGTCCCCGCCGGGACATTCCTCGCGGAACGCCTCGAGCGAGCGGTAGCGCCAAATGACCCCGCTCGAGAGCAGCATCGAGCCGCCGGGGCGGTCGCCCTTCTCGAGCACGACCGGCTCCGCGCCCAGCTCGCGCGCACGGGCGGCGGCGACCAGGCCGGCCATGCCTGCTCCGGCGATCGTCAGGTCGCCCCGTGGCCGTTCGGGGACTATTTCAGCGCGAAGGTCGGCTTCTGCTCGACGTACTCGATCTTCACGCGCTCCGGGCCCCAGACGAAGATCGCGTAGGTGTTCGGGGCGTCGACGACGTCCGCGACCTCGAGGCCTAGCTCCTTCGCCTCCCCCAGCGTGTCCTCTGCGGAGTCGACGAGCACGGCTAGGTGGTTGAGGAGCGGCCGCTCGGGATCGCCCGGATCGCCGGAATGGAAGTCGACGAATGCGCCTCCCACCTCGACGCGCTGGTCCCCCTCGGGCGCGAACCCGAACTGCTCATATTGCTTCGCCGTCTCCTCCGGAGCGGCCGAGAAGAGCGCCACGTGGTCGAGGTCGTACTCGACGTCGGTCTCAGCCTCGACCAGTCCGAGCCTCAGCCCCTCGTAAACGTCGAAGAACGCCGCACCGTCGCGCCGTTCGACGTCCACGCCGCCGAGCCCTGCGAGCGCACGCTCGAGGTCGGTGACGCGAAGAGCGACATGCTCGAGCGCGCCCCGCTCCCTCGAGCCCTCGGCCTCGAAGAGGGTCAGCTTTCCTCGACGCGCGTCCGTGCCCACGAGCGTGAACTTTTCGGTGCGCTCGATGACGTGCATCGAAAGCCGCTCCGTCAGGAAGTCGGTCATCCGGTCGCGGTCGGCGACCCAGAGAGCGACGTGGTCGAGAGTCTTGGGCCTCATCCCGCCTGCAATCTACCTAGCGGGACGAGGCCCAAAACGGTGAGTCACTTCTTGCGGTTGACCGCGGCCAGGAGCTGCCGCTTGTTCATCCGGGAGCGGCCCTTGATCCCCAGGCGCTTCGCCTGGTTGTAGAGCTGCTCCTTCGTCTGGCCCTTCGGCCCGCTCGTGCGGGAGCGGAGGCCACCGCGGCGGCCGGACGAGATATCCCGGACAGAGGACCGAGATCTCTGCTTCGCCTCACCGCTTCTCGCGCGCTCCTTGTTGACCGTCCTCGCGGCGATCTCCTTCGCGCGCTTCGTCGATTTCCCCTGTTTCTTCGCGCTGTCCTTGATGTGCTCGTACTGACGCTCTCGCTTGTTGCTCCACGCGTCCTGCGGCATCTCTGACCCCCTGGTTCGCTTGCTCCAGGGGGTTGCCCGAAAACGCGTTTTCTATTCCAGGGGTGGGTTCTGGACGTTGTGCTCGGTCGCGTACTCGTCGACGAGCTTGTTCACGACCTCCGGTCCCTCGCCGTACGCGTAGTTGATCTTCACGAAGGGCTCCCATTTGTCGGGGAGCGCGTCCTCCGGGAAGATCGCCTCCACCGGGCACTCCGGTTCGCACGCGCCGCAGTCGATGCACTCCTCGGGGTCGATGATGAGGATGCGCTCGAATGTGTGGATGCAGTCGACCGGGCACACATCCACGCACGACAGGTCTTTGATGTCGATGCAGGGCTCGGCGATGATGTAGGTCATCGGAGCGACTCAGTCTATCGACGCGATCAGCCCATCGATCAGCTCCGGCGCCCGTGCGTCGAGCGCCGATTTTGCGACTACCTGATCGAAGCCGGCCTCGCTCGCCCGGCGCAAACCAGCCGTGTCCTTGTGGTTCGTGAACCCGAGGAGGAGCACGTCCGGAAAGGAGTCGGCGACGTCATACGGATCGACCCTCGCCACGTCGGCGATCACGAGATCGGGAGGGTCGACGCTGTCCGTCGTCACGAAGCGATGACCCGGGAGCGAGGCCTCCAGCTTGGCCCGGATGAAGAGGTCGACCCCAGCGAGCAGAATCGTCGCCACGGCGGCCCGAGGGTAGCACTCTGTTAGCGTCGGCAGCAGCATGGAGTCCGGGAAGTTCGTGACCGTGGCCCGAGCCGAGGACGTCGCTCCGGGAACAGTCGTCGCGGTTCAGGCTGGCGAGGAGGCGATTGCACTTGCGAACGTCGACGGCCGGTTCTACGCGATGCACGGCGTATGCCTCCACCTCAAAGGCCCCTTGGGCGAAGGCAGGCTCGACGCGAACCACTACCTGACGTGCCCGTGGCACGGGTGGCACTACCACGTGGAGACGGGAAAGAACGACTTCGACCTCGCTATTCAGAACCGTACGTACGAGGTCAGGGTCGAGGACGGTGACGTCCAGGTCGCTGTCGACTGATCTCGAGCGTGGCCTCGAGCTTGCCCGCGCAGGCGAGTACTTCGCCGCGCATGAGGCACTCGAAGACGCCTGGCGTGCGGCCGAGGCGACCGAGAAGGACTTCTTCCAGGGGCTAGTGCACGTGGTCGTGGCCTGGTACCAGGCCGGGCGCGGCAACGAGGTCGGTTGCCAACGCCAGCTGGAGAAGGCGGCCCGCCGACTTGGCCCGTTCGCGCCCGAGCATCGCGGCGTCGACGTCTCCGCGCTGCTGCGACAGGTCGAGGCCGCCCAGGCGCACGGCACGCTCGACTTCGAGCCGCTAGACGTTCCCTAGGCCGACTGCGTCGAGCACGCGGCTCAGCAAGACGCGCAGCCACCAGTCGCGGTGGAAGAAGAGGAGCAGGCCGAGCACGACGAGCATCAGTCCGCCGGCGATCCGCAGGACCGCATAGTGGTCGCGAAGCCAGCGGAAGGCTCCCATCGCCTGTGCGAACGCAACACCCGCGAGCAGGAAGGCGAGCCCGAGCCCTGCCGAGTAGGCGGCGAGCAGGACGGCTCCGCGGAGGACGGTGCCCGTGTCGCCGGCGAGCACGAGAATCGAGCCGAGCACTGTCCCGATGCAGGGGGCCGCACAGACGGCAAAGGCTGCGCCGAGGAGCATGCTCGACCCGCGCTGGCGCGCGCCGGCCAGCAGTCCGGGCGCAAGCACCCGCTCGGGCCAAGGCAGCAGGCCGACGAAGGTCAGGCCGAGCACGACCAGGACGAAACCGGCGAGCTCGGTCTGCCGGTCGGAGCTCAGCACGCCGCCGAGCGCCGCGGCCCCCGCTCCGAGGACGACGAAGACGACCGTGAAGCCGGCAATGAACGGAAGGCTGCTCAGCGCAACGCGGCGCGCCGCCCCGGGCTGCCCCAGCCGGTTGGCCTCGACCGCCGAGACGGCCGAGAGGTAGCCGGGCACCAGTGGCAACACGCAGGGCGTGACGATCGAGACGACGCCCGCGAGAAAGGCAACGGGAATCCTCGCGAGAACGGCTCAGCCCTCGTCGAAGCGTGCCAGCTCTTCGTCCACGCGCTGCTCGAGCCCGGGATCGAGCCGTGCGGCCGCCGCAGCGGGCTCACGTCGGCTGGAGCGGAACGCGAGCAGGCCGAGGAGCGCCGCGCCGACAAGAACGCCTGCGATCGGCAGCAGCCAGGCGAGCAGGTTGAACCCCTTCCTGGGAGGCGCGGCGAGGATCTGCGGCCCGTATTCGGCGACAAGGCGGTCCTTGATCTCGCTCTTCGTGTCGCCTGCGGCGATCCGGCGCGAGATGAGCGCCTTGAGCTGGCGAGCCGCCGGTGAGCTCGACTGGTCGAGCGTCGTGTTGCAGATTGGGCACATCACGTCGCCTTCGAGCTCGGTCAGCGACGGATGCTGCTCGCTCGCGAGCGCCGCCGGGGCCAGGGCCAGCGCAAGCAAGGATGCGAGCGCCAGCAGCTTCACGCCGTGAGCGCCTTCTGGATCTCACGCTCGAGCCGATCGCGGCGAGTCTCGCCGAAGATGTAGCCGACGACCCGACCCGAGCGGCTGAGAACGAAGGTGCGCGGGATCGGCAGTCCCCCGTACGTGTGCAGGACGCGTCCGTACGGGTCACGGACGTTCGGGTACGTGACGCCGTACTTCGTTAGAAAGCTGCGAGCCTCCCCCGAGAAATCGGTCGTGTCGATCCCAATGAAGGCGACCCGGTCGCGGTAGCGCTTGAAGGCGGACTGAAAGAGCGGTGCCTCGCGCTCGCACGGCTCGCACCACGATGCCCAGAAGTTGACGACGACCGGCCGCCCGCGGAGCGTCGAGAGCTGCAGCGACCCCTGGCCGTTCAGGCGCTTGAGCGTGAAGTCCTCGGCATGGGGCTTGTTCCCTCGATTGAACTCGGCCGCGATCCCGCCGTGGTTGTCGTGAGCGACCTTCCAGACCAGAAGCCCGAGCAGAGCCGCGACGAGGCCCACGGCCCCGACCTGGCCGGCCAGCTTCAGCGCCTTCACGCCGCGACGATGAAGACCGTCGTCCCCACGTCAACGGCGTTGAAGAGCCATTCGGCATCTCCGATGTACATGCGGATGCAGCCATGGGAGACGGAGTAGCCGATCGACGCGGGGTTCGGCGTCCCGTGGATCCCGACGCCCGGCGACGACAGGCCCAGCCAGCGGGTGCCGAGCGGGTTGTTCGGGCCCGGCGGAATCGGCTTCTGGCCCCGCGCCCAGCGCGAGCTCGGCGGATACCACCACGGGTTGCGCCACTTGACCTGGATCCGGAAGCGCCCGAGCGGGGTCGGGTAGACGGACTGGCCGGTGGCGACGCGGAAGTGGCGGCGAAGACGCTGGTAGTTGTAGAGCATGAGCCGGTTCGAGCCTCGGCGGATGACGATCACGGAGCGGAACGCACTGCGCTGCGTTTCGGCCAGGAGCGCCCTCCCTCGGATCCGGACAGCTGCGCGGCTCGTCGCGCGGAGGCGTGCGACGATCGTCTGCGTCAGCTGGAGCCGGTCGACGGCCAACCCGGGCCGATCCGGCACGACGACGGGCTTCATCTTTCGCAGGAAGACCCCGGCGCTCACCGGCGGCCGGTTGAACCGCTTCGCAACCGAGAACACATAGGCCCGCACGACGTTCCCGTCGATCAACACCGGAAGGATCACCGAGGCGCCCGCCTCCGAGGTTCGAGCGCGGTTGATCGCTTCGTCGACGTGCGCCGACGCGCCGAGCATGGCCGGAGCGGGCGCGAGGCGCCTACGCCGGTCGAGGATGAGCTGAAGCGGGACCTCGAAGCGCTCGCGCACGACGTCGGTCGCCTCCTCGGGCATCAGGCCGCCGACCGGGATGCCGGAGATCGTCACGCCGGGCGGGATCAACGCCGGCGGTGGCGTCGTCGTCGTCGTGCCAGTCGTGGTCGTCCCGGTCGAGGCCATGGTCAGAAGGCCTGCGGCGCTCACCCCGCCCGCGAAGACCACAGCCGTGAGCGCCCCTGCCGCAGCGCAGGCGAGCGCGACGACGGCAAAACCGAAGCGTCTCACGCCTGGAGTGTAGCCCTGGAACCGGGAAATACCCGAGGGTCGTCCGTGATCACGCCGTCCACTCCAATCGCGTCCAAACGGTGTACGAGCGCGGGCTCGTTCACGGTCCAGGCGAAGACGGCGGCGCCGTGCTCGTGGCAGCGCTCGACGGCGGCGCGGGAGACCACTCGGTGCTGCAGCGTCGCGACGGAAGCGCTCGCCTGAGCCAAGAGGGGCCCGATGCGCCGCGGGAGCGCCGCGCGCAGCGCACGCAGCGTCGGCCAGACGACGGGGACGAAGGTGCGGCGTTGCCCGACGTGGAGCCGGTCGCGCGGATAGGTCCGGCCTCGGGCAAGCATCGGCTCAGCCCGCCGAAGGGCAAGGAGGGTGTGCAGCTCCGAGGAGCTGGCGATCGTTCGCTCGAGTATCGCGTGGCGCCGGAGCGCCTCGACCAGGGTTCTCTCGTAACCGGGTCGCTTGACGTCGGCGAGGAGTCCCACTTCGGGCCTCGCCTGGAGCAGCTCCAGCGCATCCTCGAACAGGGCATGCTCGGCCTGGAGCTCACGCAGCGAATGGCCGAGCACGAGCTCGCCGTCCGGTCGGGCGACGACGTCGAGCTCGACCATGTCGACGCCGTGGGCGAGGGCCGCCTCGATCCCCGCAACTGTGTTCGGCGGCGCGAGCGCCGCTGCTCCGCGATGTCCGATCCGTAAGAGCGGCCCGTCTCCTCGAAGGAAGCTCATGGCGCCGTCGGCAGCGCATGTTCCTCGAAGCGCCCGCCTTGAGCTGCGAACTCGAGGATCATCCGGTCGGTGATCCACTCGACGGGCGCACGGTCGTCCGTCCAGGGGTCGGTAGCGGGCTCGGCCGTCCGCATGTCGCGCGCGAGCAGCGCCGTCAGCGGCTTCAGCGCCGTCGGGGCACGGGCAAGTCGGCGGACGAGCACGTCGCGCGGCGCGGGGCGGTCGAGGCCGATCACGAACTGGTTGAAGCGAAGCGCCTGCCAGGTGAGAACGAGCGGGAGCTCCGTCGCTAGCGTGCCGGAGACCCCGTCGGCGAGGCGGTGATCGTCCGGCACGGTGCCGACATTGAGAACGATCGCACCCCCAGGAACGAGTCGTGAGCGGGCGAGCCGGAAGAACTCGCTCGTCGCCAGGTAGAACGGGACGTACGGCGGGCGGTAGGCGTCGACGACAATCAGGTCGTACCGATTCCGGGTGCTGTCGAGGAACGGACGCGCATCGGCCGTGATCACGCGCAGCCGGGGATTGTCGCCCAGGCCGAAGTAGCGGCGCCCGACGGCCGTCACCGCCGGATCGAGCTCGACGCCGTCCACCCGGGCATCCGGGTAGAAGACCCCGAGCGCACGTGCGGTCGTCCCGCCGGCATTGCCGAGGATCGCAACCCGACGAAGCGGCCTGTTCAGAAGCGGAGGCACCGCTAGGTACGTGTCCCACTCGCCGCCCGTCAGCACGGAGCCGCGTCGCCAGACCGAGTGCACCGCGAGGCCTTCGTTCAGGTACAGACGCCGCACGCCGTGAGTCTCGGTGACGTGGATGAACTGGTAGCGGGATTCCTGCTCGTAGATCAATCCCGGCTCGGCCCGCACCGCTCCCGGCGGGAGCGCGAGCGTCGCCGCGAGCACGGCGCCGACCACGAGCCAGCGCCGGCCGATGAGAGGCGCGCCGGATAGTGCGACGAGCGCCGCAGCCGCGAGCAGGGTTCGTTGCGTCCCGATCATCGGGATCGCGACGAGAGCCGAGAAGAAGGTGCCGAGCAAGCTGCCGACCGTCGAGAGCGCATAGAGCCGGCCTGCTACCGAACCTGCCTCCCGCACGTCGTCGAGTGCGAGCCGCAGGGCAAAGGGAGCGACCATTCCGAGCAGCGTCACCGGCGGCGCGAAAAGCGCGAGCACCGCGAAGAAGGAGCCGACGGCCGCGCCTGCGGACACCTGGTCGAGCCCCTTGACCGTAACGTCCAGGAACGGCCCGGCCGCAAACGGCACCACGGCAATGAGCACGGCCGCGGCCAGCACGATCCCGCCCAGGACCCGAGCGCTCGGACGGCGGTCCGCGACCCGCCCGCCAAGCCAGTACCCGAGCGACAGCGACGCGAGCACGAGCCCGATCACGTTTGCCCACACGATCGTCGAGCTCCCGTAGTAGGGGGCGAGGAGACGAGCGGCGCAGATCTCGGTGGCGAGCGACCCGGCGCCGGCACAGAAGACGAGGGCGTTCAGTGCCGGCGCGCGCTGAATCTCGCTGGCGTCGGCGCGGACCGCCTCAGCCACTGCGGCGGATGACGACGACCGCGTAGTCGTCGCCCGGCTCGCCGGCGAAGGCCCGGGCATCGGCGACGACGTGATCGGCCAGCTCCTGAGCGGAAAGCTCCCGCCCTGCCGAGAGTGCCGCGTCGAGCCGCTCCTGACCATAGAGGTCCGCTTCCCGCCGTGCCTCCACGAGCCCGTCGGTGTAGAGACAGAGCGCCGCCCCGGGCTCGAGCGTCACGCACAGCTCCTCGTACCGCTGCGACCCTTCGACACCGAGGGCGAGTCCCCGCGGTGCGAGCTCGGAGACGCTTCCATCCGGCGCGAGCAAGCGCGCAGGCGGGTGACCGGCGCTCGCTGCGCGCACCTCGCCGGTCTCGGGGTCGACCGTCACGCACACCATGGTCACGAAGTTCTCTCCCGAGAGCTCCCCGAGCGCCACCTCATTCACCTGGGCGAGGAGCTCACCCGGATCGGGGTACTGTCGGACGAGCGAGCGGAACGCGAACTTGGCCAACGCCATGTCGGCCGTGGCTGCGATCCCGTGCCCGTTCGCGTCGCCGAGCACGACGGCAAGACGTCCGTCCGGGACGGTCAGAAAGTCGTAGACATCGCCTCCGACCTCGACGCGCGCCGAGGACTCGTACACCGCACCGACCTCCAACCCCGGGAGCTCGGGTAGGCCGCGCGGCAGCAAGGACCGCTGCATCGTGTCCGCAAAGTCCTTCTGCTGCTGGTAGAGACGTGCATTGTCGATCGCGAGCGCCGCTTGCCCCGCGACGAAGAGCGCGGTCTCCACCTCGTCCTCCCGGATCCGACGGGCGGAATCGAGCGACACGACCGTGAGCGTCGCCAGCAGCTCTGCCGGAGTCGCGATCGGAACCACGACCGCAGTCGAGCCGTGTTCGAGGAACGGGACGAGGAGCTCGTAGGACGAGCCGAGCCGCCGCGCGGCTGCGGGATCGAGGACGAGGGGCCTCCCCTTCCGGAAGAGCCGCCTGCCCGGCAGCTTCTCGACCGACTGCTCACGCATCAGAAGCGGACGGAGCGGCGCTTCGAGGCGTGGATCGGCAACGTGGCTCGCACGCGCAACCAGCCGATCGCCGCGCTCGTCCTGCATCCGGACGACGGCTGCATCGGCGTCGAGCAGCTCGACTGCTGCACGCGTCACCGCCTCGAGCGTAGTGTCGAGCGAAAGGCTCTGGGCGAAGGAATCGGAGATCTCGTATAGGGCGCGCAGGCGCTTGGCGGCCTGACGCTCGGCGGCGAGTGCTTCTTCCCGCTCGGCGGCGAGGCGCTCGGTTCGCTCGTGGAGCTGCGCGTTCTGAACGGCGACGGCCAGCTGGCTCGCGAGAGCGGCGAGGAGCGAGGCCTCGTTCGGCGCGAGCCACCGACCGCGGGGCAGGTAGGCGGCGAGAAGACCGATCAGCTCCTCCCGGGCGACGAGAGGCACCGCGAGCACCGCGTCGATCGCAATCTCGGCGACCTCCTCGCTCACAGGGGCCAGGCGAAGGTCGGCCTGTGCGTCTGGCACGTGGAGCATCCCCTCGGCGCGGAGCGGCCCGAAGGCGAGCTCGAGCAGGCGTTCGGCGACGGCGAGCTCCGCCGGGCTCGCGGCATGGCCGGCCTCGGGGCGCAACCTCGCTCCTTCGCGCAGGTACACGGCGACCCGATCGCTGCTTAGGAGCTCCGAGACCCGGACGACCGCCGTCTCCAGCGTATGTGACAACGACAGCTCGGCGATCGCCTGGCCGACAACCGTAAGCAGCGCCTGCGAGCGCTCGAGCTCGGCTGACACCTCGCGCGCGTGCCCGCCGGCGCGAAGCGCCTGTGCTGCCCTGACGGCGAAGGTAACGAGGCGATCGAGGTCGGCCCGCGAGGGCTCGGCCTCGGCGGCAAAGACGAGCTGAAGCACTCCGACCGGCGGCTGGCCGAGCGTCAGCGTCGCCAGTGGGCGGCCGCCGTCGTTTTCGAGCCTGACTGGGCCCTGCCCATCGAGCGCGCGGCGCGCCCGCTCGCCTTGGTCCGGGAGCTCGCGAGCCGGCCCGGATGTCGCCAGTAGCTCCACGGCTCCGTCCTCGTTTGGGTACCAGAGGAGTGCGGCCTCGGCGCCCGCCGAGTGCGCGGCGATTCGTACCACCTCGTCGGCGGTGCGAGTCTGGTCGAGCCCGGCGGCGAGCGCGTCGCCGGCGAGGGCCAGCGCGTGCGGGGCTCCGCCATCGTGCGCGCCGTTCGTCTCGAAGGCACGAAGGACGAGACCGAGGTGCGAAGCCGCGAAGCGCGCTGCGACCACCTCGCCGGGGAGAAACGCCCGCCGAGAGCGCACGAGCTCGAGGCTGCCCAGCGGCCTCCCCTCAGCGCGGGCCGGGAGGAGCACGGCATCCGAGGCGTGCGCTCGACGGACCGCACGCCTCACGGCCTCGGGTAGCCGGTCCCCTGTCGCGATGTCTTCGGTCAGCTCCGAAAGAGGAAAGCTCGAGCCGGCGAGCTCAGCCTCAAGCGCCTCGGAACGTGCGACGACAGTCCGAGCTGTGAGATTGCCGCTGTCGTCGGCAATTCGAATGACCGCGGCCTCTGCACCGACTGCCTCGGCGACCGCCTCGGCGAGAGCCTGGAGCGCCGCGCCGAGGTCCCGCCCCTCGGCTGCGCGACGCCCCGCAGCCGCGAGCGCGTCGATCGCCTGCTCCGAAATGCCCTCCATCCGCCATGAAAAGTACTCCTCCTCGCCCGTTACGTCCGATCAGGCCCGTTTACACTCCCCGCATGGCCCAGCCGGCTCGCCGCCCGGAAATGGTCGACGAGGCGCTTGAGCTCGACCCGGTCGCAGTCCAACGTGCGTATCGGCTACATCGAGCGAGGCGCCGTGCTCATCGTCACCGCCGACAGGAGACGAAGCGCGCGAACCTGCGCTTCTGGCTCGTCCTGCTCGGGCTCGTCGCGCTCAGCATCTACCTGAGCATCGTCATCTGGCACCAGATCGAGCGCACCTTCGGTTTGTAGATACTTCCGCGCGTGGACCCGTCCGAGCCCTATCCCCCCGAGCCGCCGCCTCCGACCGATCGTGAGCGCGACATGCTCCTGCCCCTTCCGGGCGGGATCTGGGCGGCCGGCGAGCAGATCACGGCGCTTGCGGGCTTCGTGCTGATGCTCTCGGCGTTCATGGGCTGGTACGCGGGCTCGCAAGAGGGACCGACGATCGCGGTCATCGGCTGGCACACAGGCGCGATCGGCAAGCTCGTCTTTCTGCTCGGGCTTGCCGTCGTCGTGCTCGTGGTACTCCACGAGCTCGGGATCGAGCTTCCCGCAACCGTGCCCGAGAGCCTCGTGATCATCGTCATCGGATCCATGGCGACGATTCTCGTCCTCATCCGAATCATCTCGGTCCCCGATCGCTTCTTCCCCTATGACGGGCGGGGGATCGGGATCTGGATCAGCCTGCTGGCGGCACTGGCCTTGATCGTCGGCGGGCTTCTACGAGCAGGCGAAGAGCTGTAGCGATCGCGAGCCCGAGGATCGCGCCGCCGATCACGTCGAGCGGATAGTGCACGCCGTTGTAGACACGCGAGAACGCGATCAGCGTCGCGAGCGCGAAGAGCGGCACCTTCGGGAGCGGCGTCAGCCAGGCAAGTAGGGCGGCGCAGGCGAAGCTCGACGTCGCGTGCCCTGACGGAAAGCTCGGGTTCGCGGGCACGTGGACGAGGGGGTGCGGCTCCGGGAACTTGAGCGGGGGCCGCTCTCGGCCTGTGGCATGGCGCAGCGCAAGCGAAACCAGGGTGCCGAGAACATCCCCCAGGGCGACGTACAGGAAGATCGCCGGTCTGCGCCAGTAGACGGCCGCGACCGCAGCGATTACGAGCCAGATCAGCCCTTGCGAACCGACGTGCGAGAGCGCGACGAAGAAGTCGTCGAGCCAGCCCACGCGGTGATGGACGACCCAGCGCTCGAGCCTGGTGTCGAGGTTGACTACGGCGCCGCTCGCGGTGTCCGTCTGAAATGACCGATCGATGCGACCGAGCTCAACTGACCCCGCTCTAGGTCGGAACGAGCTGCTTCGTCGTCTCGATCAACTGCTGCGGGTTGAAGGGCTTGCCGATGAAGCCCTGCGCCCCCCGCGAGGTTGCGCGCTTGAGCGCGTCGTCGTCGACCTTCCCGCTGAACATGATCACGGGGATCGCGCCCACACCGTGCCGCTCCTGCACGCGCCTGAGCATCTCCCAGCCGTCGACCTCGGGCATCATCACGTCGAGGAGGACGAGGTCGGGCGGCTCCTCCTCGAGCGCGGCGAGCCCTTCCTCCGCGCTCGACGCCTCACGCACGCCGTAGCCCTCCATCTCGAGATTGACGCGAATGAACTCGCGGAGGCGTTCGTCGTCGTCGACGATGAGGATCAGCCTGCGCCCCTCGGCGCGCCGGGGCGCAGCCGACCCGCCTCGCTCGAGGAAGTGGTCGAGGTCGCTGCGGCGGTATCTGCGGTGGCCTCCCGGCGTGTAGAACGTAGGTAGCCGGCCGTTGTCCGACCACTTGCGGATCGTGCTCTGGGCCATCCCGAGGTACTTCGCCGCCTGGCCGAGTGTCAACCAGTCCGGCTCGTTCGCCGGCACCGGTACTCGGGTCGTTGGCTCTCGCTCGTCGGCCATCCAGGGAATCTACCTAAAGTTGCTTATTCCTTGACCTGACGATTTCAAACTCACGGAGCCCTGGTCACCGTGACCGTGACCGTCTGCGGCGCCAGGGTCACGGGGGCGAGCGTGCGCACCGAGGTGCGCGTCCCGGACGGGGGCGACGAGTCGTCCAGCGCTTGCCCGAGCGCGAGGCCGATCGCAAAGACGAGGAGCAAGCCGGCGGCCCGAAGCGCCCAGGGGCCAAGCCGCCGGCGTCGCCTGTGGGCGGACGGTCTCACGGGGCGTAGTCGACCGCGCCCCGCGCGTACAGGTAGAACGCGGCGTCCTCGACGAGCGCGAGATGGTCGGCTGCGGCACCCGGCCCGAGCACCTCCGGCAACCATCGGTCCGCCTCGCG
>Ga0307302_10000518_pt1 | contig 17168 bp, 15 predicted proteins | sample ER_DNA_183_FD_194490 | JGI IMG/M metagenome (GOLD analysis project Ga0307302, IMG submission 194490) | Bulk soil microbial communities from the East River watershed near Crested Butte, Colorado, United States - ER_DNA_183 | ecosystem: Environmental > Terrestrial > Soil > Floodplain | place...
CGCTCGTCCTGGTAGGTGTCGAGGGTCCGCAGCTGTGGCGGTCGCAGCCACCGCCGCCGTGTCGACGTCGCCATCGGGCCTCCGCTTACATGATTACTGGCCACTTGCCCGAACCGAACACCGGCCGCCGGCCCGGCATTCCCCTTCGAGCCCGGGGACCGGTCGCCCGGGTGGTAGCGTCGTCCCCGGGCCCGGAGGTCCGGGGAACCCCAAGGGGGTGCCCCGGGGGGAATCGGACCGGCCCTGGAAGGAGGCCGCTGGTGGGCGTGGAGCCGCTGTGGGCGCCATCGCCGGAGCGGGTCGAGCGCGCCAACCTGACCCGCTACCTGGGCTGGCTGCGCGACCGGCGAGGGCTGGGGTTCGGGTCCTACGACGAGCTGTGGCGCTGGTCGGTGGACGACCTGGACGGGTTCTGGACCTCGATCTGGGAGTTCTTCGAGGTCGGCGGGCCGACGCCGGACGCCGCCCTGGCCGAGCGGCGGATGCCCGGGGCCCGCTGGTTCCCGGGGGCAACCCTGAACCACGCCGAGCTGTCGCTGCGCCGCCACGACGACCACCCGGCGCTGCTGTACGGCAACGAGGCCGGGGAGCTGGGCACGATCGGCTACGCCGAGCTGGGCCGGCGGGTGGCGGCGGCCGCGGCCGGGCTGCGCCGGCTCGGCGTCGCCAAGGGCGACCGGGTCGTGGCCTACCTGCCCAACGTGCCCGAGACCGTGGTCGCCATGCTCGCCGTGGCCAGCATCGGCGCCATCTGGTCGAGCTGCGCCCCCGAGTTCGGCGTCTCCAGCGTGGTCGACCGCTTCGCCCAGATCGAACCCAAGGTGCTGGTGGCGGTCGACGGCTACCGCTACGGCCGCGCCTGGCACGACCGCCGCGACGCCCTGGCCGAGATCCGCCGCCGCCTGCCCACCCTGGAGGCCACCGTCCTGGTCGGCGCGGGCGAGGAGGCCCGTGGGGCGCAGGGAGCCGAGGGCGACCCCCGGGAGGAGCCGGGCACGGTCGCCTGGGAACGGCTGCTGGAGGACGGCGCCGGGGCCGAGCTGGCCTTCGAGCCGGTCCCCTTCGATCATCCGCTGTGGGTGCTGTACTCCTCGGGCACCACCGGGCTGCCCAAGGCGATCGTCCACGGGCACGGCGGGATCGCCCTCGAGCTGCTGAAGTCGGTCTCGCTGCAGCTGGACCTGGGCCCGGCCGACCGCTTCTTCTCGTTCACCACCACCGGCTGGATGATGTGGAACTTCCTGGTCGGCGGGCTGCTGCTCGGGACGACGGTGGTGCTCTACGACGGCAGCCCCGGCCATCCCGACATGGGCGCGCTGTGGCGCTTCGCCGAGCGCAGCGCCATGACCTACTTCGGGACCAGCGCCGCCTTCGTGCTGGCCAGCATGAAGGCCGGGGTCGACCCGGCCCGCGAAGTCGACCTGTCGGCCCTGCACTCGATCGGCTCGACCGGCTCCCCCCTGCCGCCCGAGGGCTTCGCCTGGCTGTACGAGCACGTGGCCCCCGACGTGCTGGTGGGCTCGACCAGCGGCGGCACCGACGTGTGCACCTCGTTCGTGACCTCCTGCCCGCTGCTGCCCGTCTACCCGGGCGAGATCCAGTGCCGCGCCCTGGGGGCCAAGGTCGAGAGCTTCGACGAGCACGGCCGCCCGGTGGTCGGCCAGGTCGGCGAGCTGGTCGTCACCGAGCCGCTGCCCAGCATGCCGCTGTTCCTCTGGAACGACCCCGACGGCGAGCGCTACCGCGACAGCTACTTCACGCCCTGGCCGGGGGTCTGGCGCCACGGCGACTGGCTCGAGATCACCGAGCGCGGCACCTGCATCATCAGCGGCCGCTCGGACTCGACCCTCAACCGGGGTGGGGTCCGGATGGGCACGGCCGAGTTCTACCGGGTCGTGGAGGGCCTCGACGAGGTCGTGGACAGCCTGGTCGTGGACGTCAGCGACCCCGGCGGCGAGGGCCGGCTGCTGCTGTTCGTGGTCCTGCGGCCGGAGACCGAGCTGGACGACGGCCTGCGCGACCGCATCCGGGCCGCGGTCCGGGCCGACCTCAGCCCCCGCCACGTCCCCGACCGCATCGACGCCATCGCCGAGGTCCCGCGGACCCTGTCCGGCAAGAAGCTCGAGGTCCCGGTCAAGCGCGTGCTGACCGGGGTCCCGCTCGAGCAGGCGGTCAGCGTGGGCGCCCTGGCCAACCCCGACGCCATCCACGAGGTCGTCGCCCTGGCCCGCGACCCGGCGTAGCCGCTGGCGGCGCCGCCCGCGGACGGGCGGATTTCCGCTTTGCGTGGGATGCTTACCGGTGGCGTCACGGGTGAGCAGGTAACAAACGGCCACTCAGGGTAGTGCGCTCTTGACACGATGGACTCGGCACGGCAGGTCGTCCCGTGCTGGGCTGTCGTCGACCCGGGCGGAGGCGAGTGCGCGAACCGGATGTGCTGCCAGGTGGCAGCGGCGGCAGCTCGGCCTGGTGGGGCCCGCAGGAGCCCCCCAGCCGGCCGACCTCGCGCGAGCGGCGGGGGCGGCCGCTGGTCGCGGCCCTGCTGTCGTGCCTCGTGCCCGGGATCGGCCAACTCTACCTGGGCTACCGGCGCCGGGGCGTCGCCATGCTGGTGGTCACGGTGCTCTGCCTGGCCGTGGGGGTCGGGCTCTGGAGCGAGCCGACGGCGCTCTCGCGCATGCTGCTGCAGCCGCGGTCCCTGCTGGCCCTGCTGGTGGCCGACGCGGGCCTGCTGCTGTTCCGGGTGGTCGCGGTGCTCGACGCCTACCTGCTGGCCAGGCGGGACGGCCGCCAGCGGCCACCGGTGGCGGCCGGCTGGCGCCGGGGCGCGGCCGCCGGGCTGGTCGTGGTCGTGGCCTTCACCGCGGCCCCGCACGCGGCCGCCGCCTACTACCAGCTCGAGGCCTATGACCTGCTGACCTCGGTCTTCGCCGGCGAGGACCCGCTGTGGCATGGCCGTCCCGGCGAACGCCACGAGAACGGCAACGGCCTGGTCACGGCCATTCCGGGACGGGTCACGGTGCTGCTGATCGGCGGCGACGCCGGGCCGGGGCGGCGCGGCCTGCGCACCGACACGATGATCGTGGCCAGCTACGAGGTCGCGACCGGCAGGCTGTCGCTGTTCGGGCTGCCCCGCAACATGGTCCAGGTGCCGCTGCCCGACGGGCCGGCGGCCGACTACTTCGGCGCCTGCCACTGCTTCCCGCGGCTGCTCAACGAGCTGTACGCCTTCGCCGAGGACGAACGGCCCGACCTGTTCCCCAACAGCCGCCGGCCGGGCATCGCCGCCGTCGCCGGGGCGGCCGAGGAGCTGCTCGGGCTGCCCATCGACCACTACGCCCTGGTCGACCTGCTGGGGTTCGTGGACGTGGTCGACGCCCTCGGGGGCGTCACGATCAACAACCTCAAGCCGGTGCGTGTCGAGATCGACCGTCTGGGTCGCCCTGGCCCCCATCCGGGGTTCGAGCTGCAGCCGGGGCGCCACCGGCTCAACGGCTACAGCGCCCTCGCCTACTCACGGTCCAGGGAGACGACCAGCGACTACGACCGCATGCAGCGGCAGCGGTGCGTGATCGGCTCGCTGGCCAGGCAGGCCGACCCGGCCCAGGTGCTCGCCGCCTTCCCCCGGCTGGTCAAGGTGCTCAAGCGCAGCGTGGCCACCGACATCCCGGCCGGCCGGCTGCCCAGCCTGCTCGAGGCGGCCGGCGATCAGCCGGTCCAGGTGACCACGGTCGGGTTCACGCCGCCGACCTACAACGTCGGCTGGTCATCCGGCTACCCGATCCCGGACGTGCACAAGATCCGCGGCACCGTGCACCGGCTGACCCGCGAGGCAGCCGCGGCCCCCACGACCAGCGCCGACCCCTACGGGGTCGACGGCGCCACGACCACCACCCGGGCGTCGTCCGGCAGCACCAGCTCGGCCAAGCGCAAGCCGGCCTGCACCACGGTCGGCTGACCCGGCCGGCCTGCTCCAGGCGTGGACGGCCACGGCCGGACGGTCGCCGGCGGCCCCGAGCAGGTGGACGTGGCCGCTCGGGAACAGGGTGCTGGCCCCGGCCCGCCAGGTGGTCCGGCGGCCGGTGGTCCAGATCGTCGGGTCGAGGCACTCCTCGCTGAGGCTGCCCTCGACCACCGTGAGGGCCTCGGCGGCCCCCCGGTGCCCGTGGGCGGGGGTGACCAGCCCCGCGGGCCAGCCGAACAGCCAGGCCTCGACCTCGGGAGTGACGAGCAGGGGGACCGACCAGCCGAGCTCGGTCGGGGTGGGCTCGCTCATGGGGTCGTTCGCGAGGCGGATGGTGAGGTCGACCAGGTCGGCCTCCGACCATGCGGTGGGGGCCGGGGGGCCGGTGTCGGCGGGGCGCATGCGGACGTCCTTTGCGGTGGACCCCGGCGCCTGGTGGCCGTGCGGCAGCGGGAATGACGCCGGGCGGAGAGGAGGGTCGTGGACCGGCCCGGGCGGGCGGCTCGCCTCAGCGGGAGGGCGGAGCCGGGCGCCGGGCCCGGGGACACGCGCAGGACCCCTTCAGCCTCGGGGTGAGGCGGGGGTCGCGGCCCTGGGTGGCATTCCGGTGCGGCATGGCAAGGCCGGAGGGTGCCGTCATGGCCGCCAACTGTCAAGTCGACAGGCCGGAAGCGCGCGCCTTTATCGGATCGCAACCATCCCGTGCTGCTCCGGTTGCCAGATCGACCTGGTTGATTGGGGCGATTCGGTTATGGTTTGGCCGCCTTTGATGCCTGCGTCCCCCTAGTACGGCCTTACTGGCACCCGACAAACGCCTGACCCGCCGGGTCACGGGCGGTTGTCGTGCTCTCCCGGGTCGTACGCGAAAGGAGCTCCACAACATGAGGACCCGCCTGCGCTTCGGAGCGGCAGCGGCTATCGGCCTTGGAGCGCTGCTCCTGGCCACGGTGCTGGCCTCTCCCGCCCTTGCCTGGCACTCCAGCGTCGACGTCGCATCCGAATGCCTCGACGACGGCCAGATCCAAGTCAGCTACACCGTGACGGCCTGGGAAGCCGGCCACGACGCCCACGTCAAGGTCTTCTACGAGCTCGACGACGAGACGACCGATCTGCCTTCTGGCGAGTTCAACGACGAGCAGAGCTCGTTCTCGGGCGACTTCGTCCTGCCCGCCGGGACCCATGGAACGGTCACCGTCACCGCGGTCGCCTTCTGGAAGGACGACGGGAAGTCGAAGAACTCGGGCAGCACCAAGCTTCCCTACAAGTGCGAGAAGCCGACCACGACCACCGCGCCGCCGACCACGGCGCCTCCCACGACCGCACCTCCGACCACCGCGCCTCCCACCACCACGCCGCCCTCGTCCAGCGTCTCTCCGACCACCTCGCTGGAGACGACCACCTCCGGCGCGGCCGCCGGTGTCACCAGCACCACCTCGGGTGGCGGCCAGCTGCCCTTCACCGGCAACAGCTCCGGGCCGATGCTGCTGGCCGGGATCGTGCTGGTCGGCGGCGGGAGCCTGTTCCTCCTGATCAGCCGGGCCAGGGACGGACACGCGACCAAGTAGGGCTTCCCTGACGAAGGGCCCCCAAGGACGGGGGCCCTTCGCATGTCCGGAGCTCGAAGGGCGGATCGCCCTCGGCGGCCCAGGCTCCGGACCCGCCCTCAGCGCTCGGCACGCTCCTTGAGGCCGACGGCGAACTGGCGGAACGAGGGGCCGAGGTCGGGCATGGAGCGCCAGATCAGGGGCAGGAGGGGGCCGGTGTACTCCTCGCGCACGGTGAACCGGGTCGCGCCGTCGGTCCCCGGCGCCAGGGTGAAGGTGCGCACGCCCTTGAACAGGCCCAGCGGCATGCCGCCGCTCCAGGTCATCCGCTGGCCGGGGCTGAACTCGGTCACCTTGACCGGGAAGGTGCGGCCCGGGTTGGCCTTGGAGACGACCTTGATCGTCTGCCCGGGGGCGATGGCGCCCTCGACCCGCTCGACGCCCGAGTCCCACGCCTGGTAGCCGGGGGCGTCGGTCAGGATGGCCCAGATCGCCTCCGGGCTGGCCTGGATCGTCGCGGTGGCGTCGTAGGACTTCATCGCCGGCGTACCCTCCCTGAACGGGTAACAGGCGAGTTACGGTAACAGTCCTGTTACTCTGAGGCAATGCCGCTGCATGCCCTGTCCGGAGACCCCTTCGAGGCCCTCGGGGACCCGAACCGCCGGGCGATCGTGGAGCTGCTGCGCGCGGGCGACCGGTCGGTGAGCGAGCTCGCCGGAGAGCTGCCGATCAGCCGGCCCGCCGTGTCGCGGCACCTGCGCCTGCTCAAGCAGGCCGGGCTGGTGGCCGATCGGGCCGAAGGCACGCGCCGGCTCTACCGGCTCGATGACGAGGGCATCGCCGCGGTGCGCGAGTACCTGGAGCATGTCTGGGGGGAAGCGGCGGCCCGGTTCCGCCTCGCGGCCGAGAACACCAGCGAGCGGACGGGACCGGAGGCGCCGTGACCGAGCCGATCGAGATCGAGTTCGAGGTTGCCTGCTCGCCCGAGCACGCCTTCGACACCTGGGCGAACAAGACCTCGATGTGGTGGCCACCCAGCCACTCCATGTCGTCGGCCCCGGGCCTGATGGTGACCTTCGAGCCCCGGCCGGGCGGCCGCATCTACGAGCGCACCCCCGAGGGGACCGAGCACGACTGGGGCGAGGTCCTGGCCTGGGAGCCACCCCGCCGCCTGGCCTACCTCTGGCACCTGGGCACCGAACGCAGCCGGGCCACCGAGGTCGACATCTCCTTCACCGGCCACGCCGCCGCCACCACGGTCACCATCGTCCACCGCGGCTGGGAGCGCCTGGGCCCCGACGCCCCCGCCTGGCGCGACCGCAACCTCGGCGGCTGGAGCGGCCTCCTGCCCCACTACCGCCAGGCGATCGGTTCCTAGGCGCCGGGCGTGCCTGACCCGGACCCGCCGTGGTCGGGTCCCCCGGTGGGGGAGCGTAGCCCAACGCGGCGGGACGGGCGCGGGGTTGTCCACAGGGGTGGGTCTGGTCGTCCACAAGGTGGGTGGTCGTCCGCAGGCCCGGGGCCTGGGTCCGGGCCCTGTCAGGTGCGGGTGGCCAGGACCTCGACGGCGTCGACCAGCTGGTAGGCGTAGCCCTGTTCGGCGAGGAACCGCTGGCGGCGTTGGGCGTAGTCGGTGTCGTTGGTGTCGCGGCTGACCACGGTGTAGAAGCGGGCCCGGCCGCCGTCGGCCTTGGGGCGGAGGATGCGGCCGAGGCGCTGGGCCTCCTCCTGGCGGCTGCCGAAGGTGCCCGAGACCTGGATGGCGACATTGGCCTCGGGCAGGTCGATGGAGAAGTTGGCCACCTTGGAGACGACCAGGCGGCCGAGCCGGCCGGTGCGGAAGGCGGCGAACAGCTCCTCGCGCTCCTTCACGGGGGTGTCGCCGGTGATGACCGGGGCCTGGAGCAATTCGCCGAGGGTCCGGAGCTGGTCGAGGTACTGGCCGATGACCAGCACCCGGTCGGCGCGGTGGGCTTCGGCCAGGCTGGCCACCACCGGGAGCTTGGAGGGGGCGGTGGCGGCCCGGCGGTAGCGCTCCTCGGGCTCGGCCAGGGCGTAGTCCATCCGCTCCTCGTCGGTGAGGTCGACCCGGACCTCGACGCAGTCGGCGGCCGCCACCCAGCCCTGGGCCTCCAGGTCGCGCCAGGGCGCGTCGTAGCGCTTGGGGCCGATCAGGCTGAACACGTCGGCCTCGCGGCCGTCCTCGCGGACCAGGGTGGCGGTCAGGCCGAGGCGCCGCCTGGCCTGGATCTCGGCCGTCATGCGGAACACCGGCGCCGGCAGCAGGTGGACCTCGTCGTAGACGATCAGCCCCCAGTCCTCGCGCCCGAGCAGGTCCAGGTGCGCGTGGCGGCCGCCGCGCCTGGTGATCAGGACCTGGTAGGTGGCGATGGTGACCGGGGCCACCTCCTTGCGCGCCCCCGAGTACTCCCCCACCTGGGCCGGCTGGAGGTCGGTGCGGGCCAGCAGCTCCTCGCGCCACTGGCGCGCGGCCAGGGTCGAGGTGACCAGGATGAGTGTGCGGGCGCCGACCGCGGCCATGGCCCCCATGCCGACCAGGGTCTTGCCGGCCCCGCAGGGCAGCACGATCACCCCCGACCCGGCGGCGGCGAAGGCGGCGACCGACTCATGCTGGTAGCGGCGCAGCCCGAACCGCTCACCGGTGCCGGCGTGGGCGGCCAGCAGCTCGATCGGCAGCGGCGCCCCCTCGACGTAGCCGGCCTGGTCGTCGGCCGGCCAGCCGAGGGCGAGCAGGGCCTGCTTGAGCCGGCCGCGCTCGGCCAGCGGCACCGCCACCCGGTCGGGGCCCAGGCGCTCGCCCAGGTGCGGGGCGGCCTTGCGGCTGCGCACGACCTCCTCGAGCACGGCCGGGTCGGAGGAGGTCAGGACCAGGCCGTCGGTGCCGGCCCGCAGGACCAGGCGGCCGTAGCGGCCCATGGTCTCGACCAGGTCGGTGAGCAGGCCCGGCGGCACCGGGTAGCGGGAGTGCTCGCGCAGGGCGTCGGTGACCTGCGCCGGGGTCAGCCCGGCGGCCCTGGCGTTCCACAGGGCCAGGGAGGTCAGCCGGTAGGTGTGGACGTGCTCCGGGCTCTTCTCCAGCTCGGCGAAGGGCGCGATGGCCGCCCTGGCCGCGTCGGCTCGGGGGTGGTCGACCTCGAGCAGCACGCTGCGGTCGCTCTGGACGATGAGGGCGCCGTCAGCCACGCGCCGCGCTCTGGTCGGTGCCGGTGGCCGGGACAGGCCGGCCGCGGAGGCGGGCGACCGCGGCCGCCGGGTCGAGCTGGGGCCGCCGGTCGGCGGCGTGGCCGTTGGCGGCGGCCGCGGCCCGGCCCAGGCGGTCGGGGGCGACCCGCTGCACGTGGCGCACGGGGCGCGAGCCCTCGGGGCGCGGGCTGCCGTCCGGCTCCTCGGCCAGCGGGGCCTCCCCCGCCTTGCGCAGGGCGGCCAGCAGCTCGCGCTGGCTGCGGCCGGTGACGGCCACGCCGGGGGCGAGCTCGCGCAGGCCCAGCCGCCTCCCGGCGGCCGAGCGGACCGCGCCGGCGACCATGGCCGGGTCGCCGCGGAGGTAGGTGGTGGCCCCGCCCACCCGCAGGCGGCCGTGGCGGCGGGCGACGTCGGCGACCAGGTACTCGAGGGCCTGGGGCAGCGGGGTCGAGGAGTGCCGGCGCAGGAACTCCAGCACCTCGTCGGCCGTGCCGCTCTCGTCGAAGGCCCGGCGGAGGCTGGCGTCGGAGATGCGCCAGGTGCCCGACCCGGCCGCCTCGCGGTCGGCCAGGCCGGCCAGCCGGGTCTCGACCCTCGGGGCCAGCCCGCCCGGCGCGACCACGGTCAGGTCGCCGGCCAGCAGGAACCGGTCGGGCCCGTCGGGCACGGCCTCGGCGGCCAGCTCGGCCAGGTCCGTCGGCCCGGCCCCGGCGAGCACCGCCGCCGCGCCCAGCCCGGCCTGGGCCCGATCGCCGTCGACGACCGCCACCCCCAGGAAGCTGGCCGTGTCCAGGACCGCCCGAACGGTCGACTCCAGCTCGTCCGGGCCGCCACCGGCCGGGTCCGGCCACACCATCGGCTGCCGCCAGGCGAGCAGCCGGGCCAGGCCCGCGATCCCGACGGCGGCGTGCGGCAACCCGGCCTCCCGCAGCGAGGCCCCCCGGAGGGGGAGCGTAGCCGAACCCAGGGTGGGGTGCTCCGGGCCGTCCACACCCCCGCCGGCGGGAGGGGAGGGGTCGACGAGGACCTGGAGCTGTGCGCGGCGACGGGCCGCCGCGGCGGCGAGGCGCCGGCCGGCCAGGGGACGGGCGCGGTCGGGGGTGGCATCCCTGGAGGCGGCCTCGCGGCGGGCGGCGCCGGGGCGACGGGCGGGGGCCTCCGTGGAGGCGGGGTGGCGGGCGACCAGGTGGTCCTCGACGGCCAGGTCGGCCGAGCACCAGGCGGCGACGAGGTCGGCCCAGCGGCGGGACCGGGAGGCGGACAGCCAGGCGTCGGCCTCGGGGCGCAGGCCGAGGGAGCGCTGGCCGAAGGGGCCGCCGACGGCCAGGACGCCGGACTCGACCAGCAGGTCGACCAGGAGGGCGAGCTCCTCGTCGGCCAGGTCGAGGTCGCGGGCCAGGCGGCCCAGGTCGCGGACGGCCACCGTGCCGGCACGGACCAGGGCCAGCGGCTCCCGGTCGAGCCGGGCGCAGACGCCCTCGGCCGCGACCACGGCCCGGGTGGCGGCGGCGACGGCCCTGGCCGGACCGTCGGGCAGCGGGTCGAGGAGCTGGACGGGCGGCGGCGCCGGCCAATCCGGGAACACCAGGCCGCCCCGCAGGCCCAGGGCGGCCTCCCGCGGCACCACCAGCTGGCTGTAGGTGACCGGCAGCAGCAGCCCGCGTTCCAGCAGCCAGCTGGCCGGCTCAGCGTCCGGGTAGCCGGCGAAGCGGCCGTAGCCGACCCCCATGACGGTGATCGGCCCGTTCGCGGCCAGGGCCTCGTCAAGCAGCCGCCGCGCGTCCGGGTCGGCCCCGGCCGCGGCGCGGGCCACCACCTCCGGGTCGGCCAGGGCCGCGCTCACCGCCCGGGCCAGGGCCGCCTTGCCGGTCCCGGGCGGCCGGGGGACGCCCAGGTTGGCCAGGATGCGCTCGAGCCGCTCGGCGCTCACCCCGACCTTGGCCAGCTCGGCCACGGGCGGGCCGAGGCGGCCCGGCCGGCCGAATGGCGCCCCCAGCCCGGGTGGCCCCGAGATGGTCCCCTCGGGGTCGGGGAGGGCGATGCCGAGCTCGGCCAGGGCGGCCAGGCCGGCCTCCAGGCGCGCCGGGTCGAGCCTGGGGCCGGCGGCCGCGGCCAGGTCGGCCACGGTCGCCGGCGGGCCCAGCACCGCCAGCAGCTCGGCCAGGCGGAGGGTGCCCAGGTCGAGGGTGCGCAGGGCGGCGGCCAGCGACGCCGGCATACCCGCCCGGCCGGCCAGCTCCGGGAACGACGCCGGAGCCGGCGGGCTCAGGAGGTCGGGCCGGCGCGCCAGCAGGCGGCGCAGCGCGGCGTCGGAGAGGCCGGAAAGAGCGGCCGCGTAACCCGGCAGCGGTCCTCCTCGGAATGGGGGTCGAGGACAGGCGGCTCGCCGCCAAGGAGGCGAGCCCGAACCACCCAGGGTAGCGGTTTCCACAGCCCCGGTCATGCCGTTCCCCCACCGCCATCGACCGGTCCCCGGTCCCACCGGGGGACCCGGCACCGGAAGGGGGGGTTGCGGGGATGCCGGGGCCTACCCGCGGGTGGCCAGGCGGGTGACGAGGTCGCGTTCGTCGGGGGTGAACCAGGGGGGCTTGCCGGCGGCGGCGTTCTCGGTCATGCGGCCGGGGCGGGAGGTGGCCGGGATCGACAGGGTGCAGCGCGGGTCGGACAGGCCCCATTTGAGGAGGGCCTGGGGCCAGGTGGTGACGCCGAACGGCTCGAGGGGGGCCAGGTCGGCCGGGGACGGCCAGCGGCGCAGGACCGAGCCGCGGCCGAAGGGGCGCATCAGCATCACGCCCAGGCCCAGCTCCTCGGCCAGGGGGAGCACAGCCCGTTCGACGTCGCGCTCCAGGGGGTTGTAGGGGACCTGCACGAACCCGATGCGGCCGGTGCGCATCACCGTCATCAGCTCACCGAAGGCGGCCGCGTCGTAGTGGGTGGCCCCGACCACGTCGACCAGGCCCTCGTCGCGGAGCCGGCTCAGCCGCTCCAGGCGGGCCGGCCAGGCGACCAGGTTGTGGATCTGGTACAGCTCGACCCGGCCGTGGGCGTGGCCCAGCGAGGCCTGGATCTGCCGCTCGGCCTGGTCGTCGTCGGCGGTCCAGACCTTGGTGGCGACGATGGCCTCGGACCGCCGCCCGTCGAGGGCCAGGCCGAGGACCCGCTCGGCCTCGCCGTACATGGGCGAGGAGTCGAACAGGTTGGCCCCGGCGTCCAGCGCCTCCTCCACGATCCGGCGGCTGGTCGCCTCGGCCGCACGGCCGCGCACGTCGAAGGTGCGCGAGGTCCCCATGCCGACCACCGGCACCTCGAAGCCGTTCGGTCCGAGCGTCCGCCGCTCCATCTGCCTCCCTGCCGCTCCTCCGGTCCGGAAGCGGACAAGCCTACCGCGACCCGCCTGGTTAGCCCATTCGGACGCGGCGCCGGAAGGCGAGGGCGGTGAGGGCGAAGGTCAGGCAGCTGAACAGGGCGGCCGCGATGAAGCCTTTCAGGACCCCTCCGCCGTAGCCGAGGAAGCTGCGGGCCGCCTCGACCACGTAGGTCATGGGGTTGAGGCTCACCGCGGTCTTGAACCAGCCGGTCATCAGCTCCCGCGGCAGGGCGCTCGGGGTCAGGAACAGCAGCGGGAAGAAGATGATGAAGGTGGACTGGGTGGCCCGCACCGACCCGGTGGCCAGGGCCACGGCGATGCTGACCGAGGCGAACCCGATGCCGAACAGCAGCGTCAGCGCCAGCAGGCCCAGGGACCCGACCACCGGGTTGCTTTCGAACCGGACGCCGATCAGGAACCCGAACACCAGCAGGACCAGGCTGTAGCCGAGCACGGCGAACATCTCGCCGAACAGGTTGCCGACCACCAGCGACGACCGGTGGGCGGGGGTGAGCGACAGCTTGTCCCAGTAGCCGCCGGCGATGTCCAGGACCAGGGCGTTGCCGCCGGAGGTGCTGGCCGCGGCGAACAGGATCGAGATGGGCAGCTGGAAGGCGGGGTAGTTGCTGATGCCGAGCTGCTGCTCGGCCACCTTGCCGAGGGCGCCGATCTGCACCACGAAGAAGAACACGGGGATGATCAGGGCGAAGATGAACAGCTCGGGCTCGCGCAGGATGCCCCGGATGGCCCGGCCGGTGATGGCCACGACGTCGGAGATGAGCCCGGCCGGGGCGGCCAGGGTCTGCGGCTCGCCGGCGGGGACGCGCCCGTCGGCGCTGCCGATCCCGGGGGCGGCGGCGCTCACGATGCCCTCCTTCCGGACCCGGCGGGCTCGGGCTCGCGCTGGCCGTCCTCGCCCTGGCCGTCCTCGTGGGCGGCGGCCATGCGGCCCCCGGTGGCGGCCAGGAACACGTCGTCCAGGGTGGGCCGGGACACGCTGACCGCCCCGAACCGGACCCCGGCCTTGTCCAGGCCGCGGATCAGCACGGCGATGTTCTGCGGCCCGTCGGGCACGAACAGGGTGTAACCATCCCTGGTCCCGCGCAGCTCCCCCTGGGGCAGGTCGCCGTTGGCCTGGAGCTCGGTGATGGCCTCGCGGGCCGCCCCGACCTCACGCTCCTCGACGGCCAGGTCGATCACGTCGGCCCCGATCTCGGCCTTGAGGGCCGCCGGGGTGCCCTGGCGCACGATCCGGCCGTGGTCGATGATCGCCACCCGGTCGGCCAGCTCGTCGGCCTCCTCCAGGTATTGGGTGGTCAGGAAGATGGTGGCCCCGAACCGCTCGCGCAGCTCGCGGATGCGGTCCCAGATCAGGGCCCGCGACAGCGGGTCCAGCCCGGTGGTGGGCTCGTCCAGGAACAGCACCCGCGGCCGGTGGAGCAGGGCCGAGGCCAGGTCCAGGCGGCGCTTCATGCCCCCGGAGAAGGTCTGGATGCGCCGGTCGATGGCGTCGGTCAGGCCGACCAGCTCGGTCACCTCGGCGACCTGGTCGCCGAGGACCTTGCCCTTCAGGCCGTACAGCTTGCCCTGGAGGGCGAGCAGCTCGCGGCCGGTCTGCTTGGGGTCGAGGCCGGCCTCCTGGAGGGCGACCCCGATGAGGCGCCGCACCGTGGTCGGCTCCCTGGTGACGTCGTGGCCCAGGACGTGCCCGGACCCGCTGGTCGGCTGGAGCAGGGTGGTCAGGATGCGGACGATGGTCGACTTGCCGGCCCCGTTGGGGCCGAGGAACCCGTAGATCTCGCCCTCGGCGACCTCGAGGCTGACACCGCGGACGGCCTCGACCTCGCCGAAGCGGCGGACCAGGTCTGCTGCTTGGATCGCGGACATGCAGCCGAGTGTAGGGGAAGCCTCCGACATTGCCACCCGGTTGCCGACGCCCCTGGCGAGACCGGGTCAGGCCCGCGCCCGCACGGTGTTGTCGAGCTGGCCGAGGCCGTCGATCTCGACCCGCATCCGGTCGCCGGGGCCCAGGAACCGGGGCGGGTCGGCGGCCATGCCGACCCCGGACGGGGTGCCGGTGACCAGCAGGTCGCCCGGTTCCAGGGTGAGGGTGCGGCTGATGAAGCCGATCAGCTCGGCCACCCCGAACACCATCTGGCCGGTGTTGGATTCCTGGCGCAGCTCGTCGTTGACCAGGCAGCGGATGCCGAGGGCCTGCGGGTCGGGCACCTCGTCGGCCGTGACCAGCCAGGGGCCGAGGGGCAGGAAGGTGTCGATCGCCTTGCCGAGCAGCCACTGGCCGGAGCGGAACTGGAGCGACCGCGCCGAGACGTCGTTGGCGCAGGCGTAGCCGGCGACGTGGTCGAGGGCGTCGGCGACGCGCACCGCGCTGGCCCGCCGGCCGATGACCACGGCCAGCTCGGCCTCGTAGTCGACCTGCTCGGCCTCGGGCGGCACCACCACGTCGGCCCCGGGGCCGACCACCGAGTTGGCGAACTTGGAGAACAGCACCGGCTCGGTGGGGATGGCCTGGCCGGTCTCCTTGGCATGGTCGCGGTAGTTGAGGCCGACGCAGACGATCTTGCCCGGCCGGGGCACCGGGGCCAGCAGCCGCACCTCGGCCAGCGGGCGCGGGGCCCCGGTGGCCACGCCCTGGGTGCCGAAGGCCAGCCAGTCGACCAGCGACGGTCCCATGGGCACGACCTGGTCGTCCTCGACGCGCCCGAACCCTCCCTCGAACGAGACCAGCCGCACGGCATCCTCCTGCTGGGTCGACGGCCGGCGTCAGCCGGCCGGTTGCGAGGCCGCCGGAGCCCGCCAGGGGGGCTCGGGGCCGGCGAAGGCGGGCGCGACCTCCCTGGCCACCCGCTCCAGGTTCTCGCAGGCGGCCTCGTGGCTGGTGCCCGGCGGGCGGCTCCACAGGGCGACGTGGGTGAAGGGGAGCTGCTCCTGGAACTCGGTCAGGGCGGCCACCACCCCCTCGGCGGTGTCGCAGAACACGGCCGAGCGCCTGAGGCGGCCCGGGTCGATCGGCTCGGGGCGGGGCCGGTCGCGGTCGGTGGCCCAGTCGCCGTAGCGGTCGAGCTGGTAGGCGATGGCCGGGGCCAGCTCGGTCGCCCAGGCGCGCTCCGGGTCGTCGCTGACCCGCAGGTGGACGCCGACCACGACCGGGAAGCCGTCGACCGGCCGGCCGGCCCGCTCCAGGGCCTCGGCCAGCACCGGCCAGGCCTCGGCCGTCTTCTGCCAGCGGAAGTGGGCCAGGGCGAACCAGCCGTCGGCCAGCCTGGCCACCCGGTCCAGGGCCTTGGGGGCGGTCCCGCCCAGGTACAGGGGCGGGCCGCCGGCCTGGGGCGAGCGCGGGCCCACGGGCAGCTCACCGCCGACGGGCCCGTCGGCGGCCACCCCCTCGGCCAGGGCCCGGCGCAGGACGCCCAGCTTCTCCTCCAGCAGCCGGCCCCGGCTGGACCGGTCGACCCCGAAGGCGTCGAACTCGCGCTCCACGTAGCCGCCGCCGAAGGCCAGCACCAGCAGGCCCCCGGCCAGCAGGTCGACCACCCCGGCCTGCTCGGCCACCTCCCGGGGCCGGTACAGGGGCAGCAGCAGCACGCCCGTGCCCAGCCGGACCCGTGAGGTCCTGGCGGCGACGGCGGCCAGGTAGGGGAGCTGCTGGGAGAGGTGGCCGTCCTCGACGGCGTGGTGCTCGCTGCCCCAGACGGCGGCCAGCCCGAGCTGGTCGGCCAGGACCGCCTCCTCGAGGCGCTCGGCGTAGAAGCCCGGGTCGGGCTGGCGCCCGTGGCCGGGGCGCAGCTCGGTCCAGGTCCCGAAGGTGGCTGGGCGTGGCATGGCCAAGACCCTACCCCAACCGCGCCCGGTCGAGACCGGCGCCCCCCGGGGCCGGCCAAACCGCCGGGCCCCCCCGGACGAACGACCCAGTGAGCCGACGACACCGAGCGAGGGGCGAGGGTGGCACTGACCTGGGCGAGGCGCGACCCCCCGCGGCCGGCGGCCGAGGTCACGCCGGCGTCCCCGGCCGGCGACGACCCCCTGGAGGGGCTGCTGGCCCTGGTCGCCGACGGCGACGAGCCGGCCTTCGCCGAGCTCTACCGGCGGGTCGCTCCCGCCGTGTTCGGGCTCGTCACCAAGGTGGTCCGCGACCCGGCGCAGGCCGAGGAGGTGACCCAGGAGGTGTTCGTCGAGCTGTGGCGGAGGTCACCGCGGTTCGACCCGGCGCGGGGCACGGCCAGGTCCTGGATCATGACCTGCGCCCACCGCCGGGCCGTGGACCGGGTCCGCTCGGCCGAGCGCGCGGCCAGGCGCGACGACCTGGCCGGCCGGCGCGACCAGGGCCGCCCCTATGACGAGGTGGTCGAGCAGGTCGAGACCAGCCTGCAGCGCGAGCACGTCCGCCGGAGCCTGGACGTCCTCACCGACCTCCAGCGGGAGGCGGTGGTGCTCGCCTACTACGGTGGCTACACCCACCGGGAGATCGCCGAGCTGCTCGGGGTGCCGTCGGGCACGGTCAAGACCCGGCTGCGCGACGGGCTGCTCCGGCTCCGGGATCACCTGGGGGTGAGCGCGTGAGCACCGGGCCCCACACCCTGACCGGCGCCTACGCCGCGGACGCGCTCCCGGGCGGCGAGCGGGCGGCCTTCGAGCGGCACCTGGAGGCCTGCCCTGCCTGCGCCCGGGAGGTGCGCGAGCTGCGGGCGACCCTGGCCCGGCTGGGCTCGGCCGCCGCCGCCGCGCCGCCGGCGGCCCTGTGGGACCGGGTGCGGGCCGAGGCCGGGGCCACCCGCCAGCTGCCGCCGCTGGCCGGGTGGGAAAGCCGGCCGCGCCACCCGGGCCGCGGTGACGCCGCGGCGGCCCGGCGGGCCGGCCGCCGCCCGGGCCCGGCGCTGCTCGCTGCGGCCGCGGCGCTGCTGGTGGCCGTGGTCTCCCTGGCCGCGCTCAACCTCGGCCTGGCGGGCCGGTCGGGCGGCCGGGAGCGGACCGTGGACCTGGTCGCGGCCGTGCTGGCCGCCCCCGACGCCCGCCGGGTCGCCGCCCTGCCCGGCGGCACCGGCCAGGCCGCGGTGGTCGTCTCGCGCCG
>Ga0307302_10000519_pt1 | contig 17110 bp, 17 predicted proteins | sample ER_DNA_183_FD_194490 | JGI IMG/M metagenome (GOLD analysis project Ga0307302, IMG submission 194490) | Bulk soil microbial communities from the East River watershed near Crested Butte, Colorado, United States - ER_DNA_183 | ecosystem: Environmental > Terrestrial > Soil > Floodplain | place...
GCAAGGTTTCCCGTGTCGACGCTCGGCGGAAACGTCCATAAGCCGAGCCGCTGGAGGTCATACGAACACATGTTCGCAGAAAGCAGGAGCCGTCGCGGGCCGATCGGAGGCCGATATCGGCGACCTGGACACCGACGCCGGTCTCCGCTTCGGTTGGAGCTCTGGGCGGAGGACGGTGCGCAGTGCCGCGGGTACGACGCGCCCTAAGAGCCTCCAGGGGTCGAGCGGCGCACGACGGAAAACTTGGCGCTGGCGAAATCGCCGTTCCGTCCGAGCTCGTCGAGACGCAGCTCGATCCGGCGGGGCAGCAGAGGTGCGCCCCCACCCAGTGTCACCGGCGCGATTGACACGATGACCTCGTCCAGCAGCCCCACGTCGGCGAACTGACCGGCCAGATCTCCCCCGCCGACGATCCAGACGTTCCGGTCACCGGCGGCGGCGACCATCTCCTTGTGCGCGGTTGCGATGTCGGCGCTCGTGAACTCGATGGCCGAGTCGGACACGACGGGCAGTTGCCGGTGCGTGAAGACCCAACACCGGATGTCGTACGGCCACTTCCACTCCGCCGGATCCTTGTCCGCGAACTCGTGGTCGAGGATCCATTCGTACGTCGTCGACCCCATCGCCATCGCACCGACGTCGGCGATGAACTCGCCGTAGTTCAACAGCCCGTCGTCCTCGCGCTTGCGGGTGAACAGCCAGTCCAGTGAGTTGTCGGGGTCGGCGATGAAGCCGTCGAGGGTGGTCGCCGTGTAGTACTGCGTGAGAGTCACGATGCACTCCTTCCCTGGTGGACTGCCGGCGCTACGCCATCAAACCCACTCCAAAGTCCTGCTACTTGCGGACTTTGGGCCCTTGTTGTCGAGGCGCGAAATGCCTCGGCGCGTCACCGTCCAAGCAGCTGGCTGAGCTCCGGTGGGCTCGGGCACCACGAGGACGCAAGCTCCGCCCGATTCCAGCCGGCAGCCTGAGTGCCGGCCTGGTAGGCGCTCTCGAGGAAACCCAACAGCGTCGCCCTCGGCTCCTTCGCGGTTCGCACGTCCTCGAAGCTCAGGCGTGCAAGTGAGCCACTGCCCTGGTCGGTCCACTTCGCCGCCTTCGGGCTCAAGGGCTCTTGGCGGAGGCCAGGCGGCTCCGGTGAGGTGTAGGAGTAGAAGCTCGCCTCTCGCACGGTCTGGTCGCCGGGCCAGAAGCCGAAAGAGATCACCTCGTGGGAGTAGGCCTCCCGAGTCACAGGATCTGCGTTCGGCGAGACTGGCGCCCGCTTCCCCCCGAACCGGCTGACGGCAAGGTCGAGGGAATGCCAGAAGAGATGAACCGGACTGGTCTTGCCGCAGAACCAACCTGAGAACTCCTCCAGGACCCCGTCTGACCAGTCGAGAACGCGCCAAAAACGTTCGACCGCGACGGGATCGTAGGTGGCATGGTCGCGATCCTCGGCAAAGGGAGTGGTGATCGCAATTCCGTACGGGGTCTCCCGGATCGGGACGTCAATCCCGAGTGCTCTCAGAGTGCCGTGAACTTTCTCGTCAAACTCCGCGACAGAAAGCCCGTCCACGAGCTCGAAGGATTCGACTGCGCCGGTGTTCGTCCGAACAACCAAGCGGTGCTCGATGAAATCGAAGGCGATCTCGAAGCTGTGACCGTTCGGGGCGTGCATTCGGCGGGTCGTTAAGCCGCGCACGTCGACATAAAGCGGAACGTGCCACCAGTGGTTTCGAGGAGCCGTCGAGGCCAGCCGGATCTTCCCGACGATCTGAACCCAAAGATGGAGCGTGATCTTCGTGTCCTCCCAGTCTTCGAGCGGAAGCGGCGGAAGCTCCAGACCGGTCCGGGAAGCGATCCCGGCCGCAACGCGTGTCATGCCGCATCGCCGGTCTGGTACACGAAGGCCACCTCGTCGACGACGCACCAGCTCCAGTCCTCTTCGGGCTCGGCCGAGCGCATGATTGGATGGCTCGCCTCCGCGGCATGCCTGCTCGCATGGCGGTTCGGCGAGGAGTCGCAGCACCCGATCTTCCCGCAGGTCATGCACATCCGGAGGTGAACCCAAGCGCTGCCGATCTTCAGGCATTCCTCGCACCCGTCAATCCGATCCGGAAGTGATGTGACCTGGATTTGATCGAGATGCGTGCACGCGACGCTCATCGGACTCCCACCTCCTCTTCACCGTGTTCCGCGCCCCACCAGTCAAGGGTGGGTTCACCTTTGGCACCGAGACCGACCTCGGTGGTCGGGCCCGTACCAGGCTTGTTCGCCGCGGCATCCCTGGGCTCGAAAAACGTCATGATGCCCGTCGCGAAAGACTAGCGCGGCGCTGGAGACTTGACCCCGGGCGACCCCTTGGCGATTATCAGGGCATGCCAAGATATGTCATCGAGCGCACGTACACGGTCGACGAGTCGGAGGTGCCGACGGTTGCGACGCGCTCCAAGCGGCTCGTCAGGGATCACTTCCCACTGATCGTCTGGGAGCACAGTCACGTCGTCCTCGACACCGACGGGACGCCGAAATCGTTCTGCGTGTATGACGCGCCCAGCGAGGAGGTCGTCCGCGAGCATGCTGAGCGGCTGGGAGACCACAATGTCGACGTGATCTACGAGATCGTCGGCGACGTCACTCCGGACGATTTCCCGCTGACCCCGGAACCGGCTTAGCCGGAGCGACTCCCTGCCGCAGACTCTCTGCGTCGGGGACGTGATACAGCGCCTGCAGGGCAACTGCTAGCCGGCGCCCGATGTCTCGGCGCCGCTCATCGTTCTCCGGAACGAGCTCGAGCGCCTCACGGTAGAGCGCGACGGCTCGCTCCTTCGCCCAGCCGCGGCCCGCCTGGTCACCGGCGGCGAGGAAGTGCTCAACCGCGCGGTCGTGATCGCCGGCCTCGCGCCTGTGGTGCGCGAGCGCCTCGTGGGACTGCGCGACCTCGCCGGTCGTCTCCTCGAGGAAGCTCGCTACTATCCCGTGTCGCTCGCGCCGTGCCGCGCGCGGCAACGTCTGGTAGGCGACGTCGCGGAGCAAGCCGTGCTTGAAGGCGAACTGCTGGTCGCCCTGGATTCGCGAGACGGCCTCGCGACGAATAAAGTCGCGCGCCTCGAGAGAACCCAGGCACGCTGAAAGGTCCTCCCGCGACGCCATCCGCATCAGGGCGCCGCGCCAGAAGACTCTTCCAACCACGGCGGCGTCCAAGAGGAGCGCCCGCTCCGTCGGCGGCAGCGCGTCGAGGCGCGCCGCGACGATCGCACGAATGCTTGTCGGAAGCTGCGTCAACTCTGCGCTTCCACGATCGGCGAGCGTCGCAGCGAGCTCTTCGATGAAGAGCGGGTTTCCCTCCGCGGTCTCGGTGACGGCGGTCGCAAGCCGCTCCTGCTCGTCCGTGCGCGCAAGTAGCCGTTCCGCGAGCTCGTGCGCGGCCTCGTCCGACAGCGGGTCGAGCAGGAGCGCGGTATAGGCGGGGAGACCGCCGGCCCAACCTGGACGCTCCGAGAGCAACTCCGGCCGCGCAAGTGCGAGGAGCAGAAGGGGGACATCGCGCGTGCGCGCGGCGAGTGTCTCGAGCAAGTCGAGCAGGCTGCCGTCGGCCCAATGGATGTCTTCGAACAGGAGCAACGTCGGCTCGCGGGCGGCGAGTGTCTCAACGAGCACGCGCGCTGAGAAGAAGAGGGTCTCGCGATCGGGGACGTCGCGTCCCTCGTCGAGCCCGATCAGCATCGCGAGGTTAGCGGCGTGTTGCTCGCTCTCGCCCGGCCCGACGAGGTCCTCGACCGCTCGGTCTAGCTTCGCCTGCGCGTCGGGCAGCTGGTCGCTGTCGAACACGCCCGCCATCTGCTTGATGTGATGCGTGAAAGCGCTATACGGGCTGCTCGCCCCGTACGGAGTCGAGCGGCCCCGCATCACGCGCCCACCGCGCGATGCGACCAGCTGCGCGAACTCGAGCGCGAGCCGCGACTTGCCGATTCCCGCGGGTCCGAACACGGTGACGAGTTGCGGGCGCCGTTCGGTCGACGCACGCTCCCAGATGCCGGACAGGACCTCCAGCTCGCGCTTGCGGCCGACCATCGGAGCGCGCGTGAGCGGGCGCTCGCCCGCATCGGCGAGCGCCCCGACCGCCAGCCAGGCGCGAACCGGCAGCGACTTGCCCTTGGCGGCGACCGGCGCCGCCGGCCGGTAGTCGATCACGGTGCGGGTGCCCGCATAGGTCTCCTCGCCCACGATCACCGATCCGGTGGGCGCCGCACTCTGGAGGCGCGCGGCGGTGTTGACGACATCACCGGCGACCATGGCCTCTCCGAAGCTGGGGCGCGCATCGAGCGTCACGATGGCCTCGCCGGTATTGACCGCGACGCGTACGTCCAGCCCGTCCTGCCCCTCGGCCCACTCGCGGACAGCGAGCGCAGCGCGAACCGCCCGCTCGGGATCATCGCCGTGCGAGACGGGCGCGCCGAAAACGCCCATCACCGCATCGCCGATGAACTTCTCGACCAAGCCTCCATGGCGCTCGATTTCGATCCGAACTCGCTGGTAGTAGGGATCGAGGAGGGCGCGTACGTCCTCCGGGTCGAGGCGCTCCGCTTCGGACGTGAAGCCCACGAGGTCGACGAAGATCACGGAGATGACACGCCGCTCCTCGCCCCTCCGTTCGGACCCGTCGAGCGCTGCCCCGCATGCGAGGCAGAACCGCGCAATGTCGGGGTTGTCCTGACCGCAACTGGGACACGCCGGCATTCTCAGAAGCCTACGGCGCGCGGCCGCGTGCAGGTAGTGCCGACGAGGATCGCGAGCCGGGCCGCCGGCCGGCCGAGCTGATTGCGTTCGATCCTGGCGGAGTGCGCAGCGTTAGGTTCCCGACATGGAGGTCGCAGTCGAGGCAATGAACTGATGGCTCAGCCGGTCATCCCGAGGGCACACACCGGGTCTCGAGAGTCGGCAGGGGCCGAGTGCTGTGACAATGCAGGGGCGTGACGTCGTGCTGACCTCCCGCATGCGATGAGCCCGGTCCGGCCCGACGTTCGGGTGATCGGCTTTGCCCTCGACCCCGAGCACTACCGGTTGCGGGACCACCTGATCCGAGCAGCGCAGCCGTTCGAATGGCTCGAGGCCGACTCGCCTGAGGCTCAGGCGCTGCTGGCGGAGCATCGATTGGTCGATCCCGACCTCCCGGTCGTCTTCGACGGGGAGGACGTCTACCCCGGCACGACGTTCGAGGAGCTAGCCAAACATTGGCAGCAACGCGCAGACCCGACGCGCTCGCACTACGACCTTGCGATCGTCGGGGCCGGGCCGGCGGGGCTCGCAGCAGCCGTCTACGCGGCCTCGGATGGGCTCACCACCGTGGTCCTCGAGCGTGACGTCCCGGGCGGCCAAGCTTCGTACACCTCCATGATCGAAAACTTCTTCGGCTTTCCCGAAGGAATCGGCGGCGCGGAGCTGGCGCGCCTGGCCGGACGCCAGGCGGAGAAGTTCGGCGCCGAGCTGGTCTTTCTCCGGGGCGTGGTTGGCGGTCGCCTCGATCCTGGTCGGCCCACGCTGCTCGAGCTGGCCGACGGGCTGGAGCTCACGGCGACCGTGACTCTGGCTGCGACGGGGATGGAATGGCGACGCCTCGACGTGCCTGGAATCGATGAGCTGCTCGACCGCGGGGTCTACTACGGCGCGGGCCGAAGCGAGGCGCCACGGTGCAGCGGCGACGACGTCGCGGTCGTGGGCGCCGGCAACTCCGCGGGGCAGGCCGTGCTGCACCTGGCGCATCACGGCGCCCGCGTCGTGATGCTGGTCCGCGGCGAGCGGCTCGGAAAGAACATGTCGGCCTATCTCGTGGAGCGGATCGAGCGTGATCCGCGTATCGACGTTCGTCTGCAAACGCAGGTCGTCGAGCTCCACGCGGACGAGAAGAACCTCGTTGCGATCACGGTCGCCGATGCCCAGGGGAATGCCGAGCGCCTCGCGGCTCGGGCGCTGTTCCTGTGCATCGGCGGCGTGCCGAACACGGGCTGGGCCAACGAGACAAACGTCGACTTGAGCGACGCGGGCTACATCCTCACCGGCCCGGACCTACTCGTGAACGGCAGCCGACCTCCCGGATGGCCGCTCGACCGTGACCCGCTCGCCCTCGAGACGAGTGTCCCAGGGCTCTTCGCTGCCGGCGACGCTCGCAACGGCTCGACCAAGCGCGTTGCCGGGGCCGTAGGGGAGGGCTCGATGGCCGTGGCGCTCGCGCACCGCCGCCTCGAGGAGCTCGCGGTCTCGTCCTAGGTCTCAGACCGTGGCGGTCGGCTCAAAGTCGCCCCGGCACCGACGGGCTCGCCGGGAGAGGAGCAGCGGGAGGGCGGCGAGCGCCAGCAAGCACAGGAGGACAACCACGACGAGGATCAGGTGGCTGGACTCCGCCGGAACGACCTTTGTGGTGGCCGGTGTCACGAGGGGAGGGAAGGTGATCGTCGCTACGGCTATGTGCTGGATCAGTCCGCTTCTGAGCCTCAGGTGCGCTCGCCAGGGACCGCGTGGGAGTTGCTTGTCGAGCGGCACGGCCACCGTCGCCGAGTCGCCGGGCCCGAGAGCCGATGCGAGCTTGACTGGAATCGGCCCGGCTTGAAGTCCGCCTGGGCCCTGATCGAGTGTGAGGTTGCCGGTGATGTCAATCGTGCGCTGGCCGCTGTTGTGGATCGTCGCGACGACGAGCGGCTCGCCGGAAGCCGAGCGCTTCGCGGTGAGTGAGCTGATTTCGAAGTTCGACGGAGGCGCGCCGCCGGGCCCGATCGAGACGTACATTCGGACGCCGACTCGGTTCACGAGCGTCACGCCGCCTGCAACCGGTGCCGGTGCGGATACCTCGGCCCAAACGACGGCGTAGCGCTCGCCGGACGAGGCCTGCTTCGGCACAACGATCGTCACCGTCTCGACTGCCCTGGTGCCTGGCGCCAAGCGCAGGACGAGCTGACTCACCGACGTCCAGCTGGAGAGCTCATTCCGGCTGTGGCCGGAAGCGAACCGGAACGTGCCGCGGAGGTCGGCTGCGGCCGGGTAGATCGCAATATCCGCAGTCGAGCTGGTGGTGTTGGTGATCTCGATGCGGCGGCGGACAGTCGTCCCGGGTGCGACCCGCTCGACGATGTACGAGCGGGCGCGGGAGCCGTCGGGCGAATCCGCCGGTACGTCGAGGAGCCGGACCCCGATGCTGCCCGAGCTCGCCATCGCCTGTGGCGGTAGGGCCGCGAGCGCGCTGGTTGCGGTGACGATGATCCCGGCTACCACCGACAGAGCGATCAGGCGTCCGCGTACGCTTCGTTCGCGCATTGGTTAGGCGACGGAGCTGGTGATCGTGGCTGTGTAGACGCCGGGCGCAAAGTTCGCGGGCACGAACACTGAGATGGTCGGGTTCCAGCTAGCGGAGCTGACTCCGGTGCTCGTGCCGGTTACGACCGGTGATACTCCGGTCAGGTTCGGTGCAGCCACCGGCAGCGCGACCACGAGTGCGGAAGCCGTGATCGGGCCGGCCGAATAGCTGACGTTGCTGGCCGGGTCGGCTGGGCCGGCCGCGGGAGTGAACGCGCTCGCAATCACGGACGCCGTCCAGGTCGTTGGGCCACCGCGCTCGTCGGAGACAGTGACAACGCCGATCGAGCCGCTGATGGTGCTCGAACTGTTCGAGGCTCCCTGCGTTCCGAGCGACACGCTGCTGGTCGGCGAGGTGATAGCGAGCGCGCCCGCGGTCAGAGTGAACGACGCCGGGGTAATTGCGCCGGCGGGCAGGGCGGTGGCAGCGGCAAGTGTGGCGAAGCTGGTGGCGAGGAGCAGGAGCTTACGCATGGTGAGGGGACCCTTCTTGCTGGTGAGAGCGAGGCCGGAAGCAGCCTCACTACCTCATCGGTGGCGGACTGCGCCTTTTGGGATCCCCGATTCCGCGTTACCGGAGTCTGGCGTAGGGAGCCTGGAAAGCAACCCCACTCGCCTCATCAGCATCGGGTCCGCCCTGTGGGAATCCCTGATTCGAGATAGCTTGAGCATCGCCCCTCGGCCGGAGCTCGCGTTCGCGCAGCTCGGCAACGACCGATACGGTTGCTCTACTGCGGTCATGCTCTCCCGGGAGTCGGTGGATCTCGAGCAAAGGCTCGCGAAGTTGCTCGGAGCCGACCCTGCGGACGTTCGGACGTACCTCTGCGAGGTGATCGAGGAGCGTCTGTGGGGCCGGCGCCCGAAAGAGCGCAAGACCGGATTCAGATTCGTTCGCGGGACCCACGGCGGGGCGTTCGTTCGGGATCCGGAGGGCAACGACACGCCGCCGGTGGGCTACGAAGTTCCGCGGGCGACAGAGCCTGGACTTCGCCGGGCCTAGCGCACGACGACGTCGCCGAGGGCCTCGTCCGCGGCTCGCAGCGTGTCCTCGCTGAGCGTGATCCCTGACGCCGAAGCATTCGCCTCCACCTGCTCCGGCCTGCTCGCGCCGACGATGGCGGACGCCACGTTCGGCTCGCGAAGAACCCATGCCAGCGCGAGCTGGGGAAGTGTCAAGCCCGCCTCCTCCGCGACAGCGCGGAGCCGCTCCACCGCCTCGAGCACCGGCCTCGAGGTAAAGCGATCCATGAATCCGCCCATGGCGGCGCTCGTCGCACGCGAGCCGGCGGGTGGCGGATCGTCGGGCCGGTACTTCCCCGTCAGGACGCCCTGGGCTAGCGGCGACCACACGATCTGCGAGATGCCGTTCCTCGCACAGAGCGGAAAGATCTCCCGCTCCGGCTTCCGCCAGAGCAGCGAGTACTGCGGCTGGCTCGAGACGAACTTTTCGACGCCCGGCAGGTCGAGCGCAGCCTGAATCTGCTCCGCGCTCCACTCGCTGAACCCGATGTAGCGAGCCTTGCCCGCGCGCACGACCTCGGTCAGGGCCTCCATCGTCTCTTCGAGAGGCGTTTGGTCGTCGTAGCGGTGGCACTGGTAGAGGTCGACGTAGTCCGTCCGAAGGCGCTCGAGCGACAGGTCGATCTGCTTCAGAACCTGTTCCCGCGACAAGCCACGATCGGTGTTCGACATCGGGAAGTAGAGTTTCGTGGCGAGGATGTACGAAGTGCGCTCGCGCCCCGAAAGCACCTCTCCGAGGAGCGTCTCGGCTTTGCCGCGCCCGTACACGTTCGCCGTGTCGATGAAATTGATGCCGACCTCGAAGGCCTTCTGCACGCACCCCTCCGCCTGCTCTCGCTCGACGCCGCCTCCGTAGGTCAGCCACGATCCGAGGCTGATCTCCGAAATGTTCAGGTCGCTGTCTCCGAGGCGGCGGTACTCCACATCACCATCTTGCCCACTCCTAGGCGAGCACCGCTGCCAGAACGGAAGCCACGACGTAGCCACGTAGAGGACGATCAGGAACGCGCCTTCGCTCCTTCCGAGACCGCATTCGCCAGGCCAGGATCCCCGCAAGCTGGCGACGCCGTGATCGGCTACAAGGGCTGACCCGGCTCGTTCGGGTGGTGGCGTCCGTGGTAGCTGATCAGGGTGCAGAGGAGTCCGACGAGCGCCACACCGGGCCCGACCTCGTAGGCGAGGCGGGCCGCGTCCGTGCGGTCCACGTCCATGGCGAGACCACCAACCGCGATCCAGACGGCAGCCGCGATGGCCGGGAGGAGCAGCAAGATCAGCGTCCAGTCGTGCCACGGCCGGCCGCGGCGTTCCCAGAGGTGATAGTCGGCGAGCACGAGGACCAGCACGACCACGGCCGGCAGAACGCCAGTCAAGGGCTCTCGGGAGAGCACGGCCACACAGAGTGCCCCCAGGGCTGCTCCCATGGTCAGGTACCAGGGCACCCCGTTACTTTGTCCGCGCGAAGCGGTGGACGGCCTCGAGGAGCTCCTTGCTCTTCTCGGCCGCCACCTCAGGATCGCCCGAGCTCATGGCGCCGGAGACGCAGTGGCTCACGTGGTCGTCCAGGATCCGGAAGGCGAGGCTCTCGAGCGCGGTCGAGACCGCCCCGATCTGCGTCAGGATGTCGATGCAGTAGCGGTCCTCCTCGAGCATCCGCTCGATGCCGCGAACCTGGCCCTCGATCCGATGGAGACGCTTGACGAGCGCGTCCTTCTCGGCTGCATATCCGTGGGTCACGCGGCCTCCTCTCTCGGGCTCCGGAAGCGCCGCAACCGAAGCGAGTTGGTGACGACAAAGACGCTCGAGAACGCCATCGCTGCGGCGGCCACGACGGGGTTCAGGAGCCCGGCGACCGCAAGCGGGATCGCAGCGACGTTGTAAGCGAAGGCCCAAAACAGGTTGGCCTTGATCGTCCGCAGGGTGCGCCGCGCAAGACGGATCGCGTCTGCTGCCGCCCGCAGGTCGCCGGAGACGAGGGTCAGATCTGATGCCTCGATCGCGACATCTGTACCGGTGCCGATCGCAAGACCGAGGTCGGCCTGGGCGAGGGCAGGGGCGTCGTTGATGCCTTCCCCGACCATCGCCACGACCTCGCCCGAGTCTTGGAGGCGGCTGATCACCGCTACCTTCTGATCGGGCAATACCTCGGCGATGACGCGGTCGATGCCGACTTCCGCCGCCACGCGCCGTGCCGTCTCCTCGGTGTCGCCCGTCAGAAGGATGGGGGTCAGGCCGAGCGCCCGAAGCTCCCCGACTGCCTCACGGCTCGTCGGCTTCACCGTGTCGTGCACCACGAAGGTTGCGCGCGGCTCCCCGTCCCACGCGACCGTGATCGCGCCGTCGCGGCGGGTGACCTCGACATCGAGTCCTTCGACGGCGCCGCACACGCCGAGGCCTGGAAGATTCCGAAAGCCCGTGACGGGGGGGAGAGCTCCGATCTCGGAGCGAGCGGCCCGGGCGATCGCCTGCCCCACCGGATGCTCGCTTGCCGCCTCGACGGCACCTGCGAGACGGAGAGCCTCCGTTCGCCAGGCGCGGTTCAGCGGGTGGACGTCGACGAGCTCGAGCTTCCCCACTGTCACCGTGCCGGTCTTGTCGAGGACGATCGTGTGAATCCGACGCGTCTCTTCGAGCACCTCGGGCCCCTTGATCAGGATCCCGAGCTGCGCTCCGCGACCCGCGCCGACCATGAGTGCCGTCGGAGTCGCGAGTCCGAGGGAGCAGGGGCAGGCGATGATCAGCACTGCGACCGCCGCGGTGAAGGCGGCCGAAGCGTCGCCGGTCGCCAGGAGCCACCCGGCGAGCGTCGCGAGGGCGATGCCGATCACGATCGGCACGAAGACCGCGGAGATCCGGTCGACGATTCTCTGGACAGGCGCCTTGCCGCTCTGGGCCTCCTCGACGAGTCGGGCGATCTGAGCGAGCGCGGTGTCGCCGCCCACCTTGGTCACGCGGACGACCAACCGGCCGTAGGTGTTGATCGTCGCCCCCGCCACGTCCGCGCCCGGCTCGATCTCGACCGGAGCCGACTCGCCGGTCAGCATCGACTGATCGAGGGCCGATTCGCCTTCCTCGACGATGCCGTCGGTCGCGATCTTCTCGCCCGGGCGAACGACGAAGCGGTCGCCGGGCCGAAGCTTCGCCACCGGGACGAGAACCTCCTCTCCCTCTCGGAGGGCCCGGGCCTCCTTGGCGCCGAGCTCCAGGAGCTTCCTGATTGCGTCTCCCGAGCGGCGTCGAGCGCGCGCCTCGAGATACCGGCCCAGGAGGATCAGGGTCACGATCACCGCGCCGACCTCGAAGTAAGTGTCAGCATCCAGCCCGGCGACGAGGACGACTGCCGACCAGACGAGAGCCGCGAGCGTCCCGAGCGAGATCAGCGTGTCCATCGTCGCGGCCCGGTGTCGCAGGTTGACCGCGGCTGCCCGGTGGAACGGCCAGCCGGCCCAGAGGACGACGATGGCGGCTAGGGAGAGGGCGACCCATTCCCAGCCCGAGAACTGGGCGGGGGGAATCATCCCAAGGACGGCGACGGGCACGGTCAGCACGGCGGCCAGGAGCAGGCGTGCGCGAACCGACCGGTCGGGCTCGGGGCGCTCGCGCTCGAGGGGAAGAGCAGCGTGGTAGCCGATCGACTCGACTGCGCCGATCAGTTGTTCGACCCCGAGCTGCGACGGGTCGAAGGCCACCGTGGCACCCTCTGTCGCAAGATTGACACTCGCCCCGTCGACTCCGTCCAGCCCGTTCAGCGCCTTTTCGACGCGGGCCACGCAGGAGGCGCAGGTCATCCCGTCGATCTCGAGGCGGATCCTTTCGGGGGCAACTACTGCCATCACTCAATGATACCGCAGGGGGGTATAGGAGGCAGTCGGGCAAGCAGGCCTTGCCCGCCGGTGTCATCCTGGCCGCGAAGGAGGAGCCTCTATGACCGTCATCGACGCGCCCCCCGGCTATGCGCCGCTCGACAACGACGTCCCCTGGGATCCCGGCTATCTGGAGCTCGTCCCACCCGAGCACGTGCTCATGCTCGACGAGCTCGGTTCAGATGCGGCGGGGCCAACCGCGCTCTCGCCCGTCGCTATCACGAGCCCGTTCCGCTTCCTGAGTGGTGAAGGGATCCGGGTCATGCACGCCGTCTGCTCGGAGCTCGAGCGCTTCGCGGGCGGAAACAACCGGATTGCGAAGTGCGCGCGCGGCGGCGTCTACCGCTCTGCGTTTCTCCGTGGCCTTTCGGAGGACCCCGTCCTGCTCGACTTCCTGCGCGGGCTCGCCCAGGCGCCGGTCGAGCCGCACCCGGTCGGTCACCACGCCATGCACGTGAACTACGCGCCGGACGAAGTCGGCAAGAACGTCGACCAGTGGCACTGTGACGCGGTCTCGTTCGACTACGTGCTCATGGTCTCCGACCCGCGAGGGCTCAAGGGCGGGCGCTTTGAGTACTTCGAGGGCCCGGTGGAAGAGGGGAGGGATCTTCTGCTCGCGGGTGCAGGCCTTCCACCCCCGCGGGTCGTCTCGGTCGAGTTTCCGGGACCAGGTTGGGCCGTCTTCCAGCAGGGCCACCGGGTGCTCCACCGCGCCACGCGTCTCGAGGAGCCGGCAGAGCGGATTACCGCTGTCGCCTCGTTCTACACGCCCGATCCCGTGATCTCCGACCCAACCGAGATCGGGACGCTTCGAGGCGCGGACGGGAGCGATATCGCGTTGGTCGAGTGGAGCCGGTACGCGTCCGTCGTTGCCGCGCGGCGTCTCCTGCACTTTGCCGAGGAGGGCGCGTTGTTCTCACGCTCGCACGATGAGCTCCAGGCAGACCTCAGGGCATGCATCGCTGTGGTCGAGGAAGCGATCGAGGAGTTCGACCGGGAAGACCAGGGAGGCCTGATCACGTTCGGCGAAGGCGAGTGAGTGCAGGCGAGGGCGCCGGTCGGGAAGCCGTGTAGCATGCGCGCGTCGTGAAGCTCGCCTTCGTCCCGCGCACGACCGAGTTCTACGACCTCTTCTCCCGTGCCGGCCAGAACGCGCTCGAGGCGGCGCGTCTCGCCGAGACGCGGTTTCGCGAGTATCCGAACACGTCGGTGACGCAGGCGGACGTGAAGGCGATCGAGACCGAGGGTGACCAGATCACGCGCGATCTGATCCAACTTCTGAACACGCAGTACGTGACGCCGTTCGACCGGGAAGACATCTTCCAGCTCGCGACTGCGATCGACGACGTCGTCGACCACATCGAGGAGGCGACCGACCTGCTCGAGCTCTACCGCATCGAGCAGCCGGCCAAGCAGGCCATCGAGCAGTGCCGGATCCTCGTCGGCGCTGTGACCTGTCTCTCGCGTGCCCTCGACGGCCTCAAAGGCAGGCGCGGCGTGCAGGACACGCTCGTCGAGCTGAAGGCCTTGGAGGACGAAGGCGATCGGGTCGTTCGCGACGCTATCGCGGCTCTCTTCCAGGACGCCCGGATCGACCCGCTGATCGTGATCCGCTGGAAAGACATCTACGAGGCGCTCGAGGCCGCGCTCGACGCCGCCGAGTCCGCCGCGAATGTCGTCAGGAACGTCCTCGTCAAGAACGCCTAAATCTCCATGGATCTCACGCTCGTCGCAGTCGTCGTGGTGGCGCTTTTCTTTGACTTCACCAACGGCTTTCACGACACGGCCAACTCGATCGCGACGAGCGTCTCGACGCGGGCGCTTTCTCCGCGGCTCGCAGTGGCGAGCGCCGCGGTCCTGAACTTCGCCGGTGCCTTCGTGTCCTTCAAGGTGGCCGCTACGGTCGCAAAAGGAATCGTCCAGCCGGAAGCGATCACCCTCGAGGTGCTCCTGGCCGGGCTCGTAGGGGCGATCACCTGGAATCTGCTCACCTGGTACCTGGGCCTGCCGTCGAGCTCGAGCCACGCGTTGATCGGAGGTATCGCCGGATCCGCAATCGCGGCTGCGGGATTCGACGTCGTCCAGTGGCGCGGTCTGATCGAGAAAGTCGCGATCCCATCTCTCCTGGCACCGCTCTTCGGGGTCTTCGGTGCGGCCGCGATCATGTTTGTCCTCGTCTGGATCATCCGCCGGCGCGCCCCCGGTCTCGTCAACCGGGTCTTCCGGCGGCTCCAGCTCGTGTCGGGGGGCTTCGTCGCGTTCACACACGGGACGAACGACGCTCAGAAGACGATGGGGATCATCGCGCTCGCCCTCGTAGCCGCCGGCGATCTCGACCCCGACTTCAGTCGGCCACCGCTCTGGGTGATCGTGAGCGCCGCTCTGGCGATGGCGGCGGGAACGTACGCAGGCGGCTGGCGCATCATCAAGACGCTCGGGCAGCGGATCGCCAAGCTCGACCCGCCGCAGGGCTTTGCGGCGCAGACGGCCACGGCGGCGATCCTTTTCACAACGGCGCACTACGGCTTCCCGGTCTCGACCACCCACACGGTCAGCGGCTCCGTCCTCGGCGCCGGCGCATCGAGGAGGCTCCGGGCCGTCCGCTGGGGCGTGGCCGGGAACATCCTGCTTGCCTGGATCATGACGATTCCCTGCGCGGGGCTCGTGGGAGCAGGCATGGAGGGACTCACGCGCCTACCCGGTGGCAGCATCCTCGTATTCGTGCTCGCCGCGGCGATTGCGGCGGTCGCATTTCTCGCCCGCTCCTTGCAGACGCGGCGCCTCGCTCCGAAGCCGGCCTAGGCCCGGCGGCCGTTCGACCCGCCGTCCGGGTGTGACGCGTCCGTGAACTCGCGGAACTCACCCGTGATGAGGAAGGCGGTCTGCTCTCCGATGTCGACGGCGTGATCGCCGATCCGCTCGAGACAGCGGGAGACGAGGATCATGCGAAGCCCCCACTCACGGAGCTCCGTTTTTCCTCCAAGCGCGAGGACGTCGTGAACCAGCCTGCGATTCGCCGTGTCGATCAACTCGTCCAGGTCGACGAGGAGCTCGGCTCGTTCGAGGTCGCGGTCGGCGAACGACTCGAGGGCGACGATGAGCATCTCCTCCGCCCTCGTGCCCATCTCCTCGAGGCCCTCGACGAGCGAGGCGTCGCCCTCGAGCGCCTCCGCGAGCTTGACGAGCTTGGCGATCGTGACGCAGTAGTCCGCCGCACGCTCCAGGTGGAGGTTCACGTGCAGCATCGCCAGCACGAGCCGAAGGTCGACCGCGACCGGGGTCTGGCGCGCCAGGAGCTGCTGGATGCCCTCCTGGATCGCGAAGTACTCGCGGTCGACCTCGTCGTCGAACGCGATCACTTCCTGTGCCAGCTCGACGTCCTGGTGCCGGAGCGCGTTCAGAGCGCCCCTGAGCGAGCGCAGAACGAGCTGTCCTTCCTCCTGCAGCGAGCTCTGGAGCTCCTCGAGCTCTTGTTGAAACGTAATCCTCATCCGAATCTCCCCGTGACGTAGCCCTCGGTTCGCTTGTCCGAGGGTTTGGTGAAGATCTTGGGGGTCGTGTCGTACTCGACGAGGATCCCGGTTCGGTCCTTTCCGTCGTCGGACACCTTGACGCTGAAAAAGGCCGTCATGTCGGCTACCCGGGCCGCCTGCTGCATGTTGTGGGTGACGATGACGATCGTGTAGTCGCGCTTCAGCCCGTGCATGAGATCCTCGATCGCCGTCGTCGAGATGGGATCGAGAGCCGAGGCCGGCTCATCCATCAGGATCACCTCAGGCTCGACCGCCAAACATCGCGCGATGCAGAGCCGTTGCTGCTGGCCGCCGGAGAGACTGAGGGCGCTCTCCTTCAGCCGGTCCTTGACCTCGTCCCAAAGCGCCGCCTGCCGGAGCGCTCGCTCCACGAGCTCGTCCATGTTTCCTTTCATGTCGAGCACGCGCGGGCCGAAGGCGATGTTGTCGTAAATCGACTTCGGGAACGGGTTCGGCTTCTGGAAGACCATCCCGATCCGTTTACGTACCTCGACAGGGTCCACGTCCGGGCCGTAGAGGTCGACTCCGTGGTAGCGGACGGTCCCGTGGACGCTCGCGCTCGGGATCAGGTCGTTCATGCGGTTGAAGCAGCGGATGAACGTGCTCTTGCCGCACCCAGAGGGCCCGATGAAGGCCGTGACGAAGTTGCGGTAGATGTCGAGCGAGACGCCTGTGAGAGCAGGGTTTCCGCCGTAAGCGACCTCGAGGTCCGAGATGTCGAAGAGGACACTCCGCATCTCGGGGGGCGGAAGGTCCCGCTCCCGCTCGGCGAGGGATTGCTGGTTCACGCCCCCTATTCTGACGAGTTCGCTCTGGGTGTCGGTCATTGTCACCATCTCTTCTGGTAGCGGTTGCGAAGCCAGATCGCGAAGGCGTTCATGGTGAGGAGGATCGCGAGCAGCACGATGATCCCAGCCGCGGCGAGCAGACGGAACTCCTCCTGCGGGCGTGCAATCCACTGATAGATCTGGATGGGCAGCGCGGTGAAGGCTCCCAGGATCGTGGGGTCGAAGGCGACGTACGTCAGGGCGCCGACTAGAAGCAGCGGCGCGGTCTCCCCAATCGCTCGGGCGAGTGCGAGGATGGATCCTGTGGCGATCCCCGGGATCGCGCCCGGAAGCACCTGCCGCCAGATCACCTGCCACTTGGTCGCGCCGAGTGCGTAGGCGCCCTGTCGGATCGAGTCGGGCACGGCCCGAATCGCCTCCCGGCTCGTCACGATCACGATCGGCAGGACGAGGAGGGTCAGGATCATCGCGGCCGCGAGGAGGACGCGCCCCAAGCCGAGCCCCCGGACGAGGAAGGCGAGCCCGAGGATGCCGTACACGATCGACGGCACCGCCGCGAGGTTCTGGATGTTGATTTCGA
>Ga0307302_10000527_pt1 | contig 16991 bp, 16 predicted proteins | sample ER_DNA_183_FD_194490 | JGI IMG/M metagenome (GOLD analysis project Ga0307302, IMG submission 194490) | Bulk soil microbial communities from the East River watershed near Crested Butte, Colorado, United States - ER_DNA_183 | ecosystem: Environmental > Terrestrial > Soil > Floodplain | place...
TGCGAAAGTCGCCGCGTGGCACTGCTGTGTAGATCTTCTCGGGCACCGTTCGCACGATCTGTAACTCGACCGCACCTGCGGGCGCGCTGGGTACGACCGGAGCAAGCGTTTCGCCGGTGACTTCACGCCAGCGCATGCGGAAGTGCTCGGCGACATCGCTGACTGCCGGGCCCTCGATCTTAGCGCAAGCGTCGTGCCAGCCTATGCCCAAGTCTGGGCGGTTCGGATGGGCGTTCGTGTCGTAGCGGTCGCCCGATTCTGAGGTGAGATCGATCCCGCCTACGAAGGCGACGCGATCGTCGATCACGATCGTCTTTTCGTGGTGGCAGTGCATCGGTCGTTCCTTCGAGTCGAGGCGGCACTGAATCTTGGTGTCTTGGATGAGCTCGTTACGGATCTTCCGTACGTCGCCTCGTGATGGACGAAAGAGCGGCAAAGGCGCTCCGGCCCAGACGAGTACGCGCACGTCCAGGCGCTCGGCGAGTTGCGCGAGAACGCGGCGAAGCACGACCTCCTCACCTACGCGTACGAGTGCGAAGTCCGGTGTGAAGTGCCAGCCTGTCAGGTGGACGTGCGACCGGGCTCGTTCCAGCTCCGCCGCGATGACAGGCAGAGCATGCGCGCCGTCGATCAGAATCTCGACCGCATTGCCCGGGCGCGGCGGAGGGTCTCCCGCCGCCCAGCCGCCGGCGGGAGGGGCCAGCGCGCCGTCGCGTCCGATGCGCCTCAGGCGTCGCTGATGATGGGTGCAGATCAGCCGGCTGAGCTGGTCCCCGAGCCAACACTCGGCCAGAAGCAACGCTTGACGCGGCGACGATCGCAACCGATCGACGCGGGACCTTCCCGGCCGGTTGCCTGAGGCCCTGCTCAAATTCGGCGGTAACGGGCGTCGCTCAGCGAGTAGACCGCGAACGCGATCAGTCCGGTAGCGACGATTCCGAGCAGGAACGGGCCGTAGGAGTGGTGGACGATTTTGGCCAGTGCACCATCGAGGCCGACTGCCTTGCTCGGTTTGTAGTCGATCGCGGCCTTGACCACGAAGATGCCGACAAGACCAAAGACGACCATGCGGGCAAGGTGGCCGAATGTCCCGAGGCGGCTGATCCACTTCTTCACCTGGGGTCCCATTTCCTCGACCTTCGACTCGTCGAGAAACTTCTGCGTGATACCCCGGTAGCCCTGGTAAAGAGCGACTCCGATCAGCACGACCCCGGCGATGCCGACGATCCAGGTCCCTCCAGGCCAGCCCAAGACCCCGGCTGTGGATTTCTTGACGCTGCCCCCGCTCCCCCCACCGGCCCCCAGCAGGATTTCGACGGCGAGGAAGCACATCACGCCGTAAGCAATGCCGCTCGCAAACGCCGCCACGCGGTCGAAGCCCGAGTCCGAACCCTCAGGGCCGTGCCCGATCGCGGCGCGAACCAAGCGCCAGAGAGAGTAACCGCCGAGACCGATCGCGAGGAGCGTGAGCAGGACCTTGCCGAACGGTTGCTGCGCAACCGTGTGCAGCGCACCCTTTTGGTCCGTCAGCTTGCCTCCGTGACCGAATGCGAGCTTGAGGGCGAGAATCCCGATGATTGCGTAGATGAGCCCGCGGGCGACGAAACCCGCCCTTGAGAGCAATTCGAAAGCGGTTGACTGGACAAAGCTCGCGCCCGCTGCTTCGGCGGAGTGGAGGCCTCTCGTTGATGAATCGTGCATTGTTGATTCCTCTCAGATGCCGCGCCGAAAGCGCGGGGAGGTCTTTGGATCATGGCGGGGGGCCGCCCAAGGTCTTCTCCGAAAGGGCTCGCCCGAAACGTCGGCCGGGCGGCGACCTACGAGTCGCCGCGCGGAACGCACACGGTGATGGCACCGGCCTCGACCTTGACCTTGAACGCTTTCACCTTCGTTCGATCCCCTCCGTCGAGCTCGTACAGGACCTTCCGGTTCAGCTTGACCTTCACCGAGCGAGCCTTTGTCGTGTGCGCGAACGGAGACTTGGTAGCCGTCCCGACGGCCGTGCGTGCGATCATGCGACCCCACTCGAGGAGCCCTTCCGCTGTCACGACACCCAGCTCGAGCTTCCCGTCGTCGGGACGCGCATCTTCGAACGCCTCGATCCCGCCGAAGAGATTGCCGACGTTGCCGAGCAGGATGCAGCTCGCTTTGCCCTTGTACCAGCCGACGCCATCCACTTTGATCTCGGTGCGAAAGGGTTTCGAACGCAAGTTCTCCGATCCCGTCCACACGTAGGCAACGCGACCGAACCGCTCCTTTAGACCGCCATCCGCCGCATCTCGAATCATCACGGCATCAAATCCCGCGCCCGCCATGACCGCAAAGCGCTCACCGTTGAAACGGCCAACGTCGAGGCTGCGGCGCTCGCCGCGCAGTCCGACCCCGACGGCCTGCTCGATGTCCTTGGGAATCCCAAGGTTGGTTGCGAACAGATTCGCCGTGCCCGCTGGAATGATCGCAAGGCTCACGGTCGAGCCGGCCAGCACATCGACGCACCGCTGCACCATCCCGTCCCCTCCCCAGGCGAAGACGAGCTCTACCCCTTCGTCGAGCGCCCGTCGAACCTGAGCCGGGGCCTTCTTACTCTTCGGCACCTCACACCATAGGGGGTCGTTGATTCCCTCGGCTTGGAGCACGCGACGAAGCTCGGGTAGCCCACCGCCGAGCGTCTTGCCAGAATGCGCGATGACTGCGACCTTCACCCTTGGCCGCCGACGCTTGCCGGTTTATCGTTTCGAGACTCGGCCGCCGCACCCGCCGTCCGGCACGCGAACACAAGGACGGTCACGGCAGCGATACCGACGATAATTCCACCCGCGACGTCCAGCGGGTGGTGCATGCCGCGATACATGCGCGCGGCGGCGACGAAGGTGACCATCGCCAGAACGAACGTCCAGGCAAACGCCCGAAAAACGCCGCTCGCGAACGTGGACGTGAGCAGGAGGACGAGGCCGCCGTAGACCGCGATCGATGCGGCCGTATGCCCGGACGGGTAGCTGGCGTTGACCGGCAGATGCTCGAGACGAACAACGCGCGGACGATGCGAGTGGACTACAAGTGTCGTGGCGCGGTAGGTCGCCGACTCGACGGCCAGCGCGAACACTGCGAACGCCGCGATTCGCCACTTCCGCAACACGGCGCAAACAAGCGCGATCAATCCGACGACGATCGGCAGCACCACTCCCCCGGCGAGGGTCGAGCCAACGAATGAGGCATCCGTCCGAGACGACGTCCGGTGGGCGGCGAGCCACACATTGACGCGCTCGTCAGCCGCGCCAATGCCCCAGGCATGCTCCACCACCCGAGTCACAAAAAACCCAAGGCCAATCGAGAGGACCGCGATCGCCGCCAGACCGACGAGCATCACGACCGCGAAGACGACCGCCGGGTGAAGATCTCCAAACAAGTCCGCCAACGGTTCTGCCGGCCCCCCTCGGCGCGCACGTAATACAGGGACGGTCCACTGGTCAGCCGACCGCCGGCCAACCGACGGGTCGCTGCGACGCATCAGCGAAAGGCCCGACGTTGCCCGATGTGTTTCCACCTTGGCGATGGGGGCATGTTCCCAACCCTGGAGTTTCGAATCGTTTCCGGTCCGGGAAACGTCGCAGCCCCCATCGGCCAGAGGCTCTTAGAGAGAGAAACCCATCAGATGCCGTTCCTCCTTCTCTTCGTGCTCGCCCTGACAATCGGCTTTGTGGTCGGAGTCGTCGTGTGGCGTTACCCGCGAATCCAGGGGACTCCTCCCGCGCCCACACTCGCTGCCGCCCGCAAGGTTGGTAAGGCGGCTGGGAGACATCGGAACGCCCGCGCCGTCCTGGACGCGCGGCTCAACCCGGCGGCGGCGACGGGTCTTGCACTGACGCTCGCCCTGGCCTTCGTGATCGGTGGAGGCGTGCTGCTTGGAGTGCTCGCGTATCTAGTGCGCACAAACTCTCATCTCATCGGGGTCGACAACAGCGTGGCGAAATGGGGCAACAGTCATGCATCGGCGATGTCGACGCACCTCCTCAACGCCGTCACACAACTCGGAGGCATCTACGCGGTCATCGCGCTCTGCGTCGTCCTCGCGGTCGGGGAGACGATCAGGGAACGGAGCGTCTGGGTCGTTGCGTTCATCGTCGCCGTCATGGGCGGCGAGGAGATTCTGATCGCAACGATCAAGCAGCTCGTCGACCGTGTGCGCCCGACCTTCAATCCCGCCGCCGCGACGCTCGGGCCGGCGTTCCCCAGCGGCCACTCGGCGACGGCTGCTGCTTTCTACGCTACTGCGGCGCTTCTACTCGGTTGGCGGCGCGGTCGTCCGGCGCGAGCGGTGCTGACGGGTCTCGCGGTGGGGATCGCCGTCGCGGTCGCTGCGAGCCGCGTGCTGCTGGACGTGCACTGGCTGACGGACGTGATCGCCGGTCTTTCGCTCGGCTGGGCTTGGTTCGCATTGTGCGCGATCGCCTTCGGGGGCCGGATCCTCCGCTTCGGCGCCGCGGCCGAAACGGCCGCGCGGGTCGCGGACGCCACGGAGGCCGTCGGGGGCGGCTCCGACGGCCCAGCACGCAGACCAATGGTCTCCGCTCGGTCGCCGGACGCCTCGAACTAGCCGAGAGCCCCAACCCGCGCCCCCCGCCAGCTGACACTCCCGCCGAAAACGATGGCGGCTGCGCCGCGCACGCCCGCCTCCTGTCTCGCGAAGATCGCGTTTCTCTTCGGAAACGAGCTGCGAACAGGACCCCAACCGCGTCTTCTACCGTGCAGCAGGCGAGCCGAAAACGATTTAGGAGATGCCGAACGCCTCACACACGTCTTTGGGGGGCATTCGTACTTCCCGCAGCCGACCGGTGGCTGCGGGGATTGGCAAAGAGGCAGGTCCGTGCCATCATCGACTCCCAGGCGACGCGCAGCAGATCAGCAGCCTGTTCAGACCCAAGTCATGACCGAGACTCGCAGAACGACGATCGAGGAGGCACAGCGCGTCGGAGACGCGATCGGTGTCGACTGGGACCGCTTCGACCTCGAGCAGTTCCGGCACGGCATGGACGTCGAGTTCGAGCACGGCGCCCATGACCCGCAGACGGACGTCACCGGAGACGACCCGATCATCACTGGCAAGATTGCCCTGGCGCACATGAAGGAGTTTCCGGATTACTACGAGCGCCTCGAAAAGATGGAACAGGAAGCGGAACGCGAGTGGGCCGCAAAGAAGCTTTGAGCGACAGCCTCGACAACGAGCAGCGCAAGACCCTCGAGCAGATCGTGGACCATCGCTCCGGCGCGAACATCGAGTGGCGTCAGGTCCGAGCCTTGCTCGAGGCGTTGGGGACGGTAACCGAGGAACACAATGGCAAGGTCAGGGTCACCGTCGGCGGAGTGAGCGAGGTCTTCGAACCGCCGCGCGAGAAGGACGTCGACGAGGAGCTGCTCTCCGATCTGCGGCGCATGCTGGCCCGGCGCTCGTAGAGGTCGCCCGCAGAGAAATGACGGAGACCTCGCAGGCAGGGATGTTCGCGCTCGGCACGCCGTCACACGCCTATCTCGAGTTCGATGCACACGAGGGAGCTGGTCCGAGACTCGTCACCGCGATCGCCTCGCTGCGCGAGCCACGCACGACAATGGGCGGCGTCAACCTCGTCACCGGCTTCCGTCCCGACCTCTGGCGTGCGATCGCACCCGACGACTCGCCACGAGACCTTCAGGGTTTCGACGCGGACCTCGTGGGCGCCGGGGGCTACCGGATGCCGGCGACACAGCACGACGCCGTCCTCTGGCTGTCGGGAAGCGCATACGACGTCGTCTTCGAAACCGCTCGTGCGGCAATCGCCGCGCTGCACGACGTCGCGACGGTCGCGGACGAGACTTCGAGCTGGCCGTACCAACACGACCGAGATCTCACCGGGTTCATCGACGGCAGCGAGAACCCGACCCTGATCGAAGCGCCGGAGTTCGCGGTGATCGGGGCGGGCCCGGGCGCAGGCGGCACGATCCTCCTGCTCCAGAAATGGAGCCACGACACCGCTGCCTGGGAATCGCTTTCAGTGACGGAACAAGAGCAGGTGATCGGCCGGAGGAAGGACGACAGCGTCGAGCTCGAGGACAAGCCCGATGACTCTCACGTCGCTCGGACCGACCAGGACGTCTTCGGCAAGATCTTTCGCCGCAACATGCCCTACGGAACCGTGACCGACCACGGCACGATGTTCGTCGGATTCAGCTCCGACCAGCGCCGGCTCAGCGAGATGCTGGAGAACATGGCCGGGCTCAAGGATGGCCTTCGTGACGCGCTGACGAAGTACACCCAGCCCGTCAGCGGCGCGTATTACTTCGTCCCGTCGAATCAGAGCCTGGCGCGCCTCGGCGTCGATTTGGTCTAAGGCCAGCGGAGTTGTAACCTCTTTAAGGCATGTCGATGTTCTCGCCCCCCGGAGCACGAACGCTCGGACGAGTGCTGCCCCCCTGGTGGCTGTTTCTCATCACCGGCGTCGGCTGGACCCTCGTGGGCGCGATTCTCCTCCGCTTCGACTACTCGTCCGTCAAGGCGATCTCGATCCTCTTCGGCATCGTCGCAATCGCCGCCGGCGTCTTCGAGCTCGGCGGGATGATGCTCTCCCATGGCTGGTGGAAGTTCCTCCACCTGATCCTCGCGGTTGTCTTCATCGTCGCCGGAGTCGTGTCGTTCATTCATCCCGGCAACACATTCGAGGCACTCGCAGCTGTGATCAGCTTCTTCCTCATCTTCGCCGGGACGTTCGACATCATCATGTCGATCTCCGCGCGGCGTGAGATCGAGGTCTGGTGGCTTCAACTCATCGGCGGGATCATCGAGCTCGCCCTCGGCTTCTGGGCGGCCGGTTACTACGGTCGCAGCGCCGTGCTCCTCGTTGCCTGGGTGGCCGCGTATACGGTCATCCGTGGTGTGACGGAAATTGTGCTCGCTTCCCGCATCCACCAGATTCAGCACACCGCCGCTGCCTGAGCTCAGGCGCGGACCTGTTCCTGAGCCTGCTGCCGTCCTTTCTTGGTGAGCATTTGCATCATCTGTCCGAAGCCGAAGGCCCAGGCCATGACGATGATGCCGAGCACGACGTTCCAGATCGTCATCACCGAGTCCTGGGTGATCGAGAACGCCGCGATGTCGCCGCTGGCGGCCCGGCCCCGCAGCGTTGCCACATCGAGTGCCTGAGTCTGCCCAACGCCACCGGGCGTGAGCGCGAAGACACCGGAGAGCATGTGGGACGAGGCCACCAGGAAGACCGTGAACGCGGTAATCGGAATGCTGAAGGCGGCCATGAAGACGACGTTGACGCCGACCCTGCAGCCGTACGACGCCGCCGACGGCGCCGCGACTTCCTTGGCGTAACGCCGCCAGTCCCGGAAGATCGCCGCGCCCTGCTTCGCCTTATGCCACTGGTTGACCAGCTTGGGCTTGAGCCGCGGCCAGAGGAAGTAGAGGACAACGATCAACCCGACGATGATGAGCAACACGAGCACAGGATGAGAGGCGAAGAAGCCTCCGGTCTCGTCCGAGGGACTCCCTTTCGAGACGCTCCGGGGACGAAAGATCCCAAGACAGATCACGATCACGACGCTCGCGGCGGTGAAGAACAGGGACTGGACGACGGTCGCCGACGTCACACCGGCAACCGACGAACCTCGGATGCTTTTACGGAAGATGCCGATCATCGCCGCCGTCCCAGCCTGCGCGGGAGTGACTGCGTTGATCGCCGTCCCTCCCTGCGACGCGCCCCAGGCGGTCTTGAACGAGAGCTGCGAATTCGGATACGCCGCGCGCAGGATGTTCCGCCACCCGAGGCCGATGAACGCGGACTCGGCGGTCTTCAGCCCGAGGGCAAGCACGAGCCAGTAGAACGACAGGTCGCCGATCCGTCCGAGGACGCCCTCGACCCAGTCCCAGAATTGACCAAGGACGTTCGCGAGCAGCACGCCCCGCGCATCCTAGGGCGGTGTCAGCCGGGGTTCCAGTGAGCTGTCTCACGAGATCGGCGAGCGGGTCGGTGGCAGGACACGCCGTCGCAGGCCGTACGCGCCGCCGGCGCGCGAGCCATGTTCGCTGAGACCTGACCGGACCAGGGGACCTGACCCGGATGTACCCGGGCGCGAACGGGCGCACCCTAGGGCAATGTCGCGTCACACACCTCATCCCCTACAGGAGAAGCAGGAGCGTCATGTCCTCAACAACGGTGGCCGCGCAAATCAGGCTCAATCGAGTTACACCTTCACACTGTCGAGTCGTACTCGACAACCCGCCGCTCAACCTCATGGGTCCGGAATTCGTTCTGCAGATCCGAGACATAGTCACGGAGCTCGAGAACGACGACCGAGTGAAGGTGGTGGTCTTCGAAAGCGCCGTCGACGGCTTCTTTCTGAATCACTCCGACTTCCTCGCGAACTTTGAGGATCTGACGAGCATCCCGCAAGGCCCGACCGGGCTCGAGGCATGGCCCGATGTCCTGGTGCGCTTGACGCGCGCTCCGTTCGTTTCGATCGCGCTGATCCGCGGGCGGGCGACCGGCAACGGCAGTGAGCTCGCGCTCGCGTGCGACATGAGCTTCGCGAGCCGCGAGAAAGCGCTCTTCTCGCAGTGGGAAGTGGGCGTCGGCCTCGTCGCTGGTGGAGGGCCCATGGCGCGATTGCCGCGGGTCATGGGACGGGGACGTGCTCTCGAAGTGCTCCTGAGCTCAGATGACATCCGTGGCGCCGATGCCGAGTTCCTCGGCTACGTGAACCGTGCGCTACCGGATGCCGAGCTGGACGATTTCGTCGGCGCACTTGCAAGCCGGATCGCCTCGTTTGACAAGTGGGCGATCGCGAACACTAAGCGCCTCGTCAACGAAGCCAGCCTGCCGCCCGACGTCGAAATCAGAGCGGGCTGGGACGCCTGCATGGCCTCCGTCAAGCGACCAGCGGCGCAGGAAAGCATCAAAGCGCTCCTGGACCAAGGGCTTCAGAAGCCTGGAGACTCGGAAAATCGGCTCGGATTCTACGTCGGGCAGCTCAAGGCCGAACGCTGAAATCCGAACGGCCCACCTCACTCTCTGAAAGGAAGCACACGACCATGGACTTGCTCACCATCGCGAAGAACATCGCTGACCGCGTCGAGGCCGAGTCGGCAAAACAAAAGGTGCCCGTCGCGGTTACCGTCATCGACACCCACGGCAACGTCGTTCTCACCCACCGCATGACCGGAGCGCCCGCGTTCTCCCTCGAGCTCGCCGAGCGAAAGGCCTACACGTCCGCCCTCGTCGGCGTGCGTACGGCTGACCTCGTCCCCCTCGTGCAACCAGGCGCGGCCCTCTATCCCCTCCTCGCCGTCTCTGGCGGCAGATACTCCGCGATGGGCGGCGGCGTCCCGTTCACCAGCGAGGGCCAGGTAATCGCCGGCGTCGGAGTCAGCGGCGGAACGACGGAAGAGGACATTGCCATCGTCGAAGCGGCGATGAGATAAGTCGTAGCTACCGAGCGCGTAGCTGCCCCAGTGTCGGTCGATGGGCTTGGTCGTCGTTGCGCGCGGGCCGAAGAGAGTCGCCACCGGCCGTACCTGAAGTACTCCTCGACGATCTTGCCGTCCAGCCAGTGGGCAATGGTTGAGCAGACGACTTCGAACGACTGTCCGGCTGCTCGCGGCGGAGCAGCACGAGTGCTAACGCCGGTGAGATAACCACCGAGAGAAGTCCGGCGGCCACGAGACCGGCGGCGCTGGCCCCACTGACCACGCCGAGCTGGAGCCCGATCTGCGTGGCGGCGACCGTGAACGTCAACGAGGTGGCTTGCAGCACGCCGGCGATTACCCAGCGCGAACGACCGAGCAGTCGCACGTACACGATCGCCGGCAGCCCGCGTACGAGGTAGATCGCGAGGAGGAACAACGGCACTCGCGCCACGGTCGACACGCTGGCAAACAGCGCGTTCAGGTCAAAACGAAGGCCGCTCGTGACAAAGAACACCGGGATGAACACGCCGAACCCGGCCGCCTCGAGCTTCAGGCGAAACTGCGGATGGGTCATCACCTTGTCGCGGTCGATCAACGACAGCAATGCGCCAGCCGCAAACGCTCCAAGGATCGTCTCTAGCCCGACTACGTCGGCAAGTGCGGTGAACCCGATCAGCAGCACGAACGCCGCACGAACACGGATCTGCGCGGTCGTGTCCTGGAGACGCCGAAGGACGCGTGAGAGGCTGATGGAATGCTCGACACCGGCGATCGCTACGCCCACCAGCACTACGACCAGCCCGAACAGGCCGAGTAGAACTAGCGTCCCGGCGGTGCTGGTCGAGCCATTGCCCGAGAAGAACAGCGACAGCAAGATGATCGCCCCGAACTCCGCGATCGAGGCCGCGGCGATCACCAGCTGACCAAAGCTCGAGCTGATGTTGTCTGAGTCCTTCAGCACCGGGACGATGACGCCCAGTGAGGTGGAGACGAGCACGATCGCCACAAATAGCGGTGACTTGACAAAGCCACCCGCCTTCAAGCCCAGGCCGAGGATGATCGCGATCGCGAACGACAGCGCGAACCCGACCCCGGTCAGCTTGAGGATCCGGCCGCGTAGGCGCGCGACGCCGACCTCCAGGCCTGAGAGGAACAGCAGGAACGCTAGCCCGACGAGAGCGAGGATCGAGACGGGCAGATCGGGCTTGACCCAGCCCAGCCCGGACGGGCCGATAACGATGCCGAGCACGATCTCGAGCCCGATCGGAGGCAACCCGAGCCGCGGGAAGAAACCAAGCGCGAGCGGGGCGAGCAGGCCGACGGCGACGACGATCAGCAGATTCGTGAAGTGCACGGCGGGCAGGTCGACGTCCCAGATTCGTTACCGGAACTCATGGAGCGATGCGATTGGCGACGTTGTGCTAGGTGACTCGTCCCGCGGTCACGCCGTCACCATCGCCTTGGCGGCGATGAACTCGAGGAGAGCGCTGTTCACTTCGTCGGGGAAGGTCCAGCAGATGTTGTGCGGGCCGCCCTCGACCGGGATGAGCGTGCAATCGGCGATCAGCGCCGGCAGCCGCGCGTCGGTCGAGTCGAACGGGAGGATCCGGTCCTCGGTGCCGTGCATGACGAGCACGGGAACGTCGATCTTCGACAGGTCACCGCGGAAGTCGGTCAGCCAACTGTCGACGCACGCATAGCTCGCATAGGGTGACGCGCCGGCGGCGACGTTGAAGCTCGCCTGCCAGGCACGGTCGCTGATCCGGCTGCCGCCGAGGACATCGACGTTGTAGAAGCTGTTGAAGAAGTCCTCGAAGAAGGCGTAGCGGTCCTTGACGATCGCCGCCTTGATCCCCTCGAACACCCCCCGGTCGACGCCCTCGGGGTTGTCGTCGGTCTTGAGCACGAACGGCGGGATCGTCCCGAGCAACGCCGCCTTGAGCACGCGCTTCGACCCGTACGTTCCCAGATAGCGGACGACCTCGCCGGTGCCCATCGAGAAGCCGACGAGCACGACGTCGGTGAGGTCGAGGTGCTCGAGCAGCACGTTCAGATCGGCAGCGAAGGTGTCGTAGTCGTAGCCGACGGTCGGCTGGCTCGAGCGGCCAAACCCACGCCGGTCGTAGCTGATGACGCGATGACCGCTCGCGAGCAGCTCGCGTTCCTGACGTTCCCACGAGTTCCCATTGAGCGGGTAGCCGTGGATCAGAACTACCGGCTGGCCGCTGCCGTGATCCTCGTAGTGGATCTCGATCGGAGCGTCGTTCTCGTTTCCAACAGCGATGCGGGGCATGCTCATTCCTCCCTTGTCGTGAGTCCTGATGCGGTCATGGCAGCAGCTTGCGCGTCGGGCAGCCCCGTCGCGCCCATGGAGCCCCTGGTCCCTCGCCTGGTCTGCGGTTCCGCTGGCTAGGCCGGTGCGCCGGTGCGTGCGGCGTCGGGCAGCTTGTCGCGCAGCTGCCTGCGGGAGCCGACGCCGAGCTTCGTGAACACCTTGTGCAGGTGCCACTCGACCGTGCGCGGGCTGAGGAAGAGCTGCGCGCCGATCTCCTGATTTGTCTGTCCGTCCGTGGCGAGTCGCGCGATCTGCTCCTCCTGCGCGGTGAGCTGGTCGCGTGTCTCGTCACTCCGTTTGCGCACCTTCTCGCCGGTCGCGAGCAGCTCGCGGCGGGTGCGCTCGGCGAATGCGTCAGCGCCGAAGTTGATGAACATCTCATAGGCGGTGCGGAGCTGTCCGCGCGCGTCCACCCGGCGGTTCTCACGCCGTAGCCATTCGCCGTAGACCAGGTGCGCGCGGGCGAGCTCCGGCCGGAGCGGCGTACGGCCGAGCCGAGTGATCGCCTCGAGATACAGGGCCTCCGCTGCCTCGTCCTCGCTCACCAGCGCCCGTGAGCGCGCCACGATCCCGAGTCCCCACTCGGAGCCGCTCGCGCTCGGGGCCTCGACGAGTCGCTCGAGGGCCTCGGCGGCGTGGTCCGAGTTCCCGCTACGGACGCAGGCCTCGACCAGCTCGGCTAGCGCCCAGTCGGAGATGAAGAGCTCGCGCGCGGCATCACTCGCCTGCCGCGCTGCGACGAGCGCCTCCCCGTAGCGGCCAAGGCCGTTGAAAAGGACGGCGGTTGCCCAGCGCGCGAACTGGACGCCGAGGCCCTCGCCCCAAGCGGTGGCGTTCTCGATCGTTGTCGTAAGCAGCGCGGAGGCCTCGGCTTCGCGCCCCTGGTAGGCCGCGAGCAGCATTCCGCCGTAGGAGGCGATGCGAATGCCGGTCGCGCCCGTGACCGCATCAGCCTCTGCGATGACCGAGCCGGCTTCGCCGAAGTCGCCGCTCCACGTGACGACGATCCCCTTGCCCTGTAGCGCGGTCGCGAGCTGTGCCAGCGCTCCGGCGTCACGGGCCAGCTGCACTTGTCGGGTGCTGACCGCGTTCCAACTATCCACGTCCCAGAGCGCCGCGGCGGCGGTCGCGGCCATCGCCCCGAACTGGAGTACTTTCCCATCGTCGCCAAACGCGCTGACCGCCTTCCGCAGCGTCGGCGCCGCCTCTCCAAGTCCCTCCGCGACCAGTTGCGCGAGGCCGTCCAGGAGGAGATCGGACGCAACCGGCTCGTGCGCCGGCGGAGGCGCGGAGCGGACGGCCCGCGAGACGTCGCGCAGCGTGCCGGCGCGCGCAAGCTCGCCCGCAGCCAGGGCGGCGCCCCACGCCTCGAGATAGGTCTCGCGCGCGAGGTCGACGTCGAGCGGCTCGAGCTGCCCCGCCGCCTGAAGCAGCTGCGCAGCGCCAATGCCGAAGCTCGAGGCCGACGCGATCCGCCCGAACAAGAGATCGACGCGTGCGCGCTGAAACTGGTCCAGCGGCCCCGCTTCGGCCGTGGCCAGCATCTCGAGCGCCGCGTCGAACGCACCGGCCTCGAGGCTCGCTTGTGCCGCCGCCAGCGTGCGCTCGGCGCGCAGCGCCGGGTCGACTGTCAGCGCAACGGCGCGCTGCAGGAACGCCGCTGCGGCGGCGATCCCGCCGCGAGCTTGAGCCCGGTCAGCCGACAACTCGAGTTCGAGTGCCACCTCCTCGTCTGGCGCGAGCGCCGCATGAGCCCGATGCCAAGCGCGGCGATCAGGATCGCGCTCAGCATCGGTGGCCTCTGCCAGCGCCTGATGCGCGTTTCGACGCGTGTCGGGGGACGCAGCACCATAGATCGCCGACCGGAGTAGCGGGTGGCGGAACGTGACTCGCGTACCGACAGCGACGAGGTCGGCCGCTTCGGCAGGAGCAGCCGCTTCGATCGGAAGGCCAATCACGGCAGCGGCTTGCCAAAGGAGCATTGGGTCGCCCGTCGGTTCGGCCGCACCGAGGAGCAACAGCCGTTGCGTCGCCTCGGGTAGCTGGTCGACTCGACGCCGAAAGCTCGCCTCGACGCGGCTCACAAGCGGCAACGAATCCGCCACCGCAAAGCCGCCGGCGAGACTCGCCGACGAGACACCGCGAGGCAGCTCAAGCAACGCGAGCGGGTTGCCGCGTGCCTCGTCGATGATCCGCTGACGGACCCGCTCGTCGAGCCGTCCTGGAGTCGACGAGGCGAGCAGCTCGCGTGAGTCGACGTCCGACAGTCGCCGTAACGCAAGTTCCGGCAGCCCGGCCAGTTCGGTCGGTTGGTCCTGGTCGCGGTCGGCAAACAGCACGATCACCGACTCCGCCTGGAGACGCCGTGCCACGAACGACAGGACCTGAGCCGAGCAGCGGTCGAGCCATTGCGCGTCATCGACGACGCAGATCAGCGGCTGGGGTTCTGCCGCGTCCGAGAGCAGTGTCAGCACCGCGAGACCGACGAGGAAACGATCGGGGCGCGGACCCGACATCAAGCCGAGAGCCGTTCGCAGCGCATCACGTTGGGGCGCCGGCAGCCTCCCGAGACCGTCGAGCAGTGGCATGCACAGTTGATGGAGGGCCGCAAACGGAAGCTCCATCTCCGATTCGACGCCTCCGGCACGGATGAGCCGGCACCCCTCGCACAACCGGGAGGCGTAATCCAGTAGGGCCGTCTTACCCATGCCGGCCTCCCCACGCAAAACGAGGGCGCCGCTCTCTCCACGGCGCACCGCGCTCAGCAATTCATCGAGCCTCGCACACTCGGTGGCGCGGCCACGAAGCACCGGTCCCCCGACCCCAGGGACACGGACCAGGCCGGCCACTCCGGGTCTTCCTCCCCGATCCGCTCCTCGCGCTCCCCTTGCCTTCTCGGCGCTCGCGCTCTCTGTTCCGGTCTCGCTACGGATCTGGACGTTGCTCACTGCTGTTCCAATAAGCCGCCGCCGCGCCAACTCAAGCCCTGAGTGGGAGAATCGAGAACTCCTCCCGATCGGGGGCCCGTGGTTCGGCAACGACTCACCGCTTTGCAGGAGCGGGATCTGGTGATCGCGGCCGAATGCGGCGACTCCGACGCCTGCCAGAAACTGGTCGAGGCGTTTTTGCCGGCGATCGGCGATCTCGCCCGCAGCTTCAAAAACAGCAGGGTCGAACGCTTGGAGCTCCTTCAGGAGGGCGTCGCCGGCCTGCTCATCGCTGCGCGGCGCTACGACACCACGCTGAATACACCCTTCTGGGCCTACGCCGCTTTCTGGGTCCGCAAAGCGATGCAGGAGCTCGTCGCCGAACTGGCACGGCCGGTGGCACTCTCGGATCGCGCCGTCCGCGAGCTTGCACAGCTCAGGAGAGCCCGCAGCGAACACCTCCAGATGCACGGCGTCGAACCCACCACCGACGAGCTCAGCCGTGCGACCGGCCTGACAGCGCCGCAGCTGGAACGCCTGCAGGCGACCGAGCGCACGCCGCGCAGTATGGAGGAACAGCTGACCGACCGGGATGAAGCCACGGCGACCATCGGCGACACGATCGTCGATCCCACCGCCGAGCAGGCCTACCAGCAGGTGCTCGACGCCTTTGAGATCCGTGACGTACGCGACCTGACCGAACAGCTCGACGAACGTGAGCGCATCGTGATCCGGGCCCACTACGGACTCGGCCAGGACGCTCAGACGCTCAGCGAGATCGGCGCCGGGCTTGGGCTGACCGCCGAGCGCGCCCGGCAGATCGAAGCCGCTGCGCTGAGCAAGCTGCGCGCAGCGCTCTCCCAATCCGCCCCGGTCCGATGAGCTGCGATTTGAAAAGGCGGCGTGCCGGCTTATTACAGATCATGCGGACACGCAGCACGATGTCTGGATCGATGACCAATGAGCTCTGACGACACAGCACTCCGGCACAACGCCCTCGTCTACGAGTCGAAGGACGAGTACCTCGCACGCGCGGTGCCCTTCCTCAAAGCCGGCATCGAGGCGGGCGAGGGAGCGGTTGTGGCGCACACGAAGCCGGGGCTCGCGATGATGCGCGAGGCGCTCGGCTCCGAAGCCGCGCGTGTGACCTTCGTCGACGTCAGCGCCGCCTACACGCGGCCGGCGCGAACACTCGCCGCCTACCACAAGGTCTACGTTGAACAGCTCCGGAAGACCCCGACGCTGCGCGCAGTCGCCGACGTCCAGTTCGGGCCTGATCCCGACGAGTGGGACCTATGGACTGGGTATGAGGCGGCATTCAACCGCTCCTTCGGCCACCTGCCGGCCTGGGTGCTCTGCTCCTACGACGCGAACGGCACCCCGGATCCGATCATCGAGGGCGTCTGGCAAACGCACCCCGAGGTCGTCGCCGGCCACGGCTGGGACAGCAGCGACCGCTACGAGGACCCCGACCACCTCCTGCGTCGTCTCACGCCGGCGCCGGCGCCGCTCACAGGCCTGCGGCCGATCCCGTTCGCCCGCGGCGCCGAGGAACTCCGAGAGCAGCTCGCTCGCGAACTCGCCGCGGCCAAGATAAGCGAAGCGCAATCACTCGACCTGCTGCTCGCCGCCACCGAAATCGCGAACAACGCGATGCAACACGGCGGCGGCATTCAAGAAGTCCGTGTCGGACACGCCCGAGGACGATTCGTCTGCGAGATCGTCGACCGAGGCGACGGCTTCGACGACCCCGCGGCCGGCTATCTCGCGCCACGCGAGGGAATCGGTGCCGGCCTCTGGGTCGCCCGGCAGCTGACCTGGTCGACCGAGTTCTTCCACTCGCCGACCGGATTCACCACACGCATCTGGCTCTAGGTGCGGGCGCGATCGGTGGACTGACGCTTCGCGCGGCGGCCTCACGCGACCAGGTAGGTCTCGTAGACCACGCTGCCCGGTCGGCGGGCCGCGACGCTGATGAAGACGCCCTTGTTCAGCCAGTCGAGTTCGCGGCACGCGGTCTCGATCTGGGTGGAGGTTCGGAAGGTGTACTCGCTCGCGTCGACGTCCTCACCGCGGGCGAGACGTGCGAGAACCTCCGCGCTGCCGTGGCGCACGCCCCGTGATTGCACATAGAGGAGTGCGCCGCCGTCGGTCTGCAGCGTGTAGCGGATGTCTCCGAGGGCGGTCCCGTCCGGCAAGACGATCTGCCAGTCGGCACTTACGCCTGGCAGCAGCTTCCCTTTCAAGTCAGGCCCGTCGAAGGTGCCGCCGATCTGCGGCACGATGCGCC
>Ga0307302_10000531_pt1 | contig 16967 bp, 12 predicted proteins | sample ER_DNA_183_FD_194490 | JGI IMG/M metagenome (GOLD analysis project Ga0307302, IMG submission 194490) | Bulk soil microbial communities from the East River watershed near Crested Butte, Colorado, United States - ER_DNA_183 | ecosystem: Environmental > Terrestrial > Soil > Floodplain | place...
GGTCACCCTCGACCCCGCCGCCTGAGTCGGCCGTCACCGAACTACCAGCACCACGCCGATCGGATCCCGGGCTCCGCCCGGACACTGCCCCGTACCTGCTCATCGAGGATTTTCGGATCAGGATGAGGTCCTGGCATATTGGCGCAGGTCACGTCTGCCACCTCTCACGGGCGGCCTAATACTTTAGCCGATCTTGCTTTCATGGGTCGGGTGTTTCTGCCTTCGCAGAGCGATTCTTAAGGGGGGGGTATGTATAGAGCTTACGTTAATAGAAGTGGCGGAGGCAACGGGACGAGCTAAGTTCTATTTACAAACGCTTCACAATATGGCACATTGTAGCTCGCCGCATTCATACGAGATGGCCTCACCAGGGAGGGAAGCTACGGACCCGCAGTGGAGAGAGCCCTTCAGATAAAGCGAGAGCGCGATGCTGGGCGGGGAGCCCAATCGCGGTCAGCCCCTGCGTCCAAGCCGAAGAGATGTCCGTGGTGTGAGCAGACGCTGTACGACCACCAGGTGGTGGACGATATCATCCTCGAACACACAAGCATGTGGTGGCCTATCGATTGCGTGGGCATCGGCGAGCGCTACTCCGCTGGAGTGACGGACGAAGCTGCGAAGCGGCGAATGTGGGCACAGGTGCCCGCCGGTTACTAGCTGAGGGTTCAGCGCGGCAACCGGCACGAGCCCTTCGGGCTCCTGCCCACGAGGCAACGTTATCGGGACGAGCCGCACCCTCCAAGCGAGCTAGAGCCGTCGCCGTCGCCGTCAGGTGGGAGGGCCGTCGTTCTTACCGGCCGTGCCACTCGCGTGCCATAAGCAGCGGGCACGAGTTCCCTGAGTCAACCCTAGGCTGCGGGTTCTTGGGCCAGCCGTTGTTCTGCGCGGTGGTGGTTGATGTCGTAGGGCCGGCCGGTATGCCAGCAGACCCAGATCACTCGTAGCCAGGCGCGCATCAGGATGCGGATGGCCTGGGGGTGGCGCTTGCCGCGCCGGCGGGCTTGCCGGTACAGGTGGGCTGCCCACCGAGAGGCGTGGCGGCTGTTGTCGGCGAAGATGCCCAGGGCGTTGCGGGCACGGGTATTGGCTGCCCAGCGGAACTGGACCACGGCGCTGTTGCCGGACTGCTTGGTGACCGGGGTGGCGCCAACCTCGGCAGCGGCGGCGGAGAGGTCACCGGTCCGGTCCAGGATCGGGCCGACCTCGGCCAGGACCTGGGCCAGGTTGATCTGGCCGATGCGAGGCAGCGGCTGGAGGACCGTGGCCTTGGGATGCTCGCCCAGGGCGGCGGCCAGGGCCCGACCCAGGTCGGCGAGGCTGCCAAGCAGGCTGCGCAGCAGCCGGACCTGGATGCGGATGCAGTCGGCCAGGACCTCGGGATCGAGCTGGTCGACTGCGACCGGGGCGGCCCGCAGCCGGTGAAGCAGCTGGGCTGGGGTGCGCCGGCCGCTGTAGCCGTGGCGGCGTAGGAAGGCGGCCAGGCGGGCCTCGCCCAGCCGCTGGGCGGCCTGCGGGGTGGGATAACGCTCCAGGAAGTCCAGCGCGATGTCGCTGTCCAGGCGGGCAAAGATAGCCTTGGCGCCTGGCCAGTGGGCCTCCAGCAGGGCGCTGAGCTGGTTGGTGGCAGTGGTCTTGGCCTCCAGGTGGTCGGTGCGCAGGCGCGAGATGGCCTGCAGGTGACGGGTGGCGGCATCGGTGGGTTGCAGGCGGCGCAGCCGGTGGCCATCGGTGCGCAGGTAGTCGGCCAGCTTGAAGCTGTCACCGGGGTCGGACTTGGCCTTGGACGCTCCCCAGCGGGGTCGGGCGGCGTTGAAGCTGTTGGGGTGGATCGGGACCACGGGGTGCCCGGCGGCCAGGAGTCGGTCGACCACGATCCCGCTGGTGGCCTCGATGGCCACCGCAAGGTCGTCGGGTCGGCCGTGGCCGGCCAGTCGGGTCATGGCCTGGTGGATGCCGGCCTCGGTGTGGGCCAACCTCCAGCGATCCACCAGCTGGCCGGTGTCGTCGATCACGGTGACGTCGTGTCGCTGGCTGGCCCAGTCCCATCCGACGTACATGTCGCCTCCTCCCCGGTTGGGCAACCGTGGTTCACTGCTCGGTGTCGAGGCCCTGTCGCCGCTTGCTCACTGTTCGGCCCTCGGTCGGGCATTTCCCTGAAGGCGGTCACGGGGCCTCGGCCCGTCGGAGGCGGCGGTACTCGTGCCGGCTGTCAAGCAGCTCGCGGTATTGGCCGTCCCCCGACGGTCACCGAGAAGTGCGGCCCACGCTCGCACTGGCCGCTAGCAGGATGGTGGACCAGTGAGCGGTATGCAGCGGTCAATCACGGTCACTCAAGACAACCGTTGCGCTGGGCTCCGGCTCCCTGACCTGGGGTGGGGGAGGAGCCCGAAACTGCATGGCATGCAAGGGGTCAGGGGCTCAAATCCCCTCAGCTCCACCAGGCACAACGCAACTTCTCCCCTGCGCTCTGAGCGTCATTTGCCAGAAGCGCTACCCGCGCCGTCGTCGGTAGCGTGGCCCAACTCCGGAGCCCAGCCGCAGGGGCATGGTTCCAACTCGGCCGTGTCGAGTGGCTGGAGCCAGACCCGGAACCCACGGACGCCGGGGCCGCTTGGGCGTGATGTCGGGAGTCACCTAGTTTGTGGACGACCACACGGCCGGGCGGGATCTCGGATGGCTTGGGATGGCGTACAGGTAGTCCTCGGGCTTGTGCGGCATCGTCACCTCCCTCGCCAGGCGATGCCATAACGGCGCCAGGCGTTGCGCAAGGTGTTGTGGTGGGGCCGGCTTGACGCCAAGATGAGCCCGACCCCGCTTGGCCGACGAACACGGAGGTTCGATATGGCCGTCTCCCGAGGGTTCCTGTCCCGCCTGCTGCTCGCCGTCGCGGTGGTGGCCGTCCTGCTTCTGCTGATGGCCTCCCCGGCGCCAGCGTCCACCGTCACCTTTGCCGCCCCGACCACCCCCGGCTTTTTCATCACGATCACCTGCAACAGCGGTGAGCAGTTCGTCAGCGGCACGGTCGCGTTCTACCCCAAGCAGGGCGCACCCCGACCCCTGAAGACGCTGGCCCTGGAACCGGTCTACGATGTGACTGGCAGCTACTATGCCGGTGGGGGGGCCACTACCCCCCACGGTGCCCGCTGGTACAGCGCCACGGCCACCTGTGAGCCGCGGCCCGGGGTGACGACCACCACCGGGAACCTCTAGCTGCCGGTCAGGTTCGACCTCGGTCATGGTGGGGGCGGCGGCACCCCGCCGCCGTGCAGCACCAGGCGCTGGCGCTGGAGGTCGACCCGGGACGCCCACGACGCCCTGCCAGCGGGCGGCGGTGGTGTCCAGCACGACCGCCTGGTCGGCCCGGGCCCGGTCCACAGGCGGGCGCCGGGGCCGTCGTGGGGCCGCGAGACTGCGGTCAGCAACGGTCAACCACGGTGCCCAACGGACAACCAAACCTACAGCTCGCCAGCTGTAATCAGCCTTGATGGGACCGTAGGTCCGTATATGGCATGCAAGAGGTCAGGTGTTCAAGTCAGCGGCGCCGGCGGGCGGGGTCGGTGGCCGCGGTGAGGGCCGCGACGGCTTCGGGACCTGGGCGTGCGTAACGCTGCAGCGACCGGAGGCTGGTGTGGCGGCTCTTGGCCATCAGCAACGGCAGGCTCACGTTCTGCTCGGCCAAGTGAGTGAGGGCCGAGTGGCGCAGCTGATGCAGGGTCCACCCGCCCGAGGCTTGACGGAATAGTGCCTCGGCACGACGATAGCTCAGCCGGGCCCGGCCGGTGTCGGGGCAACGGTCGACGGCGGCGGGCGCGTGAGCCGGGACGGGGGCGCGGTCGGCTAGGAACAGCGGCCCGCGGGCACGCCCGGCGATCAGCCGTGGCAGCAGCCGGGCCGAGCCGGTCTGGAAGTGCAACCAGTCGGTGTTGCCGCCCTTGGAGCGCACCCGCACGCGCTTGTTATCCAGCTCCAGGTCCTCGACGTTGATGGACAGGGCTTCGCTGGCCCGGGCGGCAGTCTCATACAGCAGCCGCCACAGTGCCTTCTCCCGCACCCCGATGTCGTCGCGGCGCCACAGCCACTCCAGCTTGGCCAGGGGGATCGCCTTGGTGCGGTCGGCTGGTTCGGACCGGCGCTCGAGGTCGACGGTTAGATCGTCGACGAGCCAGCGGCGCCGCCGGCAGAACAGCAGGAAGGAACGGACGGTGGCTAGGTGTCGGTTCCAGGTCGCCGGCGCCCGACCGGCCCACGCGCCAGTGACGGCGGCGGTGAGCTGGTCGGAGGTGAGGGTGGCCAGGGGCCGATCGGCGCCAATGTCGCGTTCCAGGCGGCCGAGGGTTTGGTGGTAGGACCGGTGGGTGGAGGCGGCCAGGTCGGGTTGGGCGAGGAAGGCCGCAGCCGCCTCGACGAGTAGCCGGGCGGTTGGGAGGGCGACGACCGGGCCGGGCATGGCTGCTCCTTGGCGAGGTGGCAGGGAATGCGTCGCCTTCGCAGGCTACCGCGTCAGCCGGACACCCAGGTCACCGACAGTAGCTAATCGCCGCAGTGGCAGGGAATGGTCTATTCCCCGCCACGGCTGCTGGCTCCCGGTACATGCGAGCAACGGCCTCGCCCGCGGCTAGCCGCCTGCGCATGACCGCGATCATTTGCCTGTATCGGCCGACCTCTGTTCAAGCGCCCAGGCCGGTAGCAGATCCAGACCTGCCTTCATCTGGGCTCGGGTCATGACGGGGTAGGGACCGAGGTGGTTGCATCCTCCGTATGTCTCTGGCCCGTTCGACGGTCTGGCCCACGAGCCCCGGTGCCATGGCGTGCAGCCGGTGCGTGTTGTGTTCCCTGGACACTCCGGCGGGCCGGAGACCGAGCCGAGTTACTCCAGCAGCTCAGCGTAGTAGAACCGGAGTTCCGCAGCCTGTAGGCACATGGCCTGCTTGATCTGCTCTGAACTGTACGGATGCTCGGGCGAAGGGGTCCGGGCGTGTGCCCACGAACTCATGTTCTCCCTGGTCAGTGCCTCATGTGCCCAGTTGCTGCGAAACTCGAGACCAGCCGACGTCCGGCATGCTGTACGTCGACCGAGTCGGCCGGTGATTTGACCTGGACGGCAGCGAGATCATCCGCTGGCAGGCCACGCCGTGGAGACCGCCGTCGAGCGGCTCATCGGCAGCTCCAACCTGCGCTCCAACGTCCCCGCCGTCGACCGTGCCATCCTCGCACATCGGCTGCAGCGTCGGCGAGGGTCGCGCCACCGGCTGCAGAGTAGGTCGACCTGGTTCTCCGCGCCAGACCTCCGCGTACGCCTTGCGCCTGAAGGTCTCGGCGCGCTGACGGCCGGCAGGGTGGTGGTAGCGCACCAGGGAGCGCACAGGGCCGGCAGAAGACACCGCACGCGTTCGGCTGGTGTGGACGGACTCCTACCCGATAGGGGCGCCTTTACCGGAGGACGCCGCATTGCGTGTAAACCAGACGTCGGCCAGGTGGATTGGCCCGCTGAGGTCACCATCAGCGTGTGACCAGTTGACCTTGAAGATGACCGTCTGCTCGGAGTCCAGCTCCACAAGCGAGACAGAGAACGGGGTCCAGATACCGCCTGGCAGCGGATCGAGAGACACCTGGTTCCTCATACCATTGCCAATTCGGTCGTTCATGAAGACCTTCAGCTTGTGTCCCCCAGTCTCCCCACCATGCAGGGAAAACCGGAAGCATGAGAAGGGGGCGGTGTCGATGCCGCTACGGAAGACAAAGGCAACCCCCCCGAAGGGATGGAGGTCTGCCCGAAAGCAGCACGAGCCTTCGCCGTCGTCGATCCTGCATCGCTCCGCGCACCTGGCGTCCCACGATGAGTTGAGCCAACCTATTGAAAGGCCCTTGGAGTAGACGCAGAGGTCACCTCGCTGACCGCTCGTCGTACCGAGCATCTTGAGCACGTCATGGAAGGCCCTGTGGTACGCGTGCTGGTCGTCGCGTCTGGTAAAGTCCGCGTAGAAGCGCGCCGCGGTATCCTCATCCAGGCTGTCCCGGTCGAGCACGACCGGAATCACCGGCACGCCCACCGAGGCGGCGAACCGACACTCTTGTTCGACCCACGGCGAGGTGGTGGAGTTCCTTGACCGGACGGCGACAACGAAACGACTATCACGAATGGCCCGCTCCAGCATAGGAGACAACCTGTCGCCGATCGTCAGGTAGGTTTCGTCCAGCCAGATTCGCCAGCCATATACCTCAAGATCTGTTCGTAGCCGCCGGACGAAATCCTTGTCCGCAGCGCTATGACTGATGAAGACGTCGAACCGCGCCACGCTACTCTTCTCCTGCCGCGTACGCCCGGATATGGCGGGCCACTTCCGAAGCGCCGTCAATACCGTATGCGCTTCCGTCGTTACCCGGCATGCGCCAATGCCAGATGTCGCAGGCGGAGAGCCAGTCATTCTCGTTTCGGATCGAGTGCAGCAGTGCCTGGTAGGCGTGGGACTGCTCGGCCGGGTCCGGCAACTCACTCGGTTGCCAGTGCCAGGGCATCGTGCTGGTCAAGTCGAAAGGAACGCTACCCCATTCGCTGATGGTCAGCCTTTGCCGCTGCCTGTCCGAGAAGTTCCTAAGCGTTTTGAGGTTACGGGACCAGCCATGCGCAAGGGTTTCCTCGGTGGGCCGCGACAAGCCCTTGGCCTGACCTTTCGAGGCAAGCGAGTAGTAGGCATCTACGCCTATCTCATCGAGATCAGCCCAGAACGGCACATGGTTGAACTCATCGAAGTTGGCGGCATAGCTCAGCCGGCACGACGGTACTCGCTCCACGACGCCGCGCACGGCGTCGATGAGCCGCCGCCAGTGGGTGGCGGCGTCCTTGTCCCTGGTCAGCGCCGCCAGCTCTGAACCGATGTAGAACCGTGCCGCCGAGCCGTCGCGCGCAATCGCAGCCACATCTAGGAGGTACTTCTCGTAGTCCGAGAAGAAGGTGGCCAGACGGGACCGGTCGAAGGCGACTGAGCCGCGCCACACCCGACCGATTCCCTCGGGGTTGTCCACCTCCACAAACGGTAGGATGCCGACGTCGAACCCGTTCACGCGGCCGTGGTCGAGAACCGCTGCTATGACCGAGTCCGTGGGACCGGCCACGAGGCCGTGCGCACTACTGACGTTAATGCTGCCACTCGCTCTGTTGAGGAAGCGATAGCAGACCATCGTGACGCGACGGATGCCTAACTCCGCGATGTCCGCGATCGCCGCCAGCCACGGGTTGGGATTCGTGTTAGCGTCGGCGGCCCACGACACAAGGTTGAATCCGACCGACGGCCGCGTCATCGTGGGTCTGCCCTCGAGCGGGGGATCAGTCGACGGGAGGAGAAACCCGGCGAGCCCGACCCCCGCCGCCAGCGCGCACCGGCGGAGGAGGGTCCGTCGCCCCAACCGTCCGTCTCCGGCTCGACCGGCGTCATCCAACTGCAGAAGCTGCGGCCGGCGCCGCGTCAGGCCGATCTGTGAGCTCGATCACGATCCCCTCGGCGGCGCGTCGTTGATTCGAGTCGTCGGACAGCGGCAAGTGCTGTAGCGGCATTGCGGCCTCCTCCCGGCGATCAAGCCGGGCGGGCCAGAGTTGTAGATGTACACCAGATGTACGAAAGTGATGCTCCGCTGGCGATCGTATCCGGTCCGGATCTGGTTGAGAAGCCGAGACGGTGCTGGTGCATTGTGCGGACTCAGGGCACTCGAGTTCGCAGCAACTGGGCACATGAGGCACTGACCAGGGAGAACATGAGTTCGTGGGCACACGCCCGGACCCCTTCGCCCGAGCATCCGTACAGTTCAGAGCAGATCAAGCAGGCCATGTGCCTACAGGCTGCGGAACTCCGGTAGAACAGCTCCCCGCATTGGAACAATCGGTCGGTTACCCTATGGCCCGTGACTGACCCAAACGATGCCTACCTCCCTCGCGAGGCGCGAGCGCGGATCAAGATCGACCGGCAGCTTGTGGACGCCGGCTGGCTCGTCCAGCACGCCAACCAGGCCAACGTCTCTGGCGGGCCCGGTGTGGCGGTCAGGGAGTTCGTCCTCGAGAAGGATCACGGCCGCGTTGACTACCTGCTGTTTGTTGACGGCCAGCCGGCGGGAGTGATCGAGGCCAAGCCCGAGGGAACCACCTTGGTCGAGGTGGAGCATCAAAGCGGCCGGTACGTCACGGGCCTGCCTGCATGGATGCAACCGCTTGTCTATCCGCTTCCCTTCATCTATGAATCAACCGGCTCCGAGACCCGGTTCACGAACGGCTATGACGCGGATGCCCGTAGCCGCCGGGTCTTCACGTTCCATCGCCCCGAGACCCTCATCGAGTGGACCCGACAGATCATCGCCGATCCCCAGACGCCGACCTTCCGGGCTCGGCTGCGTACCATGCCCGAGCTGGACAACCCCCGGCTGTGGGAGGTCCAGGCGACCGCGATCCGTAACCTTGAGGCGTCGCTGCGGGAGGATCGCCCGCGGGCCCTGGTCCAGATGGCGACCGGCTCGGGCAAGACCTTCACCGCGGCCAACCTGTGCTATCGGCTCATCCGGCACGCCGACGCCAAGCGGATCCTGTTCCTGGTCGACCGCTCCAACCTCGGCAAGCAGACCAAGCTTGAGTTCGACAAGTCGTCATCGCCGACACCCAGCGCAAGTTCCCCGCCGAGTACGTCATCCAGCATCTCAACTCCAATACGGTCGACACGACCGCCCGGGTCTGCATCTCCACTGTCCAGCGCATCTACTCCATCCTCAAGGGCGACCAGGAGCTGGATCCCGAGCTGGACGAGCACTCCATCTACGAGTTGCCCATGTCGCAGCCGGTGCCGGTCGAGTACAACCCGACGCTGCCGCCCGAGGCCTTCGACGTCGTCATCATCGATGAGTGCCACCGCTCCATCTATGGCCTGTGGCGCCAGGTGCTGGAGTATTTCGACGCTCATCTGATCGGCCTGACAGCCACCCCGACCAAGCAGACCTTCGGATTCTTCCGCCAGAACCTGGTCATGGAGTACTCCCATGAGATGGCCGTAGCCGATCAGGTCAACGTCGACTTCACCGTCTATCGCATCCAGACCGCCATCACCCAGCAGGGCGGCCGCATGGACGCTGGGGAGTGGGCGGGATTCCGCGACCGGCAAACCCGCAAGCTGCGCTGGGAAGCCGTCGATGAACCGGTCGCCTACACCGCCGCCCAGCTTGACCGGGCTGTTGTGGCCGAGGACCAGATCCGCACCGTCATCAGGACTTTCAAGGACAAGTTGTTCACTGAGCTGTTCCCGGGACGAAAGACCGTGCCAAAGACCTTGATCTTTGCCAAGGACGACTCCCACGCCGACGACATCGTGCAGATGGTGCGGGAGGTCTTCGGCAAGGGCAATGAGTTCGCCACCAAGATCACCTACCGCACCCGCGACGGTAAAGCGGAAGATTTGCTGCAAGCGTTCCGCAATTCGCTCAACCCACGCATCGTGGTCACAGTGGACATGATCGCCACCGGCACCGATGTCAAGCCGCTGGAGTGCCTGGTGTTCATGCGCTCGGTCAAAAGCCGCACCTACTTCGAGCAGATGCTCGGCCGCGGCGTGCGCATCATCGATGACACCGACTTTCAAGCCGTCACCGACGACGCCAAGCACAAGGACCGCTTCGTGGTCGTGGACGCCGTCGGCATCACCGACACCCCCCTCCTCGAGACCATCCAACCGCTCGAGCGCCGACCGACCCAGAGTCTGGAAGCCCTGTTCAAGCTGGTCGGGTTCGGCAACAAGGACCTCGAGGTCGCCTCCACGATCGCCGGGCGGCTGGCGCGTCTCGACAAGCGGCTTACCAAGGATGACCGCCAGGCGCTGACGGCCCTTGCCGGCGGCACCGACCTTGGGACGATCGCGCATGGCCTCGTTGAGGCACTGGATCCAGACAACCAGCTGGCCGCCGCCACGGCCACCGGCGCGCTCGAGACCGACGAGGCCGCGCTCGCGCAAGCCGCGACCACGCTGCTCAGCAACGCGCTCGAGCCGCTCTCGGCCAACCCGGACCTGCGCAACGCGATCCTGGAGGTACGCCAGTCCTATGAGCAGACCATCGATGAGGTGTCCAAGGACACCCTGCTGTTCGCCGGCCCCTCCCAAGAGGGCCGTGAGAAAGCGGCAGCGATGGTCCGATCATTCAAGGAGTACATCGAGGAGCACAAGGACGAGATCCGGGCGCTGCAGATCCTCTACAGTCGACCTCACCGCCAGCGGCTGACGTTTGCGGAGATCAAGCAGCTCGCCCAAGCGATAGAGCGGCCACCACGGCAGTGGACACCAGAGAAGCTGTGGCGGGCCTACGAGGTGCTGGATCAGTCTAAGGTGCGTGGATCTGGAGGCCGGATGCTGGCCGACATCGTCTCGTTGGTGCGCTACACCCTTGAGCAGGACCACGAGCTGGTGCCCTTCCAGGACCAGGTGGAGGTGCGGTTTGCCGCCTGGCTCGCAACCCAGGAACAGCAGGGCGTGACCTTCACCCCAGACCAGCTCCAATGGCTGACCTGGATGAAGGAGAACATCGCCAGTGAGCTCGGGATTGAACCGGAATCGTTCGAGTACACGCCATTCGTGGAGCATGGCGGGATCGGGAAGGCAGCGCAGGTGTTCGGCGACCGACTTGAGCCGCTGATGGCCGAGCTGACCGAGGTGCTGGCTGCGTGAGCGTATTGCCGCCTGGGTGGGTATGGACCGACACCGCGAGCGTCGCGGAAGTCCAGGGTGGGATTCAGAAACAGCCGAAGCGGGCTCCCAGGAGCAACCGCTATCCGTTTCTCCGGGTTGCCAATGTATTGAGAGGGCGCCTCGACCTTCAGCAGATCCACGAGGTTGAGCTATTCGGCGGCGAACTCGACAAATTTCGACTTCACCACGGGGATCTGCTGGTAGTTGAGGGGAATGGCAGTCCAAATCAAATCGGGCGAGCAGCTCTTTGGCGAGGCGAAATCGAGAATTGCGTTCACCAGAACCATCTCATTCGCGTGCGCCCAACGATAGCAATTGATCCGAATTACCTCACTTACTACTGGAACGCATCACGGACTACTGAATACCTTCGCTCTGTCGCGTCCTCAACAAGCGGCCTCTACGTCCTAACGGCGGCGAAGGTTCGAGGCGTGCGCCTTCCCCTACCTCCCCTAAAGGAACAGGGACGGATCGTTGCAGCGATCGAGGAGCAGTTCTCCCGGGTGGATGCCGGCGCGGCTGCGGTCGACGCGGCCCAGTGGAATCTCGGGCGACTCCGGTCCTCAGTGCTTGCATCCATTCTGTTCGACCCGAGCGGAGCGGACTGGGCTACTGTTGAACTCGGCGAGGTGCTTGTGGGCGGGCGGTATGGAACCTCCACAAAGTGTTCCTACGACGCACCCGGCCTGCCTGTGCTGAGGATCCCCAACATCCAATCAAGAACCATTTCCTTGCGGGATCTAAAACGAGCGGTGGATCCAGCTGTGGATCTGACGAGGGCCCTAACCGCGCCAGGCGATGTCCTTATGATCCGCACAAACGGGAGCCGTTCGCTCATTGGCAGAGCGGCGGTAGTACCCGCTCTGCCTCACCCCACGGCGTTTGCCTCCTATCTGATTCAATTGCGTGTTGATTCGGATACCTTGAACCCTGCATATCTTGTCGCCGCTCTCTCATCTCCACGATTGAGAGCTGCCATTGAAAGAGTCGCTGCCACAACTGCCGGTCAGTACAACATCAATCTCGAGAAGCTGCGTTCCATTCGCATTCCGTTGCCGCCGCTTGCCGAACAGGCGGGTTTGATGGCAGAAACGGAACGTTGGCTATCGACAATACATGCAATGGATAGTGAGTTGATGCGTGTGTCGACCATGGCGGTGCGTCTCCGCTCTTCCATTCTCGCGGCAGCTTTCGCCGGTGAGCTCGTGGCTCAGGACCACGGCGATGAGCCTGCATCCGTCTTGTTGGAACGTATCGGCCGCGAGCGGTCGGGGTCTAACGACCATGGACGCAAGGACGATGCCACCCACCGCAAAAAGGCCACCACATGAGCGACAGCGGAACAGTCGTCCAGAAGCTTTGGAACTACTGCAATGTCCTGCGCGACGATGGCTTGTCATACCAGGACTACATCGAGCAACTCACCTTTCTTCTCTTCCTAAAGATGACTGACGAGCAGGTTAAGCCTCCATTCAGCCGGCCCAGGATTGTCCCCGATGGTTTGGACTGGGAGGCGCTGCATCGCCTGGACGGTGACCCGCTCGAGGTGCAGTACCGACACACCCTCGCCGAACTTGGCAAGCAGCCGGGCGCGTTGGGCGTCATCTTCCGCAAGGCGCAGAACAAGATCCAAGATCCCGCCAAGCTCAAGCGGCTCGTCTCAGACCTCATCGACAAAGAGCAATGGATGACCCTTGACGCCGACGTCAAAGGTGACGCCTATGAGGGCCTGCTCGCCAAGAATGCCGAGGACGTCAGGTCAGGTGCGGGCCAGTACTTCACCCCACGGCCGCTTATCCAGACCATCGTTAACGTCATGCGACCCACTCCATCGATGCGGGTCTGTGATCCGGCAGCCGGTACCGGTGGTTTTCTCCTCGCTGCCTACGAGCAAATGAAGTCGGCCCAGCTCGACCCCGACGAGAAGCGGTTTCTGCGGGATGAGGCGCTGCGGGGTTGGGAGATTGTCGACGCTACAGCGCGCTTGTGCGCCATGAATCTGCTCCTCCACGGCATCGGCACACCCGAGGGCGACAGCCTCATCACCGTCGACGACGCCCTGCGCTCGGCTCCAAGCCAGCATTTCGACATGGTCCTCACCAATCCGCCCTTCGGGAAGAAGTCCTCCTACAAGGTCATCAACGCCCAAGGTGAGGCCGAGCGCGAGGACATGAGCTACCTGCGCGAGGACTTCTGGGCCACCACCGCCAACAAGCAGCTCAACTTCCTCCAGCACGTCCGGTCGCTCTTGAGGATCAACGGACGCGCGGCGATCGTCGTGCCCGACAACGTGCTGTTTGAAGGTGGGGCCGGCGAGACGATCCGCCGCCGACTACTTCAACAGTGCGACGTCCACACCCTTCTGCGCCTGCCCACTGGCATCTTCTACGCTGGCGGGGTCAAGGCCAATGTCCTCTTCTTCGACCGCAAGCCCCCCTCCGAGACCCCCTGGACCAAGAAGCTCTGGATCTACGACTTCCGCACCAACCAAAGCTTCACCCTCAAGACTCGCCAGCTCACCCGGGCCGACCTCAGTGACTTTGTCGCCTGCTACAACCCGGGCGACCGGCATGAGCGGGCGGAGACGGATCGGTTCCGTGCCTTCGGTTACGAGGAACTCGTTGCTCGGGATAAGGCATCCCTGGACATCTTCTGGCTCCGGGACGAATCGCTTGAGGACACGGACAACCTGCCGGCGCCCGAGGTCATCGCGGCCGAGATCGTTGAGGATCTCCAGGCCGCGCTCGATCAGTTTGTGGCTGTTGCGTCATCGCTGCGTGATAACGACACATCAGTGTGAGCCGCCTTCGAGCTTGGAATGACGGTTTGGTCGCTGCGGGCGCGGCAAGGCAGCGGGGGGGAAGTACCGCAAGGCGGGCACCGTGATGGAGGGGGAGCGTCGGTGGCGACCACGCTGTTCAGAGACACGACCTACTCGACGTACGGCCTGATCGAGTCGATCAAACGCGGCGCGGTGGCGCTGCCCGACATTCAGCGTCCGTTCGTGTGGCCGGCGTCGAAGGTCCGCGACCTCCTGGACTCGATGTACAAGGGGTTCCCGGTGGGCTACCTGCTGTTTTGGGAGACCGGCGCTGACCCGGGCGCTCGTCAGATCGGTGTCGGGGACAAGCAGGCGGTGCCCGCGCTGCTGATCGTGGACGGCCAGCAGCGCCTGACGTCGCTGTATGCCGTGATGACGGGCAGCAAGATCATCCGCCAGGACTATACCGAGGCCCGGATCCGGATCGCGTTCCGCCCGACCGACGCCACCTTCGCGGTCGCTGACGCGGCGATTGAGAAGGACCCGGAGTTCATCGCTGATGTCTCTGAGCTGTGGGTGTCTGGTAACTACCGTGTGGCTGAGCGGGCCTTCCTGGCCCGCCTCTCCGCCAAACGTGACCTTGACCAGGCGGAGCGGGACCGGCTGTCGGAGGCGCTTGACCGGGTCCGTGATCTCAGCGACTACCCGTTCAAGGCCGTGGAGCTTGGGTCGACGGTGGATGAGGAGCAGGTCGCGGAGGTGTTCGTTCGGATCAACTCGGAGGGTGTCACCCTCAGCCAGGCCGACTTCATCCTGACCCTGATGAGTGTGTTCTGGGACAAGGGTCGCCTGGAGTTGGAGGACTTCTCCCGGGCGTGCAAGCTGCCGTCGCTGTCGGGGGCGTCCCCGTTCAACTGGTACCTGCAGCCAACCCCGGCCCAGTTGCTGCGGGTGTCAGTCGCGTTAGGGTTCCGCCGCGCCGTTCTCAAGCAGGTGTACACCCTGTTGCGTGGCAAGGACGTTGAGACCGGCCGGTCCGACCCCGTGCGGCGTGACGAGCAGTTCGCGCGGTTGCAGGACGCGCACGACAAGGCCCTTGACCTGACCCACTGGCATGAGTTCCTGCAGTGTCTTGAGCGGGCCGGGTTCCGCGGCTCGAAAATGATCTCGAGCGACAACGCGGTCTTGTTCTCCTACGCGCTGTGGCTCATCGGTCGCGTTGACTATCGCGTGCCCTTGGACCGGCTCCGCGAGGTGATCGCCCGCTGGTTCTTCATGGCGCACACCACCGGCCGGTACACCGGAGCGTTCGAGTCGCGGTTCGAGCAGGACGCCGGGCGGCTCGCCGAGCTTGCCGCCGGCGACGCCGACGGGTATGTGCGGGTCCTGTCCACGGTCGTGGACGACACGTTGACCGCGGACTACTGGGCGATCACCCTGCCCAACGAGCTCGCTACCTCGGCGTCGAAGTCGCCGGCGTTGCTGGCCTACATCGCAGCCCTGAACATCCTCGATGCGGATACGTTGCTGTCGACGGGGAAGGTTCGCAGCCGCCTCGACCCGGCGATCATCGCCCGGAAGGGCATCGAACGCCACCACATCTTCCCACGGGCTTACCTCAGGAATCGGCGGGGGATCACCGATAACAAGGAGATCAACCAGATCGCCAACATGGCCTTGGTGGAGTGGGCCGACAACATCGCCATCTCCGACGACGCTCCACCGGTCTACTGGCCCGCCCAGGTCGCCGCCAAGCAGATCACCGGCGACCGGCTCGCCCAGCAGATGTACTGGCATGCTCTGCCCGATGGGTGGGAGCAGCTGCAGTTCCACGACTTCCTCAGCCGCCGGCGCCGCCTCATGGCCGAGGTCGTCCGCGACGCCTTCGTGCGGCTGTGCGACTCCGGATACCAGCCGACCTACCCCGAGGTCGCGTCCGCGCCCGCCGAGCCGACAACGAGGACCTGGACGGCCTATGGCGTCCGTATCGGTGACCTTATCGACGCCGACCTGCTGCCCGCCGGCACACAGCTCGTCTCAACGCTCAGCACGGTCGACGCCCTTGCCACCGTGCTCCCCGACGGGAAGATCGCCTACGACGACGAGGTGTATGACACTCCCTCTGCAGCGGCGACGGCTACCCGGAACGGTTCGGCGAACGGGTGGACGTTCTGGGCCGCGGACGCCCCGGACGGCCGGTTCACCCTGGCCGCGCTCCGCGAGCTCTACTTGCAACAGCGCAGCACCTGAGGACCCGCGCGCTTCACGGTGTCCATCGTCATGTCGCCGGTCCGGGCGGGGGAGGGCCGTGCCGTCGGGCGGCCGGGTCCCGCCGGGCGACGTGGCGGGCGACCGCCTCGGGGCTGGGTCGGGCGTAGCGTTCCAGGGAGCGGACCGAGGCGTGCCGAGACCGGGCCAGCAGCATCGGGGTGTTGGTGCCGTCCTCGGCCTCATGGGTGAGGGCGCTGTGGCGCAGTTGGTGCAGCGTCCACCCAGTCGTCTCATGGAAGAGGTGGGCGGCGCGTCGGTAGGACAGGCGAGCTCGGCCGCTGACCGGGTCTAGATCGCCGACCGGGACGGGGCCTGTCGGTGCGCGGTCGGCCAGGAACACCGGGCCGCCAGCGCGGCCGGCGACCAGGCGGGCCAGCAGTCGGGCGGTGCCGGTCTGCCAATGGATCCACTCGATCGCCCCGCCCTTGGAGGTCACCCGGGCCCGCTTGTTGGCCAGATCCAGATCCTCGAGGTCAAGGTTGAGCGCCTCGCTGGCTCGGGCTGCGGTCTCATACAGCAGCCGCCACAACGTCTTGTCCCGCAGCCGCAGGTCGTCGCGGCGCCACAGCGCCTCCAGCTCGGCCCTATTCAGGGCTCGGGTTCGATCAGGGTGCTCGCGGCGACGCGCGAGGCTGGTGGTGGGGTCGGTGGCCAGCCAGCCGTGGGCCCGCCACCAGGCGACCGCCGACCGGAGGGTGGCCAGCTCCCGATTCCAGGTCGCCGAGGCCACCGTGGCGTAGCGAGCCCGGAACCAATCGTCGAGCAACTCGCCGGTCAGGTCGGCCATGGCTCGAGCTGGGCCGAGCCCGTCGACCAGCGCGGCCAACGACATGCGGTAGACCCGTCGGGTGGTGGCAGCCACGTCGGCGTGGTCCAGGAAGGCGTCAACGGCGGCGGCCAGGCTGCTGGGGTGCGGCGTGGCGGGGGACAGGGCAACGACGCCGGCCATGAGCTCTCCATGTGTCATGGCAGCAAATACGGGCACTTCAAGCCTCGCACGGGCCCAGGACAGTGCTGGTCGCCGGACCGGCCGGAGCCGGGCGCGGCAGCAAATCGGCCATTTGCTGCGACGGAGCGGTTGGGTTGCCAACTCCGTCCATCACCTGAGCGCCACACTCTCGCCCACCCTTGGGCGTTATCCTGTTGATCGCAACCATTGGTTTAGATCAGCCACGGAAAGTACGGGTGTGGCCCGCTACAGGACGCCACCGCTTCTCCCTCGTCCT
>Ga0307302_10000533_pt1 | contig 16888 bp, 15 predicted proteins | sample ER_DNA_183_FD_194490 | JGI IMG/M metagenome (GOLD analysis project Ga0307302, IMG submission 194490) | Bulk soil microbial communities from the East River watershed near Crested Butte, Colorado, United States - ER_DNA_183 | ecosystem: Environmental > Terrestrial > Soil > Floodplain | place...
CACCCGAAACACGCGCTGCCCGGGCAGGCCCTGGGTGAGCAGGTAGGCCAGGCCCAGCCCGAGGAGGAACTGGGCGGTGATCCCGACGAGCACATAGACCAGCGTCACCATGGCGGTGCCGGGCCGCCCGCCGGCGGCCAGCAGGGTCCGGGCGGCCAGCCACAGGGTGCCGGCGGCCAGGACCGCGCCGAGCACGCGGAAGACCATCCCGGCGACCGAGGCCCCGCCGCGCCAGGCGCGGACCAGCCCCCAGCCGAGCAGGGCGACGCCGGCGGCCATGACCGCCCAGCCCACCGGGCCGAGCGGCCCCAGCACCCCGAGGAAATTGCCCTGCTCGCTGCCGACCAGGAGCTCGCGGAAGTTGTCCAGCCCGACGAAGCGGAACTCGAAGCCGCCCCGGACCAGCTTCAGGCGCGACAGGCTGATGTACAGCGAGGCCAGCAGCGGGTAGATGGAGACGAACAGGATGGCCAGCAGGGCGGGCCAGATGAACGCGGCCCGGACGGCGAAGCTCGCCCCCAGCGACGCCTGCGAGCGGGCCCGGGCCGCTTCCCCGGCCGCCACGGGGCGGCCCCGGCCGCCCGCCACCCTGGCCGCGTCCATGCGCTAGCGCTGGATGTTCAGGCTGTCGGTGTAGGCGGCCTTCTGATCGTCACGTCCCTCCTCGTCGGTGATCTTCTCCCAGCCCTGCTCGATCTGCTGGATCGCCTGGTCGCGGGTCAGCTCCCCGGCCAGGAACTGGGCCACCGCCGTGTCGAGGACCACGCCCTGGTACTGGGCCGACTTGGGGACCCGTAGGTCGAGGATCATGTTCGGGCTCTGCAGGCTCTCGCGGATGGCTCCGAGGTAGTTGTCGGCGCCCTCCTTGCTCATGCCTGCCTTGACCCACAGGTCGGTGTCCTCGAACTGCGAGGTCCGGTAGGGGTTGAACCCGGTCTTGCCCAGGGTCACGTCGACGTTGGACTGCTCGGGGGCGCTCATGAAGGACATGAACGCGTAGGCGGCGTCCTTGACCTTCTGGTCGACGGCGGCGTTGATCGCCCCCGACCAGCCGCCGAAGGCGGCGAACGGCGCGTGGTTGACCCCGTCGATGGCGTGCGGGCAGCGGGTGGCGTCGCAGTCGACCAGTTGGCCGCTGGCCCGGTCCAGGACCTTCTTGGACCCGGGCATGATGACCGTGCCCACCTTGTCCTTCACGGTCGAGGTCTTGGGGTCGATGGCCAGGGTGCCGATGTCGCCCCAGTCGGCCGAGAGGGCGCAGCGGCCCGAGGTGAACAGCCCGCGGGTGTCGCCGACGTCGAGGTTCAGCTCGTCCTTGGGCGCGTAGTTGGTGGTCTGCTTGTAGACGTCCAGGGCGGTCGCGAACGCCTGGTTGTTGACCAGCGGCTTCATCGTGTTGACGTCGAAGAACGCGCCCTGGCTGGTCCCCTCCGCCTGGAGGTAGGAGCCGGCGACCGACCACGACATCCAGTAGGACTGGGCGGCCCGCTTCTTGGCGATGCAGGACCCGTAGTCGGCCTTGCCGTCGTCGTTGAGGTCCTTGCCGTTGTAGCGCTGGGCGATGGCCAGGTAGTCGTCCCAGGTCGCCGGGGGCTTCAGCCCGTCGCGCTGCAGCAGGTCGCTGCGGTAGTAGACCATCTGGAAGTCGCCGTCCAGCGGGATGGTGTAGGTGCGGCCTTTGTAGGAGGCGCTGAAGTCGCGGAAGAAGGGCGCGATGTCGTCCCACTTCATGGCCTGGTCGGCCTTGACCCGGTCGGTGATGTCCTCCAGGTAGCCGGGCGGAACGAAGTCGCCCATCCACTGGGGGTCGAAGACGAACGCGTCGTAGCTGTTGGTCCCGGTGGCCAGGTCGGTGAGGATCTTGTCGTACAGGTCGGCGAAGGGGACGGTCACCACCTTGATGTTGGCGCCGGTCCGCTGGTTGAAGTCGGGGGCTCGCCGTTGCAGCGGCTCGGCGATCTGCGGCCCGGTGAAGGTCAGGACGGTGACGTCGACGCCCTTGAACTGGTCGGCCCCGGTCCCCTGCGTCGACTGGCTCTGGTTGTCGCCACCGCCACCACCGCTGCAGGCGGCGAGCAGCAGCGACACGGCGGCGACGCATGCGGCCCAACGGGAGCATTGACGCTTGGTCATGGTGACCTCCCATGCGTGTGGGGCCGTCATCGGCCCACCCGGCTCCGCCCCCCAGCCGTACCGTAGCCGCGGAAACATCGGATGTCTAGGGCCGGTTAGCCTGCGGTGGGGTCGATATAGCCGATGGTCAGCAGGAGGTTGGCATACAGCCGCTGGTCGCCGGTGGCGACGGCGAGGTGCACCTCGGGCCGGCGGGTCAGCTCATAGAACGCCATCCGCTCCACCACCTCGACAGCGAGACCGGCGGGCAGCAGCTCCCGGTACTCGCCCAGGACGGCCGGCTCGGGGGCGTCGTGGGGCTGCATGACCGCCGCCGCCTCCAACGGCACCGTCGCCGCCACCGCGGCCAGGACCTCGGTGACCGTCACCCGTCCGGGGGAGAGGTTGAGGTAGACCCGCCGGGCGCCGGGTGGGGTGGCGGTGACGTGGGGGAAGTTGCCGTCTGAGATCAGCAGCTGGGAGCCGTGGCCGGCCTCGGCCAGCGCGCCGAGGATCTGCGGGTTGATGAGCTGGGTGCGGAGCATCGTCAACCTCCGTCGTCGGTGGGCTCGGGCAGGCGGTACACCCGCCGGGCGTTGGCGCCGAACACCAGCTCGCGCTCGGCCGTGGTGAGGCCGACCGCCTCCAGAGCCTGCTCGGCCGCCGCGACCACCTCGGCGTAGTCGGCCGCCAGCAGGCACACCGGCCAGTCGGAACCGAACAGCAGCCGATCGGGGCCGAACGCGTCGGCCGCGGCGGCGACATAGCGGAGGAGCTGCTGGGGGGTCCAGGTGTCCCAGTCGGCCTCGGTCACCAGGCCGGACACCTTGCAGGTGACATTCGGCAGGCGGGCGAGCGCGCGAAGCTCGGTGGCCCACGGCTCGAGCTGCGCCTCACGGATCCGCGGCTTGCCAAGGTGGTCGAGGACGAAGCCGAGCTGAGGAAGCCGCTCGGCCACAGCCCGGGCGGCCGGCAGCTCACGCTCGCGGACCAGCAGGTCGTAGGCGAGCCCGGCGTCGGCGATCGCGGCCAGCCCCCCCAGCACCTCTGGGCGGAGCAGCCAGGCCGGGTCAGGCTCGTCATGGACCTGGTGGCGGACCCCGACCAGGGCCTCGCCACCGGGCGCCGTCTGGAGCGCGGCGACGGCGTCGGCGACGTCGGCAGCGGTCAGGTCGACCCAGCCGACAACGCCCGCGACGCGTCCGCCGGCTCCAGCCACGGCCAGGAACTCCTTGGTCTCCTCGACGCTGGCGACGGTCTGTACGACAACCGTCTGGCCGATCCCGTGCGGCCCAGCGGCCGCGTCCAGGTCCTCCAGCCCGAACCGGCGCTGGAACGGCGCCAGGCGCTGGTCCATCCACGGGTAGGCCCGGCGGGCCGGGTCCCAGAGGTGGTGGTGGGCGTCGACCCGGCGCATCAGGAGGTGGGGACGGGGACGTGGCCGGGCAGCAGGCCATCGGCGACCAGCTCGGCCCAGAGCTCGGCGGGGACTGGCCGGCCCACCATGTCCACGGCGTCCTGCACCTCGGCGGCCGTGCGGGCGCCGACCAGCACGCTGGCCACCGCCGGGTGGCCGAACGGGAAGGCCAGGGCGACCGCCCGCAACGGCACCCCATGCCTGGTACAGACCGCCTGGAGACGGCCGGCCCGCTCGACCAACTCCGGCGGGGCCGGGGCGTAGTCGAAGGTTGCCCCGGGCCGAGGGTCGGCCAGCAGCCCGCTGTTGAAGACGCCGCCGATCACCACCGCCACCCCGCGCTCGACGCAGGCCGGCAGCAGCTCCGTCAATGCCCTCTGGTCCAGGAGGCTGTAGCGGCCTGCCATCAGCACCAGGTCGAGGTCGAGCTCGCGGACGAAGCGGGTGAGCATCTCGGCCTGGTTCATGCCGGCCCCGATGGCCCGGACAACTCCTTGGTCGCGGAGCTCGGCGAGCGCGGGGAGGGCCTGCTCGGCGGCCTCGCGCTCGTGGTTGTCGGGGTCGTGGACCAAGGCCACGTCGATCCGGTCCAGGCCGAGCCGATCCAGACTCTCCTCAAGCGACCGTCGCACCCCGTCGCGGGAGAAGTCCCAGACCCGCTTGGCCCCGGGCGTGGCCGTGAACCCCTCCGGGTCGGCCATCTCGCCCGCTTCGAGCGGGCGGACCAGGCGGCCGACCTTGGTCGACAGCACGAACCGGTCCCGAGGCACCTGGGCCAGCCTGCGGCCCAGGCGGCGCTCGGCGACGCCGAGGCCGTAGTGGGGAGCGGTGTCCACGAAGGTGATGCCGGCGCCCAGGGCGGCGTCGATCGTGGCGTCGGCATCGGACTCCTGCACCGTGGTGAACAGGTTGCCGAGCGGTGCGGTTCCCAGCCCCAGCCGACTGACCCGGAGCCCGCTCCCACCCAAGGCAATGGTGTCAAGGGGCCCCGCCGCCATAACCGGCGCTCGCGGTCTGGCTCTGCGCCCGGTTCGCTTCACCTCCGGACCATACCCGAACCGCCGGCGCCCGAGCAGTCGCCCGGGTCGAGCAGGTCCCAGGAGGTGGTGACCGGCCAGCCTCGCCGCGGCCGATGAACGGCATCGTGTGGACCAACCGTGGACCAAGGCCTTGGCGTGCGTGGCGTCCCTTGATTCCGTCCGGTCGCGGATGCCTCCGGCGCTCCCGGTCCATGGCGATTAGGCGGCAGATGGCCGGGCGGTACGGCAGGGCGATCTTGTTGCCAATGACACGACGCGGGCTTTAACCCGGGTAGCCGAAAGAGTGGTATTGACCCGATCAGGGGCGGTTGCTTAGGTTACTGTCTTTGGAGGGTCGTCGATCTCCTCCGGCGATAGGGGGCCCATGACGACGTTCGAGTTCCTACCGGATGCCGATGGCGACCTCATGGTTGTGTTGCTCAGCGGGTTCGGTCTGTTCTGGGGAAATGCTCTGCTCAGCGTTCCAAGGGCGTCGCAACGACTCGTGGCGTTTTTGGCGCTGCACGGCCGGAGGCCTCCGAGGACCACGCCTGCGTGAACCTGCGACAAGCCCTTGCACGGTTGCAGCGCAGGGCCCGCAAGGTCCTGGCGGCCAGCAAGCTTGAGCTTGGCCTGGCCGAGGGGGTCACGGTCGACGTCCGCCACGCGCGAGCGCTCGCATGCCGGCTGCTCAATCCGGCGGTGACGCCGGGGCAGTCCGACCTTGACCCGGCCGCCGTCAGGATCCTGTCGACTGAGTTGTTGCCCGACTGGGACGACGACTGGGTGCTGCTCGAGGCCGAGGACTGGCGCCAACTGCGATTGCATGCCCTGGAAGCGGCGGCCGGGCGCCTGGCAGCGGCTGGCCGCTGCGGTGAAGCCGCCGGCGCTGCCGGTGCGGCGGTGCGGGCAGACCCACTCAGGGAGAGCGCCCGAGCCAGCCTCATCCAGGTGCACCTGGCCGAGGGCAACCAGTCAGAGGCGGTACGCGAGTTCGCCCGCTACCAGGCGCTGCTTCATGCCGACCTTGGCCTGGAGCCGACCCGCCGGCTGCGGGACCTGATCGACGGTCTGCACAGCCGGTAACGCTCCGAATCCTCTGCTCTCCGGGGTCGGGTCCATTTCACGATCGAAAAGGGCTGGCCGAACCTGCCTGGGCCGGGACGATTCCGACAATCCCTAGCTGTCACGCTGGCGTCACGTTTCGGTCACGCACGACGTTGACGATGAGCCGTTCGCCGGCGGGCCTCGGCGCGACAAGCAGTGGAGCGTGCGGTGCCTCCCTCTCTCAGATGGCGAGAAGGCATGCGGCGCTGGCATCCCGACCCAATGGAGGTCGATCCAGATGAAGGCCAGAGGTGCGCGGATCCGTGTCAGGGTCGTGGCATTGTCGACCCGACGCCGGCACGCGCAGATCCGTCGCTGGCTTGGCGCCCTCGCGGCCGCTGCCCTCTTGATGACCCTGGCCACGGGCACGGCCACCGCGGCGGCCACGCCCGCGGCGGCAGCGGGCGATCCGACGGTCATCTCGGACTGGAACGCGATCGCCGTGACCACGTTGGTGGGCGATACGACCAAGCAGGGGACCGAGACCATTCTGTACATGGGATTCGTCCAGGCGGCGGTCTATGACGCCGTGGTCGGTGTCGAGGGCCGCTACGCCCCCTACCGGTTCCACGCCCATGCGCCACACGGGACCTCGGCCCAGGCGGCGGCGGTGGCGGCCGCTCACCAGGTCCTGGTCACCTATGTGCCGTCCGCCCAAGCCAACCTGGACGAGGCATATGCCGCCTCGCTGGCCCAGCTCCCCGACGGCAAGGCCAAGACCCGCGGCATCGCCTTTGGGACCCGCGCCGCCGACAACCTGATCCGGCTGCGCGCCCACGACGGCCGCAACGCCCCCATCCTGTTCACCCAACCACCCGCCCCGGGGGTCTGGCGGCCCACCCTGCCGGCGTTCGCGCCGATGGTGACTCCCTGGATGGGCTTTGTCACGCCGCTGCTGGTCCGCAGCTCCACCCAGTTCGCCCCGCCGCCCCCGCCCAGGCTCACCTCAGCCCGCTACACCCGCGACTTCAACGAGGTCAAGGCGTTCGGTTCGGCGACCTCGACGGCGCGGACCCCGGCGCAGACCGACACCGCGCTGTTCTTCTCCTCCAACCCGCTGGTCATGTTCAATGCCGGGTTGCGCGATCAGGTGACGCTGCGGCACCTGGACATCGTGGATGCCGCCCGAATGTTCGCCGCGACCGACATGAGCAATGCCGATGCGATCATCTCGGTGTGGCACGCCAAGTACGTCGACGGCACCTGGCGGCCGATCACCGCGATCAACCTGGCCGACACCGACAACAACCCGGCGACCGACCCCGACCCCAGCTGGGTGCCGCTGTTCCCAACCCCGGCGTATCCCGAATACCCAAGCGGCTACAACGGGTTCGTGGCATCGGCGAGCCGCGCGCTGGAGAACGTGCTCCACACCCGGCACCTCCAGCTGACACTCACCTCCACGGCGAGTCCCCTCCCGCGCCAGTACGACTCGGGCAGGGCCCTGCGACAGGACGTCGTCAACGCCAGGATGTGGTTGGGAATCCACTTCCGTTTCGGCGACACCGCGGCCAGGGACCTGGGGGTCCGGCTGGCCGACTGGACCCTGGACCACGACTTCCAGCCCGTCGAGGAGGAGCGATAGTCCAACTGTGGACAGCCAATCCGCCGTGTGACCACGTGGGCGAAACTCGTTGGAGCTGCTCGGGCTCATCTAGGAGGGGGGACCAGATGCGGACCCGCACCGTCTCCAAGCCGCGTGGCCCGTGATGGCGCTGCCTGCTCACCGCCACCAACGCCTATTCGGTTGATCCGTTGACCGGATCAACCGGGGGGAGGCAGCGATGTTCGGAAAGAGAACAGTGCTGGTAACGCTTGTGACCGCGGGGCTCGTGGTGAGCGCGCTGGCGGTGGCAAGGGCAACCCCTCCGTCGTCTGGGTTTTCCAGTGTGGTGATCGGGCGCGGACAGGCCGCGCGCTCCTTCGAGGCCCACCAACGCAAGGGCAACGACGTCGCCGTCAACCAGATCACGGTGCCGCCCGCCGGGTTCTCGGGCTGGCACTCGCACCCAGGCATCACCGTCGTCGCCGTGCAGTCCGGTCAGATCACGCTGTTCAGCGAGCCGATCGCCGGCGGCAAGTGCCGGGTCCGCATCTTCGCCGCCGGGCAGGTGTTCCTGGAGCACCCCAGCATCAAGTACAACGCCGTCAACACCGCCAGCGCGCCTTACGTGATAGCGGCCACGTTCTTCAACGTGCCGCCGAACGGTGGCAGCTCTCGCATCGACCAGACCGACCCTGGCAACTGCTAAAGAGGGGCACTGCGGCGGGCATGGCGCGGGGCGATCTTCTGCACCAACCCGGACGGCGTCCCTACGTCGAGCATGAGACAACGGTGTGAACCCTGACGAGCTGGCCGCCGACTCGCCCACGCCGGCTCTAGCAGCGTCCGCGTCGTTGAGGCCATCGAGGAGACCCGGCACGCCGACGGTTGGCCGCTGCTCGTGCTGGGCTGCCTCGTGTGCGGCCGTAGCCGACCCGCTCAGGGCCAGGGGGCGAGCCGCGACGGCTGGCCACGATCCTGACAGCCCCCGAACGCGGGCGATGGCGAAGCATTGGTCGCCGGGTCTGGGCCACCGATGCGTAGCCGCTGGCCGTTGGGCGCGGACAGCTGCAGCGTGGGGCCTTCCAGTCCCTTGTTGCACCACTCATCCCAGGAGAACGACCAGAACAGCGGCCCCCCGCGCATCACCCACGACCCGCCGTCTTTGGTCATGCCGTCCTCGGGCAGGTCGCCCTCCACGGTCCTGGCCGACGGGTTGCCTGGCAGCGGGAGCCGCTGGCCGTCCCGCTGGATGCGCAGCTCCAAGCGGGCGCGGAGATGGCAGCGCGGCCCCCCCAGGGATTGGACGCCACCGCTGAGGAAGAACCGCTGGGCGCCGGCAAAGCCGTGCTCACCGGGCCAGACCACCCGCCATTGGTCGGGGCGGCAAGGGGGCAGGCTGCGGTTCCCAGATGACGGCCGGGTGGGGGTGACCGGTCTGGCGGAGTGGACGATCCCCTCGGCGGCGGCGATGTAGCGGTTCCACAGCGCAGTGTCGTTGGCGTGGATGGTGACGTTGACGCCGTGCGGGCCGCAGCGGTACGGCTTCACGCCCTTGCAGTCGCGGCCCCAGTCGATCGAATAGCCGACGACCCGGGCTCGCCCGGCGGCGTTCGGCGTCGTGGACGCGGTCATGCCGGGCCGCGCACTGGGGTCGACCTCGCTCTCCCACCGCAGGTAGGGCTGCCCGCCCGGCAGCCGGCCCCGGGTCATGCCTGGCTCGGGGGCCTCGCCGATGTAATAGCCACCGCCGGCGCCGACGGTGACGGCGAAGGTCGGTGGGTACGCCAGCATCCGCCGGGCCTGCTCGGATGGGGCGAGGGTGACCATGCCTTCCTGGTGCCGCCGCCGGATCACCCAGTCGGGCGGGTACCGGAAGCGGAGGTTGTGCGCGGCATCGGTGTAGGTCTTCCAGCGGTCGGCCGAGACGATGGTTGAAGTTGGCGCGGTGGTCGGCGCGGGTGCGACCGGGGGACGGTCGGTGCGGCCACGGACCGCGGCCAGGGCGACCACCGCGGCCAGCACCAGAACCAGGGCGACCGCGCCGGCCAGCACGGGCCCAGAAACAGCGTGGCGGCGGCGCCCACGCTGCATGATGACCTCGAGGTCCGGCGCCGTGACGTCCTTGGTCGCTTCGGCGGCGAGCCGCTGCAGTCTGGCGTCCAGGTCATTCATCCCTGCGCAACCTCCGGCCGGTCGGTATCGAGCACCCGGGCAAGGGCGTCACGCCCGCGGGCCAGCCGGGACTTGACCGTCCCGGCCGGCACCCGCAACTGGCGGGCCACCTCCTCGACCGGCAGGCCCACTAGATGGTGTAACACGATGACCTGCCGCTGCCCGAGCGGAAGTGTCCCCAGCGCCTTGTGGAGGTCCAGCAGCTCAGGGCTCAGCTCAGGCACCACCGGCGGCGGGCCCAGTCGCCACAGCGCCACGGCTCGGCGTCGCAGCCGCTTGGCGGCCACGGCGGCCAGGTTCAGCGCTACCCGCCGCACCCACGCCTCGGGGCGGTCATAGGCATGCACCTGCGCCCAGCGGGCGAACGCGCGGGCGTACGCCTCCTGGAGGAGGTTCTCGGCCTCGGCCAGGTCGCCGGTCACGGCGAACAGCTGTCCGAGCAGCCGCTGGTAGGAGGCGGTGTAGAAGGCGGCGAAGCTGTCATCGCCCATGGCGTCGTCTCGGTCTTGGTGGTCCGGTCCCACTAGTAACATTCCACTCGGGCCGATCCGGTTCCATCGCCGGAGGGGTGACTGCGCCGGTGCGCGGTCAGGCAGACGGCACGAAGGACGCAGACCTCAAAGTCGAGGCTCATGGCCTCTTCGTGTCAGAGATCCCAGGAGGCTCGCGGCGGCCGGTGGTGGGCGAATGTGGCTGCGACTTGGCGGCAGGCACTTCTCGGTCTACTGGTCTGTCTGTGTGGTGGTTTGGCGTTTGCCGCAGCCTCTTGGCGACGACCGTTGCGCTGCACGGCAGCCGTGTTCGTTCCGATTGACGATCGCGACCTCGTCGAGGCCGGTTCGCGCCGGCCGCGACACTCGCCCGACGCCCGAGTGTGACCGGCCCAGACCATGCTGATGGCCTGGACCCACAGAGGGTCGTGCTTGCTTGGGGGAGTCGCCATGCGACCAGTCCGGACCATCATCGCCGTCATGTTCGCCGCCGCCGTGGCCGTCACCGGCTGCAGCGCCCACACCACCGCCGACCAGCCGACCATCGCGCCCACTCCCCAGCCCCCGGTGGAGGATCCGCAGCTCCCGGTGCTCTATCCGCCGCCCCCGGTGGAACCGACATCCCCGGTGCTGGCCGACGGCCGCTATCCCAGCTACATCCGCACCGTCGACCGCCACCACAACCAGCTGGTGGTCGACCTGGTCCAGGTCTTTGACGGCCAGGCAGCCAGGGACGCGGCCATCGCCGACGGCATGGCCCGCGACAAGGCCCAGTACCTGGGTGTCTATGTCCGCAACCAGAACCCGCGGCTGCGGACCCTGGCGTTGGCCCGCGACCTGCGGCTGGACCTGCGCGGCGGTGACTGCCAGGCCCCCCTGAACCACCAGCTCACCAAGCTGGCCGCCGACGCCCGGTCGATGAGCGGCTCAATCCACACCTACTACTTCACCCTGACCGTGCGCGCTGGTGCCGTGCAGCAAGTCCAGGAGGTCCTGGCTATCAACGCCTGCTGAGCAGCTCTGCGGGGTCGCTCACCCCGCCATGGTGGAGCCGGGTGATGCCCGGCTCCACCGGTTGGTGGCAGGACCGGGCCATGGTTGAGGCCGGGTGACGATGGGTCTTACCCAGCGCCCCGGCAACACCCTGTCAGGCGTCAAACACCTCGGAGACCGACCACGATCGGAGACGGATCACTAGTGGACTGCAGCTTGGTGCGCTGCTACGCGAGGTTTCGTGGTGGGCGCTATGGCGGGATCCCTCGATGGCATGCAAGCGCTCGGCTGGGTCAGTGGCGTCAGCCTGCTAGTCCTCCAGACGCGATGGGGTGTCCGGCGCTGGGCGAAGCCACATTGATGCCTGGGTCGGGCTGCATTGTCTGGGTGACCACCGCTAGCAGTTCTGCCGACAGGGTGTCGAGGTCGATCTCGTCGCGCAGTCGGGTGCCAAACGCCTCGATCGTCTGGGCGGCGTCGTGGCGGCGCCGGTTGAAGCGGCGGTCGACCACCTGTTGGACGCGGGGAGCGCAGCGCGCCGCCGCAACCGTCAAACCGCGTCGCAGACGCACGACGAGAGCGTTAGGCGACCAGGTCATCCTCGACTTGTCGTGACTGTTGTTGTCCGCCCGATACCGAGCTGTCCGCTTGATGTGGCACGCAGATAGCACCAAGTGCCGTATGTGTCCACTGAGCGGAGACGTCGGCGAAGCGCCTGCCCACGCTCCGCACTCTGGGGCGGCCGGCTCGATTCGTCATCCGCTGTATTGCGCTTGGCGGTACGATCGTGACAATCTCCACCATAGTGCCAGTCTCCTTGTCCATTCCAGATGCGGAGGTCGGCCGCATGATCCGTCTCCGCTTCCTGCTGGCCACCCTCATCGTCCTGACCGCCCTGGTGGCCACGGTCCCGGCCGTCGCTCAGCCCGGCGGTAACCCCATCCCCGGCAGCGGTGGCGTGTTCGAGTTGGCCTGGACCGGGGATATCAGCCCTCCCGTCGGTGAGCCCCGCGGCGACGACTACGGCACCAGCGAACTCGCCCTGGGCGGCCAACCCGACGCCGTCGCCCTTCCCGGCGACCTCGTCTATGAATGCGGGAGCCCAGCGGCGTTCACCTCACCCGTCGGCTACCACGGCAGCTGGGGTCGCCTCAAAGGCATCAGCTACTTCCCCGTCCTTGGCAACCACGACGTCTGCGAGGACGGCCCCGGATCCCCAACTTGGCGGTCGTATTTCGCTGACCAGCTCGCCAACCTCCCCTGCACCCAGCTAGCTCCACCCTGCCGTCCCGACCTCGGCTACTACGACCGCGACCTCGACGTCAACAGCGACGGCCGGCCTGACTGGTATGTGCTCGTCCTGGACTCCAACTGTCAGCGGTTCAACGGCTCGACCGGGGACACCGAGACGGCCGCCTGCGGGGATGGGAGCCCCCAGCATGAGTGGCTGAAGGCGGCCATGAGCCGCCGCCACGGCGGCCAGACAAGCGGCCAGAAGTGCTCCATCGCCATCTGGCACCACGAACGCTGGGGCACCACCACCTTCGGGGACGACCCCGTCACCCAGCAGTTCATCCTCACCCTCAACCACTTCCACAACGACATCATCCTGTCCGGCCACGCCCACTCCCTCGCCCGCCTGGGCGCGATGACCTGGGACGGCCACCTCGCCGCAGAGGGGCAAGGGCAGCGCCAGATCACCGCGGGGGTCGGGGGCCGCAGCCGCCTGCCGTTCCGGGTCAACCCGCAACGAGAAGGCACCCGGTATCGCTCCAACACCAACTATGGGATCGGCTGGCTGCGGCTGACCGCCAGCCAGAGCTCGGCCGGGGTGGACAGGGGGCTCCTGGACGCATGAGTTCCGGCTAGTCGGCAACGACGGCCAAGGTTCCACCGTTGATCAAGCCACCGCGGGATGCTGGCCATGAGCGTGACGGTCTGGCCCTGCCACGCCGGTGATCTGTACGCTAGCCTGGTTCGCTGCCCCGGCTGTGGCCACCGTCGTGATGTCCTGTGGGCCCGGTCCTGTGATTGGGCTTGTACCCACGAGGGCCGACCCGCCTCCGAGCAGGGGAGGCTGCCATGGCCCCCATGACCACCCGCCGCGCCGTCCTCATCGGCATCCTCGCCGGCATCCTCGTTGGCATCGGGGTCGCGGCCCTGGCCTGGATCGTCGCCGACAGGAACCGCCAACCCGAGCACCCCCCGGCCGCCGCCACAACGACGATCCCGCCGGGCGCCACCCAACCGACGATCCCGCCACCACCCACCGCCACCGCCCTGGCCGCCACCTCCAGCACGGTCATAGCCACCGGCAAGACCACCCACGACCCCAACACCTTCACCACCGGCACTGCCCCTGGCCCCATCCAGGTCCGCGTCCTCGGCGAGTCCTCCTGCCAAGGGCTCGCCGGCCAGGGCTGGCGGGTCCGCTACCAGGTCACCAACGAGGGTCCCGGCCGCACCGGACCGGTGCTCGCCCAGGTCGACCTCCAACCCCCCGTCCAGCTCAAACCCACCCTGACCCTGGGTCGCGGAGGGCGTCATGAGGAGACGGTACTGCTGGTGGGGAGCGGGGAGCTGATCACCGTCACCTGGCAGGGAGTCACGTCGTTCCCCATGGAGGTCCAGGCGTGCCCGCCCAACCCGGCCGACGAGCGCGCCGCCCGGCAGGTCACGACCACAACATGAGAGCACCTGATGAACCGGAACGCCATCCATGAGGCGATGAGACCGCCTCGACGCCTGTTGGGTGCCCCCCGGGCCCAGTAGGCGCTCGCGTGCCGCGCCACGCTAGCGGAGGCCTCGGCTGGTGTTGCCGCGAGTGGATGAGAATGGTCAGGGGCGAGATGAGGTGTTCTGACAGGGTGTTCCTTCGGACATTCCGAGAGAACGCCGGGGCCCTGGTTAGGTTGCTGGGTCAGGGCGGCGAGCGCTGATCCCACCGGATGCACGAGCGATGACGAAGGCGGCCAGGCCGGCGCCAACCAGGGCTCCAACTAGCGTCCCGATGGCGGGCAGCTCGATGGCAAAGCCGGCGCCGAACCCGGCGGCGATGGTTCCGGTGATCAGCCCGGCGGCGCGGATCCTTGGTTCGCGCCATTGATCGAATCCTGCGGTGTGCGCTTGGGAAGCAGGCGATCGTTCCGCGCGTCGGCTGGCAGCCAGGAACGCGATCAGCAGGGCGGGCCGGAGCAGGTTACTGATGTTCTGGATGGTGTTGCCTGGGGCGAGGTTGCCGGAGTCGATGATATCGATGCCATGGACGAGGGTCGCTCCGACGCCAAAGACCGTGGCCGCGATGACGGTGGCCTCGCGGAAGCCGTCGCGCCGGCTCATGGCGAGGATGCCGAGGATGCCGACGGCCAGGTTGGCCATGCCGACCTCGAGTTGGAAGCGATTGCCGGTCGGCCAGCCGATGGACTCCGCCACCGGGTCCGAGATGAAGACGTGGCCGAAGAACCCACCGATTCCGCTGCCGGCGACACCGACTGCAAACAGATATAGCAGGAAGAGTTCCAACCGGCGTTCGCGGGGCCGACTGCTGGTGTCCAGAGCGAGATGGCCAAGAGCGAGGATGACCGGCAAGACCGAGAAGCTGACGACGCGGATGGCAACACTGTCCATCTGTTCTCCTTATCGAGAGACATCAGCCGGTCACGGGCCAGGCTGAGGGCCTCCAGGTCGGCGTCGATCTGGGTCCGGCTGCATGGGGAGCCGGTGCAGGGTTGTGGACCAGCGCGAACGGCACCGTCGTGGCTGCCACGAGAGGATCGGTGCGCGTGGGTGTTTGACATGGTTGCTTGCGGTCGATCAACGGACGCTGTGCGGTCGGGGGGCTGGCTGCTGGCCGGCGACGGCTGGCCACCGGGCCAGCTGCCACCAGCCACGGGCCGCCCACGACCGGCGCCGACGACCCAGCGGGCGGCTGCGATACCCCAGCCGTGCTTGGGTGGCCTGCTGTCGCTGTTCGGTGATGCGTTGCTGCGCCAGGACCTGGCTCAGCCAGGGATGCTGGTTGTTCATGTCTGGTTCCTTTCTGCGGCTCGGCCTGGTTGTCCAGCGGTCACGGTCGGCCGTGGTCGTCGCTGGCCAGCTCAGCAGGTGAGCCACTCTTTGGGTCGGGTGCGCCAGGGGCGCAACGTCGTCCACTCATCAAGGAGACGAACCCCGGTCGGCTGATTGCGACATCGGGAGCCAGATCGGGGTGCGGGGTTGCGAGGTGAGCGGCTGGCCGTGTCCGCTAGGGCGTCGGCGGGCCGCCGGAGGGGTCGTGGTCGCCGGTCACCTGGTCGAGGCGACGGCGGAGGTAGCGGCGCTCGACCTGGTTGGTGGCCAGCTCCAGGGCTTGGCGGTAGGCGGTCGCGGCGAGGGTGGGACGGCCGGCCCGCCGCTCCAGGTCGGCCCGGGTGGCTGGGAGCAGGTGGTAGCCGGCCAGGGCCCCGGTCGCCTCCAGCCGGTCCAGCAGCCCTAGCCCGGCGTCTGGACCGTAGGCCATGGCGACGGCCACGGCCCGGTTGAGCTCATAGGTCGGCGAGGGCCGCAGCCGCAGCAACTCGGCGTACAACGCGGCGATCTGGAGCCAGTCGGTGTCGGCGGCGCGGGCGGCCAGGGCGTGCTGGGCGGCGATGGCCGCCTGGAGCTGGTAGGGCCCGGGTCGGCGGCGGCGCAGGGCCCGGTCCAGCAGGCCGAGCCCTTCGCCGATCATGGCCGGGTCCCAGCGACCCCGGTCCTGGTCCTCGAGCGGGACCAGGTCGCCGTGGGGGTCGACCCGGGCGGCGGCGCGGGCGTGGTGCAACACCAGCAACGCCAGCAGACCAGCGACCTCGGGGTCGTCAGGGACCAGCTCGCCCAGCAACCGGCCAAGCCGGATCGCCTCGGCGGCCAGGTCGACCCGGAGGAGCCGGTCGCCGCGGGTGGCGTCATAGCCCTCGTTGAAGATCAGGTACACGACCGCGCAGACGGCCCCGACCCGGTCGGGGAGCTGGTCGTCGGGCGGGAGCCGGAACGGGATGGCTGCGATGGCGATCTTGCGTTTGGCCCGGACCAGCCGCTGTTGCAGAGTCCGCTCGGGTACCAGGAAGGCTCGGGCGATCTCGGCTGGGGCCAGCCCGGCGACCGCCCGCAGGGTCAAGGCAACCTGGGCGTCGACGCCAAGGGCGGGATGGCAGCACATCAAGATCAGCGTCAGCTGGTCGTCGTCGCTGCCGCTCGCTGGCTGAGCGTGGTCGAGGCTGGCCTGGCGGTCGAGCGCCTCCAGCCGGGCCAACAGCTCGGTCCGCTGGGCTCGGCGCCGGTCCCGGCGCAGCCGGTCGATCGCGCGTCGGCGGGCGGTGGTGATCAGCCAGGCGTCCGGATGGTCGGGGACCCCGTCGCGCGGCCAGGTTCGTAGCGCCTGCTCGGTGGCGTCCTGGACAGCGTCCTCGGCCAGGTCGACATCGCCGGTCCAGCGGCACAGCACCGCCACCGCCCGTGCCCAGTGGGCGCGGTAGGCGGCGGTGACCTCGTCGCTCATCTTGACGACCAAGCGGTGTCGCGCAGGTGCCGGGAACGGAGCCATGGTTGGCTGGCGGCGCCAGACTGGCGGATCAGTTTGGCACGTCAACCGAGCCGAGCCAGTCGGGGGCCGCTGCCGGCGGCGGCGAAGCCGCGCCACCAGCTCCGGTACCTCACCCCATGGCCTGGGAGTAGTCAATGCAGGGCCGGACCTCGACCGCGCCATAGCCCAACGCCGCGGTCGGCACCTTGGCCGCCCAGCCAAGGGCCTCATCCAGATCGGCACACTCCAGCAGGTAGAACCCGGCGATCTGCTCCTTGGTCTCGGCAAACGGCCCATCGGTCGCGCTCACCTGGCCGTCGATGACCCGGATGGTGGTCGCCGTGGAGATGTCCTGCAGCGGCTCCCCGCCCAGGTAGACCCCCTTGTCCTCGATCTCTTGGTTGAAGGCGAAGAACGCCTGGAAGAACCGGCCTTCCTCCGGGCTGCCCGGCGCCGGCGCCTTGGCCGGGTCGGCGGCCAGGATCAGGGTGT
>Ga0307302_10000534_pt1 | contig 16861 bp, 11 predicted proteins | sample ER_DNA_183_FD_194490 | JGI IMG/M metagenome (GOLD analysis project Ga0307302, IMG submission 194490) | Bulk soil microbial communities from the East River watershed near Crested Butte, Colorado, United States - ER_DNA_183 | ecosystem: Environmental > Terrestrial > Soil > Floodplain | place...
ATGACCGCGTCTTTCCGGGAGATGAGGCTCGAGGTGGCGGAGTGGCGGAGCCGGTCGATGTCGTCGTTCCGGGACGAGTCCTTCTCGATGTAGAGATCGGCCTGAGGAACGTACGCCTCGGGCTGGTAATAGTCGTAGTACGAGACGAAATACTCAACCGCGTTCTCCGGGAAGAACTCGCGGAACTCGTTGCAGAGCTGCGCTGCAAGTGTCTTGTTGTGAGCGATGACGAGCGCTGGGCGCTGGAGCTCCTCGATGATCCAGGCCATCGTCGCCGTCTTGCCGGTGCCAGTGGCCCCGAGCAGGGTCTGATAACGCTCTCCGGCCTTGAGGCTCTTGGTGAGCTCGTCGATCGCCTGCGGCTGGTCGCCGGTGGGACGATAGACGTCCTGGGTCTTGAATTCGGCCATCGCCGACAGGGTATCCGGCTAGCTGTGAGCCGCGACGCGGGCGAGCCGGGTCGCAGCGAGCTCTTCGAGGGCGCGGATGTCTCCGCACACCTGGCATGTGTAAGTCCGCACTGTCCCGTCCTCGGCGGCGGCGAAGATCCGGTGACTCCCTGGGAGGAAAGCGGCCGCGCGGAGGCTGTGCGCACGACCGACGAAGAAACCCCGCAGGAAGAAGAGCAGGCTCCCCGAGCGAACATCCCAGAGACCACCGTTTCCCGGACCGGCGGTCACGAGCCAGCGTCCGTCGTCACTGAATCGGGCATCGCTCACGGCCGCAAAATGGGCCCGGAGGACGGGACGGCGAAGGGCGCCGCTGCCCGAATACCAGATGCGGGCATCGTGATCGACGCTAGCGGTCGCGATGAGACGCCCGTCCGGGCTGTACGCGATCGACGTGACCGCCCCGCCGTGGCCGCGAAGTGTGTGCTCAACGCGCCCCGAGGCGAGGTCCCACAGCAGCCCGGTCCCGTCGTCGTCGGCAGTCGCCAGCCGGCTGCCGTCAGGGCTGAAGGAGAGGGCGACGAGGCTTCCCCGCTCAGCCTGGAAGCGTCGCTCGAGCTTTCCGTCACCTGTGCTCCAGATTCGAATCGTTCCGCCCGGCCCGACCGCCGCCAACCGCTTTCCGCTCGGGCTGAATGCCGCTGCGAGCACGCCTTTCGTGCCAGGAATCGTTCGCCGCAGCTTGCCGGCTGCCGTCCAGATCCGGACGCTCGGGCCCCCCGCCGTGACGACGAGCCGTCCCTCCGAATTGAAGCGGGCGCCTCCCGATGTGACGACGAGCCGCCCGCTCGGGCTGAAGCGAGCGTTGCGTACACCTCGATCTCGGAAGGCGGCCACCTTTCGACCTGACGGGGTAAAGATCGAAACGCTTCCGTCGGTGCCGGTGCTCACGACTAGCCTTCGGTCTCGCGGCACGTCGAGGCTCGTGGCAGCCGCAGGCTCATGCCTGAGGATCCCGAGCTCGGGCCTGATTCCGGGATCCCAGATGCGCGCGGTTCCGTCGTCACCGAACGTGAGCACGTTCCCGTCGGTTGGGCTGAAGCTGGCCGCGCGTACGGATCCGCGGTGACCCGCAAGCACGCTCTGGAGGTTGCCGTGGTCGCTCTTCCAAACACGGGCCGTTCCGTCGCGGCTCGAGGTGACGACGGAGAGACCGTCCGGGCTGAACGTAATGTCGTTGACGAAGTTCCCGTGCCCGAGCAGCGTCGCGACGAGCCTCCCGCGCGGCTCGGTGCCGACGTTCCAGATGTCTGCGGTGCCATCGAGGCTCGCCGTGCCGACCAACTGGCCCCCGGGGCTCACGGCCACGTCGACGATCTGCCCCTGGTGCCCCTGCAGTTGGTAGGCGAGTCGACCGGTTCGCAGGTCCCAGACGCGCCCCGACCTGTCGGCGCTGCCGGTGGCGAGTAGCTCCTTGTGCGGGCCGAACGCGGCGCTGATCACGCGCCCGTCGTGGGGAAGCGCAAAGAGCAGCCGGTCGGTGCGGAGGTCGTAGACCCGTGCATAGCGGTCACCCCCCACGACAGCCGCAAACCGGCCGTCCCGGCTAAGCACGACTTTGCGCGGCGGCTGCGGCTCTCGAAAGACCTGCGCCCCGTCTCCGCCGGACAGCCGCCAGATGTCGACCGCACCGTCGGCGCTGATCGTGGCCAGCACCTCCGAGTCGGCAGACAGCGCCAGGCTGAGCACGGCGGCTGAGTGCCGCAATGTTCGTACCGGCCGCCCATCCGATGTCCAGATACGCGCCGTGCGGTCGCGGCTCGCCGTCACGACCTGGCGCCCGTCGGTGCTGAACGCCGCGTCGGTGACGCTTGCTCCGTGGCGGAGCGCTGCGAGCAGGACCCCGTCCCTGGAGCGGAAGATGCGCGCGATGCCGTCGTCGCCGGCCGTCACGACGCGCGAGCCGTCGGGGCTGTAAGCAGCGGCGTTCACCGGGCCGCGCCCGGCGGGAAGGATCCTCCGCACCCTCGAGTCGATCAGCGCCTTGCGAAGCACCTCTTCCGCGGCAGCCGTCGGTTTGAGCTTCGCACCTCGCAGCGCCAGCCGAATGCTCCGCAGCGGATCGATCGGAAGCTGGGAGAGAGCGAGCGCTGAGAGCTCCCGGGCCCGCCCTGAGCGCTCGCTGCGACGGGCATCCGACCGCTGGGCGAGCGCGTAGACCGCGACTGCGGACACGACCGCGAGTGCGAGCAGCGCAAGCACGGCAGCCGCCGCGAGGCGCCGATGCCGAGTTCGGGAAACCTGCCGCTCCCTCTCGAGGCGCCGCTCCGCCTCGTGCCGTGCTCGCCAGTCGAGCACGGCCGCCCCGAGGACGTCGTGGTAGATCTCGTACCGGGCGCCACCCCCGTTTCGCGAGAGAGGTCGGAGGATCCGCTCGTCCGCGAGGCGATCCAGGACGACGCCGGCTTCTTCGCGCTCGACCTCTGCAAACGCCGCGAGGTCGGCAGCCTCGTGCGCCACCTTCGCTCCCGACGGCGTCACGAGGTGCGTGAACATCTCGGCGGCGGCGTCGCGTTCCGCTGCGCTGAGCCCTGCAAGAGCACGCTCGAGGTGCGCTTCGACGATCCGGCCCGCGCCTCCGAGCTGCTGGAGCGTGACGAGGCGAAGGGTGCGCGAGCCCTGTTCCCGCTCGACCTCCCAGATCCGCTCCATCACAAGCTGGAGGTAGGGGGCCTCGACCGACTCGGGCTCGAGCTCGTGCTTCACGGTTCCCCGTCCCGGCATGGCGTACTCGATCTCGCCGGCCGCCACGCCGTCGAGAACGGCCTCAGCCAGCTCGGGCTCGATCGCGAGGTCGTCTTCCCCATCGACGATTCGTGCGTACTCCTCGATCGGCCGAAGGATCGCCGCACGGCCGGCCTCTCTGTCGAGCGGATCAAGCCGGAGGAAGTTCGCAAAGAGGTTAGGAATCCGCGCCTTGAAGGCGTCGAGCTTCGCAAGGGAGTCCTCGCGGATGCCGATCAGGATCCGCACCGGCAAGTCCTCCCGCCGGACGAGCTCGGACAGGTCGGTGCCGAACCCGGTCGTGGGTGCCTCCGGGTGGTACAGGAAGTACTCCTCGAACTGATCGAGCACGAGCAGAAGGTCGCCTCCGAGACGAGCCCCGCAGGCTGCGGCCACGTCCACCAGCGACTCCGCCGCGGAGGCTGATGGCTCCCACTCGGTGTCTCCGACGGCGTCCCGAACCGCCTCGACCATCGCCGAGGTGAGCGAGGCGCTGGGATTCTCGGTCCACGAATCGAGGACGACCACGACGAACTCAGGAGCCTCGCCTTCCCGGACGTTCTCCAGGGCCGTCCGCCGCAGGCTCTGGGCGACGCCGGCGCGGAGCAGCGAGCTCTTCCCCACGCCGCTCGCTCCGTACAAGACCGTCAGCCGCGCGGCGAGAAGGTTCGATCCGATGATCTCGCTCTCCCGTTCGCGCCCGAAGAAGAAGTGGGCATCGAGCTCCGAGTCGCGGAACGGCGCGAGCCCTCGGTACGGCGACGGGATCGCTCCTCGCGCTGACTCTCGAGCCATCGCCCCGGCGCTCATCCGACCGCTTCGGCCGCAAGCGTCTCGATCCGGCCGCGCAGTTCCTCGACGTAGCTCTCGAGCGGCGCCTCGACGACGTCGACGTCCCGCCGGCGCCAGAACTCGTGCTCCACGGAGGAGGACTCCGATTGAACGGCCCACGAGCGGTAGCTCAGGCTCTGGGCTCCCCAGACGCGGTGGAGGAACACACGAAGGTTCCAGTCGAGGAGGTCGTAGCCCAGAAACAGGAGATGGCTGCGGCGCAGCTTGGCGGCGAGCTTGACCGGCATGACCGTGGCGATGTCGCTATGGACGAGGTAGTCGATGTAGTCGTCCTCGCTGACGACGAAGCTCTCCCAGTCGCGAGACGGCTCGCGATCGACCTGGCCGTGGAGCCTCAGCAGCACCGAGCGGTGCTCCGGCGAGACCTCGACGTAGGTGTTCGGCGTCTCGACGACGGCGCATGACCCGTCCGGGCGGCGGTGCAAGAAGCGGCCACGGCTCGATCCAGACGCGATGTAGGCGACGACGTCGAGCTCGACGCCCTCGTCGGCGAACGCGCGCTCGATCCCCTCGTCGAAGCCCGTGGTCACGATCAGCGGGTGGGCGGCCCCCAAGTCGCCGGACCGGGAGCCTTGCTCGGCGAGAAAGCGGTGGACCGGGCCGGGCGGGAAGTCGACGTCGAGTACTGCGTGCAGCTCGTCATAGAGGGGGCCCGACCCCTGCATCACCGAGACGTACTGGGAGACTCTTGCGAGTTCGCTGGCCTGGTCGGGCGGACATTCGAAGCGGCGGGCCAGATACGCGGCGATCTCCGCGGAGTCGGGCGCGTAGAGAGCGCTTTCGAGATCCCAGGCGGCCCCGTCGGGACGGCCTGAGCGGTTGACTCCGCTGCCGAGCACCGCGACGAGCCGGCCCGAGAGCATCGCCCGCGCCACCTCGTAGAAGTGGTCCTCGACGGGGGGTCCCGCCCGAACCGGCTGCAGGCCGCTCTCCTGGCGAAGCATGGAGCCGTGCAGCTGTTGCAGCGCCGGGCTCGGCTCGATGCCGAGCTCGTCGACGAGGGTGCGCCGCGCGTCCTGGTAGGCCTGGAGCGCCTCCGCCTGCCGGCCGGATCGGTACAGGGCAAGCATGAGCTGGCCCCGGAGTCGCTCCCGCAAAGGATGGTCCTTCACGAGCCCGTCCACCTCGCCAACGAGCTCGCCGTGTCGCTCAAGCGCGAGATCGACGTCGATTCGGTCTTCAAGGGCAACTGCCCGGAGCTCCTCGAGTCGACCGACCTCGGACTGCGCAAACGGCTCGAAGCCGAAGTCGGCGAGCGGCGGACCACGCCACAGCGCAAGCCCTTCACGGAGGAGGCGTGCACGCGCTTCCGGTTCTGCGGTCTTCGACTGCTCGTAGAGAGCCTGGAACCTGGCCGCGTCGATCTGCTCCCCGTCTGCCCGAAGGAGATAACCCTGCGGGCGAGTGACGAGAGCGTCGCTCCCGAGCAGCTTGCGGAGCTGTGAGACGTAGTTCTGGAGCGACGTCGTGGCTGTTGGCGGCGGATGCTCGCCCCAGAGCTGGTCGACGATCGTGTCGGTCGGCACGACGCGACCTGCGTTCAGAAGGAGGAGCGCGAGGACGGCGCGCTGCTTCTGGCCGCCGAGCTTGATCGGCCCCTCGTCTCCCCAGACCTCGAGCGAGCCGAGGATCCGGAACTCCAGCATCGATCCATTCTCGCACCGTTGACCCGAGGCACGAAATCGCGTTAGCGAGACGTTGGCGGGCCGTGACTGAGCGGTTTGAGGGCCGCCCGACGGTGGCGGCATGCACACCGTCACCGCACTCATCAGCAGGCGTTGCAGGCCGTTCGTCGCCTCCGCCGTCCTCGTTTCTGCCCTCGCGTTCGCACTCGTGTCCCACACACCGGCTGCCTCCGGCCAGGCGGCCGCGGGCGCCCATTTCACGGTGACTCGCAGCCTCGGCAGCCATGCCGGGGTTCGCCCTTCGTACGGATGGCCGATCAAGCCCTTCAATCGCCAACACCCGGTCCGCGCATATCTGAACGACCCGCGCAACGGACACGGCGATGCTAAGAGCTTCCACTTCGGCATCGATATCTCGGCCCCCAACGGAACCCCGGTCTTCGCGGTCGAGGCCGGGCAAGTCTTCCTCAAGCACGGGCGCATGGCAGTCGCGGTCAAGGGAGCGACGCGGACGTTCGGGTACTGGCACGTGATGCCGGCCGTCCGAGACCACCAAATCGTTCGCCTCCATCAACTCCTCGGCCACATCTGCAGCAACGACGGGGGCGGCGAGCACGTCCACCTCGCAGAGCGGCGCGGGACCGAGTACCTGAACCCGCTTCGCCGCGGCGGCATCGGCCCCTACGTCGACCGAACGCCGCCGACCGTCGCCTCGGTCGAGTTTTTCCGCAACGGCCGTGCGGTAGACCCTGACGCCCTCACGGGGCGGGTCGACATCGTCGTCGAAGCCTTCGACACGACTCCGCTGCTCGTTCCGGCGCCCTGGTCGGACCTGCCGGTGGCCCCGGCGCGGATTCAGTGGAGCATTGCTCGCGGATCTCGTCGAGCTCCCCTGCGCACCGCTGTTGATTTGAGCCGGTCGATGCTTCCGGCCAGGCTCTACGACTCGATCTACGCTCCTGGTACCAAGCAGAACTACGTCGGCGACCCAGGTCACTACCGGTTCTACCTCGCACACCGCTTCGACGCCTCGAAGCTTTCGACACGGCCTTGCCGCGTGCGCATCGAGACCGTCGACACACGCGGAAATCGCGCCGTCGCGCAGTTGGAGATCGCGCGTGCCGTCTGATCGGAAGGTGAGCCACGTGGATGTCTGGAGACTCGGCGAACGCGAAACCGTTGAGATCGTGGCTACTGTGACCCGAACGTCCGCCATACGAGGCGTACGCGGTGATCGTCGGCGCACCTCAGATCATCGCGCCTCGGTTTGGGCGCCGAGTCACGTGGTCGCTCGGAGCCGCGGCGGTCAACGACCTCCTCCAGGCGGGCTACTCGGCGCTTACGGCCCAGGCGAATCAGCTCGCAGAGCGATAGCCGACGCTCGCGGGCGCACGCGCAGGCAGGCAAGCCCGACCGCGCCCATCATCAGCGTCTGAATCGCTGCGAAGGCGATCAGCACCGGCTCTGCGCCGAAAGCGTCCAGAACCGGTCCCGCCGTGAACAGGCCGACCGGCTGCAGGATCGTCCAGCTGAGCATCATCGTCGGCATCACCGTCGCACGAAGCGCGGGCGGAATGCGGAGAGTCATCGCTGCGTGGATCGGAGGGTTCACGATCCCGTTGGCAAGGCCCGAGAGAACCAGAGCGGCCGAGAGCCCCACCGCAGGAAGCCGGAACGAGAGCAGCCACAAAGGCAGCGCCTGGCCCATGATGCACGTGGCGATCAACGTCATTCCATCGACGCGTCGGGCCACGCGGTACGAGATGGCGTTGCCGACGATCGCGCCCACGCCGAAGGAGGCGAACAGCCAGCCGGCGATGCGCGCGTCGGCGCCGAAACGGGCCACGACCAGGACCGGGACCGCGATGAAGAACGCGGTCCACGCCATGTCTCCGATCGCGAGAGCGGGATTCCAGATCCGGAGAAGCCGGTCCCGGAAGATGAAGCGGACGGCCGTGCGGATTCCGCGTCCTTCCTCCGGGGCAGGGACCGGCGGCCTTCTGGGCAGGAACGCTGCCACGAGGAGGAACGAGACCAGGTAGGTGGCGCCGTCGACCACGAGCACGCTCGGCGCGCCGATGACTGCGATCAGGACGCCCGCGAGCACCGGCCCGAGCAAGAGCGTTACCCGCGTCGCGGCCTGAGTCAGAGCGCTCGCCTGAGTCACGATCTGCTCGTCCTCGCCGAGCAGCTCCGGCAGGATCACCTTCTGCGACGCGAAGTACGGCGCGGTCATCGCGCCGACGCCGAAGGAGATGGCGAGCAGGAGCGGGAACGACAACGCGCCCGCCCAGTGCAGAATCGGAATGAGGACGATGAGCGGCGCGCGGATGCCGTCGCAAAGCAGCATCGCCCGCCGCGCGCCGAACCGCGACAGCAACCGGGAGCCGGGAACTGTCATCAGGCCCATTCCGATCACCTCGGCGGCGACGACGAAGCTCATCCGGGTTGCCGAGCCCGAGGTCGTCAGCACGAACCAGGGCAGCGCGAGCCAGGTCATCTGCGAGCCGGTGGTCGAGATGATCTCGGCCGCCATCAGGGCGCGCAGCGGCCCGTTGCGAAGGAGACTCGTCGGCTTCATCAGGCGCGCTTGATGCGGATGTCGCCGCTCATCGCCGTCGCGCGAACCTCGACGTTCGGCCCGTCTCCCTCGACCGGCACGTCCCCGACGTCGAGCTCGGAGCTCGTCTCACCGCTCATCGAACGCGCGTCGATCCAGAGCTTCGAGCCCTTCTTGATGCCGACTTCGATGTCCCCCGAAGCCGTCTGGACGGTCACCTCGCCCTCCTGGACGCTTCCGACGTCGACGTCACCCGACGCCGTCTGCACCTTCAGCGACGCATCGGCCTCTTCGAACGAGACGTCTCCCGAGGCGGCGCGAACCTTGCCTTCCCCCTGCAGCCGCCCGACCTCGAGGTCGCCGGAAGCCGTGTTCACCGTCAACCGGCCCCCGACCCGCTCGACGTTCACGTCGCCGCTCGCCGAGTTGACCTGGACATCTCCTCCGATGTGCTCGAACGCCACGTCCCCCGACGCCGTGTTGGCCTCGAGCGCGCCGAAGGCGCCGCGAGCGTCGATGTCCGCCGAGGCGGTCGAGACCTCGACGTCCGCACCCGGAGGTGCGCTCACGCGGGCTCGAACTTCGCCGCGGAAGAGGCTCATGAAACCACGCTTCTCGACCGTGACCACGACTTCGTGCCCGTCGCGCCGCGGCCGGAGCTCGATTCGGGCCTGCTCCTCGATCTCCGGGCTCGCATCGAGCTCGACGACCGTCTCGCTACCTTCGACGGCCTCGAGCTCGATGCGTCCTGAAGGGATGCGAACGTTCAGGAGCAAGGGCCCGGGTGTGTGGAATGTCTCGCGCCTCATCGCGTCCTCCGCGGGCGAGCACGCTTGGGGGGGCGCTTGTCGATGCGCACTTCTGCGTGTCCGAAGGGCAGTGGATAGAACTTCGTTGAATTCGTCATCTGACTCTCCCTCTCTTTCTCAGCCCTGGGCGAAGCCCCGGAGCCTCTTGCCGGATCGCTGAACCGGCCCGGCGACGCCCCTCGAGAGCGCACGCACGAGCCAGCTGTTGACGGAGACGCCCTCGCGAGCCGCCGCGGCGTCGATCGAGGCCTTCAGGGCCTCGGGCAGGCGCAGCGTGATGCGGGCCGTGAGCCCGTCGTCCGCGGCCGGCTCCGGAGGAGCCTCCACCTCGTCGACGTACACGAGGCCCGGGTCCTGACCTGCGAGCCGCACCTCCACGTGGCCCGACGGCAGCTGAGCATTGAGCTCGAGCGCCGCCTCGCCGAGCGCGTCGAGGAAACGAAGGCCCGCGGAGCCGCGAACTGCGTGCAGCACACGCTCGGCAGCCGCAGCCGTCTGCTCGTCGCCGACGGCTGCCACCGCGGCCAGGTCGGCTTCGAGCGCCTCGATGAACCGTGCCATCTCCATGGCGTCATTATGACATCACTTCGCTGTCTGTCAAGTGTCTTTGTGACACTAGCGGCCCGAACTTAGACTCAACGCATGTCGACCTGCCCGCAGTGCGGCCGGGAGAACCCAGATGGCTTCAAGTTCTGCGGTTCCTGCGGCGCGCCGCTCGTGGCCGCGGAACAGCGTGAGGTCCGCAAGACGGTCACCGTCGTCTTCTGCGACGTGACGGGGTCGACGGCGCTCGGGGAGCAGCTCGACCCCGAATCGCTGCGCCGAGTCATGGGCCGCTACTTCGACGAGATGCGGATGGTCGTCGTGGCCCACGAGGGAACGGTTGAGAAGTTCATCGGCGATGCGGTCATGGCCGTCTTCGGGATCCCGGTGCTGCACGAGGACGACGCGTTGCGCGCTGTTCGCGCCGCGGAAGAGATGCGCGAGAAGCTCGGGGAGCTGAACGAGGAGCTCGAGCGCGACTGGGGAGTCCGCATCCAGGTCCGGACCGGGGTCAACACCGGCGAGGTCGTGGCCGGCGATGCGAGTAGTGGGCAACGCTTCGCCACCGGCGACACCGTCAACGTCGCGAAGCGCTTCGAGGAGGCTGCTCCCGCCGGGGAGATCCTGCTCGGCGATTCCACGTACCGCCTCGTCCGGGACGCAGTGGAGGTCGAGCCCGTGGCGCCGCTCGAGCTCAAAGGCAAGGTCGAGCCCATCAGCGCCTACCGGTTGGTCAAGGTCGAGGCCGGAGCACCCGGCCGCGCCCGTCGGCTCGATTCGCCCATGGTTGGTCGCGAGCGGGAGCGGGCGGTCCTGCACCAGGCGTACCAGCGCGCAGTCGGGGAGCGCGCCTGCCACCTGTTCACCGTCCTCGGAGCGGCGGGGGTCGGCAAGTCACGGCTGGTCGTCGACTTCCTCGACGAGCTCGGCGAGCGCGCCACCGTCGTGAGCGGACGCTGTCTCCCCTACGGCGAAGGGATCACGTTTTGGCCGTTGCTCGAGGTCATCCGGAACCTCTACGGCGAGGACTTCCTTTCCGGGCTCGCGGGCCGTCTCGCGGGCGACGAGAACGCGGAGCTGATCTCGGAGCGGATCGAAGCCGCGGTCGGGGTCGGCGACGGTGCCGGCCTACCCGACGAGACCTTCTGGGCGGTCCGCAAGCTGTTCGAGGCGCACGCGGGCGAGCGGCCGCTCGTCGTCGTCTTCGACGATCTCCACTGGGCCGCGCCGACGTTCCTCGACCTCGTCGAGCACATCGCCGACTGGTCGCGAGACGCGCCCCTCCTGCTCGTCTGCCTCGCCCGACCCGAGTTCCTCGACGGCCGGCCCAATTGGGGTGGAGGCAAGTTCAACGCGACCTCGGTCCTCCTCGAGCCTCTGAACGAGGACGAGTCGGCCGAGCTCGTGGGGAATCTTCTGGGGCGGACTCGACTGGCCGAGGAAGTTCAACTCCGCCTGACAGACGCAGCCGAAGGCAACCCGCTCTTCGTCGAGGAAATGCTCGCGATGCTCATCGACGACGGCCTGCTCGAACGCTCGAATGGGGACTGGGTGCCCACCGGTGACCTCAGAACGGTGAGCGTACCGCCGACTATCCAGGCGCTGCTCTCCGCGCGCCTCGATCGTCTGGGACCCAGCGAACGTGCGGTCATCGAGCGCGCGGCTGTGGAGGGAAAGGTCTTTCATCGTGGCGCGGTGGCCGAGCTCTCGGCGACCGAGGTCCGGAGCGAAGTCGGTGGCTACCTTCAGACCCTCGTCCGCAAGGAGCTCGTCAGGCCGGACCGAGCCGACTTCCCAGGCGAGGATGCCTTCAGGTTCAGGCATCTGCTCATTCGGGACGCGGCCTATGACGCCATGCCGAAGGAGCTGCGCGCCGAGCTCCACGAACGGTTCGCGGCGTGGCTCGAGAAAGCCGCGGGCGACCGCGTGGTCGAGTACGAGGAGATCCTTGGCTTCCACCTCGAGCAGGCCTACCGTTACCGAACAGAGCTCGCGCCTGCAGACGAGGCCAGTGCGGCGCTGGCCGGCAGGGCAGCTGAACGACTCTCCTCGGCAGCGCAGCGAGCGCTCGCGCGGGTCGACATGCCCGCCACAATCGGCTTACTGGAGCGGTCACTGACTCTCCTGCCCGAAGACGACAGCCGTCGGGCACGGTTTCTCTGCGACCTCGGATACGCCTTGCGCGAACGCGGTGCCCTCGAGGCAGCGGAGACCGCTCTCAAGAGCGCTATCACTGCGGCGGAAGAAGTCGGCGACCCCGTTTTGCATGCGCTGGCAGACGTGCGACTCACAGCGGTGGGAACACAGCGCGGCGGCGGCGGGATGGAGGACGCGGCTGCGAAGCTCGAGCAGCTCACTGGCGAGCTCGAGCGGCTGGGCGATGAGCCGGCTCTGGCCGAGGCGTTCTTCATCTTCGGCCAACACCTCAGTTGGTCCGGGCAAGAGGCGTCCGCTACCAGGGCGCTCGAGAAGGCGGCAGAGATGGCGCGCCGTCTGGGAGATACCCGCCTCGAGTCGACCACGCTCGGCTGGATTGCAATCGACGCCTTCTGGCTGCGCGTGCCCGTCGAGGATGGTTTGCAGACTTGCGGCCGAGAGCTCGCCCGGCCTGGAGCAAACCGCCTCGGTCAGTCTGAGCTGCTGATCATGGACGGCAATCTGAAATACATGGCCGGCCAGAAGGAAGAGGGCTTGGCGGAGGTCGCAGCAGGACAGGCGCTCATGGAAGAACTGGGGCGCGATCTCGAGCGCCACGCTTTTCGAATGGCGACGGGCCTCGTCCTGCTCTTGGCCGGGGAGTTCCGCCGCGCCGAAGAGGAGCTCAGGCCAGGATGCGAGGCTCTTCGCGCGATGGGTGAGGCGGGCTATCTCTCGACTGCTGCCGCGGAGCTCGCCCTCTCCCTCTGCTGGCAGGGATGCCACGACGAAGCCGAGCTTTTGGTCGAGGAGAGCCAAGAACTGGGCGCCGCAGACGATCTGACGACGCAGGTGTACTGGCGCTGCGCTCTCGCACAGGTGCTTGCGGCTCGCGGCGAGCACGACAGAGCCGTCGGCCTCACCGGTGAGGCGATCGAGCTCTTGGAGCAAGGCGATCGCCTGCTCGACATGAGCCTTGTCAAGCTCAGCGCCGCAGACGTCTACCGAACCGCCGGCCGCCTCGACGAGTCGCGGAGCATGCTCGAGGGCGCGCTGGAGCTGGCCCACCAGAAGGGAAATGTCAGCGGCGCCGCCTGGGTCGAGCGGCTGCTCGCCGAAAGCTAGGAGGGTTTGGCGGAATACTGCTCGTCGCCGGGGTGCGATGGTCGTTCCGAGGCAATGGCGCTCGGCGCTTCGCGCCTCACGGGAGCCCCAATGCTGTTCAGCATTGGGGCGACTGAGGACGCCGCCTCGGGGCGAGCAGCGCGGCCCGGCGGCTCAGCACTGTATTGCGCCAAACCCTCCTACTAGAGCCCGTACGCGCGGTGGTAGACGTCTTTCAGGTCCTCCACGCGGTCGACATAGGCACGCGTCTCTGAGAACTGGATGCCCTGGCCCGCCGCCCGCCAGCGGTCGACGTTACGCTGGCCGGCGTTGTAGGCGGCCAGGGCAGTCTTCTCCTCGCCGTACTTGTTCAGCAGGTGGCGCAGGTACCACGATCCATAGCGGACGTTGATCTCCGGGTTGTAGAGGTCCGAGGTCTGAAAGCGGCTGCCCCCGGTGCGGATCGCGATTCCCTTCGCCGTGTCGGGCCGAAGCTGCATGAGCCCGATTGCCCCCGAGCTGGACTTCGCGTCGGCGCGGAACTTGCTCTCCTGGTAGATGACGGCCGCGAGAAGCGCTGGGTCGAGCTGGTAGTTCCGCGCGTGGCCGCGGACGATCTGCTCGTACCGCAGGGGGTACCGAAGCCGCTCGAACCAGCCAGGCTCGCCCGTTCGCAGGTAGATGAACGACGCCGCGACCGCGACGATCAGAACGACGCTGGCTGCGAGCCGTCTCACCTCGTCAGCGTACGAACGACTTCGCTGACGAACGCGTCGAGGTCGTCGAGCGAGCCGTCGTTGACGTAGGAGAAGTCGGCCCGATCGAGCTTCTCGTCGTCGGACATGAGGCGACGCTCTCGGTCGTCGAGCCTCTCGCCCGCCCTCTCGGCGCGCAACTCGCGTGCGGCGCTGATCACGACGACGGCGTCGAATCGGTTTTCCGATCCCGTCTCGTAGAGCAGCGGAACCTCGTTCACGGCGAGCCGCGGCGGCTCCGACAGGCGCGAGAGATCCTCGCGCCAGGCTTCCGTGCGCGCCATCACGAGCGGATGGAGGAGACCCTCGAGCCACAGGAGCTCCTCGGGCTGCCGGAAGACTCGTTCCCCGACTGCGCTCCGGTCGACCGATCCGTCCTCCGCGAAAACCGCGTCGCCGTAGCGCCCACGCAGCGCCGAGCGCACTGTTTCGTCCTCGTACAGCTCGTGCACGACCTCGTCGCTCGAGATCGTGGCGGCGCCGTGCCGGGCAAACGCCTTCAGCGCCTCGCTCTTTCCCGCGCCGATGCCGCCGGTGATCGCGAGGGAAAGCGGCTTAGCTGTCTTGCTCAGCCTCGTCGGGCGATGCGGGCGGCTCGCCGTCCGAATCGCCGGGGCCCTGCTCTTCGGGAGCGACGGCGTCGGCCTCGATGCTTCCGTCGGTCGCCTCCGCAGGAACCTCCGGCTCGGCCGCCGGCAGGTCGGGAGTCGACTCCGCGACCGGCTCTTCGGAAGTCTGAGCCGGCTCCGTGACGGGCTCCTCGGGCATGGACTCCTCCGGCGTGGCCTCCTCGGGCGCGGGCTCCTCCGCGAGGTCCTCGTCCGTGGCCACCTCGCCTCTCCGCTCTTCGACGGGCTCCCCACCCTCCGGGAACACGTCCTCCGAGAGATCGAGCCTCGGCGGCTCGGGTGTCTCGAGCGGCTGCCCGTCGGCGCGCGGCTGCACCTCCTCGCTCTCCTCGACCCGCTTGAGCGAGAGCGACAAGCGGCGGCGATCGGCGTCGACCTCGATGATCTTGACGTTCACGACGTCACCCTGCGAGACGACCTCGCGAGGGTTCTCGACGTGGTGCTGCGCGAGCTCGGAGATGTGCACGAGCCCCTCGACGCCGGGCATGATCTCGACGAAGGCGCCGAAGGTGACGACCTTCGTCACCTTGCCCTGCACGACGTCGCCTTCGTGGTAGGCCTCGACCACCTGCTGCCACGGATCCGACTGGGTCTGCTTGAGCCCGAGCGAGATTCGCTGGCGCTCGCGGTCGATGTCGAGCACCTTCACCTGCACGTCCTGGCCGATCTCGAGCACCTCTGACGGGTGGTTGACGTGGCTCCAGGAGAGCTCAGAGATGTGGATCAGCCCGTCCATCCCGTCCAGGTCGACGAACGCGCCGAAGTCGACGATGTTCGAGATCTGGCCCTCGACGACGTCGCCGGGCGCAAGCCGGTCGAGGATCGCCTGTCGCATCTCCTTGCGCTCGTCCTCGAGGACCGCGCGGCGCGAGAGGACGACGTTGTTCCGAGACCGGTTGAGCTCGATCACCTTGCAGCGAAGCTCCTGGCCGAGGAACTCGTCGAGATCCTGGACGCGGCGGATGTCGACGAGCGAAGCCGGTAGGAAGCCGCGGACACCGAGGTCGAGGATGAGGCCGCCCTTGACGACCTCGATCACCCTGCCGACGACCGGCTCGCCACTCTCGGCTGCACTCTCGATCGCCTTCCAGGCGATCTCGAAGCGCGCCCGCTTCTTCGAGAGGATCAGGCGGCCGTCGGCGTCCTCTTTCGTGAGCACGAGCGCGTCGATCTCGTCGCCGAGCTTGACCTCGTCCTCAGGATTGACCGACCGGCGGATCGAAAGCTCCGCGACCGGAATGACGCCTTCCGACTTGTAGCCGATGTCGACGAGCACCTCGTCCTTGTCGACCCGGACGACCGTGCCGTGGACGACCTCGCCCTCGTTGATCGTCGGGAAGGTTGCCTCGTAATTCGGGATCTGCTCCCCGTCAGGACCGGTCGTCCAGACGTTCGAATCGTCCAGCTCGGCCGGAGCCTGCTGTGTATCCATTGTGTCGTTCGCCATGCGAGTCGGGGGAGAATATCAGCGCGTGGTTGAGCGGTTCAGCCGCGCGACGACTCTCGTGTTCGGCCAGATCGCTGTCTAGGACAGGCCGTCCGAGCTGTCCGAGGAGCGCCGCAGGAAATTGCGCACTGCGTCGAGGTAGGCGTCCTGCGCCTCCACGAAGCTCATGTGCCCAACGCCCGGGATGATGACGAGCTCGCTTCCCTCAATGCCTTCGTGGAGGACGCTCGCTGCCCGCGTCGTGGTCGTCCGGTCCTCCTCGCCGACGACGACAAGGGTCGGCCTGGTCACACGACCGAGATCCGGCGTGTAGTCGAAGTCTCCGTAGCCGGCATTTGAGAAATGGCGAAGCACGTCAGGGGTCACGATCATGTCCTCTCCGTAACCGACAGGCGGCTTGCCGGCGAACTGGAACGGCATCTGTACGCGCACGAGGTCGTGGAGCTCTTCCTCGGTCCGCACTGTCTTCTCGTCCTCCCAGGACTGGGCGATCGGCACACCGGCCTCCCCCATCGCCTCCAGGGAGGCAGCGACGTCGGCCGTCAGCTTCTCGATGGAGTCACCGCCGCCGGAGAGGACGTACGCATCTGCTGTACCGAGGTTGATCGCGTGCCAGGTGCTGATGATCGCGCCGAACGAATGGCCCAGTAGTGCGAACCGTTCGAGCTCGAGCGACTCGGCGAGAAGGTCGACGTCGCGTGCGAACACCTCGAGCGAGAGCGACGCCGGATCGACGCGATCGCTCCGGCCCTGGCCCCGCTCGTCGACGTACAGCACTCGGAACTCATCGGAGAGCGGATCGAGGTAGGGCCGGAACATGGAGTGGTCCATCCCGGGCCCACCGTGGAGCACGACGAGGGGGAACCCGTCGCCCAGCTCTTCGACGAAGAGCGACACGCCGTCTGCGAGCGTCACCTTCATGGGCTCGTGTTCACAACCGGTACCGGACTTTCAACGTTTAGCGTCATGCCAGTCGTCGCCGGTGCCGATGTCGACGGCGAGCGGCGGATCGAGGTCGAAAGCGCCGCACATTTCCTCGCGGACGAGGTCTCTCACGGCGCTCAGCTCTGCGTCCGGCACCTCCAGGAGCAGCTCGTCGTGAACCTGGAGAACGAGGCGCGCGCCTCTTCCCTCCTCGCGCAGCCGGTCGTGGATGCGCACCATCGCCACCTTGATGATGTCCGCGTTCGAGCCCTGCATCACGAAGTTGACGGCGAGTCGCTCGCCG
>Ga0307302_10000535_pt1 | contig 16848 bp, 19 predicted proteins | sample ER_DNA_183_FD_194490 | JGI IMG/M metagenome (GOLD analysis project Ga0307302, IMG submission 194490) | Bulk soil microbial communities from the East River watershed near Crested Butte, Colorado, United States - ER_DNA_183 | ecosystem: Environmental > Terrestrial > Soil > Floodplain | place...
AGGAGTACGACCTTCCCGGCATGAAGACAGAAGGCGGCATCGCGATCATCGGGGATGTCCGCGCAGCCTGGTGCAAGGATCCGGACGGAAACCTGATCGCGATCGAGTCCGTCAAGAGCTGAGAACGAGGGGCAACCTCGTCGCCCGGGTCTAGCCGCGATCAGCCAGTGGGCCGGACGTGGTAGACGGCCTCGATGTTGTGGCCGTCCGGGTCGAGGACGAAGGCCGCGTAGTAGTAGCCACCGTAGGGACGCTCGCCGGGGCCGCCGTTGTCCTCTCCTCCTGCGGCCAGCGCCACGGCATGGAACTCGTCTACCTGAGCCTCGCTGGACGCCGTGAAGGCGATGTGCGTTCGGACGTTCGGCGGGTTACCGAGGCGAACCGCAAACGGCTCGTTGTCGTCTCCGCCGTCGCCAACGCCGAAGCCCAGTGACTCTTCCGAGTCGTAAACGAGCGTGTAACCGAACGGGGCGAGTGCAGAGGTGTAGAACGTCCGGCTCGCGTCCAGGTCGCTGACCGGCACGTTGACGTGGTCGATCGGCACCGCGGCGAGTGTAACTAGAGACCGGACGACGCCTTGCCCCGTGCGAATGACCCGCGGAGGGTTAGCCGGCCCGTTAGGTTCTGCGCATGACGGCAGAGCTGGTGCTCGGCCCGGACGAGTCCGTTCCGGGAAAGCCCTTCGTCGATCCGGCCCACACCCGGCATGACCAGGAGGTCATGGACCGGCTGCTTGGAAACGAGCGCGAGCGTGCCCGGTTCCTGGCCGACGACTGGCGCGAGGGTCGGAAAGACGTGATCATCCGCGAGACCGATCCGGACGGGCTCCGGCATCTGCTGGTCGTGCCGGACACCCGCGCCCTGCTCGAAGCACGCAACTCGACGGTTGTCGGCTTCTTCGGCCGCCCGCGGTCGGACGCCGATGTCAGCATCCTCTTCGACCTCGAGGAGGAATTGGTCGCGGGCATGGCGGCGTACGCCGCCGGAGGCCTCCTCAGCTACTACGACCTCGAGTTCGTCAAGGGGGCCTACGGCAATCTCATCCTCTTCGCGACCCCCGACGGTCCCGGCGCTTGGCGGGAGAACCCTGTCCACCATCGGGCCGTCGACATCTCGCCTGACAACTATCACGAGATCCGGCTACATCAGGGGACACTCTCAGGCGGGCTCCTCGAGCCCGGCAGGCTCAGCCTGTCACGCACGAGATACCTCGACTACAACGGTCCAGAGCCTTGGCGTGCGATTCGCGGGGTCGCCTACCCGGGCTCGGAGGGCTAGATCAGTCGGGCCACCAGCCCTGCGTCATCTCGGCATCCCCGATTCCGCTCTCCCCGGCGCCGATCGCAAGGATCTCGACACCTTCCGAGCCCGCCTCGAAGTTCCGCATCGTGTCCTTGGCGACCCGAACGACGTCCCACTGCTTCAGCTCGACGACCTCCTCGTCGAGCTTGAGCCGGGTGCTTCCGCTCAGGACGACGTAGATTTCTTCCTGCTCGCCGTGCTTGTGCCCGAAGGGGACGCGGAAGTCCGGCGCGAGCCGCTGGTAGCTGACCCCGAGGTGGTCGGTCTCGAGCGGCGTGCGTGCAAACCGTGCTTCCAGGTTGGGCGCCAGCCCGAACTTGGGCGCCTGGTCTTCGATCTCTTTCAGGTTCCTGAGCGTGTAATCAGCCATGGCTCTGTCCTACCCTTCCTGCCCGATGTCTCACCTTCCGTGGCCTCGCGCCCGCCCGAAAGGGTCGAAGCACGAGGTCGTTATGCTGGCGTTCGATGCCTGAGCCTGTGTTGACCGGCGGTTGTCTCTGCGGCGGCGTTCGCTTCCAGCTCTCGGAGCCCCCCGTCTCTGCCGGCTACTGCCACTGCACCCGGTGCCAGCGCCGAACCGGGACGGCCGCTTCAGCTTCGGCGCGGATCGCCCCAGGATCGCTGCGGATCACGGCGGGGGAGGAGCTGATCCGGTCGTACGAGCCGCCGTCGGGAGGGTTCCCCAAGGACTTCTGTTCCGCCTGCGGGTCTGCACTCTGGAGCCGGGATCCAGAGGACTCGGAGGTGAGCGGGGTCAGGATGGGGGCGTTCGACACCGATCCCGGCGTCCGCCCCGCACACCGCCAGTACGTCGCCTACGCGGCGTCGTGGGAGCCCGTTCCCGATGACGGGCTGCCCCGATATCCCGAATCAAGACCCTGACTCATCGGCGGGGAGCTCAGCCTGGAGCTCACGTGCGAAGGAGCCGCCGCCGACGAGCTTTTCGGCGCCAGAGCCGGCTCGCGACCGAAGCTCGCGGTCCGAGGTGACCAGCCAGAAGGTCTCTCCGCGCTCCCCATAGGCGCTCGCCTCCCTCGCCAGCCAGTCGTCGGCGCTCTCGCCTTTCGTGCCGACCACCTCGATGTTCGCGTCGCAGTCTGGAGGCGGCCCATCGAACACGACGACCGGGGTCAGGCCCATCCGCTCTGCCCACGCTGCGGTCCGCTGGCACAGCTCGGCCTTCGTCAGATTTGGCCAAACCGAGCGCCGGACGTTCTCGGCGTCGACCAGCACACGCGTTGCCACGGAAGGCATGGTAGTCCTGGCCTTGAAATGTGCGGACAGTCATTTACGCTGTTTGGCATGGCCACTGTAGTTGAGCTCGCCCGGCACGCAGGCGTCTCGGTCGATCTGGTGGTCCGCGTGCTCAGTGGCGAGCCGGTCAGCGCTCAGGCGTCGGACCGTGTCGAGCAGGCCATCGAGGATCTGGGCCGTCCCGGCCGGCCGGCTCGAAGCGGCGAGCTCGTCCCGCAGTCCCATGAGGAGCTCAATGAGGTGCGGCTGCTCGAGCGGTTCACCGAGGCGGCCTCCAGGGCGGTTGCTTCCGACCTGCCGGAAGGAGTCGGCAGCGTCGTCTACGAACTGCTTCGGGTCGAGGTGCGGCCGGTTGCTGACACGGTGGCGCAACTTGCCACGCTCTTCGACGGTCTGCTCCAGCGCCTCGACCAGCTCACCGCCGAGGTCGAGGTGCAGCGCCGGGAGCGCCTCGAAGATGTCGAGCTCTTGACCGAACTAGCGACCTCGGGCTGGCGGAATGTGGACCGGAGGCTCGGACGGCTCGAGAAGATGGTCGAGAGGCAGCAAGCGCCGGCGTCCAATAGTTCTCCGGTGGCCCGGTTCCCCGACCGTCGGCCGGCGGCCGTCAAGGAGTAGCGCGGGCTTAGCTGCTGCTGGCGTGGTCGACACGCCGCGCCTCGGCCTGCTCCGCTCGGCGCAACGTTTCCTGGGCACGGCGCATGAACGTCTCTGCGTTGTCCTCGGGCAGAAGCTCGAGGAGCCCTGAGACGAGGTCGAGCTTCGAGCCATCGTGCTCGATGCGTGGCCCGAGGGCGAACTGAAGTCTTCGGTGGAGATGCTCGGCCTCGCGCAAGCCGACCTCCGGGAGGATGATGGCGAAGCAGCCGTTTCCGAGATAGCAGGAGACGTCCGCGCCTCGCACCGCGGAGCGAACGCGACGGCCGACTGTCGTGAGGAGCGACGTTCCTCCGTCTGTGACGTCGAGCCGGAAGAGGAGGAGCGCCAACTGCCGCTCGTACCGACGCGCTCGGGACACCTCGCGAGCGAGCCGCTCGTCGAAGTAGCGCTCGTTCTGGAGGCCGGTCACCGGATCCATGTCCGCGAGCCGGCGAGCCTCCTCGTAGCGTCGCGCGTTTTCGATGGGAGGGCCGAATGATGCTACGAGCTCCTCCAAAAGATCTACCTCGTCGACCCCGGGCTCGCGCTCGGTGCGTCGCCAGAAGACAGCGAGTGTCCCCGTCCGGGTCGGTTTGCCGTCGAAGAGGGGAACTGCGATCCCGCCCATGAGGCGGAACTCGTCGTTCGCCATCTCCTCTTCGGTGTACCTGTACCGGATCGTGACGGCGCGCGCCTGGCTCACGTCAGGCGGGAGCCCGATCAGCTGTTGCGAGGACTCTGCATTCGACAGACCGTACGTCTCCACGATCGGAGCGTTGTCGCCTTGCTCCAGCACGATCATCGCAGCGTCGCACTTCGTCTGCTGTGCAGCGGCCTCGAGCGCACGGTGCATGACGTCGTCGAAGTCGAGCGAGGCCCCCATTTCTCCGAGGTGGCGGAATCGTTCGGCTTCGTGACGCGCCGCCTCGCTCTCTTCTCGCGCCAGGTCGCTCTCCAACCGCGCTTGCGCGAGGGTCACCGTCAGCTCGGCGACGATCTTCTCGGTCTGGGCGGTTGACTCCTGTACCTGCGCGAGCTGGCGCGCGGCCGCACGCCGCCAACGGACGAAGAGGAGGAGCGCCGCCAGGAGGATGAGCGCCGTGAATGCGGCCGCGCCGATCGCCGCCCACGTGGTGCTATCGCCGATATCGCCCTCCCGTTGAACGGCTTGCGAACCCTGTCCCTCTACGGAGAATAGTGGTGTTTTGGCGATTTTCCAGGGCCCGCGCGGCATCGACTCCGACGAGATAGGGTCGCTGGGTGAGGATCAAGGCCGCCGTTTTGGAGGAGTTCGGGGTCCCGCTCGCAGTCCAGGAACTGGACCTGGCGGCGCCGAAGGGCGGCGAGGTGCTGGTCAGGCTGGTCGCTTGCGGGGTCTGCCACACCGATCTGTACACGGCCTCGGGGGCTGACCCCTCCGGTTACGCACCGACCGTGCTCGGCCACGAGGGCGCCGGTGTCGTGGAGGACGTTGGCGAGGGCGTCACCTCGCTCTCGCCGGGCGATCACGTCGTGACCCTCTTCTCCCCGCAATGCCGCGAGTGCATCCACTGCCTGAGCGACCGGACCAATCTCTGCCTCGCGATCCGGGAGATGCAAGGGCAGGGGTATCTCCGGGACGGAACGACCCGCCTTTCCCGGGACGGCGAGCCGGTCCGGCATTTCATGGGCACCTCGACGTTCGCGGAATACACGGTCATGCCCGAGATCGCACTCGCGAAAGTGTCACCCGAGGCGCCTCTCGCAGGCGCGTGCCTGTTCGCATGTGGGCTCTCGACAGGCCTCGGCGCGGCCATGAACACGGCCAAGGTCTCGCCCGGATCGACGTGCGCGGTCTTCGGGGCGGGGATGGTCGGACTGGGAGCGGTCGCCGGCTGCCGCCTCCAGGGTGCCGAGCGGATCATCTGCGTTGACCTCTCGCCGGGTCGGCTCGAGCTGGCACGGGGCCAGGGAGCCACGGACCTCGTCGAGGGCGGGCTCGACGCCGTTCAGCAGATCCTCGAGCTAACGGGCGGGTTGGGAGCGGACTACACCTTCGAGGCGACCGGAAACGTGAACGTGATGCGCCAGGCGGTCGAGGCGGCGCGGATGGGCTGGGGTCTCTGCACGGTGGCCGGCGTGGCCGGAAAAGGAGAGACACTCGACGTCGTCCCCCGGCTTCTCATCACCGGAAGGCGCATCGCGGGCTCGTCCTTCGGCGGCGTCAAAGGCCGCGATCAGGTTCCGCAGCTCGTCGACCTCTGGCTGGCCGGCGAGATCGACGTCGACCCGTTCATCTCCCACAGGATTAGGCTGGCGGATGTGAACCGGGGTTTCGAGCTCATGGAGGCGCAGGACGGGATCAGGAGCGTGGTCGAGTTTTGATCCTCGAGCGCACCGAGCACCCGGACTGGCTCTCGAATGCCTACCTCGTCGCCGAGGGCGAGGGCGGCAACGGCGTTCTGATCGACGGGAACGGTGTCGCGCAGCCGCTCCTCGACCGCATCGAGCGCGATCGAATCGTGATCACCGACGTTCTTTGCACCCATTCGCACCAGGACCATGTGGACGGCATCAAAGAGCTCGCGCGGCGGTTCGGCGTCCCGGTCCGGGCGCATCCGCTCGCCGCCGGATCGCTGGGCGCGGAGCCGATGTCCGACCGCCAGGCGATTCATTCGGGCTACCTTGAGATTCGTGCGCTCGAAACGCCCGGCCACTGCTCTGATCACCTCGCCTTCGTCGTCGGGGAAGACGATTGCTTCACGGCGGACGTGCTCTTCAAGGGCACCGTCGGCGGCACCGGAAGTGGGAGCTTCCAGGAGCTCAGGGAGTCGATCATGGACCGGCTCATGCGACTCGAGCCTGAAACCCGCGTGCACCCGGGCCATCGAGAGCCGACGACGATCGGCCGCGAGTGGGAGTCGAATCCGTTCGTCCGCGTCTGGCGCGGCATCGACGAGGAGCTCTCCGAGCCCTGCAAAGTTCGAGGTGAGGACGCAACCCTCGTTCTCTGGGCGCCCGACTACGACGGTGGGCACAAGGCCTGGGTCCGTTATCCGGACGGCCGCGACGCGATCGTCGGCGGTTCGCAGGTCGAGCGCTAGGAAGGATTGGAAGGGTCAGGAGACAATCCGTTTGATTCGATCCTCCGAAGTACCTCTGGAAAGCTGCGACGCGACCAAAGGAGCCGCATGAAATACCGAACTTCCGCGTGCATCGTCCTCCTCTTCACGCTCGTCGCCCTCATCGCGGCGGGGTGCGGCGGCGGCAGCGACAACAGCTCGTCGAGCAACGACACGGCTGCCGACACCGGTGGTGCTGCCGACACCGGTGGTGCTGCCGACACCAGTGGTGGCTCAGGTGGGGAGACCCTCCAGCTCGCGGCCGATCCGAGCGGCGCGCTGAAGTTCGATCCGACCGCGCTCGAAGCCACGGCCGGACAGGTCACGATCGACTTCACGAACGACTCCTCCGTCCCGCACAACGTCACGATCGAGGGCAACGGGATCGAGGAGGTCGCAAGCGACACGGTCACAGGGGACAAGTCCTCCGTGAGCGCCGATCTGCCGGCGGGGACGTACACGTTCTACTGTTCGGTGGACGGCCACAAAGCGGCCGGGATGGAGGGCACGCTCACGGTCAAGTAGGGCGTCGGCTAGGGTGTCGCCCGTGTCACGGGCCACCCTGCACACGAACCACGGCGCGATCGAGGTCGAGCTCTTCGACGAGGACGCGCCGCGGACCGTGGAGAACTTCTTGAAGCTCTCGCGTGAGGGGTTCTACGACGGCGTGTCATTCCACCGTGTGATTCCGGATTTCATGATCCAGGGCGGTGACCCGACCGGCACCGGGTCGGGTGGGCCCGGTTACACCTTCGAGGACGAGCAGAACGACCACGGCGTTGACCGCGGTGCCGTCGCGATGGCCAACAGCGGCCCGAATACCAACGGCAGTCAGTTCTTCGTGGTCACCGCCGAGTCGTGCCCGTGGCTGAACGGGAAGCACACGGTCTTTGGACGTGTGACCGACGGGATGGACGTCGTCGACGAGATCTCCCAAATCGATCGCGATGCCGGCGATCGGCCGCGTGAGCCCGTGACCATCGAGCGCGTCGAACTTACAGAAGAGCACTAGCGGATCCCTCGTTCGAGGGACGTCCCGGGCGGCCGGTGCGGGCGATCTTCTCGAGGACATGACTGCAGCTACCCTGCATCGCGGGGCCCTGATCGGCGCTTCCATCCTGACCTTCGGGCTCGTCTTCGCTGGGTTCCTCACGCTGGAGACCCCGGGCCTCGGGCTCGCGAACTTCTACTACTTCGCGGTGGCGCTCGTTGCGCTTGCCCTCGGGCCGTACTTCGGCGCGGCCGCGGGAGGCGCTGCGGCGGGTCTCTACGCGCTCGGAATCATCCTGAACGACAGTCTGCCGACGGCCGAAGTCCTCGCCCAGAGCGCCTGGATCCGGCTTGTAACCTACGCCGGCATCGGTTTCCTGATCGGGTCCTTCGCGCAGCGAAACCAGGAGCTCGTCGTCCAGCTCCGGCTTCTCGCCGAGCGGGACGCTCTCACCGGGCTCCCGAATACCCGGGGCTTCGAGGCCGCTATGAGCCGGCGGCTCACGGAACGCCGATCGTTCGCACTTCTCCTCGGAGACATGGATGGGCTGAAGCTCATCAACGACAGCCGTGGCCACGCGGAAGGGAACCAAATCCTTCAGCGTCTTGCGGTCGTGCTCGGTACCACGCTTCGCGCCGAGGACGAGGTGGCACGGGTCGGCGGCGACGAGTTCGCAGTGCTGAGCTCGGTGCGCTCCAGCGAAGAGGCTGGCCAACTGGCGGAGCGCCTGGAGGCGGCCGTCGCGGCCGAAGGAGCCAGGATCACCTTTGGCTGGGCGGTCTCGCCAGGCGAGGGAGTGGAGGCGCTCACACTCTTCCGGGCCGCCGACCAGCGTCTCTACGAGCGGAAGTCCGGTCGGGGTCGAAACCGCTACGGGGAGACCCTCCGCCTCGCAGCGCCGGCAACCGGACAGGGGTAATCCCAGAAGCGCGGCCCGTGGCTCGGCTAGTCTTGCCGACACCGGCGCTCGAGCGGCGCGAACGGGGTTTTCATGCCGAGACACATGACAACACGCAGGTTTCTTAGCGCGCTCTCTGGCTTGCTCCTCGCCGGCTCGGTTGCCGCTCCTGCCTCGGGCGCACTCCGCCTTGCGCCGGTCGCCTCGGGGTTCTCGAACCCCGTGCACCTCGCGTCTACACGGGCTTACGCGGGCCGTCTCTACGTCGTCGAGCAGGGTGGGGTGATCCGGATCGTCCAGGACGGGCAAGTGCGGCCAACCCCGTTCCTGAACATCTCCGATCTCGTCTCCTGCTGTGGCGAGCAGGGTCTCCTGGCGCTCGCTTTCCACCCGCGCTTCGCCCAGAACCATCGTGTATTCGTCAACTACACGAACCGGGCGGGAGACACCCGTGTCGTCGGATTCCGGACGAACGCGAGCGGCACGCGGGCACTACGTCCGACCCTGAGGGTCTGGCTCAGGGTGGACCAGCCGTACAGCAATCACAACGGCGGTCAGGTCGCGTTCGGGAACGATGGGCGCCTCTATGTCGGGATGGGTGACGGAGGGTCGGCAGGCGATCCGGAGAATCGCGCACAACGCCTTACGACCCGCCTCGGCAAGCTCCTGCGCATCAATGTCGACCGGGCCGGCGCAAAGGCCGTGATCGTCGCGCTTGGGTTCCGCAACCCCTGGCGCTTCTCGGCCGACCCGCGAACAGGGCTCTTCTACCTCGCCGATGTCGGGCAGGGCGACTGGGAGGAGATCGACGTCTTCAGGCCGACTGCCCGAGGGCTCGAGAATTACGGCTGGCGGGTCTACGAGGGGAACCGGCACGTGTACGACAACTCGAGAGGGCTCCGCCGTCCGAGCGTCCTCAAGTGGCCGATCCACGAGTACAGCCACGGCGCAGGGCGCTGCTCGGTCACAGGCGGGTTCGTGGGCCGCGGCAGCGGTGTCCCGTCCAGTGCCCGCGGCCGGTACTTCTTCGGTGACTACTGCACGGGAGACGTCTGGAGCTTCCGCTGGGCGCGCGGGCACAAGAGCGGTTTCCGCCGCGAGCCCTTCACCGTTCCCGGGAACCTGTCCTCATTCGGCCTCGGCCCGAACGGGGCGATCTACCTCCTGTCGCACAACGGCGGCTCGATCTACCGCCTCGCCGTCGGGTAGGAACCGGTCGGCTCGATAGGGCGTAGATACGGTGAATCCATGCGCGCCACCGTGCTTCTCATGCTGTTCGCGCTCGTGCTCGTCCCCAGTTGCGCCGGAGCCGGCGACTCTGCTCCCGAGCCGGCGACGGGGTCGGAACCTCCGGTCGAAACCCGGTCTTCTTCCGGAGGGATCCGCCTTGTCGCTGTTGCCCGCGGGTTTGACAGCCCGGTCCACGTGGCCGCGGCGCCCGGTGATCCGGACCGGCTGTACGTCGTCGAGCAGGCGGGCCGCATACGGATCGTTGAAGGCGGCCGAGAGGTTGCGAAGCCGTTCCTCGACGTGACGAGCGAGGTCGTGAGCGGTGGGGAGCAGGGCCTCCTGTCCGTGGCGTTCCATCCGAACTACCGAGAGAACGGCCTGCTCTACGTCGACTACACCGACCTGAACGGTGATACGCGGGTCGTGGAGTACAGGGCGCTCGACGACCGGACCGCCGTCGACCCCGCGACCGGGCGTGTCGTGCTCGCGATCGACCAGCCGTACTCGAACCACAACGGCGGCCAGCTGGCTTTCGGCCCCGATGGACGGCTCTGGGTTGGGATGGGAGACGGAGGCGCTGGCGGCGACCCAGAGAACCGAGCCCAGGACCTCTCGAGCCTCCTCGGCAAGCTGCTGACGCTGGACGTCTCCGAGAGTAGCCCGGACCCGGAGATCGCCGCGTACGGGCTCCGGAACCCGTGGCGCTTCTCGTTCGACCGTGAGACCGGAGACCTTTGGATTGGCGACGTGGGGCAGGGGGATTTCGAGGAAGTCGACCGGCTGCCGCGGGACGAGGTCGGGAACCTCGTCAACTTCGGGTGGGACGCGTTCGAGGGCGACGCGACGTACGAGGAGAAGGAGCCGAACCCGGAAGGCAGCCTGATGGGCCCGGTTGCGGTCTACGACCACGGCGAGGGGTGCTCCGTGACAGGCGGCTTCGTCTATCGCGGCAGCGAGGTGCCGGCGCTGGAGGGCCGCTACGTCTACGGCGATTACTGCAGCGGCTCGATCTGGAGTATCGCCGCTGACGGTGCGAGGGAGAGCGTCCGGAAGGAGGCGATCCAGGTCGACGGGCTGACGTCGTTCGGCGAGGACGGCCGCGGCGAGCTCTACGCCGCTTCGTCAACGGGGACGATCTACCGGATCGGAGCCGCGTAGGGTCCTACGGCGTGCGCTACCAGTTCATCGACTGCCGCTGGGAGCTCGGCAACCCAGACCGTGGCCGCGGGTTCTGGCTCGCCGGCCACATACCGGGCGCCAGCTTTCTCAACGTCGAGCGGGAGCTCTCTAGCCCTCCGTCCCCGGTTGGGGGCCGCCATCCGCTTCCCGGCCCGGAGCAGTTCGCAGAAGCGGCGGGGCGGGCGGGAATCGGCGAGGACGTCTTCGTGGTCGCATACGACCAGGGCATGAGCGGGGGAGCGGCGCGCCTGTGGTGGCTCCTGCGCCACTTCGGGCATCCGCAGGCGGCGGTGCTCGCCGGCGGGCTTGCGGCCTGGCGAGGGCCCCTCGAGGAGGGTGAGGCGGTTGTCGTGCGCGAAGAGTTTGCACCCTCGGCGCCACGGGCGGACACGATCGAGGCGGAGGAGCTCGAGCGGCGGCTCGGCGAGCCGGGGGTCGTCGTCGTCGATGCGCGTGCGCCGGAGCGCTACCGGGGCGAGGTGGAGCCGATCGACCCGGTGGCCGGACGGATCCCGGGCGCGGTCAACGTCCCCTATGTAACCGCAACTTCCTTTCCGGCGGACGTGCTCGAGGCCGAGGAGATCGTGGTTTATTGCGGGTCGGGAATCACCGCATGCGTCGATCTCCTCGCCCTGGCAGCCGCCGGGCGTGAGGACGCCAAGCTCTACGCGGGCTCGTGGAGCGACTGGTCGAGCCGAGGGCTACCGGCCGAGCAAGGCTAGGCGCCTCGAGTCGGCGGGCGGCAGTCGAGTCAGCCGGCCGCGGGTATTCCCCCGGGGGACCCCCTGGTTACTGGTTCCCCCGCGTCGAGCGTAGCGCCGGCTAGCGCGCGTGAGGCGCGCGGTTCGTGCCGGTGTGGTGTCGTTAGGCGTCCGGCATCGGCACGGATTCGTCCGTCGTGAAGACGCCGAATGGGTTGCCCTCCGTGTCGATGCAATGGGCGAACCACCCGATCTCGGGAATCGGTGTCTTCTCGGTCGTCACCTGCCCACCCAGCTCGCGCACCCGGTCGGTTGTCGCCTGGACGTCGTCGACGTCGAAATAGACGATCAGCCCGCGCTCCTGGTTTTCCGACGCATAGAGCCCGGCGGTCGGATTGCCGCCGACCTCCGCCATCGTGTACTGCATTGGGCCCTCCACGTCGCGAAACTTCCAGCCGAGCAGCGACTCCCAAAAGCCACGCGCTCGCTCGAGGTCCCCCGAACGAATCTCGAAGTGCGTGATTCCGCCCATGTCCCCTCCTTGTCCTCTAGCCGATCGGAACGTTGACCGTATCCCCGAAGACGTCAGATTGGGGGTCTTGTTGGTAGCGCCGGTAGACGGCCAGCGCCACGGCCAGATCCTGGACGGCGAGACCCGTCGAGTCGAAGATCGTGATCTCCTCGTCCCCGCGGCGCCCTTCCTCCGTGCCGAGCAGGATGTGGCCGAGCTCGACGACGTCCTCCCGCCGGATCACCCCCGCCGCGAACGCATGGCCGAGGTCGCCGTTGTGGCTCGCCTGCTCCCACTCGTCGCAGACGACGCGGGCCCGTGCCAGCTCCCCGTCCGTGATCTCGGCTTTGCCGGGACCGTCCGCCCCCATCAGGCTGACGTGCTGGCCCGGGCAAAGGTCCCCGTCCCGGAACACCGGCTCGTGGCCGGGCGTGACCGTGACAACGACGCCGGCGGACATGGCCTCCGCCGCTTCGTGGGCTACTGACGCCCGCTCGCCCAGCTCGGCGGCGACTGCGGCCGCTTGCTCGGGCCGTGCGTCCCAGAGGAGGACGTCTCTGCCGCGAGCGAGGAAGGTCCGCGCGACCGCTCGTCCGTTCACACCGCATCCGATCACGGCGGCAGGCCTCGCGCCCTCGACCGAGAGGGTCTCGGCGGCGAGGACGGCCGCAGCGCCGGTCCTCAGCGCGGTGACCGCGCCCGCGTCGAGGAGCGCCCGCAGCTCGCCGGTCGCGGCGTCCGAGAGCAGCACTACGCCGCCGACTGTCGGAAGCCCTCGTGCGGGGTTGCCGGGAAACGAGGTCACCCATTTGAGGACGGTGTGACCCGCGCCGGCGGCGGGCATGGCCCGGAAGTCTCCCTCGGCCACCTCCACGTAGACCTTCGACGGCATCGCCCAGGACCCGCGCGCATGCTCGAGGAACGCCTCACGCACGGCCTCGACGGCCTCGCCGGGGTCGAGCGCCGTGTAGACCTGGTCGCGGGAGAACGCCGGGACTGCCACCGGCAGCGGATCATGCCAGGTCGTCGTGAGATGGTTTGTTGGTAATTGGCGTCCCCTGAGGCGGTAATCGTCGATCAACCATCTACATCTAGGCTCCCGGCGTGAAGGCGACGATCTGCGACGTGGGCCCCCGGGATGGGCTCCAGAACGAGCCGGAGCCCCTGTCGGTCCAGGTTCGGGCTGAGCTCGTTAACCGCTTGGCCGCGGTGGGCGTTCCCCGGATCGAGGCCGCGAGCTTCGTCCATCAGGAGCGCGTGCCGCAGATGGCGGGAGCGGAGGAGGTCGCGGCGGGAATCGAACCGCGTGATGGCACGATCTACGCAGGCCTCGTCCTGAACGAGAAGGGCTACGAGCGGCTCGCAGCAACAGCCCTGAGCGAGGTGCACTTCAGCTTCGGCGCCACGGAGACCTTCAACCGCAGGAACGCGAACGCCTCTGTGGACGAATCGGTCGCCGCCGCTCAGTGGATCTCGGAGCGCGCCCACAGCGACGGCCGCACGTTCGTCGTGTCGATCAGCGTTGCCTTCGGGTGCCCGTTCGAGGGAGAGGTCGCACCGACGCACGTCCTTGAGCTTGCGGAGCGGATCGTCGCCGGAGGCGCTGACGAGGTCGTCCTCGCGGACACGATCGGGGTGGGTGTACCGAGGCAGGTCAGCGAGCTCGTGGGAGGCGTAGCCCGCTTCGGAAGCCCGGCGGGAGTCCACTTCCACAACACACGTAGCACCGGCTTTGCGAACGCGTACGCCGCGCTCCACGCGGGCGCGACAATCTTCGACGCCTCTGTGGGTGGTCTCGGCGGCTGCCCGTTCGCGCCCCGGGCGACCGGGAACATCGCAACCGAGGACCTCGTGTACCTCCTGCACGGCGAGGGAGTCGAGACCGGCATCGACCTGGAAGCGCTGATCGCGGTCGCGGTGTGGCTCGAAGAGACCCTCGGCCGAGAGCTGCCTGGGCAGGTCTACCGCGCCGGGACCTTCGCCCCCGTGGCAGGCTAGGTCGCATGACCGAGACCGTCGAGCGGCGGCGGGCCGCCCGCACCCCGCAGAGCGAGCGCGCTGCAGTGCCTCGGCTCCGGGAGCTTCCCTTCGCTTGGATCCTTGGTGCGCTCGCGGTTGGAACCGGAATCGCTGTCCTGCTCCTTCGCATCGTCGAGGACGTTCGCGGGAAGCCGCTCTTCGAGGACGAGGCCGTCGCCGGGCTGATCGCCGCCCGGCCGCTCGGCGAGATGCTCCAGACCGTCTGGTGGGAGCGCGGCGGGCCGCCGCTCCACTTCCTTCTCTCACACATCGCGCTCGCCGTCGATTCGTCCCCGTTCACGCTCCGCTGGCTCGCCGTCGTCTTCGCCGTTGCGACGATTCCCGTCTGCTGGGATCTGGGTCGCCGCCTAGCTGGGCCGGCTGCGGGCGCGACCGCGGCGCTCGTGGCGGCGGCATCGCCGATGCTGGCCGTGTACGGGAGCTTCGGTCGCATGTATTCGCTCTATGCCTTCGCGAGCGCGCTGGCCGCCGACCTCTTCGTCCGGGCGTTTCGGGAGCGAACCCCACGCACGGCGCTCGCGGCTGCGCTGGCCGCCTGGCTTCTCCCAGCGATCCACCCCTACGGCGCGATCGCGGTCGTTGCAGAGGCGCTCGTCGGCCTCTGGATCTGGCGCGGAAAGCCCTTGCGTCCCGCTCTGCCCGTCCTCGGGGTGGGACTCGCGCTCGTGCCGTTTCTCCTCGCGGACGTGAGGCTTGCGCAGCGCTTCTCGGTCGGGCTCGGGGGCGGGACAAGCATCGCTAGCCCCGGAGACGCACTCGGGCAGGTGTGGCGCGCCGTCCAGGCGTCGGCGGGCGGTCGCGGCTGGACGCTGGCCGTCGCCGTCGTGCTCGCGAGCGTCGGGCTGGCCGTCCTGGCTCGGCAGGGGGAGTGGGCTTTCGTCTCGTACGCCGCACTTGCCCTGCTCGGACCGCCGGCTCTCCTGCTCCTGTTTCGGACGAGCACGGAGCCCGGCCTCTCGCCGCGCCACCTCATGTTCATCCTGCCCCTTCTGGCTGCTCTCATCGGGGTCGCGGTTGCGCGGTTCGTGCGAGGGAGGAGCGCGCCGGTCGCGCTCGCCGCCGTCGCCGCCGTGGCAGCGATCGTCGTCTCGGCCCCCGCGGGTGGCATCAGGGAGCCGCGCAACTGGGCGAACGACGTGCTCGGTGGAGGCCCGGCGAGAACCGCGCTCGGTGGCGAGGATGCCCTCGCGGCGCCCACCGCGTGGCTCGAGGAGACCGTGCGGCCCGGCACGGTCCTCTTCCCGTACTCAGCCGTCTATCTCTCCGCGCTCCCTGCGACCCGGCACGCTGTCTCGCTCCCGTACGCCCAGACCCCGACGCTGCTCCGGTCCCTCGAGCGGATCGATACCCCGGTTCGGAGCCTCGTCGTCTCGGTTCCGATCGGTGCCACGACTCTCGACAGCCGACGGCTCGCCTCGCTGCTAGGCCGGGGGCTCGAGGAAGAGCGCTTCGGCGGGTGGCTTCTGATCCACGGGAAGGGCCCATATGCAGACGGGCACGCCATCCTCCTGGCCACGTACCGGGCGCTCGCGGCCGCCCGCGACTCGACCACGAGCCAGCGCAAGGATGAGCTCAGCTGGTACTTCACCACGACGCTGTCCGTCCTCTGCGGTTCGCTCCGCACGTTCGGGGAATCTTGCCCCCCAAAGTCGCTCGGCTGGCTTCAGCCGCCGAAACGGAAGCGTCTAGGGGGCTGAAGCCCGAAGGGGCTGCGCTGCCACTGGGCGGCCTCCGCACGGAAGTCTGAACACTCGGCGCTCGGGCCCGTCGATTACGTAGAGCGGACATGTGCGGTCGCGCGTGGGACGGAGGACGGGATGTCCCGGCAGATACCAGCCCACCGGCGAGGAGATCGCATGGACGTCTCCGAGGTATGAAAGCCGATGTGCGCCGCCGATGACGTTGACGATGTCCGCTTGCGTCCAGCCGCTCGCCACGAGCTGGGTGGCGAACTCATCGTAGGGAGGCGGCCGTAGCGTCCGTTCCTGGACGAGCCCGAGCGCGAGGAGCGCAACCGTGGCCGCTCCGGCGGCCAGCGCGACGGGGCGCGGTACCAGCGCCGGCAGCCCCGCCAGGCAGATGCATGCGAACGGGGCCGCGCAGAGCAGGTTCCGCGTCACGAAGACATCGGCGCCCACGAGCCAGACGACGGACGCAGCGAGCACCGGAAGGATGGCGAGGAGCGCGCAGAGCCGGGTCGGTCCAGACCGGCGAGCGAGGGCGACGGCTCCCGCCAGAACGCCGATGAGGATCCCGACTCGCAGCACCGCCTCGAGCGCCGGGATCGCGACGTCGTCGGCCTTGACGTAGAGCGCGCCTGCGTTCCAGAAGAAGGTGGAATAGACCGCAGCGGCCTTCAGGAGGTCGAAGCCCGCAACCCACGAGTAGCGCTGGTTCTCGACCTGGTCGGCGAAACCAGGGAGCCAGAATAGGGCGGGGAGGATGCCGGCAGAGACCGCGGCCGTCACCCGGAGCCGGACGGCCCGAGCAGTGTCTGTGGTCCAGAGCCAGAGCAGGCCCGTCGCCACCGCCAGGGCGAAGAAGTAGTGCGTCAGAAGGCCGAGTGCGACGGTGAGGGCCAGAATCGCGAAGACGCCGCGGCCCGGTCGCCCCGCTGCGCGTTCCAGCAGGAGCGCGAATGCGACCGAGAGGAGTGCGTACAAGGCATACGCGCGGAGCTCGTGCCCACGGCTGACGAGCTGCCACGCGAGCGCGGAGATCGTCCCTGCCAGGACCGCCGCCCAGAGCGGGAGGAAGCGGCTCGCGAAAAGGAGCGCCAGGGCAGCCATCGCTCCTCCGAAGAGCACGGAAAGCCAGCGAACCGCCTCCACCGAGAGGCCGGCTTTGTGCGCGGACCATGCAAGCGAATACCAGGCGGGCGGCGTCGACTCGGTCTCGCGCACGTGGTCGAGCATGCGGCCGAAGGTCGGCTCCTCCATGATCCGGGCCGTCGCCACCTCGTCTTGCCAGAGCGGGTAGGTGGCCGCTCCAGGGGCGCGCGC
>Ga0307302_10000537_pt1 | contig 16835 bp, 15 predicted proteins | sample ER_DNA_183_FD_194490 | JGI IMG/M metagenome (GOLD analysis project Ga0307302, IMG submission 194490) | Bulk soil microbial communities from the East River watershed near Crested Butte, Colorado, United States - ER_DNA_183 | ecosystem: Environmental > Terrestrial > Soil > Floodplain | place...
TCCTTCGCCTCCGCGAACGGACCGTCGGTCACGACCGGGGCCCCGTTCTCGAAGCGGACGGTCTTCGCCTGGGTTGGGTCGACGAGCCCCTGACCGTCGACGTACTCGCCGGCGTCCCGGAGCTCCTGGTCCAGGTCCTGCATGAACCCGATCATCGACCTGATCCACTCCGTGGACCGGGTCTCCATCATCGTGGCCTCGTCTCCGAACATCATGATCAGGTACTTCATCCACACTCCCTTCGTCGGTGCCGCGGGGGGCGCCCTCACGACTGGGTCGGAGCCGCCGAGCGGTTCTCGACATCCGACCCGAGGGAAACCCTAGGCGACGGGGCAAGCATCCATCCGCCCCCAGCACGGCGGGTGCCGGGGGCCTGCCGGAAAGCTGGATCCTCGTCTACGGTCCGAGCCCGATCGCCAGCGCGGTGAGGGCGACGTAGATCGCCAGCCCGCCCACCACCAGCATCACCCGGAGCGACCGCTGGATCGGCGAGCGCCCGAAGGCGTAGTACGCGACCGGACCCACGAGCGGGACCACCAGGACGGCGAGCATCCAGAGCACCCGGGTCCGGTTCGGTACGGCGTCCTGGCGGACCAGGTCCCACAGGGCGATCGAGACCCACGCCGAGTAAAGGATCAGCGGCAGTACGTAGGCGTACAGGCCGATGAGCACACCCCACCAACTCGTGGCGAGCGAGATCCCGAGCACGGTGACCTCCTGGGAGACGTCGGACGACGCCGGCACGTCGAGCGTGCGGGCGTCCCGGATGCGGACGGGTTCGGGGACGGCGGTCTCGGCGATCGCCGGGTCGGGCGGGGCGCTCTCGGCGCCCGGCATCTGCTCCTGATCCGGTGGCGGCGGCTGCGAACGCCAGTCGCCCACGGCGACGTCCCCGAGCGCGGCATCGAGGTAGCGCTCGAGCGGGCCGAACACGGCGCCCACCGAGCCGCCGGGGATCCGAGCCATCGGCGACCCGCAACCGGCCCGCCATTCGATCGCCGGCGGCAGGCTCGAAAAGAAGTCGTTGCCCGCGAAGCAGTCGCCGCCCGCCGACGGAGCGCCGAGCGCGAGATCGGCCTCGCCCGAGTTCCGCACCAGGTTGTCGCGAACCTCGTTGCCCTGCGTGAGCCAGAGGTGTTCGTCGGGCGAGGGGAGGAGCGCGATCCCGAAGGCCTCGTGGTCCTCGACGAGGTTCTGCGTGACGACGTTGCCGCGTCCGCCGTTCACGATGATCCCGATCCCGAGCGACGGGTACTCCAGGTCGAACGCGGGCGCGCTGGCGTTGTTGTTGTCGTGCACCCAGTTGCCGGCGATCAGGGCGTCGTGCTGCGGTGCGAGCCGTTCGGAGTCCAGGGTGTTCGGCACGATGCCCGCGAGGTTGTCGCGCCACTCTGAGTTCACGACGAACAGGTCGCCGCCGGCGTTCGTGCCCGAGTACCCCACGGCGTTGTTCTCCGCGAGCACGTCGGTGATCACGGCGTGGCACGGGAAGCACTGGCCGATGTAGAAGCCCGAGTCGGGGTGCCCGCTCGCGTACGAATGGTCGAACTGCCCGTACCGGGAGTCGAACGCGAACAGCCCGTAGTCCCCGTCGTTGAACGCCGTCAGGTACGACCCGCGATAGCCGAACACGCCCGACCACAGGAACCCGTTCACCACGTAGTGGCGGGCGGTCATGTTCTCGATCGTGACGCCGTCCGCCTCGATAACCTGGATCCCGTTGTCGAGCGTGAACCCGCCCTCCAGGATCACCCGGTTGCGGTCGAGCCCCCGGATCGTCAGGAACGGCGTCGTCACGAGCACGGCCTCCTCGTAGACCCCGGGCGAGATGACGACGATGCCACCGGGTTCGGCGGCGTCGACCGCGGCCTGGATCGTCGGCTCGTCCTGCGGGACTCGAACCTCGTCCCCGGGGAGCGAGGGCGGCGTCTCGCGACCGGGTCCGACGTCGGACTCCGCACCCGGGATCGGCGCGTCGCCGACCAGGACCAGGCCGCTCATCCCGACGCCCGGCGCCCCGTGGATCGAGCAGAAATACGGGAAGGCCCCCTCGCTCGCGAACGCCTCCTCGAACACGTCGCCGGGCGGCAGATCCGGCGACGCGAACGCTCCGTCGTCGGCCGTGACGTTGTGTGGGCTCCGGCCTTCGTTCGTCCACCGGATCGTCGCGCCCACCGGGACCCGGACGATCCGCGGGGCGAAGACGTTGTCGCGCATCTCGACGTCGCGGTTCGATCCGCTCGGAGCCCCCCACGCCGGCGCGACCGGCAACGCCTGCGCCAGCGGGAACGCGAGCAGGACGACGGCGCGCAGGCGTCGGCGCATCGCGGGCGAGGCTAGCATCGGTTCCCACCCCACCCGTGGAGCGGGTACCGTGGAGGCGCCGGGGGGCTCGAGCAGCGAGTGCGCACGCGCGAGCGGTCGCCCCGGGGAGGGTCCATGGCCACCGAACGTCTCACCGCGCTCGACGCGTCGTTCCTGTATCTGGAGCGGCCGGCGATGCACATGCACGTCGCCGGGCTCTCCGTGCTCGACCCGTCGACGCGCCCGGATGGGCGGTTGCGGTTCGAGGACGTCGAGCGGGTGTTCGCCTCACGTCTGCACCTCGCGCCTCGGCTCCGTCAGAAGGTGAAGATGGTCCCGTTCGGGCTCGCGTTGCCGGTCTGGGTGGACGACGCGGCGTTCGATCTGGACTTCCACATCCGTCGCGCCGCGCTCCCGCACCCCGGCGGCCGGATCGAGCTCGGCGAACAGGTCCAGCGGATCCTCTCTCGCCCGCTCGATCGGTCGAAGCCGCTCTGGGAGCTCTACGTGATCGAGGGGCTCGAGGGCGGGCACGTCGCGACCCTGATGAAGGTGCATCACGCGATGATCGACGGGCTCTCGGGCATGCATCTGACCGCGGTCCTGTTCGACCTGTCGCCGGAGCCCCCCGAGGAACCACCGCCGCCCGCCTGGGAGCCCGACCCCGAGCCGTCCTCGCAGGACCTGCTCCGCGAGGCCACCGAGACCTTGTTCGCCCACCCGGTCCAGGCGCTGATGAACGGGATGGACGTGGTCCGCCGCTCGCCCGCGGTCGCGGCGCTCGACGTCGGCACCGTGTTGTCGGGTTTCCGCAGCATCCTGGACATGGGCGCGCGGCCCGCGTCGCCGCTCGACGTGCAGATCGGCCCCAACCGGCGGTTCGCGGTCGCCGATGCGCCGCTCCAACGCTTCAAGGAGATCAAGGACGAGCTGGGCGGGACGGTGAACGACGCGGTGCTCACGGTCGTGGGCGGCGCGCTCCATCGGCTGCTGCGCGACCGGAAGGAGCCGACCCGGGGCCGCACGCTCCGCGTGATGGTGCCGGTCTCGGTGCAGGGCGGCCGCGACGCGTCGCTCGGCAACCGGGTGGCGCCGGCGTTCGTCGACCTGCCGGTCGGCGCGATGGGCCCCAAGCGTCGACTCGCGCTCGTGCGCGAGGGGACCAGCCACCTGAAGGACTCGATGATGGCGATGAGCGCGGACGCGATCATCGGCCTCGGCGCCTACGCGCCCGGCGGCCTGCTCGCCGCGGCCGCGCGCCTCGCGAGCCGCGGTCCGTGGTTCAACCTCGTCGTGTCGAACATCCCCGGGCCGCCGCAGCCGATGTATATGGCGGGCGCAAGGCTCGTCGCGCAGTACCCCTCGCTCCCGCTCGGCGAGAACTCGGCGCTGTCGATCGCGTGTACCTCGATCGGCGGGACGATGGCGTTCGGCCTGACCGGTGACTACGACGGCATGCCCGACCTGCAGCGGCTCGCGTTCGGGCTCGAGGAGTCGCTGGCCGAGGTCTCCAAGGCCGCCGGTCTCTAGCCCGCCCCCAGGCCTTCGAGCCAGGGTTCGACGGCGGCGAGCCAACGTTCGGGCGCCTCCATCTGCGGCACGTGGCCTGCCTTCGGGATCAGCCGCATGTCCCAGTCCGGCCGCAGCTCGAGCGCCCCCATCGCGAAACCGAGCGGCACGAGCCGGTCCTCGCGCCCGTGGACCACGAGCACGGGGCATTTCACCGACCCGACGATCCACCGCACGACGTCCCGCCGGCGGCCGAGCGCCAGCAGCGACCGGGCGGCCTCGAGGAACGCCGGGCCGGCGTCGGGGTTCTGCTGGTGGCGGACGAGCTGCTCCACGTGGAGGCGGACGAGCTCGTCGGGGATCGTCGAGGGGTCGGCGGCGATGATGCGCAGGCCCACCTCGACCGCGCGCGCGGCTTCCAGGCGCGTGACGCGTTGCCGGGACGCCCACTCGCCGACGCGGGGGAGCTCATACAGCGCGAAGCCGACCATCACGATCGGCGCCGGCAGCGACGAGCCGCGCTTCCACGGAAAGACCGAGTTCGAGAGCACGAGCGCCTCGACCGCCCCGGGCTCGAGCGCGGCCTCGAGCATCGAGATCCCGCCGCCCATCGAATTCCCGACGAGCACGACCGGTCCTCCGCCCGCGACCTCGTCCACGAACCTCGACACGGTGCCCCGGAGGTCCCTGACGCGGCTGCGGCGGCCGTTGCGCTCGGTCCGGCCGAAGCCCGGGAGGTCCATCGCGAGGACCCGCCCGTGCCTCGCAAGACCCGGCGCCACCGCGAGCCACGAGAGCAACGACCCGCCCAGACCGTGGACGAGCACGAACGTGCGCCCTGGCGGCCCCTCCCACTCGACGTAGTGCACGGGACCGTTCAGGTCGGCGAACCGGCTGGGTGGCATCTCGATGCGCATGTCGTCGTTCGGCGACCTCCCCCGCGTCTCCCGGCCTCCCATGATGCCTTCGCCGCCGTGCGGCCGACGACCTCCTGCGGGAAGCCCGCACCAGCACGTCCATCACGGTTCGGCCGCTCTAGACTCGGACCCATGCCGATCGTCCGACTGCGGCCCCCGCTCCGCGAGCTGGCCGAGGGCCGTCGCGAGGTGTCCGTCGAGGGCGGCACGGTGGTCGACGTGCTGCGCGACCTCGAACGATCGCACCCGCGGCTCGGAGGCTGGATCCTCGACGATCGAGGACAGGTCCGTCAGCACGTCGCGGTCTTCCTCGGTGGCGAACGTGTGGACGGCGGGGCCCGCGTCGCGAGCGAGGATCGCCTCGAGGTGATCGGTGCCGTCTCCGGTGGGGCCGCGACGGAGCTCCTGGTCGGAACGAGGAAGGGGCTGTTCGTGCTGCGCGGCGATCGAGAGGGCGAGATGGACGTCGTGGCTCGCGCGTTCCCCGGCAGCTCGGTCGAGTTCGCGATCCGCGACCCCCGGACGGGCCGGTACTTCGCGAGCGTCACCCACGGGCAGTTCGGTCCGCGGGTCTACCTGGCGGACGACCCGACCGGTGCCTGGGAGCAGGCGGAGGGTCCCCGGTTCCCCGAGGAGACGGACACGACCCTGGTCCGCACCTGGGTGATCACGCCCGGCGAGGGGGACGGCGTCCTGTACGCCGGGGTCGACCCCGCCGCGCTGTTCGAGAGCCGCGACGACGGGGTGACGTGGGAGCTCAACCGGCCGCTCTGGGATCAGCCGAGCCGGCCCGACTGGGGGCCCGGGGCCGGCGGCCTCTGCCTGCACTCGATATGTCCGTGGCCGGGGGAACCCGACCGTCTCGCCGTCGGCATCTCCTCGGTCGGCGTGTGGGTCACCGAGAACGGGGGAGCGTCGTGGGAGATCGGCAACGGGGGCATAGTCCCGCGGTACCTGCCGGAGGAGGCGCGCTCCACCGAGCCGCTCGCCCGCTGCGTCCACAACATGCACCGGTCGCCGCTCCTGCCCGAACGCCTCTTCATGCAGTTCCACGGCGGCGTCTACCGCTCGGACGACGCCGCGCGCTCGTGGACCAACATCGCCAAGGGTCTGCCGAGCGACTTCGGGTTCCCGATGGTCATCGATCCGAACGACCCGGAGGCGGCCTACGTGATCCCGCTCAACTCCGACCTCGACCGGGTCTCGGCGGAGGGGCGGCTCCGGGTGTTCGAGACGCGCGACGCCGGCGCGACGTGGACCGGTCGGACCGAAGGGCTCCCGCAGGACGACGCGTACCTCACGATCCTGCGTCAGGCGTTCGCCCGCGACGAGGGGACCCCGTTGGGTCTGTGGTTCGGCGCGACGTCGGGCGACGTGTTCGGGTCCTCGGATGCCGGCGCGACCTGGCGGGTGGTGGCCCGGGACCTGGCGCCCGTCCTGTCGGTCCGCGCCGCCTGACGAAGGGCCCGAGGGGGCGGGCGGGGACCGCCCCCTCCTGCCTGGGGAAAGCTCAGTCGTCCTCTTCTTCTTCGTCGTCGGCGTCGTCTTCTGCTTCTTCTGGCCCGTCGACCGGGTCGCTCGCTCCCTCGATCGACGCCTCGATGCCGGTCTCCTGGGTCGCCTTCGGCTCCGCGGCCGAGCTCGCGGCCGAGGCGCCCGTCCCGAGGGGGGGCTCCCAGTCCCACTCGCCGGGGAGCTCGTCGTCCCGGCTCCGTTCGAGGATCAGGTCCAGGTCGTCCTGCAGCGTGTCGCGGTCCATGCCGCCTCCTCTCGCCCCAACACGCGCATCGAACCCGAGCCGGGTGGCCTGGGCGCATCCCGGCCGAGACCGCCATGTGAATGTCTGGTGGCGTTCCGCCGCCGGAGGCTTCGACAGGCACGGATCGGGGAATACTGGGCATCGCCATGATGTCTACATGCGTGTCGGCTTTACAGGGCTCTGGGGCACGGCTAGCATGGTCGGAGGTGGCCCGGGGAGGCCGTCGTTTGTGTGCCCGGGGCCCTTTCGATTGAGAACGGTCCCGAAGACCTCTTGGGGCGAAGCACGCTCCGTACGGGGGCTTCGAGGAGGAGAGTGAGTTCATGCCAGAACCTGCACGTCCGCTCGGCACGGATGACGCCGACGACCTCCGGCTGTACCTGGAGGCGGCGGCGCGCGAGCCACTCCTCACCAAGGAGGAGGAGGTCGAGCTCGCCATCCTCATCGAGCATGGCAAGGAGGGGGAGGAGCGCCTGCGCGCCGGCCGCCTGCGGTCCGAGCGTTCGATCATGAAGGCTCGCCAGGAGGTCCGGAAGGCGGAGGCCGCCCGACAGCGCTTCATCATGGCCAACCTGCGGCTGGTCGTCTCGGTCGCCCGCAAGTACCAGGGCCAGGGGCTGCCGCTGCTCGACCTGATCCAGGAGGGCAACATCGGGCTGATGCGCGCGGTCGAACTGTTCGACTGGCGCCGCGGCTTCAAGTTCTCCACGTACGCAACGTGGTGGATCCGTCAGGGGATCACGAGGGCGATCGCCGATCGCTCGCGCTCGATCCGCCTCCCGGTGCACATCCACGACCGGCTGCGCAAGCTGAACCGCACGCGGTTCCAGTTCGCCCAGACGATGGGTCGTGAGCCCAGCCGCGACGAGCTCGCAAAGGCGCTCGACACGACGGTCGACGAGATCGACGACCTGACCGAGATGGGCCGCCGCGAGCCGCTGTCGCTGCAGTCGCCCGTGGGCGAGGACACCGAGCTCGGCGACCTGATCGAGGAGGTCGACTCGGACGCGGCGTTCAACGAGGTCGAGGACGCCCTGCTCCGCGAGGAGATCGGGACGGCCGTCGATCGCGTGCTCGACGAGCGCGAGCGGCATGTCGTGGCGCTCCGGTACGGCCTGGAGAACGGGCAGCCGCTGTCGCTTCGGGAGACGGGCAAGGTGCTCGGTCTGTCAGGCGAGCGCGTTCGACTGATCGAGCGCGAGGCGCTGCGCAAGCTCCGCGATTCGAACCTGATCTCCGCCGTCGCCGCGATGTGACGCGGACGACGCGGACGAGGCACGCCGGGAGGGCCGGCCCGCACCGCGGGTCGGCCCTCTCGCTTGCCGGCCCGCACGGCGGAACGTGAACGTGCAGCGTCGAGCCGTGACCCTCGCGTCGGGCGGGGTGAGCCTGCCCGGCGATCTCGCGATCCCCGAGCACGCGACCGCCGTCGTGGTGTTCGCGCACGGGAGCGGCTCGAGCCGGCGATCGCCTCGGAACGTGCAGGTCGCCGAGCGCCTGCAGGCCGACGGGTTCGGGACCCTGATGTTCGACCTGCTGACCGAGGTGGAAGCACGGGATCGCGGCAACGTCTTCGACATCGCCCTCCTCGCCGCGCGGCTCGAGGGAACGGTCGGCTGGCTCCGAGGCGAGAAAATGGCGGGCGACCTCGCGATCGCCTTCTTCGGCGCGAGTACCGGGGCGGCCGCAGCCCTGGTCGCGGCCGCGCACCTCGCGGCGGACGTCGCGGCCGTTGTCTCGCGCGGCGGCCGACCCGATCTGGCGGGGGAGGCGCTCGCGGCGGTGACCGCGCCGACGTTGCTGATCGTCGGCGGCGCCGACCGGCAGGTCCTCGAGCTCAACCGGCAGGCGCAGGATCGGATGCGATGCGAGACGCGGCTCGAGATCGTTCCCGGAGCCACGCACCTGTTCGAGGAGCCGGGGGCGCTCGTACGCGTCGCCGAGCTCGCGGCGGCGTGGCTCGCCGACCACGCTGGCTGAACGCCTACGCCTCGGCGAGCTCCCTCGCCCGCTCGGCCTGGGCGGCGATCGCGTCGGTGATGACGTCGGCGAAGGCCTGCACGTCGGCCGCCGACCCCGCATCGCCCTTCGCCGGGATCGGCTCGCCGTAGGAGATCGCGACGACCGGCCGCCACGGGCGCCGGAGGTGCAGACCGGCCTTCGGCCATCGAGCCTGCGTCCCCCAGATGCCGACCGGGACCACGGGCGCGTCGGTCGCCAGGGCGATCCGAGCTGCCCCCTTGCGACCGCGCAAGAGCCCGGCTTCCGGCTCCGGGTTGACCGTCCCCTCGGGGAAGATGCCGGCGAGCGCGCCACCGCGGATCGTCTCGATCGCGACGTCGAGCGCGCCCTGGTCGCGCGCGCCGCGGCGGATCGGGATCTGCCGGTACAGCCTCAGCGCCCACCCGCACCAGAGCTTGCGGAAGAACTCCGCCGCGACCAGGAACCGCGTCATGCGCCTGCCCCGCGAGCCTGTCGCCAGGGCCAGCGCCACGCCGTCGAGCGCGGAGACGTGGTTGCCGGCGACGATCGCGGATCCCGAGGACGGGACCCGGTCGGCCCCCTCGACGCGGAGCCGGAACAGGAGACGCGAGAAGAAGCCCACGACGGCGATGCCGAACAACCACCATCCGCTCAGGTCGCCGCGTCGAGCCACCCGCGGATGCTACTCGCGCGGGGATCGAACGATAGGATGTGCGCCCCCCGACACTCGGACGGGAGGTTCGCGCTCCGGATGGAAACGTCAGCCCTGCGAGACATCGCCGAGCAGCGGTACGACGACTTCGTCGACGCGCTCCGCGAGATGGTGAACGTCGACTGCGGCTCCTACACACCCGAGGGCGTGAACGCGATCGCCGACCTGTGCCAGGCGAGGTTCGAGCGCGGGGGGTGGGCCGTCGAGCGGGTGCGGCACGAACCCACCGGCGACCAGGAGCGGCTCGGCGACCTCGTGATCGGGCGCCTCGAGGGCAGCGGTCGCGCCCGGGTCCTGATGATCGGGCACACCGATACGGTGTTCGACCCCGGGACCGTCGCCGAGCGTCCCTTCCGCATCGAGGGTGACCGCGCGTTCGGGCCTGGCGTGACCGACATGAAGGGCGGTCTCCTGACCGGCTTCTTCGCGGTCGAGGTCCTGCAGGCCGCCGGGTACGACGGGTTCGGGACCATCACCTACATCTGCAACCCGGACGAGGAGATCGGGTCGCCCTGGTCGCGCGAGACGATCCTGGATGAGGCGCGACGGGCCGACGCGGCCCTGGTCCTCGAGGGCGCTCGCGAGAACGGGGACGTCGTCTCCTCGCGCAAAGGCGTGCTCGACGTCCGGCTCGAGATCGAGGGGCGCGCCGCGCACGCGGGCGTCGAGCCCGAACGCGGCCGCAGCGCGATCCTCGAGGCCGCCCACAAGACGGTGGCGCTCCAGGGGCTCAACGGCCGCTGGCCGGGGGTGACGGTGAACGTGGGCGTGGTGCACGGCGGGACCCGCCCGAACGTCGTCGCCGAACGGTGCGTGCTCGAGGTCGACGTCCGGTCCCCCGAGGAGGCCACGTTCGAGGAGGCCGGCGCGGCCGTCGAGGCGATCGCGAACGAGCACACGGTCCCGGACGTGAGCGTGACGACGATCAGCAACGGGTGGCACCGGCCCATGGAGAAGAAGGAGGGCGGCGCCAGGCTCGCGGCGCTCGCGATCGAGGTGGCGGGCGAGCTCGGGTTCGGGCTCAGGGACGCGGCGACCGGCGGCGCCTCGGACGCGAACACGACCTCCGGCGCGGGGGTGCCCTCGCTCGACGGGCTCGGGCCGATCGGCGGCGACGACCACGGCCCGAAGGAATGGCTCGACCTGTCGAGCGTGGTTCCTCGAATCTCGCTCCTCGCCGGGCTACTCTCCAGGCTCGAGGGGATCTGACGAGCCGGCCCCTCGAGGTCGCCCGATGATGAGGAGGGTTCGCCGGTGGACATCACGGCCGTCCCGTTCGACAAGCCCGACGACCTGAACGTCATCGTCGGGCAGTCCCACTTCATCAAGACGGTCGAGGACCTGCACGAGGCCTGCGTGAACGTCCCCGGACTGAGGTTCGGCATCGGGTTCAACGAGGCGAGCGGGCCGCGGCTCGTGCGCCGCAGCGGCAACGACGACGAGCTCGTCGACGTCGCCGTCCGGAACGCGCGGGCGATCGGCGCCGGGCACGTGTTCGTCGTCGCGCTGCGCGAGGGGTTCCCGGTCCACGTCCTGAACGCGGTCAAGGCGGTCCCGGAGGTCTGCCGCGTCTTCTGCGCGACGGCGAACCCGCTCGAGGTCGTGGTCGGCGAGACCGAGCAGGGCCGCGGCGTGCTCGGCGTGATCGACGGCTCCCCGCCGGTCGGGGTGGAGACCGACGCCGACGAGGCCGAACGCAAGGAGCTGCTGCGCCGATTCGGGTACAAGCTGTGAGCGAGGTCTCCGCCCTGACGTACCGGCACCTCGTCGAGGGCATCCCGGCGGTGCTGTACGTGGACGGGAACGACGACCGCTCGTCGAACCTCTACACGAGCCCGCAGATCGAACCGCTCCTCGGTTTCACCGTCGAGCAGTGGCGCGATGACCCGGCCCTGTGGTTCGAACGGATCCACGAGGACGACCGCGAACGTGTGCTGGAGGAGCATCGCGAGTCGTTGCGGACCGGCGATCCGTTCCGGACGGAGTACCGGCTGCTCGCCGCCGACGGGCGGGAGGTCTGGATCCGCGACGAGGCCGTCCTGATCCGCGAGGCAGAGCACGACGAGCTCTTCTGGCGTGGCGTCATGACCGACATCACGAGGACCAAGCGCGTCGAGGACCGGCTCCGCAGGAGCCTGGACGTCCTGCGGCGAACGATGGAGGACCGCCGGCAGCTGCTCCTGAGGCTCGAGGACGCGCGGGAGGAGGAGCGCAGGCGGATCGCGTCCGACATCCACGACGATCCGATCCAGGTGATGAGCGCCGCCGACATCCGCGCGCAGGCGCTCGCCCACCAGATCCAGGATCCCGCGCTCCGGCAGGAGGCCGAGGAGCTGCGCGACGTGATCCGCTCATCGGTCGAGAGGCTCCGTCACCTGCTGTTCGAGCTCCGGCCGCCCACGCTCGCCAGCGAGGACCTCGTCCCAGCCCTGCGCGCCTGCGTGGGCGACGCGGACCCCGTGCCCGAGATCGAGGACGCGTTGCCGTTCGAGCCGCCCTCCGAGGTGCGAGCGATCCTGTTCCGGATCGCACAGGAGGCGATCGCGAACGCCCGCAAGCACGCCTCCGCGACCCGGATCCACGTGTCGATCGCCGCCCTCGACGGCGGCGTGCGGCTGGTGATCAGGGACGACGGGCTCGGGTTCGACGTTGGGGTGATCGAGTCGCCCGAAGCCGGCCACATCGGGCTGCCGACGATGATCGAACGCGCGCAGCTCGCGGGCGGGGGTTGCGAGGTCCACAGCGAGCCCGGTCGCGGGACCACGGTGAGCGCGTGGCTGCCGCTCGCCGAGCCGAGCTCGGCCAACGCCGGCTGACCGGAGCTACTCGCGGGTCGTGACCTTCGAGGCGCGAAGGTACGCGCCCGGCGTGCGACCGCGCGCGCCGGCGAGCCGCCACGCCAGGAGCTGCGTCGGGATCACGCCCACGGCCGACATCAGCGCCCGGTCGAGGTAGCCGGTCGCGACCGCGCGGGCCCCCTTGGGCGCCTCGCCGTCCGGCGTGACCACCATGACGGCGGCGCCGGCGTCGACCAGATCGGCCGCGAGGCCGAGGTCGAGGCGCCGGGTCTCGGGTTCGGTGGCCATCACGATCGCGCTCATGCCCGGGCCGGCGAGCTCGAACGGCCCGTGGCGGAACAATCCGGCCTCGACCGACTCGGCCATCACCCCGGACTCCTTGAGCACGAGCGCGCCGAGCTCGGTCGCGGCTCGGGCCGGACCACGGCCGAGCAGCACGATCACGTCCCGGTCGCCGTGCCACGCCTCGAGCTCGACCGCGAGGGCCTCGGGGTCGTCGAGGAGTCGCTCGGCGGACTGTGCCGCACCCTCGGCCGCCGTCCGGGTCCGATCGACCGCGGTGTCGACGCTGTCGCCGGCCAGCAGCCGCGCGAGCCCCGAGAGCGTGGTCATCGAGGCCGCGAAGGTCATCGACGAGGGCCCCGACTCGGGGCCCGCCCACGTGTCGAGCTCGATGTCCGCCCGGCGCGCGAGGTCGTTGTTGGTGCCGTTGGTGAGCGCGACGACGAAGGGCCGGGTGCGTTGCTTGGCGAGCTCGTTCACGAGGCGCACGATCTCGGCGCTCTCGCCGGACTGGCTGACGACGACGGCGAGGGTCCTCGCGTTCAGGATCGGCCGGCGGAAGTGCAGCACCTCCGCGGCGTCGACCAACAGCGCCGCGACGCCGCGGGCGGCCAGGTCGTTCACGGCCGGGTAGCAGGCGTCGTAGGAGCCGCCCATGCCGGTGAACACGATCGTCCGGGCCGCCTGGCTCGCCTCCCGGATCCGGTCGAGCTCGTCGCGCTGGTCCACGAGCGCCGCGGCCGCCCGCCGCATCGCGTCGGGCTGACCGGCGATCTCGCCGAGGAAGCGATCGGACATGCCTTCGAGCGATCTCATGACCTCGAGTCTACGGCCGTGGCCGAGACCGGGACCGTAGAGAGCGCCAGGCCGGTGTGCGGGTCGAAGAAGTGGAACCTGCGAGGGTCGATCGACAGGCGGATCGGCGTGCCCGGACCGCACGAGGTCCGAGGATCCACACGTGCGCAGAACACGGCGCGTCGCTCCTCGGCGAGGAGCGGGATCTCACCCTCGCCCTCCTGCTCCGAGGCGGCGAGCGTCTCGTCGGTCTCCACCGGGGGCGCGTCGACCGCGAACAGGACGTTGACCTCCGACCCCAGATCCTCGGTGACGTCCGCCATCACCGTGATGGTCGGGAGGTTCGACCCGGACCAGACGGCCGCGTCCTCGAGGTCCGCCGGTCGGATGCCCAGGATCAGGTCTCGTCCCTCGAAGGCGGTGAGATCCAGCTCGCCGGGGATCGGGATCTCGAACCCCGCGAACCGGACGGCGCCGTTGCCGACCGTCGCGCCGACCAGGTTCATGGGCGGCGAGCCGATGAAGGCGGCGACGAACAGGTTCGCAGGGTGCTGGTAGAGGCGTTGCGGGGTGTCGACCTGCTGCAGCACGCCGTCGCGCAGCACGGCGACTCGTTCCCCCAGCGTCATCGCCTCCACCTGATCGTGCGTCACGTACACCGTGGTCGTTCGGAGGCGTTCGTGCAGCTTCGCGAACTGTCCCCGCATCTGGACCCGGAGCTTGGCGTCGAGGTTCGACAACGGCTCGTCCATCAGGAACGCCACCGGCTCCCGGACCATCGCGCGGCCCATCGCGACGCGCTGCCGCTGACCCCCGGAGAGTTCGGCCGGTTTGCGTTGCAGCAGGCCGTCGAGACCGAGGATGTGGGCGACATCCTCCACGCGACGCTCGCGTTCGTCCGCCGGCGTCTTCCGCAACTTGAGACCGAACCCGATGTTCTGCTCGACGGTCATGTGCGGATAGAGCGCGTAGTTCTGGAACACCATCGCGATGTCGCGGCCCTTGGGGGGAACGTCCGTGACCTGCCGATCGCCGATGAACACCTCGCCGGCCGTCACCTCCTCGAGACCGGCGAGGATCCGCAGGATCGTTGACTTGCCGCACCCCGACGGACCGACGAGGACCATGAACTCGCCGTCGCCGATCTCGAGCGACACGTCGTCGACGGCGACGACGTCGGCGCCGAACACCTTCGTGACCCCGTCGAGCACGATCCTCGCCATGGCTACCCTCGCTCCCCGCGTTCGAGTCTGTGGTCGAGGGAAGCGTCGGTCAAGGCAGCCTGCAGGCGAGCCTTCGCTCGGCCGTTCGCCCCCAGGCGGTCGAGCCCCAGCAGCGCCGCGCCCAGGACGGGGGGCACCTCGAGGACGTTCAGGGAGGCGGTGGGCGCGATCTCCCGGATCCCGTCGTCGATCCGGTCGAAGAACGGCGCGAACCGATTGCGGAAGATCCCGCCACCCAGGACGACGTGGACGTCGAGCTTGGTCATCTGGAGCCGGCGGATGGCCGTCCCCGCCATCGCGACGATCTCATCCGCCTGACGGTCGACGATCGATGCCGCGACCGCATCCCCCTCGGCCGCCGCGGCGAACACGAGCGGCGGCAGCTCGGCGACGCGGCCCTCGGCCAACCGGCCGAAATACATCGCCTGCATCACCTGCCGGGGTCGTCGGAAGCCGAAGTGGGCGGCCACGCGCGACGCCAGGGCCGTGCGGCGCCCTCGTCCGTCCTCGGACCTGACCGCATGCCACAGGGCCGCCTCGCCGATGTCGGAACCTCCGCCCCAGTCGCCGGCGATCCAGCCGAGCGCCGGGAAGCGGTACGTCCTGCCGTCCGGCGCGACGGCCGAGCAGTTGGTGCCGAAGCCGCAGACGACACCGACACCCCAGGTCCGGTCGGTCCCCGCACGCAGCACGGCGAACGTGTCGTTGCGGAGCACCGTCTCGCTGGTCCAACCGTGCTGTTGAACCCGGCGCAGGATCGAGCGTTCGTCCGACGGCAGGTCCGCGCCGGCGAGGCAGAAGACGCCGAGGGAGGCGACGGGCTGTTGCCCCGGATGGGCGCCCGCGCTCCGAGAGGCCGCCTCGACGGCCGACACGACGGGTGCGAGCTCACCCTTCGCGCGAGCGCCGTCGGACGGCCCCACCCTGGCGGTGCCGAGCAGCGCGCCGTCCCGGGCCACGACGACGGCGTCCACCTTCGAGCCACCCCCGTCGACCGCGACCAGAGCCGCCCGGCTCACGGGAGCGCCTCCAGCTCGTCGATCGCCGCGAAGCGGGCACCTGCTCGCTCGAACCCCGCGAGCGCGACCGGCACGGCGTCGGCGGTCGCGATCGGCCACGTGTGCAGGAGGACCACCGCGCCGTCACCGTGCTGCATCGCCCCCGACACGGTGTCGCTGCCGATCTCCTCCGCGGTCCGCCAGGGTTCCCAGTCCTGGGTCTCGACATGCCAGTGCACGTTCACGTAGCCGAGCTCCTCGAGCGCGCGCACCACCCGCTCGTCGTCGTGCCCGTCACCGAACGGGCAGCGGAACCACGGCCTCGGATCGACGCCCGCGAGCTCGGCGATCGTCTCGCCCGCCTGTCGGACGTCGGCGCGCAGACCGTCGTCCGACAGCAGCGTCATGCGAGCGTGGTACGTGGAGTGGTTGCCGATCAGGTGTCCCTCATCGGCGATCCGCCGGACGAGGCTCGGGTTCGCCATGGCCCACCGGGCCTGCACGAAGAACGTCGCCCGGGCCTGCGATCGGCCGAGCACATCCAGGATGCGCTCGGCGCCGCCCGGCGCGGCGGATGGCCGATCCGGATGCTCCGCGTCGAACGTCAGCGCGACCCGTGGACCGTCATTCACGGGTCGTCACCTTCGAGGCCCTGGTGTAGGCGCCGGGGATGCGCCCCCGCGCGTTCGCGAGCCGCCACGCGAGCAGCTGGATCGGGACGATGGAGACCGCGGACGAGAGCAGGCGGTCCACCGACGGGATCCGCACCCCGAGCGCCCCATCGGGCACGTCGCCTCGGGACGACAGGACCACGGCCGAGGCGCCCGTCTCGACGAGGTCGGCGGCGAGCCCCAGGTCGAGCGCGAGGGTCTCGGGCTCGGTCGCGACGACGATGGCGCCGAGCGCGGGACCGGCGAGCTCGAACGGTCCGTGCCGGAACGCGGCAGTCTCGTAGGACTCGGCCGTGACGCCGCATTCCTTCAGCGTGAGCGCACCCATCTCGGCCGCCGCCCGAGCCGGACCCCGCGCCAGAAGGACGAGCGTGTCGCGGTCCGCGACGTCGGCGATCCGGGCAGCGAGGTTCTCGTCGTCCAGCACGGTCTCCACGGCGTCGGAGGCCTCGCGGGCCGCCGTATCCGCACGCCCGACGGGATCCACGTCCGACCGCCCGGTCAACGCGCCGCCCACCGCCGCCAGCTGCACGAGCGAGGCCGCGAACGTCATCGTGGAGGGACCCTGCTCCGTCCCTGCTCGGGTGTCCAGTCGCAGGTCGGCTCGTTCGGCGAGCGGGTTCGCGAGCCCGTTCGTGACCGAGAGCACCACGGGGCGCTCGGCGCGATCCTCGAACGCGTCGAGCAGGCGAACCACCTCCGCGCTCCGGCCCGACTGGCTCACGATCACCAGCACGGTGGCGGCTGACAGGACGTGGGTCCGGAAGTGCAGGAGCTCCGCCGTATCGATCTGCAGCGCGAGGACCCCGTGGACCGCGAGCTCGTTCACCGCCGGATAGCAGGCGTGGTACGAGGCCCCCATGCCGGTGAAGACGACCCCGCCC
>Ga0307302_10000539_pt1 | contig 16832 bp, 20 predicted proteins | sample ER_DNA_183_FD_194490 | JGI IMG/M metagenome (GOLD analysis project Ga0307302, IMG submission 194490) | Bulk soil microbial communities from the East River watershed near Crested Butte, Colorado, United States - ER_DNA_183 | ecosystem: Environmental > Terrestrial > Soil > Floodplain | place...
CAATCGCGGTTGCCCGTTCCAGTCGATCCGCATCGCAGGTCGAATGGAGTGGACTTCGAACTTGAGTTTGGGGTCGATCCCGCTCAGGATCGCGGAGTCGACGTCGAGCTTGTCCTGCAGGAATGCGTGCAGCTCGGCGCGTTTCACCCGCATCAGGTCGAACAGCTCCTCGCGGCTGCGTGACAGGTTCCAGGAGTCGATGTTCGCGGCCCAGTTCTTGACCAGCCCGATCACGACGTTCTCGTCCTCGTCGGGCGCGTCCGCGGCCGGACGCCAGAGGAGACCGTCCACGGAGAGCGTGCGGACGTTGTCCGGGACGATGCCGTAACGGCGAAACGCCTCCGCGAAGGCGACGCGGTGGTGCTCCTCGTCGACCGGGTCGAACTCGAAGTCGGCCGTAACGACTGCGCGCAGGTAGTCGCCGAAGGTGATGTCGACCGGCGGGCAGTAGTCCAGCGCGCGGATGCACATCTCGAGCACCTGTTGCGCGGAGTGCGCCGCCTCCTCCGCCAGGCGGTTGACGAGGTCGGGGTGGAGCTGCCCGGCGGGAAGCACACCTGTGCCCTCACTCGCGATTCGCAGCAGATCGGCGACGCGCGCCTGGTAGATGTTCAGGAAGGCGTCGAACACGGCTGCGACGAGGAGCGAGCCACGCTCGTGCGGCTCGGTCAGTCGCACGTAGTCCTCGGGATCCGGCTCGCGCGGCTGCCATTGGCCCGTCTCGTCGACCTCGCCGATCGCGCTCCGCAGCGCGCCTCGCTTGCCGATTGCCTGCCCGAACTGCTGCGCCAGCTCGCCGAGCTTGTTCTGGCTGGCGAGGTCGCCACGGGTCGACGCGATCTGGTGCCGCAGCACGTCGGGCAGCGAGAAGTGCTGGAACAAGGCGACGATGTCGGCGAAGGCCTCGTGAAAGGCGAGCACGTCGGGGTTGCTGGACTCGTTGAAGCGCCGGTGGATGCCGTCGAGCAGCGCGTGCGTCGTCTCATGGGCGACGATGTCCTGGCTCAGGCAGGTGAAGACCGTCAGCGGCGCCGCGCCGGCTCCGTCTGCTCCGACCGCCGCCGGGAAGTAGCCGAAGAGGAGCGCCTTCTTCGTGGGGCTGTAGTAGGCATTGGCCTCGCGCAACGCGTGCGGATGGATCCGCAGTCGCGGGACATACGCCTCGACCCAGCGATCCCGCACTTGTTTGCGGTGCGGCGACCAGAGCGCGAGCCTTCCCAGCGCACGCTCGAAGTTGCGGATCGTGCGCATCGTGACCGCGTAGACCATCTGCTGGTGGAACTGCGGGTTGCTCTCCGACGGTGGCAGTCCGTCCTGCGCGACGATCGCGTTGTCGTTCAGGTCGACCGGGGCATAGAAGGCACCGCTCGCCGGATCGTGGTCGATTACCTCGACATACTCGCCCACCGGTCCGGGCTGCAGGATGTCGTTGCCCTTGTCATCGCGCTCCCACGGGATTCCCAGCGTCACTTCGTTGATCCCGGCCGTCGCCAGCTGAACGCCCATGCTCGGGTCGAAGGCGAAGACCCGCAAACGTCGGTCCGTCGGGCGCGGAGCGACTCCCGAGCCGGCGCGTTTGAGCAAATCCGGCTTCCGCTTTCGTCCCCCTGTTGCCTTTTCGATCTGGTAGCGAACGATGCCGGTCTCGGCGTCGACGAGCAGCGTGCAACCTGCCGCGCGGGAGTCGTCTCGCTGCACGATCTTGATCACCCACTGCAGCGAGAAGTCGCCCGTGAGAGCCGCCCGTTCGCGCAGGTCGAAGGAGACGACCTCGAACGGCCGGGTCAGGTCGACCACGCCCAGCTTCTGCGCGCCTCGCCCTTGCTGCTTGAGTCGGTCCTCGAGTGCCAGGCGCCAGGCTTCGAGGGTGCGCCAGAGGTGTTTGCGCTCGCGGGGGATGTTCCAGTAGCTCTCCGCCCGAGCCAGCGTCTGAACGAAGTCGGTGACGGCCGCAGTCCCCTTCGTGCTGGCGGGCGGCGGCCATCGCAGCGTGTCGACGGAGAGTGTCCCGAGACCCGCCGGCCCGATCCCGTAGCTGCGAAACGCATCGGCGAAGGCGACGCGGTAGCGGCGATGGTCGTTCGGGACGAGATCCGCGTCAGCAGTGACGATCGCGCGCAGGAAGTCTCCGAAGGTCGCCTCGATCGGTGGCATGTAGTCCAATGCGCGCATGCACATGTCGAGGACGTGGTGGGCCGACTTGGCGGCCTCTTGCGTGAAGCGGTTGACGAGGTCCGGGTGGAGGTAACCCTGAGGAAGGACACCGCTTCCGTGCGTGGCGATGCGCCGAAGGTCGGCGACGCGCGATTCGTAGATCTTTTTGAACGCCGCGAAGACCGCCCCGACGAGCAGGTCGCCCCGCGCGTGGTCTTCGAGGTCCGTCTCGTAGAGCTTCGGGTCGGGACGGCGCGGATGCCACGTCCCCTCGGCGTCGGTGAAGCCGAGCGCATTTCTGAGACCGTCCGGCTGTCCGATCGCCTGGCCGAACTGCGGCGCGACGGCGCCGAGCTGGCTTCGCTCCTCGAGATCGCCCCGAATCGCACCGATCTGCTCCCGGAGTACGTCGCTTTCCGAAAAGTGCTGGAAGAGGGCGATGAGGTCGGCGAACCCCTCGTGCAGGGCGGCGACATCATCGTTCGCGCCGAGCTTGAACTCGATGTTCAGGCCCATCAGGATGGCGTGCGTCACCTGGTGCGCGATGACGTCCTGTGAGAGGCAGCTGAAGACGATGGTGCCGGGAAACGGTGACGCTGGCCCGCTCTCGAAGTAGCCGAAGTGGATCCCGCCGTCGGGTTGGTAGTAGGCGTTCGCGTCGTCCATGAAGTGCGGATAGAGCTCGAGCTGTCTGCGGTATTTCAGCTTCGACTTCCCCTTTGGCGGCCAGTGCACGGCCCGGCCGAGCGCCCGTTCGAAGTTCTTGATCGTGCGCATCGCGACCGCGTAGACCATCTGCTGCCGGAACTGCGGACTGCCGTCGGACGGAGGTAGACCGTCCTGTGCGAGCGCCCCGGGAAGATCGAGGTCGACGGGTGGATTCAGCGTCGTACCGCTTTGGTCTCGGTCGACGACGACGATGTACTCCCCTGACGGCCCTGGCTCGAGTTCCTCCCAGGGGATGCGCAGGGTCGTCTCGTTCATGACGGCGGTCTCGAAACGCGCGGTCATGCCGGGGTCGACTGCGAACACGCGCAGGTTCCGAAAGACGGGACGCGGGGTGGACTGCCGATCGTCTGGCACGGGACCGACGCTCTAGCCGACGCCGACGGCCGGATACGGGAACTGCGCAGGAGCCGGAGCGTCCGGCTCGACCCACCTCCGCATGCCGGCGTCACAAATCGCGTAGCCCCAGTTGATAAGGCGTTCCTGGAGCGCGGCGTCCATCTCTTTCAGCCGGGTCGCGGTTTGCGCGAGTCGAAGCGCGCTCGCGTCTGGGCAGGGCAAGCTCCCGGCGGGCGGTCCGTAGTCACCGATGTGGCTGCGGATCCCCCAGTACGTGCCTTGCCGGTCGCCGTTCAGGTAGCCGGACACCACCTGCCGCTTGCGGAGATTCCGCACCTGTGTGTCGATGATGCCGAGCGTGCGGTAGGCGTGACGTGCCCAGTCGTGCTTGGGCTTCGGCTGCGGTCCCATCTTCCCGCCGCCGTCGCTGACGAGGATCGTCGTGTAGCGCTTCCACGCGGTTTCGAGACCGAGGTTGTCGTACACACCACCGTCGGCGAGCACGACGTCGCTCGTGTACGGCGGTTCGTGCAGCGGCCCTCGCTCGGCCGGATCGAAGTTCGCGGGGTCGATGCTGAGTTGAACCGGCGAGAGGATCGGGGGAAAGGCCGAGGACGCGGCGACGGCAACGGCAAGCTCCACCTTGGGGTTGCGGACCAGGCCGACCAGGTAGTCCGCCATGTACGGCTTCGAGAATCGCCAGAGCGAGCCGGTCTGGACGTTGGTCGCGTTGATGACGAACCGGGGCCGGTCCGGGAGATCTTGAAGACCGGTGTGCCCGAAGACGTGCTTGCGATACGCGCCCGCCACCCTGTCGGAGATAGTGCCGGGCAGGAGGATGCCGCCGAACACGGCGCCCATGTCGATCGTCTTCGACGCGATGCTCCGAATGGGCTGGACGAATTGTTCGTCGAGGTTGCCGGCGAACCCGTCGTCGTCGAACTGGAGTCGCGACCAGTTCATGCCGAGCGCGCCCGCCGTGATCGAGCCGCCGGAAACGCTCGAGACGCGGTCGAGCTTCGGGAGATAGCGAAGCTCGTTGAGCCGCCAGATCGCGCCCACGTGAAAGAGCATGGCGCGGTAGCCGCCCCCGGAGAGGCAGAGAGCAACCCCGGGCTCGAGGCGTTCCGGCTCGTCGGTCTCGACGGGTGAGCTCGCCGCCTGCTTCACAGGTTCTGGCTGGTCCATCTAGCTGCCTCCGTTTCGATCGCGGCCCCTTGATTGCGCGTTCAGGACGCCGAATCGCGGCTGGCCAAGATGGCCGGACAGGTTCAGCCGGAGGGATCCGAACCGACGGCGTGACGGATCGCGCAAACCCAGGAGGGAGCATGCACCTGCTCACTGCGATTGACAAGTGTGCGCCTGGACGACCCTCCCTCGGTCCGTTCCCTCACCGCATGGAACGCCGATCCAGGTCGGGCGTCTTGACAACGGTCTGGTCTGCGCCTTCTAAGATCGGGGGATGGGCGCGGACGACCTGGAGATCGCGAGGCAGTTTCGGATAGCCCTCGAGGCAGCGGCAAAAAGCGGTGACCGCGAAGTCGTCTACCCGTTCCTCGCTGCAGACGTGGAATGGGTCACTCCCAAGCGCACCCTGCACGGGATCGACGAGGTGAGAGAGGAGCTGATCTGGGGCTCGCCGCCGGAGAACCTCGACCTCGAGTTCGAGGAAGGCGACTGGCTCGAGCTCGGTGATGGCCGTGTCCTCTCAGACGTCCGACAGATCTACCGGGTCAAAGGGACGGGAGACTTCGCCTACGAACGCAACCGGCAGATCGAACTGACGATTCGCGACGGCAAGATCGGCCGCTATGAAATGCGGATTGTGGGATAGGCGCCCCACGCACGACCGAGCGCGTCAGGCCTCAGCCGTGCGGCCGCAGACGTGCGACGAGCTGGCCAAGCTGACCAGGGAGCAGCGCAGGCAGCTGCTCAACCAGCTGACGATCAAGGCCAGTAGCGCAATCACACGGCTGAGGCCGAGGCGTCAAGCCGCCCATTCACGCACCTCGGTGATGTCGACCGCGAGCACGGGCCCGTCGAGCGGTTCGTCGCGGTACTGCAGGTACTTCCGCTGCAGCAGCGCGAGCGCGTGTTTCCGTTCTTCGCCGTCGTCGAGGACGCGGGCGCGACCGCGGAGGCGGATCCACCAGAGTCGGCTCCAGTCCTCGTCGTAATGATCGACGAGGATCGTGACGTCCGGCCGAACCCGGGCGTTCTCGATCCGCCGCAGCTTCGTCAAGCGTTTCGGCTTCCGGTCGACGGTGGAGTAGAGCGTGTCGCCCTCGAGCGCGAAAACGATCGGGACGAGGTGCGGCCGGCCGTCTGGATCCGTCGTCGCCAGCCGAGCCACGCGCGCCGTCGTTAGTTTCGGGTCGTGCACTTCCGAGTGTGATCCTGCCGAACTACGGCATCGCACGCTGAATCGGCTCGCCGCTCGCTGCGATCGCGTAGAGAGAAATGGATTTCAAAAAAAGTCTTGACACGGTTGTACGTCGCTGCAACACTCGACTGTCTGTCGAGCAACGCGTCGTTGTTCACAAACGGTGGAAAGGAGGTCACGTTGCTTAACCGGCTCATGATCGATTCCAACTGGCCTCTCGGTCCCCGCGTAGACCTCTGCGCGTAAGGCCGTAGGCCTCATCGCATCGTCGGGCCTGCGGGCTCACTAGCCGCGTTTCCGTGTGCGGTTGGCGCTCGCGCAGGCCCACATGTCGGGCGCACGCTTTCTGCGCGCGCGAACAAACGAAAGGAGTCCCATGTTGTTTGACCCGTCCATTCGTTCTGACTGGTCACTCAGCACGACCACTAGGAGGCGTCGTGTACGCATATCACCAATATTGCTACGAGGTCCGTGAGCGCAAGAGGCAGCGTGAGCGGGAAGCCGAATCTGAGCGATTCAAACGCGAGTGCCGCGCGCAGCGCCAAAGGCGGTGGCACCCAGTGTTGGCGGTACTGGACCTGCTGAACGGACGAACCCGGCGCGCAGCCGGCCTGGAGCTCGATCCGTAGGGGACGACCGAGGGGAGCATCGCCCGCGCGCCTGGAGATTCATTCTCCAGGCGCGCAACCCATTCGCGGCGAGCCAGGCGCCGGTTGGCTCACTCCAGGGGCCCGGCAAGCCGGCCCCCTGGACGAGTCCGTTGGTGGCTCTTTCTCAGGCGTGAACGCCGCTGAGCTGCTGCGCAACTGCGACCTCGTAGCGGTCGACGCCGGCAATGCTCTGCCCGCCGCTCTCGGCAGCCTGCTCGCGTAGTCGATCGGCTTGCTGCTCGCTCTGGCGAAGCGCGTCCGCGCTTTCCCAGAGTGTGATCACCGTGACGCGGCCGCTCGCGCGGTCGGCAAGACCGATTGCGCCGACGTTTCCTTGCAGCTCGCGAACCTGCGGCAGCGTTTCGGACCGCACTTTGCTGACGCTGTCGTCGATGTTCTTCGGCGATCCTTCGAGCGAGCTGACGCGGGCCGCTTGCGCGCGTTCGGTGTCGCCGTCGAAGATCATCACCTCGTGGACGCCGACCGAGGCCCTGCGGCCGCGCATCTCAGCGGGGAAGTTCTGCGCCATGTCTTCGAACGCTTGCTGGGAGTTGCGGATCGCCTCCTCGCTGTCGAAGAACGTGATTCCGAGCGCCGTTCCGCGCTCGCGGTCGAAGAGCCCGAGGAAGCCCTTCGCGTCGGGTATCGAACTCGGCCCTTGGTCACGAACCCGCTCAATCAGTGAGTCCGTGAGGCTCGAGTCGCGTCCCTCGAAACTGGCAACGCGTGCATACACCGCGTTACCTCCTTCCGTTGGGGAAGGACGAGCCTACGCCTGCTGCGGACGCGAATCCAGTCGGGGCCGGGCAGGGACGGCCCCGACAGCCATTCCTCCTACGTTTGTGCGGATCCTTGATCCTGCCGGAAACGACGATGTCCGCTAGATCGTCGGCCTGGGTGCGTGCTGCGCAATCAACGCGCGGCCGAGCTGCGACTGCCCGTGGACGAGCTGAAGGCGATTCTCTTCGAGCGAGCGATGACTCGCACCGGACCCCCTGAGCTCCTGCCGCTCGCGGACGAGTTCACCGATCCGGTCCCTCAACGTCTCGACATCCGCCGCCGGGCTGATCGGTAGAACGCACATCACAGCCACAGGGTCGCTCAGGACCCCTGTCGATCGCATGTGGAAAGCTGGATGGAACGTCCGCAAGATGCGGACAAACTGCCCACCGAACGGCTGTGGAGGAAAGTCGCCCTGTGGAAATGATCGCCGACCGGAGCTTGCCGTGACGACACATGCCTGAGATCGACTACCCGGGCGTCTATGTCGAGGAGGATCGGTCCGGCGTCGCGCCGATCGCCGGTGTGGAGACGTCGACGACAGGTTTCGTGGGGGACGTTGGGAGCGCAGAGCGCTGCGCTGCGGTGCAGGTGAGAAGCGTCGTCGAGTTCGAGCGCACGTTTGGTCGCGTAGTGAGCGGTTTCGAGCTCGGGGCAGCAGTCGCGCAATTCTTCGAGAACGGAGGCTACGACGCGTGGGTCGTCGGCCTGCCGAACGGCGTGCCGCTGTCCGATGGTCTGAAGCGTTTCGACGCCGTCGACACGCTGAGTCTCCTCTGTCTTCCCGGTGAGACGGACGTGGAGGTCCTGTGGGCCGCGATCGAGTACGTTGAGCGTCGGCGTGCGTTCCTGTTGATCGATCCGCCCGGAACAGACATCGCCGGCACGATCGCGCTGACCGCATCTCTCGCGCTCGGCGGGAGCGCGAACGGCGCGGTCTACTTCCCGTCGCTCCTGGTCGATGATCCGGCGGGCGTCCTGAGCGCGCGTCCGCCGAGCGGAGCAGTTGCCGGGATGTACGCGCGAGTCGACCGTTCGCGTGGCGTTTGGAAGGCGCCGGCGGGTGAGGAGGCCGTTCTGCACGGAGCCCTCGCGCCTGCACTCGACCTGAGCGACGACGAGATGTCGAGGCTGACGTCAGCCGCGGTGAACGCGATCCGGGGCTTTCCGGCTGAGGGGGTCAAGGTGTGGGGCGCGAGAACGATTCAGGGTGCGGACCAGATCGATTCCATTTGGAAGTACGTCCCGGTCCGACGGCTGGCCATCTTCGTCGAGCACAGCATCGACCGCGGCACTCAGTGGGCCCTCTTCGAGCCCAACGACGAGTCGACATGGGCGAAGGTGCGGCGGCAGTGCGTCGTGTTCCTCGAAGGGCTTTTCCGGCAGGGAGCCCTGCAGGGCCGCACAACCGACGAGGCCTATTTCGTCCGCTGCGGGAGCGACACGATGACGCAGAACGACATCGACAACGGAAGGTTGAACTTGGTGATCGGCATCGCGCCGCTGAAGCCGGCGGAGTTCGTGATCTTCAGGATCGGTCAGTGGCAGGACGAGTCGGCGAGCAGCGCCAAGCGCGGGGAATGTCGCCGCAGGCGATGATCGGGCGCTGCGAGTGTGATCCTGCCGAAACTACGGGCAGAATGGGCGTCTGGCAGCTTACGAGGAGGCAGGCATGGCTACACGGGAACGTCGCTACGGCCCCGCGGGTGGGCTAACGCTCGGCGGGATCATCGTCGCCATCGGGATCGTCCTGATGATCTTTTGGAGCTTCTGGATCGGTCTCATCATCACCTTGGTGGGTCTCATCTTCTTCGGCGGCTTCGTCCGCGGGAGGTGGTACTAGGCACGTCGGTGAGCCGGGCAGTTCCGGCTAGCCTCGAACCATGTCCGCTGGCGTCGGTGACGGGACTGGTGAGATCGACTTCGAGCGGGAGGTAGAAGACGCAGTAGCGTCGCTCCCGCGCGAGCTTCGGGACGAGATCTCCAACGTCGCGATTGTCGTCGAAGGAGAGCCGCCGCCCGGGCAGCCGCTGCTCGGGCTGTATCAGGGCATTCCGCTGACGCGACGGGGAAGCGGCTACTCCGGCGTCCTGCCGGACAAGATCACGATCTACCGCGGGCCGCTCGAGCGCCTCTACGGCGCCGACCGGGAGAGTCTGCGGCGCCAGATCCGGCGCGTGGTGCTCCACGAGGTAGCGCACCATTTCGGGATCAGCGACGAGCGTCTCGAGGAGCTTGGTCGGTACTAAGAGCTGGGGCACGCGGCAGTTCCTGGCGGGGCATCATCCTCTTCGCAGTGCTGATCCTGGCTCTCGTGCTCGTGCTCGCCGGATACCTCTAAGTCAAGCCGTCCATTCACGGACCTCGATGAGGTCGACCGCAAGGACGGGCCCGTCGGGCGGCTCGGCGTGGTACTGCGGGTACTTGTCCTGCAGGAGCGCAAGCCCGCGCTCGCGCTCCTCGCCGGCGTGGAGCACGCGTGCGCGGCCGCGGAGTCGGATCCACCAGAGGCGTCCCCAGTCGTCGTCGTAATGATCGACGAGGATCGTGACGTCGGGCCGGGTGCGGGCGTTCTCGATCCGACGCAACTTCGGCGAACGCTTCGGCTTGAGGTCGACCGCGGAATAGAGCGTGTCGCCGTCGAGCGCGAACACGATCGGGACGAGATGCGGCCGGCCGTCGGGATCCGTCGTGGCCAGCCTTGCAACGCGCGCCGCCGTTAGTCTCGGGTCGTGCATTTCGGCTCATCGACACCATGGCCAACGATCCATTCGTGCGTTTTCTCAAGGCTGCACCGCTCGACAACGAGCCGCTGAGCGCGGAGGGACAGGCTGCGGTCGCCGAAGTCGAGGCCGATCGTGCTGCCGGCGTGACGACGGTTTCGTTTGAGCAAATCAAGCGCCGCTTCGCGGTAGCACCATCTGTGCTACGTGCAGCGCAGCGGGCGTGAACGCGATGTCGCCCTGCTCGTTGTGGAACTCGACCGCCGATGCATCGGCGGCTGGGACGCTACATCTCTCGTGTCGTTGACAACGCGGCGCACATGCGAGAGCCTGCAGGCATAGGGGTCTTCTAGTGCGGAAGGGGAATGGACCGTGAGGAAGTTGCTGATGCTCGGCGCGGCTGTGGCTGCGCTCGCGATACCCGCCGGCGTTTCGGCCTCGACAATCACGCAGGTCATGCACGGACTGGACAACGCGAAGGGTCTCGCGTTCGGGCCCGAGGGTGCGCTCTACGTCGCCGAGGCCGGACGCGGCGGGCCCGCTTCCGGGCTCTGCTGGACGAGCCCGCGGCCGGATCTCGGTTTCCGTTGCTACGGCGCGACGGGCGCGATCTCGCGCTACTGGCACGGGACGCAGGAACGGATCGTGACGGGTCTTCCGTCGCTGGAGAATCCGGCCTTCGCCGGGCCGGCGGCAGGGCCTCAGCACATCTCGTTCCAGGGACGCGGCGGCATGTACGTGACTATCGGCTTCGGCGGCGACCCGAGCGCGCGCGACGCGTTCTTCCCCGGGCTCGGCTTCTCGCAGTTGCTGAGGATCACGCCGTCGGGCGTGGTGCACTCGGTCGCCGACATCGGCGCGTACGAGGCCGCGAACAATCCGGACGGCCTGCAGGTCGACACCAACGCCTATGCGGTGCTCGCCTTGCCGGGGCATCAGCTTGTGACCGATGCCGGAGGGAATTCGCTCCTCGACGTTCGCGCCGACGGCTCGATCTCGAAGGTGACCACATTCCCGAAGGTGATCGGCGGGTTCGGTCCGGCCGACCCGGTTCCGACGGAAGTGGTGCTCGGCCCGGACGGCGCGTACTACGTCTCGAACCTGAGCGGCGTGCCGTTCACGCCGGGCAGCGCGCGTGTGTGGCGCGTCTTGCCCGACGGGTCGAAGACCATCTACGCAGACGGTCTGACGCAGGTCACGGATCTCGCGTTCGGCCCCGACGGATCGCTCTACGTGCTCCAGCACGCGGCGGCGCCGTTCTTCGGCGGGTTGGGCTCGATCGTCCGCATCGCGCCGGGCGGCGCGCGCACGACGGTCGACACGCAGGGACGGCTGAACCACCCCGCGGGTCTCGTGGTCGGGCCCGACGGTGCGCTCTACGTCGCCAACTTCAGCACCGCGCCCGATGTCGGTGAAGTGCTGAAGATCGTGCCGTAGCAACGATCGGGGCGAGGGGTGGTTGCGCCGGCGGGCGCGCCACCCTCGTCCCAGCTCAGTAGAGGGCGAGGTGGTCACGGTGGACCGCCCGACGAGAGACCAGGTGACCCCCGCCCTGCTAGTAGCGGGTCGCCGTTAGTCTCGAGCCGTGTACTTCGGTGTGATCCTGCCGAACTACGGCCTGGACTCGAATCCCGACGGGATCCGGCGCGTCGCCGAGCTCGCGGAGGAGCTCGGGTTCGACTCGGTCTGGGCCACGGAGCACATCATCGTCGGCCCGGAGGCGGTCGACCCGTACGGTCGCGTCTACGCGCCGCTCGTCACGCTCGGCTGGATCGCCGGCTTCACGGAGCGGATCGGGCTCGGCACCTCGATCGTGCTCGTGCCACTGCACCACCCGATGCATCTGGCGAAGGAGGTCGCGACGCTGCAGGAGCTCTCCGGCGGCCGCTTCACGCTCGGCGTCGGGATGGGCTGGCACAAAGAGGAGTACGACTTCATGGGCATCCCGTTCGAGGGCCGAGGCCGGCGTGGCGACGAGGCGATCCGCGTCATGCGGGCGTTGTGGAACGGCGAGCGCGACTTCACGGGGGAGTTCTGGTCGTTCCACGACGCGACCTCGGAGCCGCACCCGTCGCCGCAGCCGGAGATCTGGGTCGGCGGCAGCTCGGAGCGCGCGATCCGGCGGGCGCTCGAGTTGGGGGATGTTTGGCATCCTTCGCGAGGCTCGGATGCGGAGCATGTGCGGCGCGTGAAGGAGCAGCATCCCGGGCTGCGCGTGATCCCGCGGGTGGCGGCGGAGAACGTCGAGGCAATGCTCGAGGCCGGCGCCGAAGGAGCCGTCGTCGCGTTCGCGGAGGAGGCCGCGATGCGCGACTTCGCTGGTCGCTATCGGTAGCGGCGTGCGGATTCGCTGCGCATCTCTCGGCGATAACGCATTCGGCCTCAGCCGCTCAGCCCAGCGGAGGCGGCGTTTCGCCTAGCGCACGTCCTCTCGGGAACGCTCGCGATCAGCCTCCTCAATCACTCTCCGGATCGCTGCCGCCTCGTCGCTGTCGCGATCGAACGGAAGACCTTCGATCGGTGGCAGGGCGAAAGGGCTGGCGTCCGGGTCAACCTCGTGCTCGAGTATCTCCTCAGTCGCCATGCGTCTCCGTATCCGCAAGATCCAGTCCCCGTTCCTGAGGGTCGAGCGGCGGAAGCGGAAATGGGGATTCGTCCGCCGGCGGGGAAGCCGGGGGAGGAGCGGGCGTCCCTCCGGGTCCTTCGCTCATTCAACTCACCTCGTTCAAGCCCAGCGTAACTGCTTCCGCGATCGTCAGCACGAGCGCGGCCGCGAGCGCGACGTACGCCCAGCGCACCAGACGTGCTTTGCCGTCGTTCGCAGCGCGCTCGCGTGCGATCGCCTCGACGAGACCACGCATTGTCTCTCCCCGGACCTGCTCAGGCGGCTTGAGGATCTCCGACCACGTTGGAAACCGCCTGAGGTACTCGATCCCCAGAGCGAGGTACTCGCGCGGAAGCAGGACGACCACGGGGAGCCCAACGGCAGCGCCGAGCAAGACCAGGTTGCCGATGTAGAGCGTCAGCGCGCCCACCAGGATGGCTTATCTTCGACGAATCGGAGTCCGAGCGTTGCGGTCAGCGCGGTCAAGAGCGACACGAACGTCGCGAGTGTCGCGGACTTCCGATCGAGCGCTTCTGTACGCGCCGCCTCACTTGCCGTCAAGTGCCAGGTCGTGTCAAGCAGCGCTTCGACGGTTGCGGGGTTCGGTTGCGGACTAGTACTCACCGCCATCGATAGTACGGCGCGCGCCTGACACCTCTGGTTCGTTGGCCCAGTCAAGGAGTCACGCAGTTGGGCCGACATGGTGCCGATTCTTCACCGTAGGCGCTTCACTTGGCGCCGCACGACTTCGCCGCCTTCAACTTCCGCTTCGGAAACGCGTCGCCGTAGGTGATCCGCGACGTTCTGCGCGCGGTCGCGAGCCTCCTCTAGGCCGGGCCGTCGACCCACCAGGCCTCCATCGGCTTGCGGTGCGTCGAAACGACAGCAACAATTAGTCGGAGCGAACGTTCGGGTTAGGGGACTGATGGAGATCGGCGACCCAGAGCGCACCTTCACGGTTGAGCCGGTGGAGGATCCGGTGCCGCGCGAGCTTCCTGCCGAACCCGCGCAGCAGCCGGCCAGGCCGTCCCCCGCCGAGGAGCCGATCGAACCGGAGAGGGTGCCGGCCCCGTGAGCGCAGTACCCGATTACATCGAGCCAATCGTCGGCTGGCGCTCGTGGCTCGTTGTGCGCGACGGCGAGGAGTTCCGCCTTCAGAGCATCGTCTACGAAGCGCGTTGGTTCCCGCGCAACCAGCTGACTGCCTGCTGTTTCCAGCGTCGATCGTTCTTCCCGTGGTCCAGACGCTCCGAGCATTTTCCGCCTGCGCGCGGCTGCCATTGCGGCATCTATGCGGCAAGGGAGCCGGAAGATGCCGCCGGCTATCTCGAGGGACGCAGCTGGGCAGACAGGCTCGGCGTCCACCGGGTCATTGGGACCGTCTCTCTCTGGGGCCGGGTGGTCGAGTGCACCCGCGGTTGGCGTGGCTCTTTTGCCTATCCGAAGACGATCTACGTGCCGGCGATGCGCAGGCCCTTCCGGCTCACGGCGGAGCCTGCCGGCGACGTCGCTCTTGGCCTGACCGACTACGACGTTCCGGTTGAGCTTCTCGATGCGGGCACTTCTGACCCCGAAGACCTTGTCGCGGCTCTCGGACGATTGCGCGAGGAGGTGGAGCAGTGAAGGCGCACACGGGGGACAGGATCGTGGTGGAGTCGGAGCGCGTCTCGCAGGCGCCGCGGCGGGGCATCGTGGAGGAGATCCTCCAGGATGAGCCGCCACGTCTGCGCGTCCGCTGGGACGACGGCCACACGTCGATCTTCGCGCCGGCGGCGGGCGCCGTCCGGATCGAACAGCAGAAGAGCAACGGTTAACGCCAGCGGGCCACGAGGCGGCCGTCCTCGTCGCGAACGTCCGTGCCGAGCTTGGCGCAAGCCTTTACGAAGCGGCGCCTGATCCAGGCCGCATCCTCGCCCTCCGCGAGGCGCGTGCGCGCGAATTCGAGCTTGAGCGGGATCGCCTCTAGCCCGTCGCCGGCAAGGTCGACGAGGAAGAGCAGGCCGAGATCGTTGCGCAGCTTGCGGTCGACACGATAGTCGTCGAGGAAGTCGCCCAGGTCGTAGAGCACGCGCGGCGCCACGCCGTGGAAGACATGCGCGGAATGGCCGGCGACGAGCGTCGCACCGGCATCGACCAGCACGGTCGCCGCTCGGTGCACGTGGGGGCGCGGCTCCGCGACCATGTTCGGTCCCCAGTGCGGCGTGACGAGGACGGCGTCTGCGTCGACAGCGGCGATTCGTTGGCTGAGCCACTCCGGAGCCGGGTCGCGGCGGAGGTCGGCGTAGGCGACCCCGCCCAGCCCGGGCCGGGCCGCGTACTCGGGCGGGTGGTCGGTCACCGCAAGGACGGCAAGCCGGAACCCGTTGACTTCGAATACGGCCGGCGCACGGGCGCGCTCGAGGTCCGAGCCCGCTCCGACCGCCTGGATCCCCGCGGCGTCGAGGTGGGCAAGCGTGTCGAGAAGCGCGTCCTGTCCGAAATCCAGGGCGTGATTGTTGGCCAGGGTGACGCAGTCGACGCCGAGGTGGGACAGTGCCTGCGTCGCCCAGGGCGGCGCGCGGAAGTGGAAGACCCTGCCCGGCACAGGCTCGCCGCGCGCGGAGATGCAGCACTCGAGGTTGAGCAGGCAGAGGTCAGCCTCGCGGACGAGGTCGACGACCTCCGCCGCGAATAGCGACTCCGGCGGCTCGGTCTCGAGCCGGCGAGCGACGCCGCGCCCGAGCATGGTGTCGCCGGCGAGGGCGAGCTTCAACGTCCGGTTGCCTTGTTATAACTCATGTGTTATAGTGACGTACGCAGTTCTCTATCACCCGGAAGCGGAGGCGGAACGTGACCGTCTACCGCGCAACGAGCGGCTGGCCATCGCGACGGCCGCCGAAAAGCTTGAAACGTTCGGCCCGAATCTCCCGTCTCCGCATCAAAGCAAGGTTATGGGGGCCACTGATCTCCGCGAACTCCGACCACGAGCCGGTCGCAGCCCTTGGCGACCGCTCTACGGGCGGGTTGCGGAAGACACATTCGTGATCGCCGCGATCGCCCGGAAGCGCAAGCCCGGAGACGGGGTTTTCAGCAAGCCGCGCGACGTGCCGAGAGACGACTTGAGGAGCTGGATACTTGACGAAGATGAAGCTGAATCGGCTGCGCAGCAGCAAGGACGTTCTCCAGAAGGATCTGCGCGACCCTGAGTTCCGGGCCGAGTGGGAGCGCACCGCGCTTGCCCGGGCGATCGCCTCGGAGGTGATCGCCTACCGAGTGGAGCAGGGCCTCTCGCAGACTGCCCTCGCCGAGAGGCTCGGCATGAAGCAGCCCGCGGTTGCTCGGCTCGAGGCCGGCGATGTCACGCCGACAATCGAGACCCTTCAACGACTTGTGCGTGTCCTCGACAGAGAGATCGTGATCGACGTCGTTCCCCCCGAGCGTGAGCCGAAGCTTGTGACGAAGCGGGCGCAAACAAGCCGTGCCGTCGAGAAGATCGAAGCCAAGGACTACAGCCTGCTCATCGCTGCGGGCTGAGCTGGACGGCCGAAGCTAATCCTCGCCGCCGAGCTCGGCCTCTGGCTCGAGCGCGATCTCGCCCTGGCGCTCGAGGACGCGGGGAAGAGGCTCCTCCTCCAGGCGGACGTCGAGCACCGTGAGGGCCAAGCGCCACTCCTCCGGCCCCTCCACGTCGTGCTCCAGCTGACTGCCGGTCCGAAGTCCGAGCCGCGCGAGCGGGACGTCGACCGCTTCGCCGGGCGCTGCGGCGTAGTCGCGTCCGTCGTCGAGTCGGAACGCGTACGGGAAGTCGCCGTGCCAATCGAACGCCTGCCGCAGCGCGCCGTGGACGTCGTCGAGTGTTTGCTCGCTGCCCACCGCGACCGTCCGACTCACGCCCGGATCGTCGGCCAACCTTGCGTCGAACACGTACGCCTGCGCGGACATCTGAGCAGCGCGATCCTACTCCCGTGGACGCCCGGCGCTTTTACGCAGCCTGAAGGCCGCGCGGCGTCGCGACCACGTTCCCGAGCGAGCCGGGCAACTGGACACCCTTGCCGTTCAGGGTTGCGTCGAGATTCCAGGGCGCGCCGATGCGGATCCAGAGGCGGGGCCCGGAAAAGCCGACTGCCTGGCCCTGTTCGAGCGTCCGCTCGTACAGGAGCCTCCCGCTGTCCGAGCCGAGGCGCACCGAAAGCCAGGATGGACCGCGTGTGGCCATGAGTGCGATACGCGCCCGGCCCGGTTTCTGCGTCGCCGTGCGTGGAGCCGGTGGAGGAGTTGTGGTCCTTGCCCGCGTGTGTGGAAGCGGCGGAGCCAAAGCTGCGCGATGGTGGTGGCTACCGCCGAGCGAGAATCCCCACGCGACTAGGCCCACGGCGAGTACGACCGGGACGACGATCAACAGTCGGCGGCGCAGACGTCCGGGACGACGGATTCTGACCGGCGCCGCCCCTTGTGGTTCCTCGGGAGGGGCGAAGTGGGCGTTGTACTCGTCG
>Ga0307302_10000540_pt1 | contig 16792 bp, 16 predicted proteins | sample ER_DNA_183_FD_194490 | JGI IMG/M metagenome (GOLD analysis project Ga0307302, IMG submission 194490) | Bulk soil microbial communities from the East River watershed near Crested Butte, Colorado, United States - ER_DNA_183 | ecosystem: Environmental > Terrestrial > Soil > Floodplain | place...
TCGATTGAGGAACACCTTGTCGGTCGTGAACAGCCGGTGGTAGTTCTCGAAGCCGACCCAGCGGACGATGGCGAGGCTCGAGTTCGTGTCGCCGAAGCTGTAGACGATCGTCCAGACGAGTGGATACGCGACGAGCGCCCCGAGCAGCACCACGGCCGGCAGCATGAAGAGCAGCCCCTGCCAGCCCTGGCGCTTGAAGATCGCAGTCAGCCGCTGTCCCCGGGGTCGTCCGACCGGTCCGGGGACGGGTTGGCTGCTCACCGAGGCACCGCGTGCGGGGCGGGCCTCAGGAGGCGCGGGACCTGCCCGCGCCTCCCTCGGAAATGACCGATCGGCCCAATCGACTCCAAACCGACGTCCTCAGCTAGGCACCGAACCCGGCCTGCGCGGCCTGGGCCTGGTAGTCGTCGAGGAGCTTGTCCATGTCACCGGGCTTCCTGATGACGTTCTGGAGCAGGGTCCCGAAGTCCTGTCCGAGCGTTCCGGGCAGGAGGTCGGAGCCGTCGAAGAGGAAGCTCTTGGCCTCCTTCAACTCCCGGGCCTCCTTCTTGACGAGATCGTTCGGGTACGCGTCTTCGGGCACGGCCTCGTTCGGGGATGCGATCGCGCCCGTCGAGACCCAGATCCGGCCCGCGTCGGGTGTCGACAGGTACTCCATTAGCTTGGCCACGTCCTCGTTGTTGACGAAGGCCGACGCGACGTCGCCCCCGCCCACGACGTCGACGCTCTGTGCGGGATTGATCTCCGGGAACTCGAAGAAGTCGATGTCCGTCCCCGGCTTGAGGCTCGTGTTGACCTGGTCGAGGGCGATGCCGCCGACGAAGCCCCCTTCGTAGTACATCTCTGCCTTCGGGTTTTTGCCGAAGACGCGACCAATGCCGTCGACGAAGCTGATGCCGAGCGCGGTGTCGATGCCGCCCGCGACGTACTGGTCGTTGACGATCTTGAGCATCTCGTTGAGGGCGTCCTTCACCGACTGGTCGTTGAACTTCACCTCACCCGTCTCGAAGAGCTGGGTGTACTTGTCGGGCCCGGCCTGGCGGGCGTAGATCTGCTCGAACCAGTCGGTCAGGGTCCATGAGTTGTCGCGGCCCTGAGCCCCGACTGCCCACGGCGTGTCGCCTTTAGCCTTGTACTTCTTCGTGATGTCGAGCAGCTCGTCCCACGTCTTCGGAATGGTGAAGCTGTTCTCCTGGAACGAGTTCGGCTTGTACCAGACGGTGCTCTTCGAGTTCGCTTTCGCGACGACGCCGTAGACGGTGTCGTCGACTGTCGTCAGCTTGGTCCAGGTGTCGCTGTAGTTCTCGTTGATCTTGTCCGGGTCGAGGCCGAGATCATCGAGCGAGACGAGGTTGCCGTCCTTCGCGAGCTCGGCCACGAAGCCCGGGCGCGGGATGATCGCCATCTGTGGCGGGTTGCCGGCCGCGAGCCGTGTCCTGATGACCGGTAGGAAATCGCGCGTCGCCTCGTACTTCGTCTTGATCCCGGTGTCCTTCGTGAACTGCGTGAGGACCTTTTGGAACGCCTCCTGCTCACTCCCACCCCAGAGCGAGAAGATCGTGATCGTTCCGGTGCCCTCCTTCGTTTCTCCACCACCACCGCCGTCGCCGCCGCAGCCCGACACAGTCGCGGCCGCGAGCAGCAAGACGGCGAAAAGAGCCGCCCAATGCTTCCTCATGCTCGTGCTCCTTTCGTCTCGTCGTAGATTCCCAAGCCAGTCTCGGGGTCGAAAAAATGCAGAGCGCGGGTCTGGACCGCGACCTCGGCGGTCTCCCCCTCGCTCACCTGCGAGTCGGGCTCGAAGCGGCCGACGACGGTCACTTCCGTCGCGGCTGAAGCCTGCTCGAGCTGTTCGACCGCCTCGTCGCCAACGTCGGCCGCGAGCTCCTTCACTTCTTCGGTCAGCGGGAGTCGTGCGGCAATCCTGAAGTGCACCATGAGCTCCGAGCCCAGCGCCTCCCGTAGCTCGACTCGGCCGCGGATGCGCTGGTCACTCGGCACGTCGCTCGCCAGCGCCGCGTCTTCGAGATGCTCCGGTCGCAGGCCGAGCACGACGTCGCTGCCCTCGTAGCCCTGGAGGCCCGGCCGCGAGGAGAGCACCTCGTCGCCGAGCCTGATCCGCTGATCCCCGAGCACGGCTTCGAGCGCGCCGTTCGAGCGCTCGAGCGTGGCCTCGAGCATGTTCATCGCGGGGCTGCCGATGAAGCCGCCCACGAAGATGTTGAGCGGGTGGTCGTAGAGCCTCTGCGGGGTGTCGACCTGCTGGAGCTCGCCCTTCCGCATCACGGCGACGCGGTCACCCATCGTCATCGCCTCGACCTGGTCGTGCGTGACGTAGATCGTCGTCACCCCGAGGCCACGCTGGAGCTTGCTGATCTCCGCCCGCATCTGGACGCGGAGCTTGGCGTCGAGGTTCGAGAGCGGCTCGTCCATCAAGAACGCCTGCGGCTCGCGCACGATCGCACGGCCCATCGCCACACGCTGCCGTTGCCCGCCCGAGAGCGCGCGCGGCTTTCGCTCGAGGAGCTGATCGAGCCCGAGCACCTTCGCCGCCTCGCGCACTCGCTTGTCGACCTCTTGCTTCTTCGCCTTCCGCAGCCGCAGGCTGAAGGCGATGTTGTCGTAGACGGTGAGATGTGGATAGAGGGCGTAGGTCTGGAAGACCATCGCGATATCGCGATCCTTGGACGAGACGTCGTTGACGATCCGGTCACCGATACGGATCTCGCCCGAGGAGATGTCCTCGAGCCCCGCAACCATCCGCAGGGCTGTCGTCTTGCCACACCCGGAAGGGCCGACGAGCACCACGAACTCGCCGTCTTCCGCACGAAGGTCGAGGTCGGAGACGGCCTTCGTTCCGTCGTGGAAGACCTTGGAGACGCTCGAAAAGGTTACGTCGGCCACGGCGGCGAGCCTTGCTTATCACGGTTGCACAGGTGCTGCAACTCGAGGCGTCAGGCTCTGAGCCAGGCGAGCGCGGGTACGCGGCGGCTCGCGAGCCCGGCGAGCCACGTGAGCACGAAGGCGAGGGCGAAGCTCGGGAGCGAGGCGCCGATCTGGTACGACGGCGTCGGGAGGTGTCCGAGCCAGCGCGACCAGAAGCCGAGATCCGTCGGCTGGTAGAGCCACTCGTAGAGGAGGAACCCCGCCGCCCACGCGACGATCGACCCCGGCCGGACGGCTGGGCCTTCGAAGATATCGGCGCGTGTGTAGTGCGCGCCGTTCAGCAGCCAGTGCGCGACGAGGACGCCGAGCAGCGGGACGAAGACCGCGCCCAGCAAGAGCAGGAAGCGCTGGTAGCTCCGCATGTCGATCGCGAGCGCTCCTCCGGTCGCCACGATCGAAGCGCACACGATCAGCACTCGCTGCGAGATGCGCGGGACGAGGTTCTGGGTTGAGACCGCGGCCGAGTAGACGTTCGCGAAGGCCTCGTCCGTCTCGTCGACGGTGAGTGCCAGCAGGGCGAGCGCGGCGGCGGCGCCTCCGCCGGCAATCGCCGTCAGGATCAGCTCCGGGTGGTTCGGGTCGACGCCGCGCGAAAGGACGAGGATCGAGCCGAACCCGAACTGGAAGAGGGTCGGTAGGAGGTAGCCGATCCCGACGCCGAAGAACGCGCTGCGCCGGTCGCGCGAGAAGCGCGTGTAGTCCGCGACGAGTGGGGCCCAGGAGACGGTGACGGCGATCACGGTGTCGACGGCGAGCCAGAACGATCCCTTGTGGTCACCGCCGTGCGACCAGAGGTTGCCGAGGCTCGCGCCATCGACGATCCACCAGGCGAGGTAGACGACCGAGGCGGCCACGGCCCAGATCGCGAACTTGCGGACGAAGCGGCGGACGAAGCCGATCGGCCCCAGCAGTGCGAGCATCGTGGCGATCCCGCCGAAGGCGAGCTTCCAGGCCCAGATCGCCTTGAAGCCGAAGAGCTGGTCGCAGAGGAGGCCCGCGGCGGTTGCGATCACGATCAGCTCGAAGATCGCCCAGCCGAGGCACTGGGCGACGTTCAGTACCGTGGCCGCGTAGGAGCCGCGCTGGCCCAGCGGGGCGCGCTGGAGGACCATCGTCGGCACGCGGCCGTCGGAGCCGATCAGGGCTGCGAGCGCGAGCATGCCGTTGCCGATCGCGCCGCCGACGAGGGTCGCCGCAAGGGCGTCTTTGAGGGAGAGGTCGAAGTAGGCGGGGAGGACGAGGACGAGCAGCGAGACGCCGAGGTTCAGCCAGAGCAGCGTCGAGTCGAACAGGCCCAGCACTCGCAGCCGCTCCGGCACAGGCTCGATTCCCCAGGCTGATGCTTTCATGCGGCTCCCTTCGCTGGTCCTAACCAGAGCAGGTTCGACGGGTGTGATCTCAGCTCCGCTTGGCCGCGGAGCACCCCGGTGTTTCTACTCTAACGGCCCTTACGCGGTTCGCAGGCGCGGCAGGAGTCGCGCTCCAACGGGCAGCCACCAGACGGCGAGTCCGAGCGCGAGCCCGATCGTGAGATTGAGCTCGAAGCCGACGATCCCGACGAGAAGCGCGACGGCCCAGTCGCGGGCGCGGCTGAGATCGCGAAGCAGGAGGATGTGCAGCACGCCTGCGGTCGCGAGCACTCCGGCCAGGATCGGGAGCGGGAACGCCGCGAGCAGACCGGCGAGGCCGGCCCCGAGGGCCAAAGCTAGCGTGAGCAAGATCGCTCCCATCGCGGCCGGTGCGGCGGCGGTGCGCGCGCCGAAGGCGTAGTGCGCAGTCATGCCTCCTGCCCCGTGGCACACAGGCATGCCCGAGATTGCGCCCGCGAGGAGGTTGGCCGAGCCGAACGTCGTCGCCAGTTTCCCGGGTCGCACGCGCTCGCCGAGCTTGCCGAAGTAGACGCGCGCTGCGTCCGCCGTCGCGAGACAGGAGTTGGCGAACGAGAGTGGGACCTGCGGTATGACGAGGACGGTGAACGCCGTCCAGAAGACCCCGCTGTCGAGATGGGGTAGGGAGATCGCCGACGGGCCGAGCTCCGCTTTGTCGCCGGCGAGGACGACTGTGATCACCGCGCCGGCGCCGACTAGCGCGAGCGTGATCGGCCACCGCCGCAGCCCGAAGGCCAGCACGAGTACGAGCAGCGCCAGCGGCAGCGCCCAGCTCTGGCTGATCGCGTGCTCCTGGAAGCTCTTCGGCGGCTCGGTCACGAGCGTCCACGCGATCTTCAGGAAGAGGAGGCCGACGGTGAGCTGAACTCCGCGGATGAGTGCGCGTGGGAAGCCGCGTGCCGCGAGATCGAGCACGCCGAGGCGCCCCAGCACGAGAAAGATCACCCCCATCAGCAGGGCACCGGCGGCGATCTCGTCCGAGCCGAGGCCCTTGGCAATCGCAATCGCCCCGAACGCCTTGAGCGGCTGCACAGGCACCGGAAGCTGGTAGACGAGGGCAACCGCAAAATAGAGGAGCCCGGCCGGTAGGAGCACGGCGGTCGCAGACAGCCCGTTGCTCACGATCAGCGCGACGGCGATGGGGACGAGCACTCCGACATCGGCCACCGCACCGGCGAGCTCGCGCCGATCGAGTTTCGCCATCAGAAGGTTGCCTCCCGTACCCCGGTCGCGATCACGATCAGGATCGCCGCCGCTGCGACGAGCCGATAGACGACGAAGAGCGTGTAGTCGTGGCGGCGCACGTAGCCGAGCAGGGCGTCGATCGCGATCAGGCCCGCGCCGGCGGCCGCGATCGTGCCGACAAGGAAAGGCCCCGTCGAGCCCGGCGGCAGGCTCTCGAAGACCACGTGCTTGAGCCCCTTGTAGATGACGGCGCCGAAAACGATCGGGATCAGCAGGAAGAAGGAGAGCCGAGCCGCGCTGTCGCGGTCGAGCTTCAGGAAGCGCCCCGCCGTGATCGTGATCCCCGACCGCGAGACGCCGGGCATGAGGGCGATCGCCTGCGCGGCGCCCACTCCGAGCGCCGTCCAGAGGCCGATGTCTTCGAGCTTCCGCGTCTGCGCGTTGCGGTCCGCAACCCAGAGGAGCACTCCGAAGAAGGCGAGATTGATCGCGATCTGCCACGGCTGGCCGAGATGAGACTCGATCGTCTCCTCGCCGGCCGCACCCGCGATCGAGGCCGGAATCGTCGCCACGAAGACGAGCCAGGCGATCTTCTCGTCGGCCGTGCGGATCGCACGCTTCCTGACGGAGCGGACCCACGCGGCGACCAAGCGGACGACGTCTTCCCAGAAGTAGATGACGACCGCGACGAGCGTCCCGAGATGGAGCGCGACGTCGAAGGTCTTGTTGAAGTCCTCGTGCGTCTCGAGGTAGCGCCAGTTCCCCAGCCAGGGGACGAGGATCAGATGCCCGGACGAGGAGATCGGCAGCAGCTCCGTGAGCCCTTGCACGATCCCGAGCGTGAAAGCCTGCCAGTCGGAGAGCTTCCCGGCCTCCTCGCCGACCCCGAAAGCTGCTAGCAGCGCTGCCAGGAGAATCGCCGCGACCGCGAGCGAGTAGAGGACGGCGCGGCGTCGCATCCCGAGGAAGCTACTGAACTCGTCCCTCCCCGGTCAGGAAGAACCCGAAAGGTCTCTATCGAGTGAAGAACCGGTTGTCTGCGGGTGACAAACGGCTGACGGCTTTTCCCCAGCTGTGGAAACTAGGCGAGCGCGGCGACTTCCTCTTGAGGCGGCCGTGACGCGGCAGCGACGAGAGCCTCCGCAGCCGCGGCGAAGACGTCACGGTCAAGTGAGTACTCGTCTGTGAACTCGACGGCGCCGTTCAGCTCGAGCACGACCCAGCCGCCGTCGGGTGTCGGCAGGAGATCGACTCCGACGAGATCTCCCTCCGCTGCTGCCGCTGCAGCCAGCGCGAGCTCACGTGCAGCCGGCGGTGGAGATGCTGGCCGTCTTACTCCCCCCAGCGCGACATTCGTGCGCCATTCGCCGGGCGCCGCGATCCTCTGAATCGCTCCGACCACGGCCCCCGCAGCGACGACTATCCGCAGATCGCGCCCCGGAGGAGGGACGAGCTCTTGGACGAGCGCGCCCGTATCCTTGAACCAGCTTCGACCCGCAAGCCGCTCGAGCTCGATCTTGGCCTCGGCGTGATCGCGGCAGACGACGACGTCGCGTCCCCAGCTGCCGAAGCGGGGCTTGATAACGACCGGCGGCTCGAGAGGCAGCGGGGCGCCCGGCTCGGCCAGGTGAGCCGTCCGAGGATGCGGCAGGCCACCCGCGACGAGGATCCGCGAGGTCTGCAGCTTGTCGTGCGTGGCGAGCAAGGTCGGTAGACCGTTGAGGACCACGATGCCCTCGGTGGTGAGCCGGGCGATCTCCCATGTTCCCGACTCGATGCCGTCGACCGTCGGCAAGACGTCGAGGCGGCCGAGCGCCGCATCGCCCGAGCGAAGCAGGTTGAGACTCTCCGCGGGGCAGATGATCGACATCTCGATCCCGCGTGGAGCAGCCTCCACCAGCCTGAGATTCGTCTCCGTCTTGTTGTGGGCGATGAGCGCGAGGTGCATCTTGCGGAACGTACAGCCTGAGCGGGCCGGTGAAAAGGCCTGCTCAGCCAACTTTCGTCCGGTTGGTTGCCAATTAGCATCCTCGCCGCCCGAATGTATTACTTCGGAACGGCCTCGAGCTTGTAGCCAACCCCGTAGCGGGTATGGATGAAGTCGTGGCGAGGTGCCCGGCGGTCGATCTTGTCGCGGAGCCGCCGAACGAAGACGTCCACAGTCCGGTCGCGATGAGCTGCTCGCCGCCCCCAGATCTTCTGGAGGAGCTCGTCACGCGTCGCGACCCGTCCGGGATCGAGAGCGAGGGTGTAGAGAAGGCGGAACTCGGTAGGCGTCAGACCGGCGTTCTCGCCGTCGACGTACGCCTGCACCTCGCGCGGGTCGATTCGCAGCTCCTCGATCTCGATCGCCTCCCCACGTTGTTGCTCCTGACCCCGCATTCCGCGGCGGGCCGCGGCCTGCACACGAGCTACCAGCTCCTTCATCGAGAAGGGCTTCACGAGGTAGTCGTCGGCGCCCAGCTCGAGGGCGTGCACACGGTCGTACTCGGTACCGCGCGCGCTGACGACGACGATCGGAGTCCCGATGCCTTCTGCACGGGCAGTCTCGATCACGCTCCATCCGTCCCGACCCGGCAGCATCAGATCGAGGACGCAGACGTCGGGCTGCTCGTACCGAAGGCGCGTGAGCCCGAGCTCTCCCTTCGAGACCAAGAGGGGCTCGAAACCCGCGGCGGCGAGGTGCTCGGCCAATACCAGGCCGATCACCTCATCGTCCTCGAGGATGAGGACTCGGGGCATCGTCCTGTCAATAATGGCGTGCGAAGCCCGCCTCGCGGGTGCACTCGTGGTGAGCAAGTGGTGAACGTGTGGTGAACGAGACCGAAACCGACACCAGGTCCGTCCCTCTCGAAGCGTACGAGGAGCTTCGGGCAGGATTCACCGCCGTCGTCTCGCACGAGCTCAGAACGCCGCTCGCGCGGGCCATGGCGCTGCTCGAGTCGGGGTCTGACCCCGCCACAGTTCTGCAACAGGTTCGGACCGAGATCGAAGAGATGACGGCTCTCGTCGACGATGTCCTCTTCCTTGCAGAGCTCGAGAGTGGTCGCACGGTTGTTGCCTTCGGGCCCTCTGAAGCTCTGCCCGAGCTCGAACGCGTGGCTGCGGAACGCGCCGAGCGCGCCGACCGGGCGGATGTGAGGATCGAGGTAGCCGCAGATCCCGAGGCGAAGCTTCCGCTTCGCCCGCGCATGCTCGCCGTCGTCGCCGAGAACCTGATCGACAACGCGCTCCGCTACGCCGGTCCGGGCACCACCCTCCGGCTTGCCGTCGAGCGTGATGGGGAGCGCACAACCCTCGTCGCCGCTGATGACGGTGCCGGCGTGGAGGAGGGCGATCTCCCCCGCCTCTTCGAGCGTTTCTTTCGCAGCGACCGTGCGCGCGCCTCGCGTGGAACCGGGCTCGGCCTGTCGATCGTCAAGCACATCGTGACCTCGGCCGGGGGCTCGGTCGAAGCCTCACGCAGCGCCGGTGGCGGCCTCGAGATCCGCTGCCACTTCTCGGCGACCTGATACCGGTCCGACACCAGGACGTCACCACCTTTCAGCCCACGGTCCGCACGCCGCGGCGAACACTTGGGCGATGGCTGAATTCGACAGGGAGGACTGATGACAAAGAGGCTCGTACTCGCGCTCACCGCGTGCGCGGCGGTCGCGGCGCTTGCCGCAGCTGCAGGCAACGCCGGCGGCTCCAAACTGAAGGGGACGATCACCGCCGACGGCTCGAGCACGGTTGGTCCCTACACGACCGCAGCGGCCGAGGGTTTTCACAAGGCGCATCCCGGCGTAAACGTCACCGTGGGGATTTCGGGCACGGGCGGCGGGTTCGAGCGCTTCTGCCGTGGGGAGACCGATCTCTCGGATGCGTCGCGTCCGATCAAGGGGTCGGAGAGCAAGACGTGCGCCGACAAGGGCGTCACCTACATCGCCTTCACGGTTGCAAACGACGGGATCGCGATCGTCGTCAACAAGCAGAACACGTGGGCCAAGTGCCTCACAGTCGAGCAGTTGCGCAAGATGTGGGAGCCCGGCTCGAAGGTGAACAACTGGCGCGACGTCAATCCGAGCTATCCGGACGTCGACCTCAAGCTGTTCGGCCCCGGCACCGACTCGGGCACCTTCGACTTCTTCACAGAGAAGATCAACGGCAGGGCGCGGGCGAGCCGTCCTGATTACTTCCCGAGCGAGAACGACAACGTCATCGTGCGGGGCGTCTCCGGCGAGCGCGGAGGGCTCGGCTATTTCGGCCTTTCCTACTACGTCGAGAACAAGAGCAAGTTGAACCTCGTCAAGGTCAACGCCGGGCGCGGCTGTGTGGCGCCGAACGTCAAGACGGTGCAGTCGAAGAGGTACAAGCCGCTGTCGCGGCCCCTCTTCATCTATGTGAAACGCACCTCGTTCAAGCGGCCCGAGGTTCACGCTTTCATCGGCTACATCCTCAAGAACGAGCGCGCGATCGCGAGGAAGGCCCGCTTCGTCTCGCTCACCGACGCCCAGCTTCAGCTGGCGCGTGACAAGTTCCGCGGAGCGAGGAGGTAGGCCACCAGAACGTCACCAGACGTTCACAAGACGATGACCCACACGCGGGGCGGCAATGGCGAAACTTCGCACGTGCCGCCCCGCCTTCTTCTCGTCGCCGGCCTGCTCGCGGCACTCCTTCTCGCCGGCTGCGGGCGGAGCGACAACGCGGGCACGGGCGGGAAGAGCGGTGACCTCTCGGGACGGATCAGCGCCGACGGCTCGAGCACGGTCGGCCCGTTCGTCACCGCGGCCGCGGAGGACTTCCAGAAGGAGCAGAGCGGAGTAGAGGTGACGGTCGGGATCTCGGGCACGGGCGGCGGCTTCGAGCGCTTCTGCCGCGACGAGACCGACCTCTCGGACGCCTCGCGCCCGATCGAGCACGACGAGCGGGCGCTTTGTGAGAAGAGCGGGGTCGAGTTCGTCGAGATCCAGGTCGCGAACGACGGGATTGCGATCGTCGTCAACAAGCAGAACGACTGGGCCAAGTGTCTGAGCGTCGAGCAGCTGGACGACATGTGGAAGCCCGGCTCGAAGGTCGACTCGTGGCGCGACGTCGACGCAAAGTTCCCCGACGAGAAGCTCAAGCTCGCCGGGCCGGGGACCGACTCGGGAACGTTCGACTTCTTCACGAAGGAGATCAACGGCGAGGAAGGCGCCAGCCGGACCGACTACCAGCCGAGCGAGAACGACAACGTCATCGTCCAGGCAGTCGCCGGCGACAAGGGAGGTCTGGGCTACTTCGGCCTTTCCTACGCCGAGCAGAACAGCAACAAGCTGAAGGCGCTCGAAGTCGACGGCGGCAACGGCTGCAGCGCGCCGACCCGCTCCACCGTACAGAGCGGCAAGTACACGCCGCTCTCCAGGCCTCTCTTCGTGTACGCGAAGAAGGACGCCCTCGAGCGGCCGGAGGTCAAGGCCTTCCTCGAGTTCATGCTCGACCACCAGACCGAGATCGCAGGCGACATCTTCGTGCCGCTTACCAATGAGCAGCTCGCCAAAGCCCGCACCGCACTGAAGCAGGCGTGAGCACAGCCGAGCTGAGCGCACCCGCGCTGCGGGCGAGTCGCCGGCGCTACGGCGAGGACGTCATCAAGGGCCTCCTGGCGCTGTGCGCCCTCGTCTCGGTCGCGACGACGGTCGGCATCGTCGTCGCGCTGCTCTTCCCGGCGATCGAATTCTTCCGAGAGGTGAGCATCGTCGATTTCTCGACCGGGAAGACGTGGGCGCCCCTCTTCGAGCCCGCCCAGTTCGGCGTGCTGCCGTTGCTGGCGGGCACGCTCGTCGTCACGTTCTGGGCCTGCCTCGTCGCGATCCCCTTTGGCCTGGGCGCTGCGATCTACCTCAGCGAGTACGCGCGGCCCCGGACGAGGGCCTTCCTCAAGCCCCTGCTCGAGCTGCTCGCCGGGATCCCAACCGTCGTCTTCGGCTACTTCGCTCTCACGTTCGTGACGCAGCTCCTCCGCGACATCGGGATCCAGATCGACATCTTCAATGCACTCAGCGCGGGCCTCGTCATGGGCGTGATGCTGATGCCTACCGTCGCGTCGCTCTCTGAGGATGCGATGGTCGCCGTCCCGCGCGAGCTGCGCGACGGCGCCTATGCACTGGGCTCGCGCAAGCTCCAGGTCTCGACGAGGATCGTCGTTCCTGCGGCGATCTCAGGGATCGTCGCGTCGTTCGTGCTCGCCATCTCGAGGGCTGTAGGCGAGACGATGATCGTCCTGATTGCGGCGGGCCAGCAGCCGAACCTCACCTTCGACCCGCGCCGCGCGATGGAAACCATGACGGCGTTCATCGGTGCGACGGGAAACGGTGACGTCCCGACCGGCTCGATCGAGTACAAGACGATCTTCGCGGTCGGCTTGACGCTGTTCGTGATGACACTCGTGATGAACCTCTTCGCGATCCGCCTCGTCCGTCGTTTCAGAGAGGTGTATGAGTGAGAGGCGGAAGGCGCGACGTTCGCGGCGCGATCTTCCGGCTTGCCTTGCTCGCTTCGCTCGGGATCGCGTTCGTCACGCTCGGTGCGCTGCTCGTCGACGTGGCCAGCAAGGGATTCGAATTCCTCGACCCGTTCTTCTTCACTCACCCACCATCGACCGACCCGCACCAGGCCGGCGCGAGGCCGGCGATCCTGGCCACGCTGTACCTCGGCGTCCTCCTGCTGCTCTTCACCGTGCCCGTGGGCGTCGGCACCGCGATCTACCTCGAGGAATATGCGGATAAGAACCGCTGGTACAACCGTCTGCTCGAGGTCAACATCCAGAACCTCGCAGCGGTGCCCTCGATCGTCTACGGGATCCTCGGCCTCGCCTTCATCGTGCGCGGGCTCGGGCTCGGGCGAGTCGTGCTGGCCGGTGCGCTCATCCTCACGCTGCTCGTGCTGCCAACCGTGATCATCGCTGCTCGGGAGGCGATTCGGGCAGTGCCAGACTCGATTCGGCAGGCAGCCTTCGCGCTCGGGGCGACCCGTTGGCAGGTGATCTCGCGGCAGGTGCTACCGGCGGCGATTCCGGGCATTGCGACCGGCTCCATTCTTGCCCTCTCCCGCGGGATCGGTGAGACCGCGCCGCTGATCATGATCGGGGCGCTCACCTATATCGCATTCGACCCGACCCTCCTGGGGCCGTTCTCTGCGCTTCCGGTGCAGATCTACAACTGGACTTCCCAACCCCAGGAAGACTTCCTGAAGCTGGCGGCCACGGGCATTATCGTTCTGCTCGGCATGCTCTTGACGCTGAACGCGCTCGCGATCTGGCTCCGTAACCGATATCAGCGCCAGTGGTGAGCGCGCCGCCAATCCGCATCGAGGGCGTTGCGACCGAGAGGCCCGAGCCCGGGACGAAAGACGTCGTCTTCGACATCAACGACCTCACGGTCTCCTACGACGGACAGCCGGCGATCCGGGGCGCCCGCTTCGAGGTCTACCGCAACTTCGTGACCGCCATCATCGGCCCCTCGGGTTGCGGCAAGAGCACGTTCATTCGCTGCCTGAACCGGATGAACGACCTCATCCGGGGCGCGTCGGTCGAGGGGACGATCCTTTATCACGGACAGGACCTGTACGGTCGCGACGTCGATCCGGTGGAGGTGCGGAAGCGGATCGGGATGGTCTTCCAGAAGCCGAACCCATTCCCGAAGTCGATCTACGACAACGCTGCCTTCGGCCCGCGGGTGCTCGGCATGACCGACGATCTCGACGGCCGCGTCGAGCGGGCGCTTCAGCAGGCGGCTCTCTGGGACGAGGTGAAGGATCGACTCAAGCGGAGCGCGCTCAGCCTCTCAGGCGGACAGCAGCAGCGGCTCTGCATCGCGCGCTGCCTGGCCGTTGAGCCCGACGTGATCCTGATGGACGAGCCGGCCTCGGCGCTCGACCCGATTGCGACCACGCGGATCGAGGATCTGATGCACGAGTTGAAGCGCGACTACACAATCGTGATCGTCACGCACAACATGCAGCAGGCCGCGCGGGTCGCGGACATGACCGCGTTCTTCAGCGTCGACAAGCTCGAGGACGGCGCGAGAACGGGAGTCCTCGTCGAATACGACGCGACGCCGAAGATCTTCACCCAGCCGTCCGATAAGCGCACCGAGGACTACGTGACCGGGCGATTCGGATGAGGGTGACGCTCCAAGAGGAGCTGGACTCGCTCCAGGCGAGCCTCAGTGAAGAGACCGAGCTCGTGCTCCGCGCCCTCCGAGGCTCGATCAACGCCCTGCGCGAGAACGATCCAGAGCTCGCCGACGAGGTGATTGCCTTCGACGACGAGGTCGACGCGCTCTATCTGGCGATCGAGCAGGGGATCGAATCCCTCCTCGCGCGGCAGACGCCCGTGGCAGTTGACCTCCGCTTCGTGCTTGCAGTGCTCCACTCGAACCTCCACCTCGAGCGCATGGCCGACCTCTGCGTGACGATCGCCAAGCTGACGAAGCTGGCCCACGGCCTCCCGCCCGATGAGATGCTCGTCGAAGGATTCGACGAGATGGCCTCGCGCGCCGAGGAGATGATCCGGGTGGCGCTCGACTCCTTCGTCGAGCGGGACGTCCAAGGCGCGGAGAGCCTCGTCGACCTCGACGAGCTCATCGACCGCACGAATCGCCGGGTCGTCAAGCACGTCCTCGAGCTCGGCGGAGATCCGGAGCGGCGGGAATGGGGACTGCGGATGATCGTCATTTCCCGCTGCCTCGAACGTGTCGGCGATCACGCCGTGGACATCGGGGAGCAAACGGCGTATCTGGTGACCGGCGAATTTCGCGAGTTCACCGACGCCTCGCACCCCGACCGCGTCGATACCTAGAATCCCGCTCGCCGATGCGACTGGCCCTTGTCCCGCGGACGGCTGAGTTCTACGCGCTCTTCACGCGAGCAGGCGAGAACGTGCTGGAGACAGCGCGGCTCGCCGAGCGCCGGTTCCGCGAGTTTCCGGAGCCGAGCGTCGCCCAGAAGGACGTCAAGGCGCTCGAGCATCGGGGCGACGAGCTCACTCGAGAGATCGTCGAGCTCCTCAACACCCAGTACATCACTCCTTTCGACCGCGAGGACATCTATGAGCTCGCCAAGGAGATCGACGACGTCGTCGACTACATCGAGAACGCCTCCGACCTCCTCGGGCTCTACAAGGTAGAGACGCTCATGGAGCAATCAGTCGAGCAGTGCCGCGTGCTCGTCGAGGCGACCGAGCACCTCGCGAAGGCGCTCGCCGAGCTCCGGCAGGTGCGGCGGGCGCAGCCGCACATCGTCGAGGTGAAGCGGCTCGAGGACGAGGGTGACCGGATTGTGCGCGCGGCGATCGCGGCCCTCTTCGACGACGGTGTCGACCCGCTGACGGTCATCCGCTGGAAGGACATCTTCGAGGCCCTCGAAGACGCGATCGACGCCTGCGAGACGGCAGCAGACCTCGTCGGGAACATCGTCGTCAAGAACGTCTAGCAGTGGACCTGACGCTCGTCGCCGTCGTCGCGATCGCGCTCTTCTTCGACTTCACCAACGGCTTCCATGACACCGCCAACTCGATCGCGACCAGCGTCTCGACAAGGGCGCTGTCTCCCCGGATGGCCGTTCTCTCGGCCGCGGTCCTCAACTTCGTCGGGGCGTTCTTCTTCTTCAAGGTCGCCGCGACGGTCGCCACGGGAATCGTCGACCCGGATGCGATCACGCTCAAGATCGTGCTCGCGGGGCTCGTCGGCGCGATCACGTGGAACCTCATCACCTGGTACCTCGGACTGCCGTCGAGCTCCAGCCATGCATTGATCGGAGGCGTGATCGGCTCGGCGGTGGCGGCGACCGGCGGCTTCAGCGTCGTCCAGTGGGCCGGCCTCAAGGAGAAGGTCCTGATCCCGTCGCTGCTGGCCCCGCTACTAGGCCTGCTGCTGGCGGCGGCTCTGATGACGATCTTGCTGTGGCTCATCCGCAAGCGTGCGCCGGGGCCGGTGAACCGGCTCTTCAGGCGGCTCCAGCTCATCTCCGGAGGGTTCGTCGCATTCACCCACGGCACGAACGACGCGCAGAAGACGATGGGCGTGATCACGCTCGCGCTGATCGTCTCCGGACATCAGTCGTCCGAGCACTTCTCGGTGCCGCTCTGGGTGAAGATCAGCGCCGCGACGGCGATGGCCGCGGGCACTTACGCAGGCGGCTGGCGGATCATCAGAACCTTGGGCCAGCGGGTGGCGAAGCTGGACCCGCCCCAGGGTTTCGCAGCGCAGACCTCGACCGCGGTCATCCTCTGGATCACCGCCCGCTACGGCTACCCGGTGTCGACCACACACACCGTCAGCGGGTCGGTGCTCGGCGCCGGTGCAAGCACTCGCTTCTCCGCCGTGCGCTGGGGCGTGGCGGGGAACATCGTCCTCGCGTGGGTGATGACGATCCCGTGCGCCGGCCTCGTCGGCGCCGGCATGGAGGCGATCACCCGCCTCCCAGGCGGCGTCGCCTACGTGTTCGTGCTCACCGCTGCGATCGCCGCCCTCGCGTTCGTAGGGCGGACCCTGGAGTCGCGCCGCCTGCGCGTGGCGGCCGCTCAGGCGTAATCGCCTTAACAAACGCTCAAAGCTCAGTTAAAGAGGGCTTCGCTATACAGGGCCCGTGGAGTTCCCCATGCGCAGAGACTCCCTGACGATGGCGGCGGCCCTCCTGGTCGCGGCGGTTGCCGGCGGTGCTGTCGCAGTCGCCGGAGCAAGCATCGTCGGGATCGGCGAGGGCACGACGACTGTGCGGGAGCTCATTCGCGAGCAGCAGTTCCCAGGGCAGAGCGACATCGCCAGCAAGCCCTCGATCGGCACAAGGCTGACCCTCGGCGACATCTACACGCGGGACGCCCCGGGTGTCGTCCAGGTGACGTCGACGACGAAGGTGCAGCTGCCTCGGAACGACTTCTTCACGAACCCGTTCGGGCTCCCCGGCACGGAGGTGCAGCGCGCGCTCGGCTCCGGGTTCGTCATCGACAAAGCCGGCTACATCGTCACGAACTACCACGTCGTCGGAGAGGCCCAGTCCGTCCAGGTCAGCTTCTCGAACAGCGACACGATGAAGGCCCGGATCGTCGGCAAGGATCCATACACCGACATCGCCCTGCTCAAGGTCGAGGCGAGCTCGCGCGCGCTGAAGCCGCTCGATCTCGGGAACTCGGACGCCGTCCAGGTCGGCGACCAGGTGGCGGCGATCGGCAACCCGTTCGGTTACGACCGCAGCATCACGCTCGGAATCGTCAGCGCGCTCCAGCGGTCGTTGACGGCGCCGAACGGGAGCCCGAT
>Ga0307302_10000541_pt1 | contig 16785 bp, 14 predicted proteins | sample ER_DNA_183_FD_194490 | JGI IMG/M metagenome (GOLD analysis project Ga0307302, IMG submission 194490) | Bulk soil microbial communities from the East River watershed near Crested Butte, Colorado, United States - ER_DNA_183 | ecosystem: Environmental > Terrestrial > Soil > Floodplain | place...
CGTGATGTCGAGCGACTCGAGCACGCGCGCAGCGAGGCCTTCCTCTTCGCGCAGCAACCCGAGCAGGATGTGCTCGGTGCCGATGTAGTTGTGCTTAAGCGCCCGAGCCTCGTCCTGGGCGAGAACGACGACTTGCCGGGCCCGTTCGGTGAATCGTTCGAACAAACTCGTCCTTTCCTGGCTGGAAGGCAATCGTAGCCCAGGGGGCGGAGGCTGTGTCCCCCGGCTTTACGGACTTCTTACGGTGTCCTTCGGCATCAGTCGAGCCCTCCTGTAGACCGCCGTGGTGACCGCCCCCCGGAGGCTGGGCAGCGCTACTTGTGCGTTTCCCTACGTGCGGTCTCGCCCGTTTCGGCGTGATCCAGCGCCACGAATCCCGCAACGACCGCCACGAGCGCGAAAAGCGGCAACGCGAGCTCCGTGAAGAGCATGACCTCGAAGATCCCGTGGATCGCCAGCGTGAGCAGGCTTGCGCCCAGACCAAGCGCCACCGCTCGCCCGGCTGGATCGCGTACACGCAGTCCGAGCGCGACGACGCGGGCGACGAGAATGCCCAGCAGCGTGAGCGCCGCGAGACCGACGATCCCCTCTTCCGCGAGAACGCCGAGATACAGGTTCTGGGCGTTTGGAGGCACGATGAGACCGTGCTGGTTGAGCAGGCGTCGCTGCGATGCATTGGCAAGCGTCGACGGCAGAGAGGCGTAGGCGAACGAGAAGTTCCCGAGCCCGACGCCGAGGACTGGATGGCCCGAGTAGATGTCGACGGCGCTCGACCAGATGTCGGCGCGGAGGGGGACGTCTTGCTGCCCGGCGCTCGGGTTGAACCGCTCGCGCAGCGCTGACGGCGTGAAGAGGAACGCGACGCCTGCAGCGGCGACCGCGGCGAGGATGGCGACTTTTGGACGGCGGAGCCCGAACCACACAAGCGACGCGATCGCGAGCGCGAGGATCGCACCGCGTGCGTACGAGAACACGAGCGCCGGTACGGCAGCGACGGTGGCGATGCCGGCCACGATGCGGATCTGGCGCGAGAGCCCGCTCGAAAGAGCGAGCGTCGCCGCCACCGGGATCAGGAACGCCAGGAAGCCGCCGTACTGGTTCGGGTGTCCAAACGAGCCCTGTACACGCGCGACGAACTGGCCTCCGGAAACGAAGCCGATCGCGCCGCTGACGCCGCGATACCGCTCCTCGATCCCCTGCAGCGACGCGATCAACAAGCCCGCGACGGCGCCGTATGTAACGGCGAGAAGGCTGGCACGTTCCCTGCAGACCTGCAACACGGCGAAGAACACAGCCGTTGCCGACAACACGAGGAACAGCTTCGTGACGGAATGAGTAGGACTGCGTGCGGCGAGTGACGCAGCGAGGCTTACCGAAGCGAACGCAAGCACGGCGATCTGCAGGGAAGCCAGACCACGAAGTCGGACGCGCCACCCGAGCAGCACCCCGTAGGCGAGCACCGCGAAGCCGAGGGCCGGCAGCAGAAGGTGGAACGGCTTCGAGAAGGTCCCGCCGACGCCGAGCTCGAAGTTCGTGAGCGGGGATAGCGCAATCGCAACCGCGATGCCGTACGCAGGCCGGACAATTACGACGAACACGAGAGCGACCGCTGCGAGCAGCACGGGATAGACGACCGGATTCGCAACGTACGCGCTCAGCGGCCAGATCGCCGCGGCCGCCGCAGCGAGCAGGACCGGAAGTGCGGCCTCGGTGAGCCGCCGGGAGGTCAGGCTTTGGTCCGGGAACGCACCGCTCCGCGGGCGCGGCCGGGACCGGCTGTGCCAGAACGGCGGTAGTAGTACGAGGAATCCCTGCCGGCCGCCTTCGTGCGGTTGAGTACGATTCCGAGTTGCCGCGGGCGTGCCTTCTCGAGCTGGTTGATCGCGCTTTGAGCTTCCGCCGTCGTGGTCTTCGGCTCGTTGATGATGTACAGCACCGCATCGCCGCGGGACACGAGCAACGACGCATCGGCGCCGACCGACACCGGCGGCGTGTCGATCACCACGCGGTCGAACTCGAGCCGAAGGTAGTCGAGGAGGGATTCGAGCCTGGCAGACCGCAGCAGAGCGACGGGATTCGGCGCCGTGCCCCCGGACCAGATGAACGTGATCTCGGGCCACGCCACCTCGCTCACGAGGATGTCGTATTCAGGCGAAGCACCGGCGAGGTAATCGCTCAGTCCGGCCGCCCATTCGCGAGTCTGGTCGACGTTGGCGGCGGCTCGGAGGCCGGGTCGCCGGAGATCTCCTTCGACGACGACCACACGCTCCCCGTCGGCGGCACAGGCGGCCGCGAAATGCATGGCGACGGTGCTTTTGCCGTCTGCAACGCCGGGGCTGGTCACGACCACGACTCGCGCCTCGCGTTCGTCGAGAAAGTCGAGATTGGTCTTCAGCAAGGCGAAGCGGTCGTGTGCGGCATCCGCCGCAACTTCGCCGCGCGCGAAGCGCGGGATACGGGCGATGATGGGGTGACCGAGGATCGCCTCGTCCTCGGCGGCGACGCGGATCCGCCGGTCGAGCCGGTCGCGCAGCAGCGCGGCACCGGTCGCGAGGATCAGCGCGAGCAGCGTCCCGATCCCGATGTAGAGCGGCGGGTTAGGACGCACAGGGGACGTTGGACGCACCGCCGGCTCGACCACCCGGACGCTCGTGAGCGTGCGGGATCCGACGAGCCCTGCGTTCGCCTCGTCGACGAATGCCTGCGCGTACGCGTTCGCGAGTCTCTGCGCGCGAGTCGAGGAATGTGCTTCCGCGCTGACCTCGATCAGCTGCGTGCTCTCGACGGGCACGACGGAGATCGCATTCATCAGCGAGTCCCTGGTGGTCGAGAAGGGCAGCCTGCTGACGACCACGTCGGCGACGTGCGGGTTGGACGCGAGCGTCGCGTAGGTCCTCGTGATCTGGTTGAGGAGGTCGGTGGTTGCGAAGTTCGACTGCGGAGTACCAACGAGAAGCGATGCAGTCGCCCGATACGTCTTCGGCAGCGACAACGTCACTGCGACCACCGCCGCGATGCAGGCCAAGGCCGTGACGAGGAACGTCAGCCGTCTACGCCACAATACACCGATGATTTGATCGAGACCCATGGCCTGGGATGAACACCACGCTGGCCACCTCAGTGTACTCAGGACACTTGTCGGCGCCGCTTCGGCGACTCCCCCTTTTGGGGCAGAACGTGACCGTTTCCAACGACTCCGAGGCTACGCTCAGCGAGAGGCGATTTGACACCTGACACCTTCAGAATCGCCTTCATCTGTACCGGCAATCGCTTCCGGAGCCCGCTGGCGGAGCATGTGCTCCGTCGCGAAACCGCAGGGCTCCCCGTCCACGTCGAGTCGTTCGGACTGCTCGATACCGACTCGGCGCCGGTTCTCCCTGAGCTCGAGGAGCATGCGGCCGCAGCCGGTCTCGACGTGGCGCGGCACCGCTCCCGCCGTCTCCCGCGCGGATCCCTTTCGGACGCCGACCTCGTGATCGGGTTCGAGCGGCGCCACGTCGCCCACGCCGTTGTGCACGCCAACGCGCGGCTCGAGCGAACGTTCACGTTGCCGGAGCTCGTCGGTCTCCTCGAGCAGACGCCGGCCCCACCCTCGAGCGGCAGCGTGATCGCCGAAGCAACGGCCGCGGTCGAGCGTGCCGCCGCCGCTCGTCCGGCCGACCCTCGCCGGGCGCCCGTTCCGGAGATCGAGGACCCGCTCGCCCGCCCGCCGGACGTCGTTGCGGGCATTGCGGACGACGTCTGCTCTCTCGCCGTTCGACTGGCTGCGGCGCTGTTTGCACGGGTGGCGCGCTAGATGGCCGAGGGGTCCGGGGGCCGGGACGTGACGCACGCGTCCTCAGAGCGCCGCCGCCTGACGCGTAACGCAGCGAGCGCGTACGGCGCACGTGCACTCCTCGGCCTGAGCGTCCTCCTGCTGACGCCGTATCTCTATCGGCGTCTCGGCGCCGGCGGCTTTGGGACGCTCAGTGTCATCCTCACGATCGGGACGACCTTCAGCCTGATCGAGATGGGCTTCGCGCGTGGGGTCAGCAAGATCACCGCGGAGCTACTCGCGAAAGGCCGCAGACGCGAGCTCGACGAGAACGTCGGCGCTTCAGTCCTGCTCTTCGGCATCCTGGGGATTGCCGCGGCCGTCGTCCTGCTTCTCGTTGCGATCTTCGGATCCGGGCTCGCCTCCGTGGGCAATCGCCACGCGTTCGCCGTCGGGATGGCCGTCCTCGCCGTGGAGCGGTTGCTCTACTTCCCGCTCGCGGCGTACGGCGCCGTGCTCGTCGGCTACCAGCGGTACGACCTCGTCAACGCGGCGGAAGCTTCGTCGAGCATCGCGTACGCGGTCGGCGCGATCGTTGCCGTCGCACTCGGCGGCGGTGTGCTCGCTGTTGCCGTCATCGCCGCCGCGACACACTTCACGATCGGCGTCGCCGGGCTCGTCTTCCTGCGGCGAGTGGACCCCAAGCTGTCGCTGCGGCCGCGGACGTCCGACCGTGAAACGCGCCTCCGACAGCTCACGTTCGGCTCCTACGTCCTGCTCGCGGAGAGCATGACCTTCATCGGCCAACGCATGGACACGGTCGTGATCGCCGCTATCCGCAGCGCGGCGACCGCAGCTCCCTACGCGGCCGCCATCAAGCTGCAGACGGCAGTGCAGAGCCTGACACTGCCGCTCGTCTACCAGCTGATGCCGATGAGCTCCGACCTGTCCGCACGCGACCGGCACGACGAAGTCGTTCGGCGCCTCGGACTTGCTACGAGGTTCGCCATCCAGGTCACGGTTCCGGTCGCGGCCGGGCTTGCGCTGTTCGCCCCTGAGGTGATGCGACTATGGCTCGGTCCCAGCGCCGGCCCGGTGGCGGCCAAGATCCTTGTCGTGCTCATGCTCGGGCAGATCGTGATGATGGCCGCCGCTCCGGCGGAGCAAGTCCTGGTTGGCGTCGGCCGCGCGCGGACGATCGGCCTCCTGACCGCGGTGGAAGGCGTCTCGAACCTCGGCTTGTCGATCGTGCTCATCTCGGCCTATGGCGCAATCGGCGCTGCGCTCGGGACGCTCTTCACGAGTGGGGTCATCGGCCCGCTCCGGGTTCCGCTGGCGGCTCGCGCTCTGCAGCAACCGGTCTGGGGCTTCCTCGTCCACACGATCGGGCCTGCCGCTCTCAGCTCGCTGCCCCCGTTGATCGCGATGGCGGCCGTGCGCGTCTCGCTGCCGCAGGGTCTCCTGCGGCTGGGGATCGGGGTCCTCGTCGGCGGCATCGCGTTCCTCGCAGTCGCGTACCTCCAGCTCCGACGGGGGCAGCTCGCACGAATCCTGCGCGGAACCCCGACTGCGGCCCAGAGCCGGGGCTAGGCGACCGGCTCGTCTACGCGACCTACCGGGATGCGGCTGCTTCGCGCGAGAGCCGCGTTGTGAAGAGCCAACGGGTTGCACGGGCCAGCTTGCCCTGCGGCTCTGCCTCGGCGACCGGCAGCCGAGCCGACGTCAGCGAGATGGAGCTTCCGCCTGCGTTGGACTTGAAGACGAAATACGCCGGTTTCGCGCTGAAGTCGGTATTCATGAGGCCGAACTGCGCCTCGATGTCCGTCGGCTTGTCGTGTTGCCAGTAGTTGTTCCGGAAGTTGTAGTAGAAGGCCACCTGCAGCCACGGCGAGTCCTGGTCCATCACCTTGAACGCCTTCGCGAGGAGATCAGCTTGCTGTTGCGGGGTCGACGACGGCTGCCAACCGGATCCCGGCGCCGCAGTGTTGAAGCCGTACTCCGTGATCCAGACCGGATGGGGGTCACCATTCGCGAGCATGACGCGGCGCGCGGTCCTCCGGCCCTGTGCCCAGGTGGTGAGTCCGTTCGCAATCGAGGCGTCGGGAAAGTCGTGGAGGCCGAGCACGTCGAAGGACCCCTTCGCGCCCGCCGCATACATCTTCGTGAGGTAGCTCGAGGTGCTGCTCTCATAGTTCCAGGCGAGGCCGCCCGAGACGACGAGCGCGTTCGGGTCCGCTGCCTTGACCGCCGGGTACGCCGCCTTGAGAAGTGCCGTGTAGGCAGTCGGGCTAGGCCCCGTGTTCCAGAAGCGCTGGATGTCGGGCTCGTTCCAGATCTCGTACGCGTTGACCTGTCCGCGATAGCGATTGGCGAGATACCGCATGAAGGCGGCGAAGTCGGCGGGATTGCGTGGAACGTTGCCTTGTCCCGAGTCGTTGGTCGCCGACGCCCACGCCGGCGCATTCAGCACGTCGAGCAGGACGCGGATGCCCGCCCGCCTGCAGAGTTGGATCGCTTGATCGACCTGAGCGACATACCAGGCGGCGTAGTTCCCGCGCGCGGTCTCGTAGTCCCTCCACTGCACCGAGAGGCGCGTCCACTTCGCCCCGACGTCCTGCATCGCGACGACCGTCCGATGCTGGTCCGCTATGGGGGTCCCCCACGTCAGGTCCGTGACGAGACCTTGCTGCGCTGCGGATGCGAAGGCGGGAGACGCGAGTGCGATGGAGCACGCGACGACGGACAGGATGGTCGTACGGCGCGCGGCTCCCACCTGACACGCTTCGGGACGCCGCCCCGTTCGAGTGACGAATATCCCTCGAAAGGGTGACCGGCGAACGAGGGAATCCGGCGCGGGCCGCGGGCTAAGCTGCGCGCGTTGTCGTCGCTAGGAGCACGCATTGTCTCGATCGTGATCGTCGCGCACTCGGTGCGTCATGAGCTCGAGCGTTGCTGCGCCTCGATCCGCGACCACGCAGCGTTACCGGTCCAGGTCATTCTCGTCGACAACGCGTCCGTGGACGACACCCGCGCCTGGGTTGCCCGGGAGCATCCGGAAGTCGAGGTCGTGAGCCTGGACAGCAACGTCGGCGTCGCCGCACGTGAACGCGGGCTCGAGCGAGCGGCCGCTCCCTACACGATGTTCCTCGACAGCGATGCTGCCCTCACCGAGGGAGCGCTGCCGGCGATGGTCGACGCGCTCGAGAAGCACCCGGAGTGGGGATTGCTCGGGCCGCGCCTCGTTCACGAGGACGGTTCGCTGCAGCTCTCCTGCAGGCGGTTTCCGCCACTCGTGCTGCCGCTCGTCCGGCGCCCGCCGCTCGACCGCTGGTTCGAGGGCTCGCGCCTCGTCCAGCGACATCTGATGGAAGACGTCGACCACTCGGTGTGTCGCGCAGTGCCGTACGTGCTCGGCGCGTGTCAGCTCTTCCGGACCGCGCTGGCCCGCAAGACCGGAGCCTTCGACCAGCGGATCTTCTACGGCCCGGACGACATCGACTGGTGCATCCGGATTCGCGATGCCGGCGGAGCCGTCGTGTACTTTCCGCAGGCGACAGTCGTGCACACGTACCGGCGCATGACGAAAGGACGGCCTCTCTCCCGCACCGCGTTGAAACATGTGCGCGCATTCGTGTACTTCCGCTGGAAGTACCGCAGACGCTGGGCCGAGCTCCGCCGGCTCGAGCTCGAGCTCGATCTCGAGGCCAAGGCGGATCCCAGCCGATGAGCGCGCGCGTCGCGGTGTTGATCCCGTGCCACAACGACGGGCCGCTGCTGCTCGAGGCGCTCGACTCGATCAAGGAGGACGAGCCGGTCGAGATCGTCGTCGTCGACGACGCTTCGAGCGATCCCGCGACGCTCGAGTGTCTTGCTCGCGTCCGGAGCGAGGGCATACAGGTGATCCACAACGAACGCAACGCCGGGGCGCCCGCCGCCCGCACACAGGCTCTCCGCGCATCGACGGCCCCGTACATCTTCCCGCTCGACGCAGACGACCAGCTCGTCCCAGGAACGCTCACGCGCATGGCAGACCTGCTCGACGCCGCACTCGAAGCCGACGTCTGCTATGGCGACTACGCAGAGTTCGGGTCGCCGCCGGACGCAGTCCGGAAGATCCCGCAACGTCTCGATCCGTTCCGCATCGCCTACGCAAACGAGTTCGGCGCGCCGCTACTGCGCCGGACAGCCGTCGAGGCGGCCGGCGGTTGGGTCCCGGAGGGCGTCGACCCGCGCACGTTCGGTTACGAGGACTGGCATCTCTGGATGACGCTTGCCGAGCGCGGCGCCCGCGGTGTCCACGTCGGGCCCGGCATCATTACGTACCGGCGCCGTGTTCAACCCGGTAGGCGGATGTCGTCTGATCGCAGACACCACCGGCGCGTCTACAACGAGCTTCGCCGCTTGCACCCGGCGCTCTTCGCGAGCCTGCGCGAGCACCGCCGCAATTCCGATCTCAGCGGCACGCGCAAGCTCCTCTATCCGATCGTCTACGGCAGCCGGCGCCGACGCTGGTTCGAACGGCGGGTCCGGGTCTGGCTCGACGGTCGCGGCGTCTGGACGCAGCGGTGAGCGATCACCTCGTCAGCCTGATCATGCCGGTGTGGCGTCCGCGGCCGGCCTGGCTTCACGAGGCCGTCTCGAGCGCGCTCGAGCAACGCGAGGTCGACACTGAGCTGATCGTCGTCGACGACGGCAACGCGGAACCCGTTGCGAAGCTCCTCTCGGACGTCGCCGACGAACGCGTCCGCATCCTGCGGGTCGAGCACAACGGCGTCTCGACAGCGCGAAATGCCGGGATCGCGGCTGCACGGGGGACGCACGTCCGCTTCCTCGACGCCGACGACGTCTTCGAGCCGGACGGAACGCGCCGCCTCCTCGAACTGCTCGGCGGCGCTGACGATCGCATCGCCTACGCGGCGACGCTCTACTGCGACGAGCAGCTGAACCCGGTCTGGACGATGACATGCAGCATCCAGGACGCAGCCCGAGAGGCATGCTTGCTCGGACGCTTCACGGTGCGACTGCCCGCCCTGATGTTTCCGCGGCGTGTCGTCGAGTCGACCGGCGAGTGGGATCCTACGATGTCCGTCTCGCAGGACTGGGACTACGTCCTGCGCGCGCTCGACCACGCAACAGTGTCCGGCGAGACGTTTGTCGCAGCGCGCTACAGGCGAAGTCCGGCATCCGCCACCGGCAATGCGGACGCGGGCCTGGTCGGTGGTCGCCGCGTGATCGAGAAGTACTTCGAGCGCCATCCAGACGAACGAGGTTCATCGCTCTCGCGCAAGGCAGAGGCCGCGCTCGAAGCAACCCTGGCGCGTGCGTACCTGATGCGAGGCGCGCGACGAGAGGCGCTGAGGTCGGCCGGTCGTACGCTCAGCCGCGATCCGCTCGCGCTCCTGCGCGAAGCGACCCGCGTCGTGTCGGCAGCGCGCGCTCGGGCGCGGCGCCTTTAGACCCAAGCGAGCCCCTCGCCTCCCCACTGACGCTCGTACAGCGCGATGCCGACCGGCATGGTGCGCGAGAAGGTGCGCAGTTGCGAGGCGTACGCGAGTGTCGCACGCTGCTTTGCGAGCCACGCGCGCCTGCCACGCCGCAGCCTCAGCCACTGCGGCGGCGCGGGCACGAGGTCGACGAGGTGCGGTGACACCTCGGGCTGCTGCAACGCCGCGGTCGCCGGTCGCCGTAGCAGCACGTCGAGCAGGTTCTCGCGCCGCGTCCGGCCCGTTGCTTCGCGCCCGAGGAGCCGCCACATCGCGTACGGCTGGTCGACGTACAGCCCGACCGCAACCTCCGGACGGCGGGTCGTCAACACTGTCCGCGCGGCGAGTATGTGATCCCTGTGCGTGCACGGAAAGCCGGGAACCAGCACGGTCGCTGCACCTTCGAGCGCGTCCTGCAGCGCCTCCGTGGCCCCGTCCGGCCACCGCACGTCGAACGACAGCCACATGGGCTCGACTCCCAGAAGAGCGCACGCGCGTCTGTCTTCCTCGCGACGGGTTGCGGCCGACTCGGCTGCGGACGCGAACCCGCACTGCTCATCCCAGGGGCTCGGCGGGGCGCTGGACTCTGGAACACCTGCGAACACCGTGACCACCTTGACGCTCCGGCCAGCCGCGCGGAGGTCGGCTATGGACGCACCCAGCGAGAACACTGCATCGTCGAGATGCGGCGAGACGACGGCAACGTCTCCCTCGCCGAACAGCGACGGCGCGGGATCCGACTGTCTACTGCGCACGTAGTGCGAGCTCCTCGAGCACGGTCTGAAGGCGCCGCGCGCCGGCCTTTGCGTTGAAGTGGCTTTCGAAGCGAGCGCGACCGCCCGCCCGGAGCCGCTCCCCCAGCTCGCGATCGGTGAGCACGCGTTCGACCGCGCCAACGAGGGCGTCGTCGGACTCGTCGGGAACAAGCAAGCCTGATTCGCCGTCCACGAGGATCTCCGCCGGGCCGCCACGATCGACGGACACGATCGGCACCCCGAGCGAGAGCGCCTCCACGACCGCAGCGCCGAAGCCTTCCTCGGACGCCGTCGACACGAACACGTCCATCGCCGACAGATAGAGCCCGACGGCCCGGACGTGGCCAGTGAACGTCACCGCGCCGTCGAGGTCAAGCTCCTTCGCCAGGCTGCGCAGGGAACGCTCGTGCCCGGGAGCAAAGCCCTGCACGTCGCCGCCGACGAGCAGCGCATGGGCCGCGATGCCACGCCGGCGGAGCTCAGCAACAAGTCGCAGGACGCGCTCCTGGCGTTTGACCGGGACGAGACGCCCGACGTTGCCGACGACGTGCGTGCCCGGGCCGACGCCGAGCTCCGAGCGCAGCTTCTCGACCTCGCCGTCCAGCGGCGGCGGAGGCGGTTCGAGCCCTGGATGCGAAACGAGGACGCGGCGGCGAGGTCGCACTCGTTCGTGGGCGCGCGCCACGAACGCAGACGCACAGATGATGGCTGCGGCCGGCAACGTCACGGCGAGCCGGTGCACCGCGGCCTGCGGCAGTTCCGTCGCACGCCAGACGCAACGGTCTCCGATTCCGCCGAGCCTGCACGCTGGGCCGAGATAGACCTGGGCCTTCGGCCCCCACCCCAGCACGAGGTCGGGCGATTCACGGTCGATGATTGCACGGAGCCTCCGGATTGCCGGGATCGCGCTTCCACCCCAGCGCAGACGGGTGGTCGGAACGGTCACGGTTCGCACCCCGAGTGCCGCGACCTCAGGCTCGAACTCGCCTTGCGCGAGGAAGACGACGAGCGGATCGATACGCGTGCCGTCGAGATTTCCGAGGAACGAGTAGAGGATGCTTTGCGCACCGCCGGCGCGTTGCGACGCCGGCGTCGCGATGAGCAGTTTCATGACCTCGCCACCGCCGCGGCGGGGTTTACTCCACGATCGCCCCGTTGCGAACGACCGCCACCAGCGTCCTGACGACAATTTTCAGGTCGAGCCACATGGACCAGTTTTCGACGTACCAATTGTCCCATTCCGCCCGGTCCGAGATGGAGGTCTTGCCGCGAAGGCCGCTGATCTGCGCCCAACCGGTGATCCCGGACTTCATGCGGTGGCGATCGTTGTACCGGTAGACGTACTCGCCGAAGAGCTCGACGAACTCAGGTCGTTCAGGACGCGGGCCGATTACGCTCATCTGTCCCCGCACGACGTTGAAGAGCTGGGGTAGCTCGTCTAGCGACGTGCGCCGGAGGAACGTTCCGAAGCGGGTCCGCCTGTCGTCACCTTCGATACCGCCCGGTGCGAGGTCCGTCCGCGCGGGGGGGTTGTCGCTGACCAGCGCCTGGGCGTCGAGCTCGCGCATCGTCCGGAACTTCAGCATCTCGAAAGTCTGGCCGTCGCGACCGACCCGCGTCTGGCGGAAGAGGATTGGCTTCCCAAGCGTCGTGCGGATGACGAGGGCGATTGCCGCGAGGATGGGTGCCGTCAGGAAGATGAGAACGCAGGCGAGCAAGCGGTCGATTGCGTACTTCACGCGGATCCCGGTGGAAGTCGGTGATTGTGGATGAGTCGTGACGAGTGGGATGCCACCGAGGTAGTCGATCGTGAGGTCGTTCGGAGTCCGCTCGAAGAAACGGGGAACAATCGTCACGCGCACTCCTCGCCGATTGCACTCGTCGATCATCTTGAGCATCACGGAGTGAGGCGCTGTCGAAAACGTGAACACCACGTGCTTGACGTCGTAGGTGTCGACGACCTGACCCAGGTCCCAACTCGCCCCGAGCACAGGCAGCGACGCTCCGTTTTGAGCCGCGTCGACGGCCTCGAGCGGATCCTTGTCAAGGAAACCGATCGGTTTGAGCCCGAACTCGCGATGCTCGATCAGGCGCTTCGCCAGGACTCGCCCGACTGAGCCGGCACCGACGATCAACGTGGGAGTCGGCGCAACTCCTGACATCCGCGAGGCGACGATCGAGGAGACGATCGAGGCACGACTCACGGCGAGATAGACGGTTGCAAAAAGCCAAAGTCTGACGCCTTGGGCGGGGATGCTTGCGGTGTTCGCCCCGGCGAGCACCGGCAAGGTGATGGTGATCATGGAGGCGATTGCCGTCGCTCCGGCGATCGTCCCGAGCTCGTCCAGAAGCTGTAGCCGTAGGCGCTCGCGGTAGAAGCCTCGGCTCGCTAGCAAGGTGATGACGATCGCGGGGAAACCGACCATCCAGGCGGCGGAGAGCGAGTCGGCCCCGACATAGTGACCTCCCAGCCGCTCGGCGACGACTGCGAAGGACAAGACGAGAGCGTCGGCTAGAGGGGCAAGCGCAAGCCACCGGCGAGCGGTGAAGTGCGCGCGGGCCGGTTCAGGGCGCGGCGCAACGACCGCCGGGATGGTCGCCGAGTCAGACGTTGGGTCTAGGACCGACACAATGGCCGCCCGTCAGGAGCCGCTCACGCCGCAGGACTCTGCTCTACGTGGTGCGCTTTGCCGCGCGCCGCAGGAACATGCCGAGGACGAGCAACATCAAGCCGCCGATGACGAGCAAGGCGAGATCGAGACCTGTGAACGGCAAACTGCCACCGGCCGCAACACCGGCTGTCTGACCCACTTCGTTCTGAACACCGGCACCGCCCCCGTATCCGGCCTTGACCGATCCGGCCAATGCCGTAGGGGCGATCGCCAAAACGCTAAGCACCGCCAATAAGAAACACCGCAGTTTCATTACTTCCTCCCAAACCCTCTGGCCCTTGGACTATCCCGCTGGCCTTGAATTGATCCCCGCCCTTCAGGGTAGTTGTCGATTCAAGACCAGTCAATGCTTTCGGGCTTTTCTTCTCTTCGGAAAGTAAAACGGGAACTTTGACGGTTTGGTTACGGCCCCACCCTCGACCGAACGCGCTCGGAGAAGAGGCGGTCGATCCGCCCGCGGTCGACCGGCCGGCCTCGGGCGACCTGCCGCGTCACCTCGGTGATCACGTCCTCGCTCGGGTTGAGCGCCGCCGCCCGACGGAGCTCCCGCAGGGCGAGTGCCCGGTGCCCGAGTGCCGCCTCCGCGAGACCTAGCTCGAAGTGGGCATACCAGAGCCGTGGAGCGCGAGCGAGAGCCCGAGAGAAGGCGAGCCGCATCCGCGGCAGGTCGTTCACGCGGCCGGCAATCGCGCCGGCGAGGATGTCCGCCCGGGTGCTGAGCGGATTCAGCTTCCGGGCGCGATCGAGGTCGGCGAAGGCACGCCTGGGATGCTGCTCCCAGACGCCGAGCGCTCGCCGCGCGTCGAGCTCGGCGACCCACGGGAAGACGAATGACGTAGCCAAAGCGACCGCACCCACGCTTAACGCTACGGGCACGAATCGGGGCAGCCGGGCCGCGCGGAGGGCAGCGGCCGGGGGTCTGGACGCGGCGAGCCCGAGCCACGCGAGCGAGGGGGCAGCGAGGGCCGGAAACTCCCAGAGCCAGTCCCCGGATCCGTGGACCCCGACGTAGAGAGCGGCGACCACCCCGGCCCGAGCGGCTCCTCCGGCAAGGTCGCTCCGGCTGCCCGCTCCCCGCACGATGGCGAACCCGGCTGCGAGCACGAAACCGGCGAAGAGGAGCGCACCGACGATGCCGGTCTGCGCGAGCACGCCCAACTCGAGGCTGTGCGGGTAGAGCGGCTCTTCGTGGCTGCGGCGGTCGAGGATGTAACCCTCAGCGAAGTTGTCGACGCCGACGCCGTCGAGCGGATGGCCCCGAAACTCGAGCAGCGCGACACGCCAGAAGTCGTAGCGGTTGCTCCCCAGTCCGAGCGCGAAGTGCGTGCCTGCCGACTGCGTCGGATAACCCGCCTTGAAGCTCCGCCAGGAGTTGCCGAGACGTTCACCTGGGCCCGGGTCCGACGTTGCTACGACGACGGCCCCCACAACGAGCGCAGCAACGACCAGCCCCAGAGCCGCGAGGTTAGCCGCGCGGACTACACGCCGGTCGAGCTCGATTCGCCTGTCGACGACGGCAACGATGGTCCAGACGACGAAGACCGCAACGGCGCTGATCGCGATGGTCGTAAGCACGGAATGGATCGCGCCGCTCGGATCCTGATCAACTCGGACCCGCTGGAAGAGATCGAGCAAAGGACCCCTGGCCAGAAGAACGGTCACGGCCACCGCCGCAAGGCCAATCGCCGCACGCAACCGACCGGGCACGACGAGGAAATAGACGACCACGGCCACCGGCACGGCGAAGAGCGACCCGCGACTCTGGGGTATCAGGGCCAGCTCCGCGAGGGCTGTGGCCCCCGCGAGCAGCCCCCCACGCATGAGAGCAGGCACCTCGCGCCTGCCGGCCACGAAGGCGAGGGGCCAGAACGCGAGTAGGTAGAGGGCGCAGGCGGCGTTCGGATAGCCGGCCGGGGCCGAGAAGCGCCCCTTCACGAAGAAAGGAGTCGGATCCCCGGCCGCACGAGCGAGATCGACGATCCCGATCACCAGCACGGCGACCGAGAATCCGCACAGGAGGACCGGTATCGACTCGCGCCGCCACGGAAGCGCTGCGAAGAGCGCGTAGACGAGGAAGTACACGAACGTGCGATTTGCCCCGTCCCAGGCGATGCCCTGATCCGAGGCCCAGGCGATCGAGAGACCGCACCAGCCGGCGAAGGCCCCGAGGAAAATGATCGCAACGAGCGCCGGACGCGAAACCTGAACTCGGCCGTAGGCAAGGACCGCGACAACTGCGAGCGCCAGCACGAACAGCGCCCCTGGGTAGAGCGACGTGGGCCCGAAGCCGGCGTCCCTGGCCGACCAGACTGCGAACACGGCGACGGCGAGGGCTCCGACGACGAACGGCGCTGCAAAAGCACTCGGCGACTGGCGGAGGAGCGACCTCACTCCGGCGTGCTGGACCCGTCGATCGCTCCGAACACGTCCTCGATAAGGCCGTCGAACTGGGGCGGGAGCGACCCGTCGGAGGCAGCGTGCGCACGGAGGAAGAACAGGTAGTTCGTCCACTCTTCGGCCTGCTCCGCGCTTGCGTCGGTCTGAGAGTCGACGAGCCGCTGGAGATTGTTGATGTTCCAACTGCCCGGTCGTGTCACTGGCGGCGGCGCGGCGACAGCCTCGGGGGATGGTTCCGGCGGCGGCGGCGGAGGTGCCTCGGCGCGGGCCTCCAGTTCGCGCTCGCTCGCAGCGATCGCGCCAGCGCGCGCAACGAGCTGCTGGTCGGAAGCGTCGAGCGCCTCATCACGCTGCTTGAACTGCGCATCGAGTTGCTCGAGGTCTCCCCGCCGCCGTTCGAGCTCGGCTTCCCTCTTGGCGAGCTCCCCCGCGCGCCGGGCCAATGCCCGCTCGCGCTTCGTCACCTCGTCGACGCGCTTCTTCAAACGGCGCTCCGCCTCGGGATCCACCGCCCCGCCCTCCGGCTGCGGCGCGCCACGGGGCCAACGCGGATAGGAAAGCGCTGTGCCGACCAGGAGGCCGAGCAGACCGCAGATCAACAGGTTGCGGCCGGGCGTCGGGCTGGTCTGATCGGTGACATGGGCAGGGTCGAGCAGACTCGCCTGCAGCCCCTGCGAGCCGAACCGTGTCGCGACGAGCTGCGTCACGACCTGCGCCGCCTCCGCGTCGATCTGGCGCGCCCGTTCCCTGCTGCCGGCCTTGGCGCGGATGTCGAGGATGCTCTTGCGAAGGCTCGCCGACAGGTCGGGAGGGTTGGAGAGGCGCAGCGTCTGCCTGACGTTCTCCTGGACGACGCTGCCGTTTGCGAGCGTCTCCACGGCCGGAGCGAGTCGAGCCGCCGAGGGACCGCTCAGAACCAGATGCGTTTCCGCTGCGTAACGGTCGGGCTGCAGCAGAGTCCACGCTGCGCCGATCGCGAGGCCGAGCACCAGACCCGCGGCCGCCGGCCAAATCGCGCGCGCGACTCGCTCCAACGGCACTAACGCTCTCGCAGCGCGGGAAAGAGGATGACGTCGCGGATCGTGTCGCGGCCGGTCAGCACCATCGCGAGCCGGTCCATGCCGATGCCGCAACCACCTGTCGGCGGCATGCCGTACGACAGTGCCTCGACGTAGTCCGGATCGCCTTCCTCCGCGGTGACATCGCCCGCCGCCTTCTCGGCCGCCTGCATCTCGAAGCGCTGGGCCTGCTCCTCGCTGTCGTTCAGCTCGCTGAAGGCGTTCGCGAACTCCATCCCGGCCACGACGGCCTCGAAACGCTCGACGAGCGCCGGATCGTCGTCGGTGCTCCGCGCGAACGGGGACATCTCGATCGGCCAGTCGATCACGAACGTCGGCTGGATCAGCTCCGGCTCGACGAAGTGCGAGTACGCGTGGTCGACGAGCTGCGCCCAGGTCTTGTCATGGCTCGTGTCGACGCCCGCCGCATCGAGCTTCGCCCGCAGCTCGTCGGGATCGCGCGACCACGCTCCTCTCTCCTCGAGCGCCTCGACGAACTTCACGCGCTTCCAGGGACGCGCGAGATCGATCTCGTGCCCGCGGAACGTGACCTTCGTCGTCCCGATCGCCTCCTGCGCCGCGCGCTCCACTAGCGCCTCCGTCCTCTCCATCGTGTCGTTGTAGTCGGCGTAGGCCTCGTACCACTCGAGCTGCGTGAACTCCGGC
>Ga0307302_10000546_pt1 | contig 16740 bp, 14 predicted proteins | sample ER_DNA_183_FD_194490 | JGI IMG/M metagenome (GOLD analysis project Ga0307302, IMG submission 194490) | Bulk soil microbial communities from the East River watershed near Crested Butte, Colorado, United States - ER_DNA_183 | ecosystem: Environmental > Terrestrial > Soil > Floodplain | place...
ACGAACCTCCACCAACCTTCACCAGCCTTCACCAACCTTCACCAACCTGCCTTACCTCAGGACCTCGTCGCCGTCGCGCGCGTGTGATTCCATCTGCCGCTTCACCATTTCGTAATAGACACCGCGTGCGCGCATCAGATCCTCGTGCGTGCCGCGCTCGATGACGGCGCCGTTCTCCATGAGCAGAATCAAGTCGGCGCGCCGGATCGTGGAGAGCCGGTGCGCGATCACGAAGGTCGTCCGGCCGGCGAGCAGATCGGCCATCGAGGCCTGAATCAGCTGCTCGCTCTCGGTGTCGAGGTTACTCGTCGCTTCGTCCAGGATGAGGATCTGCGGCGACGCGAGGATGGCGCGCGCGATCGCGAGCCGCTGCTGCTGGCCGCCCGACAGCTTCACGCCCCGTTCGCCGATCCACGTCTCGTAGCCCTGCCGCAGCCGCACGATGAACTCGTGCGCATTGGCGCGCCGGGCCGCATCCTGGATCTCGGCATCGGTCGCATCGTGTCGGCCGTACGCGATGTTGTCGCGCACTGAGCCATCGAACAGGAACACCTCCTGCTGCACGATCGCGAGCAGGTCGCGGTAGCTGCGCAGCTTGAGGTCGCGAATGTCGGTACCGTTGAGCAGCAGCCGCCCGCGCGTGGGATCGTGGAAGCGTGCGACGAGGTCCGTGACCGTTGTCTTCCCCGCCCCGCTCCGTCCCACCAGGGCGACCACGGAGCCGCCGGGAACCGCGACGTGGAAATGGCGCACGACCGGCTGACCATCCCGATATTCGAACGTCACGTCGTCGAACCGCAGCTCGCCCACGAGGGCCGGTGCATCGCCCGCGCCGGGCCGGTCGGGCTTGTCGTCCTCCTCCGCCAGTACCTCGAAGACGCGCTCCATCGCCGCGAGCGAGCGCTGCATCTCGGAGAAGGAGTTGACGATGTTCCAGACGGGATTGAGGAGCAGGAACATGTACCACTGAAAGGCCATGATATCGCCGACGCTCGCGCGGCCGACGATGTTCAGGTAGCCGCCGAACCAGACGATCACGACGCTGATTCCCGCTTCGAGCAGGCCCCACGACGTCCACAGCAGCAGCTCACGCCGGTGCGCGAACAGCTCCTTCCGCAACACCGTGTGGCGGCCCAGCATGAAGCTGATCAGCTCCTGGATTTCCTGGCGGAACGCCCGCACCACGCGGATTCCCGAGAACGTCTCGCCGACTCTGCCATCGACGATCTCCACGTCCCTGCGCACCGAGCGATAAATCGGCCGGATGCGCCGCGCGAAGATCAGACTCAACACCATCACGCCCGGAATGATCGCCATCGCCGTCAGGGCCAGCTGCCAGTTCAGCGCGATCAGAATGCCGATGGCGATGATGAGCCGAATCACCGAAATCGCCGGCGACACGATCGCCATTTGTAGCAGACCGGTCGTGGTTTCGACGTCGCCGGTGAGGCGGGACAGGATCCCGCCGGTCTTCATCTCCCACAGCCGGCCCAAGGGGAGATGGAGCAACCGCTCGTATAGTGAGCGCCTGAGTGAGAGCATGACCCGCACGTTGAGGATCCGCTGGCGGTAATCCTTGAATCCGCCGCCGACGTGCGAGAGGATGACGACGAGGAGAAAGAGGAGGCCCGTGAGGTTGAGGCGACTCAGGCGCGCGGCGTTATCGAGGCTCTTGCTCAGGATGACGTGGTCGACGATGAACCGGATGAACAGCGGCTCGATCATCTGCAGGCCGGCGACCACCAGGGCGAGCGCGAAGACGCCGCCGAGCGCATAGCGGTGCGGGCGGAGCCAGCGGAGGTAGCCTCGCAGGTACGCGCGGCGCGCACCGGGACGCGGAGACGCAGGAGCCGGACCAGCCTCTTCGGCCTCCGACACCTGGTCAAGGCGCTTGTGCTTATAGTCCTCGACGAACTCCTGGTAGCGCTTCCGGGAAGAACGAGCGGGGCTCACGAGACAACGTGAACCCCGCTCAACTACTTAGTCAACGGTCTACTTGTTGAGGCCGGTGATCGCGCCGATCAGCATCCGCACCTTCGCCTGATCGGTCGACGTCTGGATATCGGTGTTCAGCCGTGTCGCGAGCTGGCTCAACGCATCGGCCCGAGCCTGTCCCGTCGCCCGCTCGGCCCGCGTCAGGGCGTCCCGCGTGGCGTTGATCCGGATGGCCGGCAGGCCTTTGGACCGCGCCAGTTGGTCGAGATACGCGCGGGCAACAACAAAGCTCGCCGGCCAGACCAGCTGCTGCTGGTCTTGCGCGTTCAGGTAGTCGAAATGAATCAGCTTCGCGGCGTCGATCTCATTCTGCGTCAGCAGCGTGCTGGGCGTCAGCTCGAAAATATCGAGGCCGCGCGCGATCTCGGAGCTGATGATGTAGCCGTTGTACCAGTACGCCGACCACGAGCCGGCGCCGAGCAGTTTGGTCGAATCCATCGGGCCGCGGTCAAAGAACGCGATTTCCTTGGGATGCGCCGGATCGGTCCAGTCGAACACTGAGACGCCGCCCTGATACCAGCCCTGCGCCATGATGTCGCGGCCGGGCACCGGAATCAGAGTGCCGTTGTGCGCGACGCAGTTCTCGTTGGACGTCTGCGCGACGGGGAGCTTGTAGTAGCTCTTGAAGTCCATCGTGGCGCCGGAAAGCGTGAAGATGGCGTCCGCACCCCACTCCGGCTTGTCGGTCACGCGGCAGCGCGGCTGCAGGCCGCCGCCCCACTCATCGGTGAACAGGATCTTCGAGCCGTCGTTGTTGAACGTGGCCGAATGCCAGAACGAGAAGTTGGAGTCGGCCACGGCGCCTACCCGCGTGGGGTTCGCGACGTCCCGGATGTCGAGCAGCAGGCCATAGCCACCGCAGGCGCCGCCCGCCAATCCGATCGCCGGATACACGGTGATATCGTGACACTGTGTCGGGCCGGGCCGCGGGGTCCCCGGGGGACGCGGCGGTCCCTGTACGATCAGATCGACGATCTGCTGCGCGTTGGCACGCAACGTGGCCGTGTCCTCTGCCGTCGGGGTGCCGGTACCGCCCCGCGCCTTGACGATGCTGTCGAGCCGGAAGTGGAGGAACCCCGGGCCCAGGATGATATCGGTTGTGTCCCGCGTGCCTTTGATCACTGCCGTGAATCCGCCCACCGCCCGTGCCGAATCCGCCCGGCGCTTTGCCTCGGCGAGATCCTGCGGTGCCGCCGGATGGGTCGGGGCCTCGGTCAAATCGTGGAAGATGCGCGGCGAGCTGACGATGTGGGCCTGCTCGGGGTGCGCGAGCGGCACCTGGATGACTTCGATCCGGAACAACGCCGTGGCGGGGTTCGAGTCGGGTTGGCCGATCGTACAGCCGGACAGCTCGTTGGGAGAGCGCACCGGCGCCGAGCCGGACACATAGATGTAGACGTTGTCGGTATCGGTCGGCGACGTCACGACGGTGTGCGTGTGCGAGCCCCGGCACGTCTGGACGTCGGTGATGCGAACCGGATTACCGAGATCGGTCCCATCGAAGATGCGGATCCCGCGCAGCCGGTCATGGCTGACGGTGTCGGTGACGCCCTGGGTGCCGCAGTCGGTGCGGCCGTTCAGCGCTTCGCCCGACACGAACAGGAAGTTGCGATACACGGACACGTCGCTCTGCGATCCCGGGCAGACGAACGCCTTGTACAGCTTCGGGATCTTGAGATTCGAGATGTCCCAGATCTGCACGCCGTTGAAGTTGCCTTGAATGACGTAGTTGCCGCGGAACGACATGTCGGAGTTGATGAAGCGGAAATCGCCGGCCGTGTCGCGATTGATGAACTGGGGAGAAGGCGGCGTCGTCGAGACGAGCCGCATGTTCCAGTTCGCTGTGCCGGCATTGAACCACCCCGCGCGCAGCCCGATCCGTGGATCCTGGCGCGGCGCAGGCGCCGAGTTGGTTTGCGCCGCGGCGCTTCCCGTTATGACAAAAGCAAGAGCGAGTGCCAGTCTCGATTTCACTGAGAGCTCCGTTTGAGGTCGTTCAGCATGAGGGTCATCCGATTGATTTCGGTGGTCTGATCGACGTTCACATCGGAGGCGAAGCGAAAGATCGGACCGTCCTGCGCGGCGCCGGGCACCGCGAGCAGCTGCTGCACCATCGTGATGGCTCCCTGATGGTGCTGGATCATGAACGTGAGGAACAACCGATCGAACTCGGGGCCGCGCGCGGCATCCAATTGTGACATCTGCTCGGGCGTCAGCATTCCCGGCATGAGCATCGGCTGATCCATCCCCTGCATGACGTGCCCGCGCGGATCGGCCGGCGGGACATACTCGCCGTGCTCGCGCAGCCAGCGCTGCGCGAACACGATCTCGTCGTTTTGGGCGACGACGATGCGCTCACACAGCACGCGCACGGACGGATTGGCGCCGTGCGACGGCGCCCACCCCGCCATTTGAATGGCTTGCGCGTGGTGCCCGATCATCCCTGCCAGGAAATGGACGTCCGCCGGCGTGTAGTTCTTGGCGGGCTTGGCGGTCTGTGCGGTGGATATCCCGGCTACTGGAGCCGCGAGCGCCAGGATGAAGGCAATTCGTGTGGTCATTTCGTAATAAAGCTACCCCGAATACCGCTGCTGACGAGCGGCCATTTGTCCGGGTTAAGAAATGAAACATTGGCGCCGCTAGTTTACAGCATGCCTGTTTCGCCTCCTATCGAACCCATGCTCGCCAAGCTCGCGGAGCACGTCCCGCAGAGCGGCGACTTTCTCTTCGAGCCCAAGTGGGACGGGTTTCGCGCGATCGTCTTCCGGAGCGCGGACGACGTCTACATCCAGAGCCGCGACCTAAAGCCCCTGGACCGCTACTTCCCGGAGCTGCACGCCGTGTTTCTCGCGCAGCTCCCGAGCGGCGTCGTCGTGGATGGCGAGATCGTGATGCCGACGCAACACGGGCTCGACTTCGGCGGCCTGCAGATGCGTCTGCACCCGGCGGCATCGCGGGTCGAGAAGCTCGCGAAGGCCGCTCCGGCTGCATTCGTGGCATTCGACCTCCTCGCGAGCGGCAAGAGCCTGATGCGGGTGCCCCAGCACGAACGGCGCACGCAGCTCGAAAAGCTCTTCAAGAAGATGCGCCGTCCCCTGTACCTCACGCCGATGACGCGCGACCCGAAGCTCGCCGTCGACTGGCTGCAGCGGTTCGAGGGCGCAGGGCTCGATGGTGTCATCGCCAAACCGGCGGGCGCTGTGTACGAGCCGGGCAAACGCGCGATGTTCAAGATCAAGCACGTGCGCAACGCCGACTGTGTGGTGGCGGGATTTCGCTGGCACAAGAGCGGCAAAGACACCCTGGGATCGCTGCTCCTCGGTCTCTACGACGACGAAGGTACGCTGCAGCACGTCGGTGTGACGTCCGCGTTTACCATGGCGGTGCGTAAGCAGCTCGTGAAAGAGTTGGCGCCGCTGCGCAAGGACGCACTTCAGCGTCATCCCTGGCGCGCGTGGGCCGGCGTCGAGGCCGAGTCGAGTCGAATGCCCGGCGGTCAGAGCCGCTGGAGCGCGGGCAAGGATCTCTCGTGGGAGCCGCTACGCATCGAGCGGGTCTGCGAGGTGAAGTACGACCACATGGAGGGCGACCGCTTCCGCCACCCGCCGGTGTTTTTGCGCTGGCGCCCCGACAAGAAGCCTAGGGACTGTCGTTACGACCAACTCGAAGTCACACCCGCTTACGAGCTGGCGAAGGTGTTCGGCGCGGGGGGGGCCTGAGTTTCTCGGGAACGTGTTGCAAGTTGATCCGAATCCGGTACCAGGCTGACGAGCGCCCGCGCATCTGATCCACCAGCACATCGGCCGGCTCCAGGTGCTTGGCAACACGGGGATGTTCCTTCTTCCACTTCGAGAGCCCCGCCAGCGCTTCCTTCTTATCCTTCCCGCGACTGACCTCGATCAAGGGGTACTTCGAGACCCGAGCGCCGGTGCGAGCCTTGGACGGCTGCACGCGCGGCGGCTCACCCGGTTGCTTGCGGTAGTGCGGTGGCCAGGGCGCATCCCCCTGCCCCTCTGTTTCCTGTCGAGCGGAGAGCTCCAGAAGCCCCTCGAGTGACCCGGCACTTTCCTCCATGCCCGCATGGCGGTCGCCGATCTTCGCAAATCGTTTCGGCATGGTGCCGAGCGTGAAGTCCTCGGGGTCGGCCTCGTCCACCTCATCCCAGGAGAGCGGCGCGGACACCCGCGCGTCAGGCACCGGCCGCACCGAGTAGGCCGAGGCGACGGTCCGGTCCTTCGCGTTCTGGTTGTAATCCACAAAGACGCCCTGGCGCTCCTCCTTCCACCATTTGCTCGTCGCGAGTCCCTGGCCGCGCCGTTCTACCTCGCGCGCCAGGGCGAGCGCCGACCGCCGCACCTCGTCGAACCCCCAGCGCGGCGCGATGCGGACGAAGAGATGCATGCCGCGCGAACCGGAGGTCTTGGGCCACCCGACCAGTCCAAAATCGGAGAGGACCGCGCGCGCGAGCTGCGCGACCTGGCGCACCTGCGGCCATTTGATGCCGGGCACCGGATCGAGATCGACCCGCAGCTCGTCGGGATGATCGAGGTCCTCGGCGCGCACCGGATGCGGATGCAGCTCGAGGCAGGCGAGGTTGGCCAGCCAGGCGAGCGATGCGGGCGTGCGCGGCACCACCTCGTCGGCGGTGCGGCCGGACGGAAACCGCAGCGTTACGACTTCGATCCAGGGCGGCCGTGAGTCCGGGGCGCGCTTCTGATAGAACGAAGGCGCGCCGATTCCGTTGGGGAAGCGCACCAGCATATTCGGCCGCCCGCCAGCCCCGCGCAGCGCACCATCAGCCACTGCGAGGTAGTAGTTCGCGAGATCGAGTTTGGTGTATTTCGGCTTGGGAAAGAGCACCTTGGTAGGATTGGAGATCGTGACGTCGTAGCCGCCGATGTTTCGGGTGACCGGCTCCATTACTTGCGGAGACAGCGATCCAGCTCGTCCATGTACCCGCCCGTTGCCATCCTCTGGTAGTCACCAACGAGCCAGCCTTCTTGGCCCGCGGCGTTGCGCACGCGGACCCAACGGATCGTCTTCGGCCGCCGAACGAGTACGGCCGAATCGGCCACTTGATCGTGCTTAATGTCTCGCCAGAACTCATAGCCCTGCACCAGCTGACCCCGGAACCACCACACCCAATCGCCTTCACCGAGCGAATTGAGCAGGTACAGCGTGTCGGAGGGCGTGAAGGCGATGCTATCCACCTGGTCGCCCTCTCGTCCCGGGGGGTTGCTCATCGCATGCCGAAAGACAACCACGCCTGGTACGTCGACATGGAGATCGATCGTCAAGGCGGTGAACTTTTCGGCGCCATGGATCGTGAAGACCACGGGCGCGTCGAGCCGCTTTTCTCGCAGCGCCACTACGTCGCTGCATGCCGCCCATGTGCCGGCCCTGGCGCAGCCTTCACCCTCGCACGCGTTCTTCACGATGTACGGCACTGACGGCGGCCGGTTGTTGACGGGGCCCCAGTCTCGATGATGCCGAGGTGCGCGGAGAGGCTCGGCCGGCGACGCAGGTCCAGGCGCCGGCACCGGCGTCGGATTGATTGGGACTGGCGCGTTCGCGAGCGCCGTGGACTCCGCGGACCACCCCACGCACACCGGCTTCCCGACCTGATAGCGCCAGGTGATCGAATCGAACGTCGTTGGATCGACCATCGCCGTGAGTGAACAGCTCATCGTCGCATTCTGATGGCTGACCGTGGCAACCCAGTGATCGCGCTGTATCGAGACTGATGGCCCGAGCAGGTACCGGTCCTTGGAGACGTACCGTCCAAACAACGAGACCGTCGGGCGGCCCGAATCGGCTACGAATGTCGACTCAATAGCTCCGACCTGCAGCAGCGCGGCCTGCATTGACGCGACCGCTTCGCGTCGTCTCGCAAATCGCTGATACGTCGCGCTCGCCATCACGTCGCCGGTATCGCCGTTGATGAGCTTGAGATCGGCAGCAGTTTCGCTCACGCGTTGACGGAGCGACCTGGTGGCCGCAGCAAGTCCGACAAGGACGACCGCGGCCACGACGAAAATAATTGCCCGTTTCATGGCGCCAATATTGAAAATGATTCTTGCCTGTCAATTAGTCGTCGAAGAATTCGACAGTTCCCATCTCCACGCAGTACTCTGCCCCAACGATGAGGAGGCCGTCCTGCTCAATCCGCCGCTCGAGCAGCGCCGAGCCGTGTCGCAGGTGCGCAACAGATGCCCGGATGTTGGCGCGCGTAGCCTCGGCGGCGAGCGCGGCGGGATCCTTCGCGATAGGGGTGGCGAGCAGCGGCTCGATTGCGGGCCGGATGCGATCGACTATGGCGCGCAGATTGGGTGACTGGTGGCCCTGCGGTTGGTGCAGCTCTTGCAACGTGGCGGCCACTGCGCCGCATTGCGTGTGGCCTACCACGACGGCCAGGCGCGTCCCGAACACCTCGGCCGCAAACTCGACGCTCCCCACCTGCGACGGCGCGACGATATTGCCGGCGACGCGGATGACGAACAGGTCGCCAAAGCCCTGCCCAAAGATCAGCTCGGCGGGAACGCGGGAGTCGGAACACCCGAGCACGATGGCGAACGGCTGTTGCCCCGGGCCCGGACGGCCACCCGAAGCCGCTCCGTTCTCCACAAAGCGCTGGTTCCCTTCACGCAGGCGCGCCAGCGCTTCTCGAGCTGGGATCATCGGTTGGGCGGAAGATTTCCTTGCGCCCGGGCCAGGCTGTCTCCCACCATGCGCCCAATGACTTCTCCCCATTGCTGACCGGCCACAGTGCTTTCCCGCAGAATATCGGGCTGAACGGCGGTCAGTCGTTGACCGAGGGGCGATGTGTAGAACCGCACCAGATCGTCGAGCTCGCTGCGTGTCAAATGCGCCGCGTAGATCGGAACGAGCACGTCGATGAGCTTGGTCGCGGCGTCGACGGGACGGCTCGCCTGCTGCTCCTGAGCGGCCGCGGAAGCAATAGTAAGGAAGAGGCCGCACATCGCGGCCGCCAGCGCACGCATTATCATTCGCTCCTGCTCGAGGGAGGTACGGTGCGGGTCAGGCGCTCGCCTGCCGCCGCCGTGTGACGACCATTCGGACGATGACCAGGCCGATCGCAATCCCGAGGACCCAGCCGACGATCGTACCAAAACGTCCCGCCCGCTCCGTAGAGGAAAGCCAGTTGGTTTCGCCCTTCAGGGAGCCGAGGACCGAGTTGAGTATAGTCAGCGCCTCGGGGGCTCGCGCGCTGGGCCCCGCCACAACCACCTGAATCGCCTCGCGTCGCAACGGTACCTGTGCCGTGTAGACCGTGAGCGGCGCACCGGCTTGCGAGGTGTCGGTGCGGATGGCGTCGATGTCGAGGCCCTGCCACTTGACCGTCAGCAGGCGCGACGAACCCGGCAGATCCGACGACTTGAGATGTTCTCGCCCCAACGTCGCGTGCATGCGCTGGACGCAGAGCACGAATGACCCCTGCGACGATTGAGATCCCTCGCCCGCCCAACAGCCGACGACATCTCGCGCGCCCGCGAACTCAGCGGGGATCGAGACAAAACCGTCTGGCAAGCTCATGACATACCCGAGCTCGGCGTTGGTCGCGGCCTGCAACATGAGAACGACGGCGTGCAGCAGCATTTCTCTAGCATAGCAATCGCCCGGAGCTCCCGCCAACTGGCAAGGTCCCTGCAAGGTTCGCCGCGCCAGAAGTCACAATGGACAGTTGACGGAATGCCTGTCGTGTGCGTAGGTACAACTGGGGAGATTGACGCTGGGGGTGGACATGAGATCTGGTCGCTATGCGGGGGGAGCCCTGTTCCTCGCCGCAGCCGCCATCGTGGCGGTCACTCGGCCGTCGCGCGCGCAAACCGCGGGCGACGGTTTCTCGTTTCACACACCGATTTTCACGTGGGGGATACACGGCGGGTTCGATCGCGCGATCGCGGGCAGCGACCTGTTCTCCTTCGTCACGAAGCAACTGACGCTCGACCGTGGCGATTTCAGCTCCGCCACGATCGGAACCAGCCTCGCCCTGCCAGTATCGCGGTTCAACGACATCGTGTTCGACATCGGTTATGCGAGCGTTTCCCGCCGCTCCGAGTTCCGCAAGTGGGTCGATCAGAACAATCTGCCCATCGAGCAGACCACATCGCTGCGGCGCGTGCCGGTCACGTTGGGCTTCAGGCACTACTTGTCCCCGCGCGGCCGCTCCATCGGCCGGTTTGCGTGGATCCCCGCCGCACGGGCGACCTACGTCGGATTTGGCGCGGGGATGATGAAGTACGAATTCCATCAGGCTGGCGACTTCGTCGACTTCAACACGCTCGACGTCTTCCACGACGAGTTCGTGTCGAAGGCCTGGACGCCGGTCCTGCACGCGCTGGCCGGCATCGAAATGTCCCTCGGCCGCGTCGTGATGGTGACCGGAGAGGCGCGCTACACGTGGGCGAACGGACCGATGAGCCGTGACTACGTGAATTTCAATGGCATCGACCTATCGGGAATCTCGATCGCAGCCGGTTTGGCGATCAGACAATAAGAGGGATACTCACCATGCGTACTCGTACCCAAACATTACTCGTTGTCGCCGCTCTGCTCGGCACGGGCGCCGTGCCGGCCCGCGGCCAGGACGCCGCGATCGATCCCCGCTGGCTCGCGTATCTCGGCTGTTGGGAGCAGATCGGAGTCGCGAAGTCCGCGATGTGCGTTGTCCCCGTCGGCGACCGTTCGACCGTCGACATCGTCACCATTGCCAAGGGAGAAGTCACGGCACGTGAGCGCATCGCCGCGACAGGGCTGCGTGTCGAGACCACGCGCGACAACTGCACCGGCGGGCAGAGCGCTGCGTGGTCCCCCCGCGGCCAGCGTCTTTACCTGCATTCTGAAGACGCCTGCTCCGGAGAACCGGCGCGGGAGGGGACGGGACTCATCGCCATGTCAGGCGCTGGATGGTTGCTCTACATCCAGAGCATGACGCTTGGAACGCAAACCGGCGTGCGTGTGCAGCGCTATCGTGAGGCGACGCCAGATCTGCTCGTGCCCGACGATGTCGCGAAGGCGCTGCGGTTGAGCGTTTCGGCGATCATTCAGGCACGCGCTGCCGCCGGCGCGTCGCTCGCGACCGACGACGTCATCGAGGCATCGCGGAACATCGACGTCGCGGTCATCGAGGCGTGGCTCGTCGAGCGCGCCGATCCCTTTACGCTGGACGCGAAACGACTCGTCGCGCTCGCAGACGCCGGCGTCCCGTCGCGTGTGATCGACCTCATGGTGGCGCTGTCGTACCCGAAAGCCTTTGCGATCAACGCCGCGTCTCGCCAAGGCGAGCGACTGATCCGGCGGCCCGCAGGGGACGGCTTTGGCACGCCGCCGGCCAGGTACGTCTTCGCGTATGACCCGCTCTGCTCCAGCTATTATGTGATGTACCCATACTCCTACGACTGCGGCAGCTATGGGTACGGGTATGGATATGGCTTCTATCCGGGCGGCAATCCTCCGACGATCGTCTACATTGGCGGCGGCGGCGGCAGCAGCTCCCGGCCGCATGGCCGAGTGGTGAACGGTCAGGGATACGCAAAGGGCGATGACGCCGCGACAGCTCAGGCGGTGCCTCGGCCCTCTGGCGATTGGTCACGATCCTCGAACGGATCGTCCGGCAGTACCGGCACAGGCACTCAATCGACCGGCTCGAGCTCCGGCTCGACCGAGCAGCGGACCGCGAAGCCGCGGCCGTAGTAATCAGCGCGGCCGAGTCGCCGCGAAACTGTAGTTGCCCGAGCCGACGTCCAAGACGACGTCGTTGCCGCGTTGATGGGCGGCCCGTATTCCGTCGCGTGCGGTGAGGGAGATCCCTCCCTCCCGCACGTCGTCGAGGCGGGCGTCCCACATGGTGATTTCGGCGGATGTGTTCGCCGGCACCGCGACGTCGAGCACAAATCGCTGACCCTCGAGTTTCCACGCAGTGCTCAGCTTTCCATAACCGGTTTCAATTGACGCGCTGGCGCTCGTCAGGCCCGCGCCGGCCCGTGGCGCGATGCGTGCATGGCGGTATCCCGGCGCCGCAGCATCCAGGTCGATTCCGCCGATATTCTGGTACATCCAATCGCCGACCGCTCCGAAGGCATAGTGGTTGAACGAATTCATCCCGGGATCCTCGAACGAGCTGTCCGGGCGAATCCCGTCCCACCGTTCCCACATCGTCGTCGCGCCGCGCGTGATCGGGTAGAGCCACGACGGATACGTGCGTTGCGTGAGCAACGCGAACGCGGCGCCGAGGTGCCCGGTAGCGCCGAGGACGTGCAGCAGGTACGGCGTCCCGAGAAAGCCGGTCGTCAGATGGTGGTCGCGCGCTTCCACGTCTCGTGCCAGCCGCCCGGCGGCCGCCGCGATCAGGGAGTCGGGAAGCAGATCGAACGCGATCGCCAGTGCGTAGGCCGTCTGCGTGTTCTCGCCAACTCTCCCCGTCGTCGAGACGAATTCGCGATTGAAGGCGTCGCGCATCGCCTGGAACCGCGCCTGATACGAGGCCGCGTCCTCGCGGCGACCGAGCACCGCCGCCGTGCGCGACACGAGATCTGTGGAGTGGGCGAGGAACGCGGTGGCGATCAGGTCCGTCCCCGTTGTCGCGCCCGGGTAGGAGGGATCGTCGCTGTGCAGTGCGAGCCAGTCACCGAACTGCCATCCCGGTCTCCAGATCAGATCCGGCCCCGCGCGGCGGCGCGCGTAATCGACCCACGCGCGCATGCTCGGATACTGCCGCTCGAGCAGACGGCGGTCGCCATACGTGAGGTACATCGTCCAGGGAATGATCACCGCCACGTCCGACCAGCCCGCGGTCCCCGCGAAGCGTACGGAATCCCCGCCAAGGGGATTCGGAATCACCCACGGGACACTGCCGCTCGGGTCCTGATCGGCCGCGACATCGCCGAGCCACTTCGCGAAGAAGCCACTGACGTCCATGTTGTACGCCGCGGTCCGTGCGAACACCTGAGCGTCTCCCGTCCAGCCAAGGCGCTCGTCTCGCTGCGGACAATCCGTCGGCACGTCGAGGAAGTTGCTGCGCTGACCCCAGACGATGTTGCGCTGCAATTGATTGAGCAGCGAGTCCGACGTGACGAGGCTCCCGGTCTGCGTGAGATCGGAGGAGACGGCAATACCCGTGATGGTGGTCGAGTCCGGCTGACTCGGAAGGCCCGCCACGGCAACGTAGCGAAAGCCATGGAATGTGAAGTGCGGTTCGTACACCTCACGCGACTTCCCGCTGAGCGTATATCGATCCGTCTGCGCGGCGGCTCGCAGGTTGGCGGTGTAGAGGTTGCCGCCCTTGTCGAGTACTTCGCCGAACCGCATGGTCACCGTCGTCCCTGGTGAGCCGCTGACATTGAGGCGGGCCCAGCCGGTGAAATTCTGGCCGAGGTCGAAGAGCATCTCGCCCGACGGTGCGCGCCGGATCGAAACGGGGCGCAGCTCGCGCACGCGCCGGACCGGCGGAGACAGGGCTGCTACGAGTGCCGCCGGCGGAGGGTCGACCAAGGCGACGGGTACCCACCCATGATCGTCGAAGGGCGCGCTCGCCCATCCGCTCAGCTCGCGGCGCGCATCGTAGGTCTCCCCACCGTAGATATCCGACGTGAGCACCGGGCCCGTCGTGGTCTTCCAGCCGGTATCCGACACGATGCGCTCCGTACGTCCGCTCTCGTAGCGGATCTCGATCTGCGCCCGGAGACCAAGCCGCCGGCCGTACAGATTGCGTTGCCCAAAAAACCCCAGCTGACCGCGGTACCAGCCATCGCCGAGCATCGCACCGACGACGTTGGTGCCTGGCCGCACGAGCTGGGTCACGTCGTAGGTCTGGTACTGCAGCCGGCGGCGGTAGGAGGTCCAGCCGGGAGTGAACAGCTCGTTGCCGACGCGCTGGCCGTTCAGATAGATCTCGTAGAGGCCGAGGCTGGTGACGTAGAGACGCGCGGAGCGCACGCGGTCGGCAACCCGAAACGCCTGTCGCAACAGCGGCGAGGGAGATGGAAGGCTATCCGCGGCGGTCGGCGGTGGCCCGATCCATTGGGCGGTCCAGTCGGCGAGCCGCAGCAGTCCTGTTTCCCAAAACGAAGGCCGGCTCCAGGGAGACGCGCGGCCGCTCGCGTCCCAGACGCGCACGCGCCAGTAGTATCGAGTGCGCGAGGCCGCGGGCGGACCGGCATAATCCACAAAGACGGAAGCGTCCGAGGTCACCTTCCCCGAATCCCACAGCAGGTCCGCGCCGCGCGCAAGGCTCGCTTCGCTGGTCGCGACCTGCAGCTGGTACGCAGCCTGCATCGTGTTGCGTCGAGCGCTTGCGATGCGCCAGCTCAGCCTCGGCTGCACGACGTCGATGCCGATGGGATTGGTGAGGTATTCGACGCGCAGTCCCTCGACCGTCGGCCCGACGTGAGCAACCTGCGCCACGAGCACCGCCAGTGCCAAGAGAGTCACCGTTCGTCCTCGATCCTGACCGGGCTGTTGATGTTGTAGGTCGATACCTTCGCGACCGTCGGCGCCAGATCCACTCGACCGGCCCGAACCGGTAGCGCGAGAACCACCACGCGCTGAGCGGAATCTGCACCGCAATGATCGCGGCCGCGACGCCGCGGAGGACGGGGAGCGGTGAGGCGAGGTTTCAGACGCCCCCGCCCCCGGGGTCGTGCACCGCAATCCAGATCTCGACACGCTCCGGTTCGAGATAGAGCTCGAAGTCCGCCGTGTAGGCACGCCGTGGTGCACCGTGACGCTCGAAGAACGCCCACACCGCGCGCCATCCATCGATCACGGCGCCGGGCAACGGGCCGGAACAACTGAATACGAGATACTGGCCTGGGGGGATGTCTACACGCTGGAGTGGCGATGCAACCGCAGAAGATCCGGCAACTTCCCGACCGATCAGAATCTGGTAGCTGCCCGAGCCCGGGAATCCGTGCCTTGGAGGGTTGCATCTCCTCCGCATTGGTGGTGCGCGTGGCGAGGCCCGCGACTCGCTGAGGTTCACTTCGGTTAACGGACCTGGGCGTCACAAACTAGGTGACACGGTTTTCGGCATCCTTCCCGACGACGGTCGTCCATTCCCGCACGCGCCACTTGGTCACGACTCCACTGCGCACGTAGGGATCGCCGCGCGCGAAATCCGCGACCACCTCCGGCGACGACGCTCGGAACAGCAGGAGGGACGCGTCGATCGGATTCGCGAGGGCGCCGCCGAGAATGAGCTCGCCACGATCGACCGCCTGCTGCGCGTACTCCAGATGCGCGCCCCGGTAGGGCGTGCGTTTCACGGCGTAATCGGGAACGACGTCGTAGAAAAGCAGATAGTGCATGGACGTCAGGCGCGCGTGAGGCTGCGCTCGTCGCGGTACTTCACATACACGGTTCGGTTCGGCGGACGCGGGCTCAACTCCGTCATACCGATCTTGAGCGCGATCGCACGCGCGGGCTCATTCGTGTCATCGATACACGCGATGACTCGGTCGAGCTTCGCCGTTTGGAACGCCCACTGGAGTACGAGCTGGCACGCTTGCTTCGCGACGCCCCGCTGTTGGACTTCCGAGCGGATGGCGCACAGCACCTCGAAGTCATTGCCCTCGAGCGCCTGCGACTTGACCAGGCCCGCGAATCCCAGCGGCAGATCCCCTTCTCTGATGGCGAACAGATGGTGGGCGTGTCCTTCTCCAGGCAGCGGGAGTGTGCCGATGAACTCCCACACATCGTCCTGGCGCTGTAGCGAGACCAGAAATTCGTAGTCGGATTTGGTTAGCGGGCTTAGCTCCATATCTCACTCCCGGCACATCATGTTTGATTAGGGCGCCGTAACTCGCGCCGTTTGGCCCTTTCGCCCCGCGGCGTTGAACGCGGCCACGCGCACCGTCCCCCGCACCGGGATCGGACCGCGGACCTCAGCGCTACGGGTCGTGGGCTCGCTGCCGTCGGTCGTGTAGCGCAGCGTGAAGCCGGGGATCTCCAAACTCGAGCGCACGGTCCCGCCCTCGACCTTCAGGCCCGGCGTCGGGATCCGGTAGTTGAGTCCCGGCACCTCACGATCGAGCCGCGGCAGCTCGCGCTGGCCGATCACGTTGACGAAGCGCGACCATGCCGCGCGGTAGAGGGAGTCGGATTTCGCGCCGTCGCGCTCGGTCACCCAGTCTGGATCGGGCGCCCAGGCCCGCTCGGCGAGGCCGAACAACTTCGGGACCAGCATATAGTCGGCGAGCCCCTCGCCGCCCACGGTCTCCGACCACAAGTTTCCCTGAATGCCCACGACGTGAGCGCGGCCGTATTCCGTGAGCCGGTCCTTCCCGGCGAACACCCCCGGATCCAGCGGATTGCCGCGGCGGTCGAGGCGCGTGTTGCGGTAGTAGTCGAGCGGGATGAAGTCGAACGGCTTGCGCAGGTCGACATAGCCGCCCCAGTCGAGCCCTGTCTCCGCGGGATTCGGACTCCACGCGAGATCGAAATAGAGATTGGTCACAGGGCTCAGCACGACATCGTAGCCGCCGTTCGCGAGCCGGTACGCGAGATCCTCGGCGCCCCAACCGGGGACGTTGTTCCAGACGTACGCGCGCCAGCCGCGTGCGGCGAAGTCGGGATTCGGAATGTTCATCCCGTGGCCTTCGCGCCTGGTTTTCCGTACGGCGATCTCTTCCCAGCCGCCGAGCGAGACGTTCTGTGCCTTGAGGATCTGTTCGATGCGGCCGTAGAACGCGAACCAGAGATCGTCCACGCTCGTGAGATCGTGCGCCT
>Ga0307302_10000547_pt1 | contig 16706 bp, 15 predicted proteins | sample ER_DNA_183_FD_194490 | JGI IMG/M metagenome (GOLD analysis project Ga0307302, IMG submission 194490) | Bulk soil microbial communities from the East River watershed near Crested Butte, Colorado, United States - ER_DNA_183 | ecosystem: Environmental > Terrestrial > Soil > Floodplain | place...
GGCCTCGCCGGCGCCGGGGGCCAGGCTGGTGGTGGCGATCGCCCCGGCGTTCACCATCGGGTTGGTGCGGCCGTCGCGGCCGCGCTCGACCGCGGCCAGGGAGTCGAAGGCCATCCCGGTGGCGTTGACCCCGACCCGCCGGCGGACCTCCTCGGGGCCGAGCGCCTGGCAGACCAGGGCGAAGACGAACGGCTTGGCCACGCTCATGATGGTGAACCCGTGGCCGGCGTCCCCGGCCGCGTAGACGCTCCCGCTGGTCCCGACCGCGCAGATGCCGAACAGCTCGGCCGGCACCCGGGTCAGGGCCGGGTAGACCCGGGAGCTCTCGCCCTCGGCGACCGTGCGGTAGCGCTCGTAGGCCTCGTCGACCGAGCGCCGCACCTGCTCGGGCGAGGGGAGGTGGCCCGTCGAGACGTACGGGGCGTCGTCGTGCCGTTGGAGCGGTCCCATCGGTCACTCCATCACCAGCAGGGTCGGCCGGAGCAAGGGTAGCCCGGGCGGGCGGCGGCCGCCGAATCACCCCCCAGGGGTGAGGCAGCCTCACCCCTGGGGCCGTCATGGTGGGCGGTGAAGCCAACAGGAGGGAGGAGCATGGCCATCGACACGTTCATGGCCTATGTCGGGGTGTACGCCGACGTGGCCGATGCCAGAGCGGACTACGAGCTGGTCAAGGACCTGCACACCCAGGCCGGGCTGATCGACGCCTACGACGCCGCGGTGATCGAGCGCCGCGACGACGGCAAGGTCAAGATCGCCAAGCAGCACGAGACCCCGACCCGGGTCGGCGGGGTCCTGGGCGGCGGGGTTGGGCTGGCCACCGGCCTGGTGGTGGCCCTGTTCCCCTTCGCCGCCATCGGCGGTGGGCTGCTGGCCGCGACCACCGCCGGCGGGGCGGTCCTCGGCGCGGTGGCCGGCCACGCCGCCGCCGGCATGAGCCGCCACGACCTCAAGGAGCTGGGCGAGCAGCTGGACGCCGGCCAGGCCGGCCTGGTCGTGGTCGGAGTCTCCGACATGGGCGCCAAGATCGAGCGGGCCATGCACCACGCCGAGAAGGTGCAGGCCAAGCAGCTCAAGGCCGACACCGCCGAGATCGAACGCGACGCCAAGTCCGCCGGAGGCGACCAGCCGGCCAGCAGCTGACCAACCCGCCCACCCCGGCGCCGGCTGGGCCTCCGGCCGCCGGCCGGGCTGCGACCTGTCAGTCCCGGCGGTGGTCGCTCGAGGCGCGGACGACCAGGTTGGGCTCGAACACGAGCTGGCGGTGGCTGTGGCGGCGGTCCCCCGAGGTCTCCTCGATCAGGAGCTCGGCGGCGGCCCGGCCGAGCTCGTGGCGGGGCTGGCGGACCGACGACAGGGGGACCGCGGCGGCGGCGGCGAAGTCGATGTCGTCGTAGCCGACGATCGCCAGGTCCTCGGGCACCCGGAGCTGGCGGCGGGTCATCTCCTGCAACACCCCCAGGGCCACCAGGTCGTTGGCGCAGAACGCCGCCGTGGGCCGGCGCCTGGCCGCCATCTCGGCGATCTGGGCGCCGGCGGCCCGGCCGGACGAGAAGGTCAGGGCCGGCGTCTCCACCCTGACCAGCCCGGACCCGGGCAGCCCGGCGGCGTCCAGGACGCGTCTGGTGCCCTCGTGGCGGTCGGCGACCTGCTTGATCCCGAACGGGCCGCCGACGAAGGCGATCCGGGTGTGCCCCCCGCCGACCAGGTGGGTGGCGGCCAGCTCGCCGCCGTAGACGTCGTCGACCGACACCGAGCAGAAGCTGCGCGTGGACGCCCAGCGGTCGACCAGGACCACCGGGATGCCGCGCCGGCGCAGCTGGCGTAGCTGCTCGCCGACCCCCTCGACCGGGGTGATCAGGATCCCCTGGACCCGCTGCTCCTCCAGCAGCTCCAGGTAGCGGCGCTCCCGGTCGGCGCGCTCGGCGCTGTCGCACAGGAGCACGGCCAGCCCCTCGGCGGCCACCGCCTCCTCGACGCCCCGGGCGATGTCGGTGAAGAACGGGTTGGCCACGTCCAGCACGACCAGGCCCAGGGTGCGGCTGCGGCCGGCCCGCAGCTGGCGGGCGGACTCGTTGCGCACGAACCCCAGGGCGGCGATGGCCTCCTCGACCCGGGCCCTGGTGGCCGGCGCCACCAGCTCGGGCCGGTTCAGCACGTTGGACACCGTCCCGACCGACACCCCGGCCTGCGTGGCCACGTCGCGGATGCTGGAGCTGGTCGCTGGGGCCCTCATGGCGCCAAGTATGCCCCTACCGTCGTCTGAATCGTACCAACCCATGGATGGCAGCCCCTTGACAGTGCGAGTTGCGACCATTATGGTCCCCTCATCCCAGAAATGAAACGATTCAATCCACTCCCGGGAGCGGGGATGGCCCCACTGCTGGTCCTCGAGCACGCCACCAAGTCCTTCGGGGCGGTCCAGGCCCTCGAGGACGGGTCGATCGAGCTCCAGGCGGGTGAGGCCCACGCCCTGATCGGGGAGAACGGGGCGGGCAAGTCGACCCTGGTGAAGATCCTGGCCGGGGTGCACCGGCCCGACTCCGGCCGGCTGCTGCTGGACGGCCGGGAGCTGCGCCTGGCCAACCCGGCCGACGCCCGCGATGCCGGGATCGCGGTCATCTACCAGGAGCCGACGCTGTTCCCCGACCTGTCGGTGGCCGAGAACATCTTCATGGGCCGCCAGCCCCTGACGAGCGGGCGGCGGATCGACGGCGGCGAGATGCGCCGCCAGGTCGAGGCGCTGATGGAGCGGCTCGGCGTGCCCCTCGACCCCAACCGGCCCGCCCGCGGCCTGTCCATCGCCGACCAGCAGATCGTGGAGATCGCCAAGGCCCTGTCGTTCGAGGCCCGGGTCATCGTCATGGACGAGCCGACCGCGGCCCTCTCCGGGGCCGAGGTCGAGCGGCTGTTCACCGTGGCCCGGACGCTCCAGGAGCACGGCGCGGCCGTGCTGTTCGTCTCCCACCGCCTCGACGAGGTGTTCGCCCTCTGCCAGCGGGTGACCATCATGCGCGACGGCCGGCACCGCTTCAGCGGCCCGCTCGCGGGGCTGACCAACGACGACCTGGTCAGCCGGATGGTCGGCCGCGAGCTCGACGCCCTCTACCCCAAGCAGCCGGCGACCCGCGGCGAGGTCGCCCTGTCGGTCCGGCACCTCACCCGCGAGGGCGTCTTCACCGACGTCAGCTTCGACGTCCACCACGGCGAGATCGTCGGCCTGGCCGGCCTGGTCGGGGCCGGGCGCAGCGAGGTCGCCAGGGCCGCGTTCGGGATCGACCGCCGCGACGCCGGCCAGGTGACGGTCGAGGGCCGCGAGCTGCCGGCGGCCTCGCCCACGGCCGCGATGGCGGCCGGCCTGGGCTTCGTCCCCGAGGACCGTCGCGAGCAGGGCCTGATCATGGACCTGTCGATCGCCCGCAACGCCAGCCTGGCCTCGCTGCGGCGCCTCAGGCGGGGCCTGCTGATCCGCGCCGCCGACGAGCAGCGGCTGGCCGCCGACTGGGCCACCCGGCTGCGGCTCAAGTTCGCCCACTTCAGCGACCCGGTGTCGGTGCTGTCGGGCGGCAACCAGCAGAAGGTGGTCCTGGCCAAGTGGCTGGCCCGCAAGCCGACGGTCCTGATCGTCGACGAGCCGACCCGCGGCATCGACGTCGGCACCAAGGCCGAGGTCCACCGGCTGCTGTCCGACCTGGCCGGCCAGGGCGTGGCCGTGCTGATGATCTCCTCGGAGCTGCCGGAGATCCTGGGCATGGCCGACCGCGTGCTGGTCATGCACGAGGGCCGGCTGACCGCCGAGCTGTCCCGCGACGAGGCCACCGAGCAGACGGTGATGCTGGCCGCCACCGGCCAGCCCACCCAGGCGGCCTCGTGAGCCCGGAGGGGTTCGGGGAACCCCGGGGGGTGCCCCGATGAATACCGCGGTGCAGGGGCAGGTGGAGGCGGGCGCCGCCGGGCGCAGCGGCAGCCGGCTCGTCGAGGTCGCCTTCCGGGTGCGCGAGCTGGGCATCCTGGCCGCCCTGGCCCTGGTGGTGATCGTCACCACCGCCGTCAACCCGCGCTTCCTGAGCGTCCAGAGCATCCGTGACCTGCTGCTCAACGCCTCCATCATCGCCCTGCTGACCGTCGGCCAGACCCTGGTCGTGGTCACCCGCAACGTCGACCTGTCGGTCGGCTCGGTGCTGGGGCTGACGGCGTTCATGACCGGCACCCTGTTCGTGGGCCGTCCCGGCCTGCCCGTGGTCGTGGCCCTGCTCGCCGGGATCCTGGTCGGGGTCGTCTGCGGGGCCGTCAACGGCGCCGTGACGGCCGTCGGCAAGGTCCCGAGCCTGGTCGTGACCCTCGGCACCCTGTACGTCTTCCGGGGCATCGACTACGCCTGGGCCGGCGGCCGCCAGATCAACGCCGCCGACCTGCCCGACAGCCTGCTCAGCCTGGGCAGCGGCCGCTTCCTGGGCGTCCCCTACCTGGTGGCGATCACCGTCGTCCTGGTCGCCGTGGCCGCCTACGCGCTGCGCTCCTACCGCTCGGGCCGGGAGCTGTACGCGATCGGCTCCAACCCCGACGCGGCCGTGCTCGCCGGCATCCCGGTCGGGCGGCGGCTGTTCGCCGCCTTCGTGCTCAGCGGCGCCGTCGCCGGGCTGGCCGGGGTGCTGTTCACCGCCCGCTACGGCACGGTCGACGCCACCGCCGGCACCGGCTTCGAGCTCCAGGTCATCTCGGCGGTGGTGGTCGGCGGGGTGGCGATCTTCGGCGGCAGCGGCTCGGTGGTCGGCGCCGCCCTGGGCGCCCTGCTGCTGAGCACCATCGGCAGCGCCATCGTGGTGCTGCGGGTCCCCTCGTTCTGGCAGCAGGCGATCGTGGGGGCGCTGCTGATCGGGGCCATCGCCCTGGACCGGCTGCTGGCCCTTCGCATCGCCGCCGCCCTGCGCCAGAGGAGCGTCCGAAATGCCGGCTGACACCACCACCGCGCCGGCCACGCCCGGCCAGGACCGGCGGCCCCTGGCCCGGCGGCTGCTGCGCTGGGAGACCGCCCTGGTCGTGCTCCTGGTCGTCGTCGGGCTGGTGGGGGAGCAGACCTCGCCCGGGTTCCTCACCGGCAGCAACCTGTTCTACCTGGGCCTGGACGTGGGCGAGATCGCTCTGCTGTCCCTGCCGCTGACCATGATCATCATCGCCGGCGAGATCGACCTGTCGGTCGCCTCCATCCTCGGCCTGACCAGCGCCCTGCTCGGCTGGCTGTGGGACGCCGGTTGGGCCCTGGAGCTGATCTTCCCGACCGTGCTCGTGGCCGGCGCCCTGGCCGGGGCCCTCAACGGCTTCCTGGTGACCCGGCTCGGCCTGCCGTCGCTGGCCGTGACCATCGGCACCCTCGCCATGTACCGCGGCCTGGCCTTCGTCATCCTCGGCGACGAGGCGGTGGCCGACTTCCCGTCCAGCTACACCAGGTACGGGACCACGCCCATCCCCGGCACCTCCATCCCCTACCCGATCGCCCTGTTCGCCGTCCTGGCCGTGGTGTTCGGGGTCGTGCTCCACGCCACCCCGTTCGGCCGCTCGGTGTTCGCCATCGGCGCCAACCAGGAGGCGGCGTTCTTCTCCGGCATCCGCGTCCGGCGGACCAAGTTCGTCCTCTTCGCCCTCAGCGGGGCCATGGCCGGGCTGGGCGGCATCGTCTTCACCCTGCGCTTCGCCAGCGCCCGGGCCGACAACGGGGCCGGCCTGGAGCTGGCCGTGGTGGCCGCCGTCCTGCTCGGCGGGGTCTCGATCTTCGGCGGCAAGGGGACCCTGGGCGGGGTGGTGGCCGCCGTGTTCCTGCTCGGCGGGGTCCGCAGCGCCCTGATCCTCAACGACGTCTCCAACGACATCCTCAACGTGGTCACCGGGCTGCTGCTCATCGCCAGCGTCATCGCCCCCAACGCCAGCGCCGCCATCGGCCGGGCGGTCGGCCGCCGCCGGGCGGCGACCCCGGCCACGCCCACCTGAGCCACCCCCGCCCGTCAGCAGCCGTCGCGCCCGCGACGCCGGAAGAAAGGACACCGGACCATGCAGCTCTCGACCTCGGCGAGGCATGCGCGCCGGCGCTGGGCGTCGGTCGCCCTCGCCGTCTCGTTCGCCCTCGTTCTGGCCGCCTGCGGCGGCACGACCAAGGAGTCCTCGGGCGGCGGCGCCACCGCCACCAGCGCCGGCGCGGCCAACCCGAGCGCCCAGATCAAGCAGGGCCTCAAGGTCGCCTTCCTGCCCAAGCAGCTCAACAACCCGTACTTCACCGTGGCCGACGCGGGCGGCCTGGCCGCGGTCAAGGAGTTCGGCGGCGAGGGCAAGGCGGTCGGCCCCTCCGAGGCCAGCGCCTCCTCCCAGGTCTCCTACATCAACACCCTGGCCCAGCAGCGCCAGGACGCGATCGTCATCTCCGCCAACGACCCCAACGCCGTGGTGCCGGCCCTCAAGGCGGCCCAGGGCCAGGGGGTCAAGGTGGTGTCCTTCGACTCCGACACCGCGCCCGAGGGCCGCCAGATCTTCGTCAACCAGGCCAGCGCCGAGGACCTCGGCCGCAGCGAGGTCCAGCTGCTGGCCAAGCAGATCGACAGCACCGGCGACATCGCCATCCTGTCGGCCACGCCCAACGCCACCAACCAGAACACCTGGATCAAGTTCATGAAGGACGAGCTGACCAAGCCCGAGTACAAGAACATGAAGCTCGTCAAGGTGGCCTACGGCAACGACGACGACCAGGACTCCTTCCAGCAGACCCAGGGCCTGCTCCAGGCCTACCCCAACCTCAAGGGCATCATCTCGCCGACCACGGTGGGCATCGCCGCCGCCGCCCGCTACCTGAGCGGGTCGGAGTACAAGGGCAAGGTCGCCCTGACCGGCCTGGGCACGCCCAACCAGATGCGCAAGTTCGTCCAGGACGGCACCGTCGAGGCCTTCGAGCTGTGGGACCCGGGCAAGCTCGGCTACCTGGCCGCCTACGCGGCCGCCGCGCTGGCCTCCGGCCAGATCTCCGGCAAGGAGGGCGAGAGCTTCAAGGCCGGGAAGCTGGGAGACTACAAGGTCGGCAAGGACGGCGAGGTGCTGCTCGGCCCGCCGCAGGTCTTCGACAAGGACAACATCTCCCAGTTCGACTTCTAGCGGCGCCGCCCCGGGACGCGGGACCCACCAGCCGCGTCCCGGGGCCGCCCAGCCGAGGTGACCGATGACACAGCGGGTCTGCTTCCTGCTCCAGGTCCGCCCGGACCGGGTGGCCGAGTACCGCCGCCGCCACGCCGAGGTGTGGCCGGAGATGCGGGAGGCGCTGTCGGCCACCGGCTGGCGCAACTACTCGTTGTTCCTCCGTGACGACGGCCTGCTGGTCGGCTACCTGGAATGCGAGGACTTCGACGCCTCCCGGGCGGCCATGGACGCCACCGAGGTGAACGCCCGCTGGCAGGCCGAGATGCAGGGATTCTTCGAGGAGCTCGACGGCCGCCGCCCCGACCAGGGGATGCGGCCGCTGGAGGAGGTCTTCCATCTGCCATGAGCACCACCACCGACACCGCCAGCGTGAAGGCGGCCCTCCGGACCCAGCGGATCGAGCTGCCGTCGTGGGCGTTCGGGAACTCGGGGACCCGGTTCAAGGTGTTCGCCCAGCCCGGGGTGCCCCGCGACGCCTTCGAGAAGGTGGCCGACGCCGCTCAGGTCCACCGGTTCACCGGGATCGCGCCCAGTGTGGCCCTGCACATCCCCTGGGATGCCGTGGACGACTATGCCCAGCTGGCCAAGCGCGCCCAGGACCTGGGGATCGAGCTGGGCACGATCAACGCCAATGTGTTCCAGGACGACGACTACAAGCTCGGCAGCGTCTGCCACCCCGACCCCCGGGTCCGGGCCAAGGCCCTGGACCACCTGCTCGCCTGTGTCGACATCATGGACGCCACCGGGTCGCAAGATCTCAAATTGTGGTTCGCCGACGGCACCAACTACCCCGGCCAGGACTCCATCGCCGCTCGCCAGGACCGCCTGGCCGAGGCCCTCGCCGCGACCTACGAGCGGCTGGGCGACGGCCAGCGGCTGGTGCTGGAGTACAAGCTGTTCGAGCCGGCCTTCTACCACACCGATGTGCCCGACTGGGGCACCGCCTACGCCCACTGCCTCAAGCTCGGTCCCAAGGCGTTGGTGGTGGTGGACACCGGCCACCACGCCCCGGGGACCAACATCGAGTTCATCGTGGCCTTCCTGCTCCGCGAGCGGAAGCTGGGGGCGTTCGACTTCAACAGCCGCTTCTATGCCGATGACGACCTGATGGTGGGGGCGGCCGACCCGTTCCAGCTGTTCCGGATCATGCACGAGGTCATCGGTGGGGGTGGGTTCGCCCCGGAGGCCGGGATCTGTTTCATGCTGGACCAGTGTCACAACATCGAGCCCAAGATCCCCGGCCAGATCCGCTCGGTGATGAACGCCCAGGAGGCCACGGCCAAGGCCCTGCTGGTCGACGCGGGGGCCCTGGCGGCGGCGCAGCGGGCCGGGGATGTGCTGGGGGCCAACGGGGTGCTGATGGACGCCTACAACAGCGACGTGCGGCCCCTGCTGGCCGACCTCCGACAGGACATGGGGCTGGACCCGGACCCGATGGGCGCCTATGCCCGCTCCGGCCATGGCGAGCGGATCGCCGCCGAACGGGTCGGCGGCACCCAGGCCGGCTGGGGAGCGTGAGCGCCCGGATGGGCGACGGCACCCATCCCGAGGTGGCGGCGCTGCTGGCCCGGTCCAACCGGCTCGGCGCCGACCCCAGGAACACCAACTACGCCGGCGGCAACACCTCGGCCAAGGCCGAGGTGTCCGACCCGGTGACCCGCAAGCCGGTCGAGCTGCTGTGGGTCAAGGGGTCAGGCGGCGACCTGGGCACCCTCACCGACGCCGGGCTGGCCGTGCTGCGGCTGGACCGGCTGCGGGCCCTCCAGGACATCTACCCGGGGGTGGAGCGCGAGGACGAGATGGTGGCCGCGTTCGACTACTGCCTGCACGGCAGGGGCGGGGCCGCCCCCTCGATCGACACGGCCATGCACGGGCTGGTCGACGCCGCCCACGTCGACCACCTGCACCCCGACGCCGGCATCGCCCTGGCCTGCGCGGCCGACGGGGAGCGGCTGACCGCCGAGTGCTTCGGGGACCGGGTGGCCTGGGTGCCGTGGCGGCGGCCCGGGTTCCAGCTCGGCCTGGACGTCGCCGCCATCGCCCGGGACCGCCCCCGGACGATCGGGGTGATATTGGGCGGCCACGGCATCACCGCCTGGGGCGCCACCTCCGAGGCGTGCGAGGCCAACTCGCTCGACATCATCGCCACCGCCCGGCGGTTCCTGGACGAGCGGGGGAGCGCCGAGCCGTTCGGTCCGGTGCTGCCAGGGTACGAGGCGCTGGCCGAGGCCGAGCGGCACCAGCGGGCGGCGGCCCTGTTCCCGGTGCTGCGCGGCCTGGCCTCGACCGACGCCCCCCAGGTCGGCCACTACACCGACACCGAGGTGGTGCTCGACTTCCTGGCCCGGGAGCAGCACCCGGCCCTGGCCGCCCTCGGCACCTCCTGCCCGGACCACTTCCTGCGCACCAAGGTCCGGCCGATGGTGCTCGACCTGCCCTCGACCGCCCCCCTGGAGGAGGCGGTCGAGCGGCTGCGGGCCCTGCACGTCGACTACCGCGAGGACTACCAGGCCTACTACCGGCGCCACGCCAGCGCCGACTCGCCGCCGATGCGCGGCGCCGACCCGGCGATCGTGCTCGTGCCCGGGGTCGGGATGCTCTCCTTCGGCCGCGACGCCCAGACCGCCCGGGTGGCCGGCGAGTTCTACGTCAACGCCATCAACGTGATGGCCGGGGCCGAGGCGGTCTCGACCTACGCCCCCATCCCCGAGTCGGAGAAGTTCCGCATCGAGTACTGGGCGCTGGAGGAGGCCAAGCTCCGGCGGATGCCGGAGCCCAGGCCCCTGGCCACCCGGGTGGCGCTGGTCACCGGGGCCGGGTCGGGCATCGGCCGGGCGGTGGCCCGGCGGCTGGCCGCCGAGGGGGCGTGCGTGGTCGTGGCCGACCTGGACGGCGAGACCGCGGCCAGGGTCGCGGCCGAGCTGGGCCCGGCCGACGTGGCCGTGGCCGTGACCGTCGACGTCACCGACGAGGGGCAGGTGGCGGCGGCGTTGCGGCGGGCCGTCCTGGCCTTCGGCGGGGTCGACCTGGTCGTCAACAACGCCGGTCTGTCCATCTCCAAGCCGCTGCTGGAGACCACCGTGGCCGACTGGGACCTCCAGCACGACGTCATGGCCAGGGGGTCGTTCCTGGTGTCGCGGGAGGCCGCCCGCGTCATGACCGCCCAGGGGCTGGGCGGCGACATCGTCTATGTGGTCAGCAAGAACGCGGTGTTCGCCGGCCCCGACAACCTGGCCTACGGGGCCACCAAGGCCGACCAGGCCCACCAGGTCCGGCTGCTGGCGGCCGAGCTGGGCGCCGCCGGGATCCGCGTCAACGGCGTCAACCCCGACGGGGTGGTCCGCGGCTCGGGCATCTTCGCCAAGGGTTGGGGGGCCCAGCGGGCGGCGGTGTACGGCGTCCCCGAGGAGCGGCTGGGCGAGTTCTACGCCCAGCGGACCCTGCTCAAGCGCGAGGTCCTGCCCGAGCACGTCGCCGACGCCGTGTTCGCCCTGGTCGCCGGCGACCTGTCGCTCACCACCGGCCTGCACGTCCCGGTCGACGCCGGGGTCGCGGCCGGGTTCCTGCGGTGAGCAGCCGGGACGACGGCGTCCACGTCGCCGTCGACCTGGGGGCGTCCAGCGGCCGGGTGGTGGTCGGCCGGGTCGGGCCGTCGCGGCTCGAGCTCGAGGAGGTGCACCGGTTCCCCAACGAGCCGGTGGCCCTGCCCGACGGGCTGCACTGGGACATCCTGCGGCTGTACCGGGAGGTCCTGGGTGGCCTGCGGGCCGCCGGCGGCGCCGGCCCGGTCGTCAGCGTCGGGGTGGACGGCTGGGGGGTCGACTACGCGCTGCTGGACGAGACCGGCGCCCTGCTCGGCAACCCCTACTCCTACCGCGACGGCCGCACCGCCGGCGTGGCCGACAAGGTCCACGCCCGCTGGCCGTTCGAGGAGCTGTACGCCCGCACCGGGGTCCAGCTGCTGCCCTTCAACACCGTCTACCAGCTGGCCGCCGCCGCCGGCACCCCCCAGCTGGAGGCGGCCTCGACCCTGCTGCTGCTGCCCGACCTGCTCGGCTACTGGCTCACCGGCAGCGCCGGGGCCGAGGCGACCAACGCCTCGACCACGGCCCTGCTGGACGTCCGCACCGGCGACTGGTCGCCCGAGGCCCTGGCCGCGGCCGGGGTCGGGGTCGGCCGAAGTCTGCTGCCGGCGCTGCGCCGCCCCGGGGAGCCCCTGGGGCCCCTGCGGGCCGAGGTCGCCACCGAGACCGGGCTGCCCGGGTCGGTGGAGGTGACCGCGGTCGGCTCCCACGACACCGCCTCGGCGGTGGTCGGCGTCCCCGCCGACGGCGACCGCTTCGCCTACATCTCCTGCGGCACCTGGGGGCTGGTCGGGGTCGAGCTGGACGCCCCGGTCCTGACCGGCGAGAGCCGGGCGGCCAACTTCACCAACGAGGGCGGGGTCGACGGCCGCGTCCGCTACCTGCGCAACGTCATGGGCCTGTGGCTGCTCCAGGAGTCGCTGCGGGCCTGGGAGCGGGCCGGGCAGCCGGCCGACCTGCCGGCCCTGCTGGAGGCGGCCGCGGCCCGACCGACCGGTGGCCCGCTGGTCGACCCCGACGACCCGGCCTTCCTGCCCCCGGGCGACATGCCGGCCCGGGTCCAGGCGGCCTGCCGCCGCACCGGCCAGCCGGCGCCCGCGACCCGGCCGGAGCTGGTCCGCTGCATCCTGGACAGCCTGGCCGCGGCCTTCGCCCGCGCCGTGGCCGACGCCGCCCGCCTGTCGGGCCGCCAGGTCGAGGTCGTCCACCTGGTCGGCGGGGGCGCCCGCAACCGGCTGCTGTGCCAGCTCACCGCCGACGCCTGCGGCCTGCCCGTGCTGGCCGGCCCGGTCGAGGCCACCGCCCTCGGCAACGTCCTGGTCCAGGCCCGGGCCGCCGGCCGGGTCGGCGGCGACCTGGAGGCCCTGCGGGCGCTCGTCCGCCAGACCCAGGAGGTCCGCCGCCACCGCCCTACCAGGTAGGGTTGCCGGTGGTGATGCCCTGGCTGGCCTGGCCGGTCCCGACCGTCCGGTCGTCCTCGATCCGGACGGGCCGGCCGCCGCTCCAGCGCCAGGTGCCGGTGACCGGGTGTGGCCCCTCGCCGTCCGCCGGGTTGGCGCTGCCCACCTGGTAGAGCAGGTGGCGGCCGCTCTGGTCGAAGTCCATGGACGAGACGCTCAGGTCGTTCCCGGGGTCGTCGAAGGCGACCCCCCGGGACAGCAGCCGGCCGCTGCCGGGGTCCAGGTACACCAGCCGGAACCGTTCCCTGGCGATCCCCCCGGAGACCCTACGGACGCACCGCTCGAACGCCGCCAGCCGCCCGGTCCGGGGCTGGAACTCGGCCACCACCAGGTCGCAGCCCGGGTCGGGGGCCTTGATGAGCCGGCCGTCGGCGATGGACCGGTCCCTGGCCACCTCCAGCACCCGCACGCCGAGGAGGATCAGCTCCTGGTCGGTGACCCCCACGGCGACCCGGCGGCCGTCGGGGCTGAGGGAGACGCCGTCCAGGGCGAGGCCGGCGCCCGCGGACGCGGCCGGCCAGCGACGCACCAGCCCGCCAGCCGCGTCGCGGACCACGACGTCGAGCTGGCCGGTGGACGGGCACGGCGCGCTCACGTAGGCCAGCCTCGAGCCGTCGGCGGAGACCTTGATCATGCTCTCCGGGTTCTCGCCGTCCACGACCCTGACCGGCCGGCCGCCGGCGGCCGGGACCCGGAAGACCCCCGGCTCGGCGCAGGGGTCGCCGCCGTAGTGGCTGAAGTACACGGTCGTCTGGTCCGGGGACGTCCCCACCGTGTAGCTGTCCGTCCCGAACGGGTGCGGCCCGTACAGGGTCCGGACGACCTTGCCGGTCCTGGTGGAGACCACCGCCACCCGGCCGCCGAGGTCGCCGACGAAGGTCCCCGGCAGCCTGCCGGTCGCGGGCGTGGTGGAGGGGGCCGGCGCCGGCCTGGTCAGGGTCGGCATGGGCCGCGGCTGGTCGACCGTCGGGGTGCCGTCGCCGCGGCGCAGGCCGAGGCCGACCCCGAGGCCGACGACCAGCAGGACCCCGGCCACGGTCAGGGCCGCGACCCGCCGGTAGTGGAGGCGGGCGCGCCGGCGGATGGCCGCCGCGTCCGGCTGGGCCGCCTCGTCGGCGGCCGTGCGGGCGTAGCTCATCAACTGCTCCTTCAGCAGGTCGTCACGCATTGGAGACCCCCTCGCGCTCGTCGCCGAGCTGTTCGGCGAGCGCGTGCCGGGCACGGTTGAGACGGCTCTTGACGGTGCCGACCGGCAACCGCAGCTGCCCGGCCACCTCCTCCACCGAGAGCTCGGCGACGTAGTGGAGGACCAGCACCTCGCGGTGGCGTGGGCTCAGCCGGCGCAGGGCCTGGTGCAGGTCGAGACGGTCGGCGGAGGCGGCCGGCACGTCGGCCGGGGGCCCGTGGCGGGCCAGGGCGACCAGCCACCGCCGGGCCCGGCGGGTGCTGTTGTAGGCCTCGTTGAACGCGACCCGCCGCACCCAGGCCTCCGGCTGGTCGTAGGCGGCGATCCGCGACCAGTGGAACGAGGCCTTGGCGAAGGCGTCCTGGGTGACGTCCTCGGCCTCGTGCAGGTCGCCGAGCAGGGCGAACACCTGCCCGACGATCCGCCGGTAGGACGCCGAGTAGAACGCATCGAAGCCTTGCCGCTGGGCCACGTCCGCTGTTCCCTCCGGTCGAGGTTCGCGCAGCCAACACACCCACGGGACCGGCCGGGTTCCGCCGGGCTCCCAGGCGCAACCAGACCGTGACCTCCCCATGATGACCGGGTGCCGGCCCCGCGCTGGCGCCTGGCCGGTCAGCGTCGGCGGACCCGGACCTGCCCGGCGTTGGTCCGCGCCTCCACCGGGTCCGGCGGCTCCGCCCCGACCGCCCCACCGAGACCTCCTCGACCGGCCGGGGACCGGGACCATGGTGTTCCCGCCCGCCGGGTTTGACCATACGATCGCGGGCGACGGGCAGGGTGCGGTCGCGTCCATCGGAGGGAGGCGGGCATGGCCGAGCGGCAGGAGCAGATCGTGGTCGTGACCCCGGGGGAGCGGACCCCGGGGCCGTCGACGCCGGGCATGGACCGCCAGCAGGCCGTCGCCACCGACGGCCTGTGGTCGGGGCTGGTCCGCACCGAGGCCGGCATGATGTCGGGCTGGCACCACCACGGCGAGTACGAGTCGGTGATCTACGTCCTCACCGGGTCCCTGCGGATGGAGTTCGGCCCCGGCGGCGCCGACACCGTCGAGGCCGCCCCGGGTGACTTCCTGTACGTGCCCCGCGGCGCGGTGCACCGGGAGTCCAACCCCTCGGCCCAGCCGGCCGACATCGTGGTGGTCCGTGCCGGCCACGGCGAGTCGACCGTCAACGTCGACGGGCCCCCGCCCCCGGCCTGACCGCGCGGTCCGGGTCAGACCCTGGCCGAGGGACGGACCGACACCCCCACCATCAGGGTGCCGACGCCGATCCCGGCCAGCATCAGGAACGGGGCCCGATAGGACCCGGCGGCGTCGTACACCGCGCCGGCCAGGACCGGCCCGGTGGCGGCGATCAGGTAGCCGACCAGCAGGGCCATGCCGGACAGCCGCGCCGCCGCCGCCGGGGTCGAGGCCTGCCTGACCAGCATGGTCAGGGCGAGCGCGAACATCCCGCCCACGCCCAGGCCGAGTAGGGCCGCCCACACCCAGGGGGCGGCCGTCGGGACCAGGCCGACGGCGGCCAGCATGGCCGTGGCCGTCCCGACGCACAGGGCCACCCAGGGCCGGTGGTCGCCGGTGCGGTCGACCATGGCCGGGACGGCCAGGGCCGAGAAGACCTGGGTGAGGCTGAACAGCCCCAGCAGCAGCCCGGCCCGGCTGGCGCTCCAGCCGGCGGCCAGGTACAGCGGCGACAGCCAGGTGAGGGCGGCGTAGTAGAGCAGCGACTGCGAGCCCATGTACAGGGTGATCCGCCAGGCGACGCCGCTGCCCCAGGGCAGCCGGAGCCGTCCCGGGACCGGCGGCTCGGCCGTGGCCCGCAGCCGCCGGGTCGCCGGCACCCAGGCGACCAGCGCGGCCACCGCCAGCAGCCCCCAGGCGGCGATGGCGGCCGGCCAGCCGCCGCCGAGGGCGTGGCTGAGCGGCACCGTGGCCGCCGAGGCCAGCATGGCCCCGGTGACCAGGCCGGCGGTGTACAGGCCGGTGACCGCGCCCGCCCGGGCCGGGAACCAGGCCTTGACCACCCCGGGGAGCAGCGCCCCGCCCATGGCGATCCCGATCCCGGCGACCAGGGTCCCGCCGTACAACGGGACCACCGACTCTCCCAGGCCGCGGACCAGGGTTCCGCAGGCGACCAGGGCGAGCGCGCACGACACCGCCGTCTCCCGCCCGACCCGCCGGCCCAGGGCCGCCCCGGCCGGGGCGAACACCCCCATGCAGACCACCGGCAGGGCGGTCAGCAGCCCGGCCCCGGTAGCCGACAGCCCCAGGTCGGCCTGGATGGCGTCGAGCACGGGCGGCACCGCCGCGATGGCCGGTCGCAGGTTCAGCGCCACCGCGATCATCACCACCAGCAGCCGCCACCCCGACCGCGTGGCGGCCGGCGGCGGCCGGGTCCAGGGCTGGGACGCGGTCACGGTGGTTCTCCAGCTTGTGGGCACGCGGAGCCGGTGATGGAGTTAGCATGCGCCGGCCGGGCGAGCGCAAACGAACCGGCCTGGAACGAGGTGGAGACGCATGACGAGCTGGCCGAAGGGCGCGCCCCGGCCCGGGGACCGGGCCGAGCTGTCGCGCACGGTCGAGGCAGCCGACATCGAGCTGTTCACCCGGATCAGCGGCGACCGCAACCCCCTGCACTACGACGAGCGGGCGGCCAGGGCCTCGCGGTTCGGCGAGATCATCGTCCAGGGCGGCGTGACCACCGCGATCCTGAACGCCGTGGTCGCCGAGCGGCTGCCCGGCCCGGGCACGGTGTTCCTCAACGTCAACTGGAACTTCATGGCCCCGGTGCGCCCCGGGGACGTGATCACCGGCGCCGTCGAGGTCCTCGAGGCCCGCGAGGACAAGCCGATCACCAGGCTGCGGACCACCGTCTCCCGCCAGGACGGCACCGTCGTCCTGGAGGGCACCGCGGTCTGCTACACGGCGTCGCTGGACTGAGCGAGGAGGGACCAGGTGCAGGTCGCGGAAGGTGTGCACCGGCTGACCGGCGGCGTCTGCAACTTCTACCTGGTCGAGGACGGCGGGAAGCTCATCCTCGTCGACGCCGGGGCGCCTCGCGACTGGGACCTGCTGGTCCGCACGCTACCGACCCTGGGCCGCGGGCTCGGGGACCTGGAGGCGGTGCTGCTCACCCACGCCCACAGCGACCACACCGGCTTCGCCGAGCGGGCCCGCGGCACCGCCTCGGTGCCGGTCTGGGTCCACCAGGCGGACGAGGCCCTGGCCAAGGGGGCCAAGGCCGGCAAGAACGACGGCAAGGCCAGCGCCTACCTGCTGCGGGTCGAGTTCTACCGGACCGTGCT